>ERZ795058.5000-NODE-5000-length-12369-cov-4.431704_pt1 | contig 12369 bp, 10 predicted proteins | sample MGYA00375142_ERZ795058 | MGnify/ENA primary metagenome ERZ795058 (study PRJEB30187, sample SAMN05720210) | activated sludge metagenome | isolation source: anaerobic digester from wastewater treatment plant | place: Japan | collected 2015-04-20 ...
ATTGTGTTGGGAAATTTAATAAATATTGAAGATGAAATCAAAAAAATTGAAACAGAAATACGCTATTTAGAAGGATTTTTGCAATCTGTAGTTAATAAACTTAGCAATGAAAGATTTGTAGCAAATGCTAAACCCGAAGTGGTAGACGCAGAACGCAAAAAACAACTAGACGCAGAAAGTAAAATCTCCACTTTACGTGAGGCATTACAAAAATTTCAGGCATAAAATGTATAGGTTATGGCATATTCTATAATTTTAGTATCTTTGTACTACTTAAAAAAAACTTTATATAATCAATTACTATTAAACTAATTACACACATGAACAATCAATCTTCTGTTAACATTAAATTTGCCAGTGGCGAACAATTACCATTGGAATTGCACAAAGTGCGTATCGTGCAAAAATTACATTTAGTACCCATTGAACGTCGTTTACAGGCTCTTGAAGAGGGAGGATACAATACTTTTCAATTAGGAACTTTAGATGTTTTTTTAGACATGTTGACAGATAGTGGGACGAATGCTATGAGCGATAATCAGTTAGCCGCAATGATGCGTGCTGACGATGCTTACGCAGGCTCTCAAAGTTTTGTTCGTTTACAAAAAGCCGTTGAAGAAGTATTGGGACAAAAGTATTTGTTACCAGTGCATCAAGGTCGTGCTGCCGAAAATATTTTAGGAAAAGCATACGTAAAAAAAGGATCATTGGTGCCAATGAATTACCACTTTACGACAGCATTAGCACATATTACAGAAAATGGGGGTTCAATTGCTGAGTTGCTTTATCCAGAAGCCTATAAAATTGATTCTGAATGTCTATTTAAAGGAAATATGAATTTGGAATTATTAGAAGAAACCATCCAAAAAGTAGGTGTTGAGAATGTGCCTTATATTCGTATGGAAGCTTCTACCAATTTAATTGGGGGGCAACCTTTTTCTGTGCAAAATTTGCGAGATGTAAAAGCAATTGCAAAAAAATATGGTATACGATTGGTTTTAGATGCATCATTATTGGGAGAGAATGCTTATTTGGTAAAACAAAGAGAGGATGAATTTAAACAAAAATCAATGGCTGAGGTTATTCTTACTATGACTTCTTTAGCAGATATTATTTATTTCTCGGCTCGTAAGTTAAGTTCATCAAGAGGAGGAGGTATTTGCACAAATAACGAAGCTGTATATAAAGAGCTTGAACCATTAGTGCCTTTGTTTGAAGGGTTCTTAACCTATGGCGGTATTTCTGTTCGTGAAGTAGAGGCTATGGCAGTAGGATTATACGAAACATTAGACGAAACAATGATTTCGCAAAGTCCTGAATTTATTAAATATTTTGTGTATGATGCAAAGAGCAAAGGCATACCAATGATTACTCCTCCTGGAGTATTAGGGGCTCACGTAGATGCAATGAGTTTTTGTTCACATATTCCTCAAACACAATACCCTGCGGGAGCTTTAGCCGCTGCATTTTTCTTAATCTCTGGTATTAGAGGTATGGAGAGAGGGTCTGTGTCTAATCAACGAGATGAAAATGGCAATGAAACATATGCTGATATGGAATTATTACGTTTGGCTATTCCTCGTAGAGTATTTACCTTGTCTCAAATAAAATATGCAATTGACCGATTGGCTTGGTTACACAAAAATAGAGAGTTAATTGGTGGATTAAAATTTGTGTATGAACCACCAGTTTTACGTTTCTTTATGGGGAAATTAGCTCCTGTATCTGATTGGCCTCAAAAACTGATTGCAAAATTTAAGGAAGATTTTGGCGATAGTTTATAAGCTGTTTGTTGTGATATCTTGTCTACTGAGGATTCTTTCCTCAGTAGATTTTTTTTTGTATAACAATTTTAATTTTTTTTTCTTATGGAAAGAATGGAAGTTTTAGTAGACAAATTGATGAGTTCAGGTTTTGAAATTGGAAAAAATGTTGTGATAGCACTAGTCATTTTTGTTGTTGGGCGTTACCTAATTTCATTTGTGAATAAATTAGTGAGAGCCATGATGGAAAGACGTCAGTTAGACCCAGCCATCCGCAGTTTTTTGGGAAGTATGATTAATATTGTCTTGATGGTACTATTAATAATATCTGTAGTAGGTGCTCTTGGTGTACAAACAACCTCTTTTGCAGCTTTATTAGCATCAGCAGGTATTGCTGTGGGTATGGCTTTGAGCGGAAATATGCAAAACTTTGCAGGTGGATTGATGATATTATTTTTTAAACCTTACAAAATTGGCGATTTTATTGAAACCCAAAATGTAATGGGGACTGTAAAAGAAATTCAGATTTTTCATACTATTCTAACAACTCCTGATAATAAGATAATTTTTATTCCTAACGGACCTCTAAGCAATGGAGTGCTAATAAATTTTAGCCATCAGTTAACACGTAGAATTGAATGGACATTTGGAGTGGAATATGGTACTGACCTTGAAAAAGTGAAACAAATATTAACTTCTTTAATAGAAAAAGATTCAAGGATATTGCTTGAACCAACATATCTTATTGCACTAAATACATTAGCTGATAGTAGTGTGAATGTGGTTGTAAGAGCTTGGACTAAGAACGAAGATTATTGGTCAGTATATTTTGAAATGAATCAATCAGTATATACTACATTTAATAAAGAAGGAATTAATTTTCCATTTCCACAATTGGTTGTTCATCACAATAAGGAGTAAGGTGTATTTGTTAGGAATATGTAAAAATAGAGGGTTGTGTTTCTACTCTCTATTTTTTTGCAGTATAATGATTAACTTTGCGTTTCTATTACAGAATTAATAAACATATGTATCTTAGCCAGTATATTCCTTTTTATAAGAAAAATTTAAAAATTGCAATTCCTATCATTCTTTCACAACTTGGAGGAGGATTGGTAACTGTAGTTGATACCATTATGGTGGGTCATTTAGGTACAGTAGAACTAGCTGCGGCTTCATTTGCAAATTCTATTTTTTTAATTGGCTTTGTTTTTTCTATTGGTTTAACAATGGCAATAACCCCATTAGTAGGAAAAGCTTATGCAGAAAAAAAGGGAAAAGAAATTGTTGAATTGTTTCAGAATTCTTTTCTTTTTGTCATCATTATGGCTGTTTTAATTATGATAATACTGTTGCTTGCCTATTTTTTTATGGATTATATGGGTCAACAAATTACTGTAGTTGAATTAGCAAAACCATATTATATCTTACTAATTATAAGTTTATTCCCTTTTTTAATGTTTTCTGTTTACAAACAATTTGTAGAGGGCTTAGGAAATACAGCTGTTGCTATGTATATAACCATTATCGCCAATATAATAAATATTGTATTTAATTATCTTTTAATATTTGGTAAATTTGGATTTCCAGCTTGGGGTTTAGTGGGAGCAGGTATTGCTACATTATTATCCCGTATTGTGATGTGGATGCTCTTTGTTGTTGTTGTCCGATATAATCTTACTTGGCGTAGTTATGTACAATCTTTTTCATGGTCGTTGTTTAATACAAAAACGATTAAACGTCTTTCTTCTGTTGGGTTTCCGATTGGTGGTCAGATGTTTTTAGAAATTTCCGCCTTTGGGATAGCCACTATTATGGTTGGATGGCTAGGTGATGTTTCTTTAGCTGCACATCAGATTGCACAAATTATGGCTCATGTTTCTTTTATGGGGATATTAGGATTAGCTGCCGCTGGAACAGTGCGTGTTAGTCATGAGTATGGACACAAAAATATCTATAATCTACAAATGTCAATTACTGCCTCACGTCATTTGGTACTTGTTATGACTTGTTTTACGGGAATAATTTTACTATCAATGCGAAACTATATTCCATTAATCTTTACCACAGATTCTACTGTAATTGAGATTGCTTCTACATTAATTGTATTAGTTGGATTGTTTCAAATATCAGATGGTATGCAAGCAGTAGGAGCAGGCGTTTTGCGTGGACTAACAGATGTAAATGTAATGGTAAGATATGCTTTTTTTGCTTATATATGTATTAATATTCCAGTTGCTTATCTATTGGCTTTTGTAGTAGGACTCAGAGAACAAGGTATTTGGATAGGTTTTATATTTGGCTTGAGTTGTGCAGCTATATTATTTTATTTACGTTACAAAAAGAAGATAAAATTGTTACAAACTACCCTAAATAAAATTTCGTAGTTTTAAGTTTTTATTAAATCAACACATTGGCTAATGTGTTTACAATATTTTAGGTTACTTTTGTACTATTGTCTAACCACATAAAATGTATAAGTTATGAAACACGTAGTAGGAACAAATGCAGGTGTCGTTTGGGGTGCTTTAGCAGAAGCTAATGGTACACTTGAGTTTAAGGAATTAAAAAAGCTAACAAAACTTAAAGAAAAAGATCTATATCTAGCTTTTGGTTGGTTGCTTAAAGAAGGAAAATTGGTGTTTAGGGAAGAAGAAAAAGATCTATATATTTCTTTGGTATAGATTCTTATCTGTTATACATCAAAGAGGCTATCTAATTAATAGATAGCCTCTTTGATGTTTATTTGTTTGATGTTCTTTTTTTTCGTTTATAATAACTTCCTGTTTTATCTTTTTTATAACCCCAATAAAAGACATACGAAACAACTCTTGTGAGTAATACTAATACAAGAGGGATGAAAGCTGGATTAAAGTATTGGGGAATTGCCCATATAGATAGCATAAATATGGTAAGTACAATGCTCACAGCAATATAAAAAGCAATCAATACATCTTTTTTCCGCGGAATAGGTATAATGAACAATACAAAGGGAACAAACCAAAAGGGATTCAACCATACAATATTGAAGTTGTTATCGGTAAAAGGATGTTTTGAGAATAATGCTAAGAACAACAATAATGACCCCACAGAGCCTGCAATTAAAAATAGAAAGCCATCTAATAGGTATAATTTTTTCTTTTTTATATATGCGAATATGGTTATAGTTAATACGATAGCAAATAATAACCAAGACACACTTAATGGAGAAATGGTATGTGAATCTGTGGATATAGATTCTTTTTCATTTGCTTGTATAATATAAGTAGGTACTTGGGTTAATTTTTCTTTTTTACTTGCGTTATATTCCACCACTGTCTGTGCTAGTGACTCTGATAACATTTCTGGTAAAAAATGTAAATCAGTTTCAGTAGCTGTTTTATCTGCATTCATACCTAAACAGAGGTCAAATCCAAATTTTGACCATTTAGCATCTTTTGTATAAAGTCCAATAGCTTCCCTAAATGTCATAGGGCTTATGTTGTATGGATAGATAACATGACCTGTACTGGCACGTTCAATGATATCTCGTGGACGAGTAGCACAGTTATTAAAAATAAAATTATACCTATACTTTTTATTTTCGGGCAATATATCCGTATTTAATTTTTCCCAAAGAATTTGTTTTTCTTCTGGGGTAAAATTGAGAATCTGTTCCTTTACACTTGAGTTACGCATGGCATAGCTCAGTACAAAATCTTGAAATCCTTGAATGCCAACCTCGTAATCTGTTTTCCCTCTAACAAAACGACCAATAAAGTTTGGTTCGTCAAAAGAAAATAAACCATAATTAAAAACAATATCCAATTGGTTTTCTGTATCAACTACACGTATAGCGGTATGTCCAAAAAGTTCGTAAATAGCTTCACCCGCAGAACATGTAATGAGAGATACAGTGCTCTTTTCGCTTAGTGTAATAAAATTAGCATGAGTATAAGCCGAAGATAGAATAAAAATGATGGCTATAATAAGGAGTTTTTTAATCATATTAACTACCTGTTTTTAGGGTTAAGGTGTAAAAGTACAACTTTTATCTTTTTCTTCAAATATTTTTAGTTGTTTTTTATTTATATAGTATGTTAAATTGCCTCAGCTACTACAAATGTGCTTCCTCCGATATAAATTACATCCTTATCATTAGCGTCTTTTAGTGCAGCTTTTTTTGCCTCCATTACGCTGTTGTAGCAAGAGCCTTGTAATCCGAGTTTTTTACCTTCTTGTTGCAATACACTAGCGGGTAACGCTCGTTTAATAGATGCTTGGGTAAAATAGTAGGTAGCTTCTTTTGGCAATAAATTGAGTATTTTATCCGTGTCTTTGTCATCAGCTAAGCCCAATACAATATGTAAGCGTTCGTATGTCATTGCCGTTAATTGTTTTATTATCCACTTTAACCCAGCTTCGTTATGTGCTGTGTCAGCTATCATCGTTGGGTGGTACTGCATCACTTGCCATCTTCCCAATAAACCTGTTAAAGACGTAACGTTAGCTAGTCCATGGTGTATTGCCTTTTCTGAAATTGCAATCTTACACATATGTTGGAGTACCTGAATAGCACTTAAGATGGTGATGGCGTTTTTTTGTTGGCACCAACCTCTCAATTGACATGCAATTGTACCAAAATTATCAATACTATATACCGTATGTTCAGCTTCTTCTTTTAATTGAGAAAGTTGGTATATCTCTTCGGCAAAAAATATAGGGGCATTCATTTCTTTTGCCTTATTCTTAAATACTGCATTTGTTTCTTCTTGTTTCTCTCCAATTATGATGGGTGTGTTTTGTTTGATAATGCCTGCTTTTTCTGTAGCAATCTCTTTCAATGTGTTGCCAAGCAAATAGGTATGATCGAAACTAATATTTGTAATGACACTTGCTATAGGAGTGATGATATTTGTGCTATCTAATCTACCTCCAAGACCTACTTCTATGATAGCATAATCCACCTTTTGTTCCTTAAAATAGCACAATGCCATCATTGTGGTGAGTTCAAAAAATGAAAGGCTCATTTGTTCGATATATTTCTGCGAGTTACTTACAAAATCAATAATATAGTTTTTACTAATCTTTTCTCCATTTACACGTATTCGTTCGGCAAAATCTTGTAAATGCGGAGAAGTATATAACCCTACCTTATAGCCATTCGATTGTAGCACGGCTGCTAATGAATGCGAAACGGAGCCTTTGCCATTAGTGCCGCCCACATGTATGGTTTTGAAAGCAGTATGAGGATGTTCAAAATGGGTGTCGAGTTGTTGAATATTATCTAATCCCGGTTTGTAGGCTTTATTGCCAATGTGTTGATATAGAGGTGTTTTTTCGTACAGGTATTGTAGGGTTTGTTCGTATGTCATAGTTAGTTGATAATTGTAACAGTATATTGACTTTATTAATGTTTATAAAAAGACGATGTAAAATTACGTTTTATCTTTTTTTTATACTACATTTACACGTGTTTTTAACAAAATCAACCCCAAAAGACGAATACTATGGCAGTAAAAAAGAATTTTGTATTAGATACCAATGTAATTTTACACGATCACAAATGTATCTATAAATTTCAAGAACATGACATTTATTTACCAATTGTTGTGTTAGAAGAGTTAGATAAGTTTAAAAAAGGAAACGAGGAAATTAATTTCAATGCTCGGCAGTTTGCCCGCGAACTTGATTTGGTTACTGATAATGATTTATTTACCAAAGGAGCTTCTTTGGGAGAGGGTTTAGGACGTTTGTTTATTGTGTTGGGTGTACCTTTTTCCGATACAATGCAGGTGTCTTTTATGGAGAAAACGCCAGATCATCGTATTTTAGCCATTACGCAAGCCTTACAAGAAAAAAATAAAAAGCAAAAAACCATTCTAGTAAGTAAAGATATCAATTTGCGTATGAAGGCTCGTTCGTTGGGCATTTTGGCAGAAGATTATTTTAACGATAAAATAACGAGCAAAGATATTTTTGACAAAGAGCACGAAACGTTTGATAATATTGATAGCGATGTGATTGATAGAATTTACAGTACCGCTGCTGGTGTACCTTTAGCACAATTTGAATTTCAGAGTGATGTGCAACCCAACGATTATTTTGTGTTGAAAAGTGAACGTAATTCGGTACTTGCTCGTTACAATCCATTTTTTGAAACCGTTGTAAAAGTGAGGAAAGAAAAAGCATTTGGGATTGAACCACGCAATGCTGAACAAAGTTTTGCTATTAATGCCTTGTTAGACGATGAAATCAAACTCGTTTGTATTACAGGAAAAGCAGGTACTGGAAAAACGTTGTTAGCACTTGCCGCAGCCTTGGAGAAAAACAATGAGTACAAACAAATCCTGTTAGCACGTCCGATTGTGGCTTTGGCTAACAAAGATATTGGTTTTTTGCCAGGCAACCAGAAAGAAAAAATTGCACCGTATATGCAACCGTTGTTTGATAACCTCAACGTAATAAAACATCAATTTGCCGTAGAAAGTAGGGAGCAATTGCTGATAAAAGAAATGTTGGTGTCAGAAAAATTAGTGATTGAAGCTCTTGCATTTATAAGAGGTAGAAGTCTGTCTGATGCATATATTATTGTAGATGAGGCACAAAACTTAACTCCACACGAAATTAAAACAATCATTACCCGTGCAGGTGAAAATACAAAAGTGGTGTTTACTGGCGATGTGCAACAGATAGATTCTCCGTATTTGGATATGTTTTCTAATGGATTGGTATATGCCATTGATAAAATGAAAGGGCAACATATTTTTGCACATGTTAATCTTGTGAAAGGAGAACGTAGTTATTTGTCTGAATTAGCAAGTAATTTGCTATAACTATATGTGGAAGAATGAAACAATACAATTTTGACGAAGTAATAGATAGAACAAACACCTCTGCGTATAAGTTGGTGTTGATGGAAAAGTATTTTGGCTCTAATGATGCCATACCATTATGGGTGGCAGATATGGATTTTCGTACACCGGATTTTATTCTTGATGCGATAAAAAATCGCTGCGATAGCGGGGTGCTTGGCTACACCTTGCCTTCGGCAGATTATACAACGTCAATAGCAAAATGGTTGAAATATAAACATGATTGGGAGGTCTCTGACAAATTTATTGCTTTTGCTCCTGGCGTAGTTACTGGTTTGGCGTTAGCTATTCGTGCTTTTACCAACCCTCATGATAAAATATTGGTACAAACACCTGTGTATCCACCTTTTTTGAGTTTACCTAATGAGCATAATAGAGAATTAGTAATCAATCCCTTACAATTTCATTCGAATACCTTTGAAATAGATTTTTTTGATTTTGAAAAGAAATTAGCCTCTGGTGTTCGCATGTTTATTTTATGTCATCCACACAATCCTGGAGGAAGAGTGTGGAATGCTGACGAGTTGATGCGTATGGCTAAATTGTGTATTCAGTACAATGTGTTAATGGTGTCGGATGAAATACATGCAGATTTGATGCTGTGGGGTAAACAACATATTCCTTTAGCCAAATTATTGCCCGAAATTGCTCAACATACCATTACTTTCATGGCACCTAGTAAAACATTTAACATACCTGGTTTAGCTAGTGCTTTTTTTGTAGCTGAGAATCCGCAACTTTTTGCCAAAATGCAGCAAGAAACAGCTAGTTTTCATCTCAATATGGGAAATGTATTTGGCTGTATGGCAACAGAAGTGGCTTACAATGAAGGGAAAGAATGGTTAAACCAAGCTATACATTATATTGAACAAAACATACTATTTGTACGCAATTATATTGAACAGCATATTCCTATCATACAAGTAGTTGTGCCCGATGCATCCTTTTTAGTATGGCTTGATTGCAGAAAAATGGGTTTAACTTCCAAAGAATTAAAAGAATTTATGGTTCATAAAGCAAAGGTAATAATGAATGATGGGGCTACTTTTGGTCAAGGAGGAGAGGGTTTTCAGCGACTGAATGTAGCATGTCCACGTAGTGTATTACAACAAGCTCTTCAGCAGATAGAAACTGCGATTAACGAAATGTTTACTAAATAATAAAAAATATGAAACGAATAATTTCAACAACAAAAGCTCCAGCAGCAATAGGTCCTTACAGTCAAGCTATTGAAGTAAATGATACCTTGTATATTTCTGGTCAAATACCTGTAAACCCAGAAAATGGTAAAGTTGATGCTCTTACAATAGAGCAACAAGCAGAGCAAGTACTTCAAAATATTGGAGCCATTTTGCAAGCAGCTGGCTACGGCTATTCAGATGTAGTAAAATCCACTATTTTTATAACAGACATGAAGAATTTTTCGGCTGTAAACGAAGTGTACAAAAAATATTATACTGAAAAATTTCCTGCTCGTTCAACTGTAGCTGTAAAAGAACTACCATTGGGGGTAATGGTAGAAATTGAAACGATTGCCGTAAAATAGGGTAGTATTCTATAATTGAATAAACTTAAACGTTTCTTCTTTCGTTCCTGTGATTTTTACAACATAAACACCAGCTGGCAACATGTTGGTGTTTATTGTTTCTGTATCCGATTCAATTGAGTGGAAGTGAGCAAAACGTCCATCGATACCAATAATAGACACTTGGTGATTTTTTGCACGTGTTACAATGATATGTTTGGATGTCAAATCGTGAAATAATTGAATTTTATCCAAGGGTTCAAATGGAGCTTGTGGTGTTAGCTTCAACCCAACTACAATAGGGTCGTGGTCGGAATACCTGTACATATTTGGTTGATAATAGGTGGCATTATCATATGACAATTGCGATGGCTCATCGCTATTTAAGTGCCAGGGACTAGCTCCAGTTGCTTGACGCAACATACTGCTGTTTGCTAGTGCATAATCCAAATAACCTGCTTTTCCTCCATACACATACGAATAAGCATCGTTTCCTTGAAAATGCTCTAGTAAATCTTCCAATCCTCCATTGCGTAAGGTAGTGATTGGATCTTCGTACTTGTAAGAATTTAAGTCACCAAGAAATAGAACGTCTGTATCTTTGGCATAATTAATCATATAATTGATAAACGTTAAAGACTGAACCGCTTCTTGTGTACGAGTAGCATTGTAGCACCCTTGACCGTCTTGCTTATCAGCATCTGCCCCCGATGATGGGCATCCGCTTTTGGCTTTATAGTGATTAACAACAACGATAAATTTTTCTTTGGAGCTGTTTTCGATAAAAGCTTGTGCTTTTTTTCTAAAACGGGTACTTGATATTGTATTGTTATTGATTACATTTAAGTGTGGTGTTACCTTATTTTTGTTATAAATAAAAGCAGATTTTATGTATTCAGACACATTGTCCTTATCATTAATATAGGTAAAATCAGTGTTTCCACGTAGTGCATTAAGTCCATTCACTAGGTTTTCCAATGCGTTTGACCCTTGCTGAATTTCTGTTATGGCATAAATATCTGCATTTATTGCATGCAAAGCTGCTAAAATTTTTGTTCGTTGGCGTGCAAACTCGGTACTATTATCAGCTCCAAACCCATCTCCCCAATAAGACGTTTTAAACATTTCTAAATTTGTGCCACAAACTTTTATTGAATAATCTCCAATTGATGGATGCGTTGCTGTACGTGGATTGCCATAAAAATCAATGTCTTTCGGAGCATACACTACATAATTTGTTCCAACTTGGTCGATAATGACTTGCAAGTTATCAATTTTTTCACCCATTCGTCGTGTGCCATTGCTATCTGTAAAAGGCTTATTTGTAGGATATGATACAGAAGATGCATCATCTAGTATTAGTTGGTTAATTTCGTTACTCGAAATAGTTTGAAAATACACATCACTTAATGGGAGTGCTTGATGCGTTGGAATGTATAAACGGTTAGCAGATAAGGTAAGCTGTCCGTATCGAAAAAGGTTGTAGTTGTTGGTAACATACATGGTTTGGTCTAATTCAACGAGAGTTCCTTCCCATGCTTCCAGTGAATCAAAATCATCAGGAAAAATTAATTTTGTAATGGGTATTTGGTTGTTTGAGTTTACAATATCTAAAGCAGATACATTCGTTAATTGTAATCTGTTATTGTTGTTAGTGAGTGTGGCAGTTATACGTACACTATCTCCAATGCTTACTTTTTTTGTGGTATGTTCAACAAAAATTCCTTTTTCATCTTGTATAAAAAAACCTCCAATTTGATTACTTTGTTGAAACACACCCGTAACAACCCCTTCCACCACTACTTCAGATTGTAAATAGGGATTATTATCATTCGATTGTCTTAATGTAGCAATGGATATACTTGCATCAGCCAAGACTGAAACGCAATACATGATAGAACAAATAAAGATTGTGAAAAATTTCATTAAAATGATAATTAATAAAAAAATGCGAACTACAAAGATACTTTTTTTGAGTAGAAATTGATAATGTTCTTAATAATTTATAGTTTTGTAACTAGTAAAATTTCTAACTAGTAGTGTATGTCGTATCCATTTGTAGGTTTAAACAAAATATATGTCCTTTTCGTGTTTACACTATGCAGTGTATCAACTATGGCTCAATCTTATCTTGGTGTTTGGGAACAAATAAATAATGATGGACAAAAAGGAGCTTTGGTGCGTATAGAAAAATCATCTCGAGCAAACACCTATGTTGGAACTATTA
>ERZ795058.5004-NODE-5004-length-12363-cov-8.087585_pt1 | contig 12363 bp, 10 predicted proteins | sample MGYA00375142_ERZ795058 | MGnify/ENA primary metagenome ERZ795058 (study PRJEB30187, sample SAMN05720210) | activated sludge metagenome | isolation source: anaerobic digester from wastewater treatment plant | place: Japan | collected 2015-04-20 ...
AATCGAAATCCGACGCGGTGTCAGTCTCCACGTCTGCAGCCTGCTCCACGTCTGCGACCTGCTCTGCGTCTGCAGCTTGTTGTGCTGACCCAGAACCGGATGTGGAATCGGACTGCAATGCCACGCCCGGCTCCTCCATCTGTTCGACGGGATCCACGATTTTCGGATTTTCAGTCATTTGATAAGCGACCACCTTACCCGAACCTGGACATCTGTCTTTCTTGCCATAAACGAGAATGAAGCCCTAGTCGTTCCCGCACCGTGCATGGTCCCGACTCGATAATACCCCCTTACGCGCTCTGTGGCAAGCTCAAGGCACGCGTTCTTCAGTGAATGGTACGTCTCACTTCCCCGACGAGTACCATGATATGCGCAAGAAGACCCAGAGAGAGGAGGCCATGGGAATGTACATGCAAACGGCACTGGGGCAGGAAACGGGATCAGGGCCGGGACGTAAGCTCGAGCAACCGCTCGCGTTGATGCTGACGGCGACGGGCCTAGCTGCATCGTTCTGGGTGGCCCGAGCCAACTACCTCTTCTTTCACGCTGCCGTTGAGAACTTCTCGGTGATAGTGGCTGCACTCACGTGCGTGCTTGCGCTGGCGTCTTCCCGATATGCTCGAAGCGACCTGCTGCTCTTCATCGGGCACGCACATGCGCTGGTCGGATGTATAGACTTCTTGCACACGATGGCGTATAAGGGTATGTGCATCCTGCCATTGCCGACTGCTGATACTGCTACGCAGCTGTGGATTGCTGGCAGGTATATATGGGCGGCGATGTTCCTGATGGCGCCCGCGCTGGCAAGTCAAAGACTGCCGCGAAGGCCGGCAACGGCCGCACTTGGCATTGCCGCGGTTGCCCTTACATGGTCAATCCTGCATGGAGGCATCTTCCCGATGTGCTTCATCGAAGGCTTGGGGCTGACCCCGTTCAAGATCGTCAGTGAGTACCTAGTGATAGCCGCCGTTATCGCCGGATCGCTCCTCCTCGCCAGGGAGCGCGACAAGATCGACAACTCGCTCTTCAGGGTGCTGATAGGCGCCGCAGGAGCAACCATCGTTTCAGAATTCTGCTTTACTCTCTACCACGACGTCTACGCTGTTCCCAACTTCCTTGGGCACATCTTCAAGGTCATCGCCTATGGCTTTTTGTTTCGGGGCGTGGTTCTTCGCGGGCTATGGGCTCCGTACGATTCGATCTTCGCCGAGCTGCAGGCAAGCGCTGTACGCGATTCGCTCACGGGGCTGTACAACAGATTCGGTTTCCTTCAAATCGCGCAGCGCGAAATGGAGGCTGCCGCCGGCAAGCCGGGTGGCCAGATCGGCGCCCTCCTGGCGGACCTCGACAAGTTCAAGCGTGTGAACGATACCTTCGGCCATCTCGCGGGCGACCTGGTCCTCATCCAGTTCGCACGCATCCTCACAGCCTCAGTCGGCCCTGCCGACACGGTAGCGCGCCTTGGGGGAGATGAGTTCGTCATCTTGGTTCCAGGCGCCGATGGAGAACGGGCATCAGCTGTCGCCCGTATCATAAGGCAGAAGGTACGCGCATGGACCCAGCGGTCGGAAACGGCAGCAGGACTTGATGTGAGCATAGGCGTTGCACTGTGGACGCCCGATGTGGGAGGCGACCTGGATACTCTGCTTCGGGAGGCCGACGACGCCATGTACAGGGAGAAGGAGTCGAAGAAAGCCAACACTGCGCTCGCGGGCCCGGGACCCGAATAGGGATCCCGGCCCCGCGGAAATGGCGGCTATTCATGCTGTGGGCTGCCCAAGCCGTCGCGCCAGAGCTGGCCCTATACCTGCGCACCCAGGACCATGTCCATGAGTTCCAGCGTGTAGCAGGCTTCGCGCTCCATGTGATGCAGCAGATGATACGGGAAATTCACCTGCCCGGTGGGCACATTGCAGCACCCAATCGACTGCTTGAGGCATCTCAAGTAGCATACCCACGCATTCACCGCATCGCGGCTGCGGGCAATCAGCCCGCGCATGTCCATAAGCGATGCTCCTGCCAACCTTGCCTGAGACATCTCGCGGAATGGCCCCATGCCCATCTCCCCTAGCTCGCGCGCCTTCGCTGCGAGCTTATCCTGGACGATGGGGCGAAAGAACAGACTCAATACGGCGCCATGCTCAGCATCGATGTCGGCGAAGAACAGAATCTCGTCCATCAGGACCACTGCGGCGCCCTGCCCCATACAGGGGATCACACTCCTTGGCGCGAGGCATGCCGGGCAGTTCTCCTCGGCGGGAGGCGCCGGGATCTTCAGATCCGACCGGGTGGGAACGGGCCATCCCAAAGGCCTGTTTATCACGCCGAGGAAGAAGTCAGCTTCGCGCCTGATGTGTTCCAGCATGTCAGCCGGCAGCTGGATGTTGATACGGCACTCCCTAACCATTGCAGCCAGGTTGCGCTTGAGCTCCCTGAGGGGAGTCACTCTCCGGTTCGTCTCTGCTATGAGGCACTCCACCTGCCCCGGGCAAAATGGTGGGCATGCGGACTGCACCAGTGCGAGGAGTTCATCAATGCCTGCGCCCAGGCAGTCGACATAACGAAAAAGCCCCTCATCAGTCACGTCCAGTCCGCCTCGGATTATCTTGGCATGGTCTGACATGGTCTGAAGCCAGAATCGCATCTCTTCGACCACGCCTATCGCCAGACCGGGCGGGAGAGTCGGTAGGGACGGCTGCGGGATCCTGCTCACGTCGAAGCCACCTCCGCTTTAGGCGATCACCATAGCATAGTCAAGCGGAGGCATGTTCGCGACAGCGACAGGCTCAGGTCCTGCCGCTGTCAAGCGCTTCCCGAATGGCGGGCACGGCAGCCTCAGCCGCCCGAAACCCCTCGGTGATCAGCTCGGGTCCACGCCAGAATTCGGCGCCAAACACCTCGCCCACTTGAGGCCTGATCACGACTGTCGCCATGCAGGCGACCGGCGCCGCCACGAGGCGGCCCATGATGTCGAATGAGTTGATCAATGTGGAGACTATGGAAGGAGCCTTCCCCAGCTGCTCTGGAGATGGCTTGAGCACTGGCATTACGTCAACAGCAATCGACACATCGACTCCCAGCGCAGCCAAGTAGTTCGCGGGTATTGGGTTCAGGATGCCTCCATCCACGAGCGCGCGGCCTGCGTGCATCACTGGCTGGAGCACGCCGGGAATCGACGACGACGCCCGTATCCCCTTGTGAATGGGACCATCTTCGATGACTACTTCCTCGCCTGTGTTGATATCCGCGGCAGTACAGGCGAACGGCAGCCGCAGCTCTTCGAACGTCTTCCCTCTCGTCAACTCCTCAAGCAGCGCGTCCATTTTAGTGCCGCTGATCAGGCCGCCGCGGTTCGGCACGGTCAAATCAATGTGGCGGAACACTTCCCGCCTGTCAATCGACATCCCGATCTCCAAAAGCTCTGATGCAGCCATGCCGGCAGCGTAGCATCCCCCGATCACAGCCCCCATGCTACAGCCCACTATGACGTCGACTGGGATGCGTGAGCTGAACAGCACCTCCAATACCCCGATGTGAGCCAGACCACGCGCGGCCCCGCTTCCAAGAGCCAGGCCCACTGTTGGGCGCTTGATCCCATCCATCCTGGCCCGAAGGCGTCTTTGCGTTGCAGTAAGCCTGGTCTTGAGCGCCTCGACAGGAGTCGCGACCAAGCTCTGCCCTGCAGTGATCAGTCCCATTGAACACACCCCCGACACACCGCATGATATGAAAAGCCCCGAAACCTCAGTTTCGGGGCATATGCGCAATATAACTGGTCGGAGCGGGGAGACTTGAACTCCCGGCCTCTTGCACCCCAAGCAAGCGCGCTAGCCAAACTGCGCCACGCCCCGACCATCTCACAATGGCCATTATAGCAGAGATCACCGGCCCATACAACCCCCGATTTGCCCGCCGTTATGCCCTCCTGTCTGCCCACTGAATCGCGCCGAGTGGCACCTGACCATCCGTCCAGACTCGACTTGCACCGGCGGTTCTTCAGCTTCGCATTGGTTCATTCGCTGCCCGCACCTGGGAGCGAATGCGCAGCCGGAGCCGTGATACGTGAGGTCGGGCACCTCCCCCGGTATCGCGCGCAGCGGTTGCCTGCTCCAAAGGCGCGGCATGGACATCAGAAGCCCGCAGGTGTACGGGTGAAGAGGATCCTCCATAATGGCCTCCGCCGGCCCCGACTCCACGATCTGCCCGGCGTACATCACTGCAATGTTGTCGCAGAAGTCGCCGGCCAGCGCCAAATCGTGGGTGACTATGACTATGGCTGTGCCCATCTCGCGGTTGATGTCTTCCATCAAGTCGAGTACTTGCGCCTGTATGGTGACGTCCAGCGCGGTGGTAGGCTCATCGGCCAACAGCAAGCGCGGCTTGCACGCGAGGGCTATGGCTATCATGATCCTCTGCTGCATGCCCCCACTGAACTGGTGAGGATACTCAAGGTATCGGTGATTGGGCGATGGAATGCCTACGCGCCTCACGAGCTCAATTACGTAGTCGCGCTCTTCTTCGCGCGCCCGCGTCGCCTGCCATAGGCGCGACCGCAGGCAAGCCCTCTGGGGCTGACCCGTGTCGGCGCCGGAAGGCATCATCTTGTGTACTCGCAACGATTCGATGATCTGATCGCCGACCCGGTATGCAGGATTCAGCGTAGTCATGGGATCCTGGAACACCATGGCGATCTCCTTGCCGCGCACCTCCCGCATCTCGCTCGGCGATAGACCGAGCAGGTCGATACCGTCCAACTGAACCGAGCCGCGGGCAATTCGCCCCGGTCGGGGCAGCAATCGCATGATCGAAAGCATGAGCGCGCTCTTTCCGCATCCCGATTCGCCCACTACGCCCAGGACCTCTCGGGGCGCAACGGTCAGACTCACGTCTCTCACAGCGCGCACGTCTCCCTGGGCAGTGGGATACACTGTGTGCAGGTTGCACACGTCAAGCAGCATGCTATCCCTCCATCATCTTGGGGTCCAACACGTCGCGCAACCCCTCTCCAAGCAGGTTCATCCCCAGCACCAGCAGCGCCAGCGCGAGGCCTGGGAACGTCGCGACCCAGGGCGATGTGAGCATGTAGCGCCGTCCATCGTTTATCATGGAACCCCATGCGGGCATCCGCGGCGGAATACCGAGGCCCAAGAAACTCAGGGACGATTCCATGACAATCATGTTGCCCATACGTAGCGTGCCCAGCACCAGAATGGAGTTGGCAATGTTAGGGAGTATCTCGCGTACGCAAATCGCGCTGTCGGATCTGCCCAGCACACGGGCGGCTTCTACGTATTCGCGGTTCTTCTCAGACATGACCAGGGCTCGCGACAGTCTGTAGAACTCTACCCACCCCTTAAGGCTCAGGGCCCACACCAGATTCGCAAACCCAGGACCCATAATCGACATCGCGCCTATCACGAAGATCAGGTAAGGAAATGCCAGTAGCAACTCGGCAAGCCGGGCGAGCGTGCGGTCGAGTACGCCGCCGCAGTAGCCGGCTACCATGCCAAGCCCCACGCCAAGGGCAGCTGAGATGGAGACGGTAGCCAGGCCTACCAGCATCGATACCCTGGCGCCGTGCATTATCCGAGAGAGGATGTCGCGCCCCAACTGATCAGTGCCGAGGAGGTTACCCGTGCCCACTGCGGGCGGGGCCAGCCTTCCCATAAGGTCGACCGCGCCCGGAGGATGCGGCGCCAGTACCGGGGCAGCTACCGCAACCGCCACGTAGGCCAGGACTATGATCAGGCCCAGCCTGCCTCCTCTGTGAGACATCAGCCTGGACCAAAGCCCTGTCCTTGCCCTGCCCGCCCTGTCCGCCGGGCTCAGAGCGGGTATATCGGCAGAGCGCGTCAGCGCGCCCTGGTACAGTTCATCTCGTCGCAACGAAGCCTGCCCCATGCAATCCCACCTCCATATGAGCGCATGCTGCTTGAGTCAGTGCAGCGCCACTTTGGGGTCCAACACCGTGTATATCAGATCAGTGATGAGGTTCACCACCACAAACGTAAGCGCGTACACCATCACCGACGCCTGCACCACCGGGTAGTCTCGAGCGAAGATCGCATCCACCACCACACGACCCAGACCGGGCCAGCCGAATATGGTCTCGACTATCATGTTCCCGCCCAAAAGCGAACCGAACTGCAAGCCCACCAGGGTCACCGTGGGGATCATGGCATTGCGCAGAGCGTGGCGAATGGTAACCGCCGATTCAGGCACCCCCTTAGCCCTCGCAAACAGCACATAGTCAGATCCCAACACATCGAGCATGCTGGAGCGGGTGACTCTGGCAACGACTGCCGCAACGCCCAACCCCAGCGTAGTCGCTGGAAGACACAGATGTCGCAGGGCGCTGCCCAGGGCTGGCATGTTGCCTGTGAGCAGTGCGTCAAGTGTCAGGAAACCGGTGACATGGCGAGGTTCCAGCCCATAGGGGATGCGCCCAGATGTGGGCATCCAGCCCAGGGTCATCGAGAACACGAGAATGCCCACTATGCCCAGCCAGAACGGAGGCAGTGACACGCCGATGAATGACACAGCCGTACTCACCCTGTCGAATGCCGTGTTGTGCTTGAGCGCCGACACCACTCCCAGGGGAATCCCCAGAGCCAGAGCGGTTAGCATGGCGAACACAGCGAGCTCGATAGTGGCAGGGAGCGCCTCCCGTATCATTTCCGCCACCGGACGCGACCGTGTGATCGAATAGCCCAGATCGCCGCGGAAAAGCCCTCGCAGATAGCTTGACAGCTGGCGGTGGATCGGCTGATCCAGCCCAAGTTGGGTCCGGAGGGCGGCCACCTCTTCGCCCGAAGAGCTGGCCCCCTCCCCCATCATGATGTCAACAGGATCGCCCGGGATCGCCCGCATCAGCACGAAAGCGGCCAGCGCCACCGCTAGCGCCAACGGAATCGTGGCCGCTATACGCTCGATCACCTTAGTCTGCAACCGACTGAGGCGTATCATCTGCCCCCATATCCTGCCTCAGCCAGAAGCGCGCGGGCTCTGCTTGGGTCGTAGCTATGCGGCGTCAGTTCGGCATCATACCCAAATCCGCTGGGCAGAAAGGCTGTAGCAAGCCTGGCAGCGCCACCGACGTAGATCGTCTTGAGGATAGTGTCCCAGTCTATTGCGTGGTTCATGGCCGTACGGACCCGCACGTCGTCAAAGGGCGGTCGCGCGCAGTTCATCTCGATACAGTACACTCGGGTACCTTCGGCCGACTTCACCTGCAGGTTTCGGTCGCGCGCGAGGCTTGCCGCCAGGTGCGCCGGAACCTTCTGGATGATCTGCACCTCGCCTGTTTTGAGCGCTGCGACTCGCACGGTCGGATCGGGCATCATGCGGAATATCGCCCTTTTCACACGTGCCGGCCCAGCTGGCGGAAGATCGGGCGATCCTCCGTAGTAGCCGTCGAACCGCTCCACTACCACCTTATCATCCAGACGTCCTTCGACGAACCTGAATGGCCCACAGCCTACAGGCTTACGGGCGAATCCATCATCGCCCACGCTCATCAAGTACTCCCTGGGCACTATCTGCACGTGCACCAGTGCCTGGAGCAGAACCGGGAAGGGCGATGATAGTCGGAACCTGACTGTGTGATTGTCGACTTTCTCCACAGCGGCCAGCGGGCCCAGCAGCCCTTTCCGAGGCGACGTCCTGCCGCCCATGGCGCCATCTCGGATCACTCGGTCAAAGCTGAAGACTACGTCATCTGCGGTGAGCGTGTCCCCGTTATGGAACTTGATGCCGCGGCGAATCTTGAAGACATATTCAGTATCTGATACCGCGCTCCACGACTCGGCTATCTCCGGAACGACTCGCCCATCCGCGGTGCGAGTGACGAGTCCATCGAAGATGTTCCTGATTACAGTCTCGGTATCTCGATCACGGTAGGCCGCGGGATCTAGTGTCAGTATCCCGTCTGAGGCCATCCCTACCACAATGGTGTCGCCACGCCTGAGCCCCACATCGTGCAAGTTCATCCTGGAGTCCATCGATGGCTGCCAATCGAGCACATCAGCCCGGGCGGCTTCAGTCTCGCGCAGAGAGTAGCCGAACACCCACGGCACGTCTGCCCACAGGATCTTCTGCGCCTCGAAGTATGCACGGCGACGCGCGTCATGGTCGCGAGCAGCAAGCGCGGCATCGAGCGCTGCGTCGAAACGCGGGTTGCTGTAGAAGGAGTAGTTGCCGCGATCGCCCGTCTTCAGCTTGGGCACTGCCAGATCGAACGGGTCGAAGTAAGCGCTGCCCCAGTCGGTGAGATACATCTGCCTATCGCCTGCTAGGATTCTCTCTTTTAGAGCGCTCCACTCCCACACCCGCACCTCGGCCAATACGCCGACGGCGCGAAGGTACTCAACGATCGCCTGTGCTTCATCTGAGCGGTCGGCAGTGGTATCCACAATCACCGAGAGAGCCTTTGCGGGGTTGCTTCCCGCAACGGTCAGTGAACCTAGCGCGCACACTAACAGAAGGCATACTGAAATCGCCGTCGCCCAACGGTGCTTCATCGACATGATCACCCTCCGTCCACGCTGTATTTTCGGATAGACGCGCGATCTGCTGAGGGGGACTTGGGATGAGCTGAGCACCTCTGGGCAAGCACAATATGAAGAGACAGGGGGCACATCGTGCCCGAAAGAAAAGTGCCCAGGGTACACCCGGGCACAAATGGGCGCCCCTTCATTTCGCTTGCGAGGTTAGCTGACGGGCTCGGGCCGAAGGTGATAGCCCTACCTGCCTATTTGCAGGATTCGCCCCATCCACTGGGATTTGGTTCCCCCGCTCCTCCACTAGGGAAGATTCAGCGGATGCGCGCCGGGAGGCGCACATCGTTCACGCACGTATTCAACTATCGGTACATTGGATGCTATCATCCAAGAGAGGCGGTGTCAACCGACCCACTACCACCGTGTTTGGGTCACGCCTTGAGTGATAGTGCTATAATGATAGCACGGAGGTGTTGGCCTTGACTGCAAACAGCCCCCGTCTGCCACTGGTTTCCGCTGTGGACGTCAGCAAGCACTTCACCAGCGCTGAGTCGTTTCTTTCGCGTCAGCTTGGCGGTGCAACCGCTCGACACATACCGGCTGTCGACGGCGTTGACCTCGACATATTCGCAGGCCGGACCGTTGGCCTCGTGGGAGAATCGGGCTGTGGAAAAAGCACTCTCGGTCGGACTCTGGTGGGGCTGACCGAACCCACATCCGGGCAGGTCTTCTACGAAGGGTCGCCGGTGTGGGGCCCAAATCGCCTCGATCGCGTCGACCTGAAGCACAGGGCCCAGATTATCTTCCAAAACCCGTATAGCTCGCTTAATCCCAGATACACAGTTCGTCATACCATCGGAACAGCTCTGGCCGCAAGGGGCGTTCGGGCAGGCGATCGCGAGCAGGAGACTCGATCCCTCCTCGCACGGGTCGGCTTGGCGCAAGACCATCTCGATCGATACCCGCACCAGCTCAGCGGCGGGCAGCGTCAGCGCGTGGGTATCGCGCGCGCCCTATCGATGCGTCCGCGCTTCATCGTGGCGGACGAGCCCCTCTCCTCCCTGGACGTATCCGTACAGGCCCAGATAATCAACTTGCTCCAAGATCTGCAGAGGGAGCGCGGGCTATCCTACTTGCTCATCTCGCACGATCTTCGGGTAGTGTACTACATGAGCGATACTGTGGCCGTCATGTATCGCGGGCAGATCGTGGAATCTGCCGCCGCCGACGACCTCTTCTCACAACCATCCCACCCGTACACACAGCAACTGCTGTCGGCCATCCCTGGGAGTGGGCACAGGCTCAGCAGACGGCACTCTCGCCATACCCGCGGTTCCGACACCGAGTACGGTCCACGCGAGCCGGCGGCAGACCCGGCTCAGGGCCCAGCCCCACTTGGATGCAGTTTCGCTCACCGCTGCCCAGTAGCGACAGAGAAATGCCGAACGGATCCGCCCGCCCTCGCTCCGTTGTCGAAGTACTCTGAATCAGGCCCACATCTTGTGAGGTGCCACAATCCCATGCCGGCGCCGGCGGGCATGGAAGGACGGTGTGGGTCGCAGTGACTCAGACTAAAGCAGCGCTCGCGCTCCTCATTACGGCGTTCCTCATCACGGCGTTTTTCATCACGGCGTGTGTCTGCTCCCCGCCCGTGGCGTGGGGGGCATTGGGTGACCTCGGGGATGAGCGCGGCAATGCAGTGGCCCAAGACGTCCTGCTCAGGATGCTTCAAACTCAGGAGAACCTCACCTCGTTTGAGGGCACAGCCGGGGCCAAGGTATACATCGGAGGTCGGAACGTGCTGACTACCTCGGTGGGCCTGGTGATTGAGAGGCCCAACTACGTGGCTGTGCGATGGCTGGGCGCGACCATCAAACCCAAACACGGGCTGATATTCATTGATCCGCAGACATTTGTCTCGGACGACTACACCCTTTCGGTACTGTCTGCGCCCGCCCGTAGCGGCCGAGATGAGTCAACGCGATCCGATAGATGGATCATATCGGCCGTGTCGTCAGGTCTGCATCAACCCGAATTGAGCTGGACGCTATACGTAGACCCCGACACCTGGCTTATCAGGCGAGCCCAGGTCGTCGTGGGCAGCAGCGCAGTTCGCACAGCCATCATCGAGGCCGACTACCGCCAGGCCGGGTACAGACGGTGGGAGCCCGTCCGGCTCACGGCGCAAGGTCGGATGGTGCTCGAGGAGTTCCTCCCCGGGTTTGTGGTCAGCTTAGTCACAGGGCGCGGCGACCGAGGCGCAGGCGATGAGCCGAGTGATTCAGCGCCCAGGGTTCTGCTGGATTTCGACGCCGCCCATCCCGGAGCACACGCGGCTAGGCAAAGCAGATAAGCGTAGCCGCTGTTACGGTCTACGCTTCTTGCTCTGCTGTATGCGCATCTCACTGCGCACTGCTACATGACCGATTCTTTTAGCTCTTTACCGGGCCTGAAAACAGGCACTCTCCGCGCTGGAATTCGTATCTCATCCATAGTCTTGGGGTTGCGGCCCACACGAGCTTCCCTCTGCTTCACCTCGAAGCTTCCGAACCCGACGAGCTGCACCTTGTCGCCCGCCTTGAGCTGCTCTTTTATGGTGTCGAAGACTGCGTCCACCGCCCGGGCGCTGTCCTTCTTGGTCATCCCGGCCTTGGCGGCTACCGAATCAACCAGGTCGGACTTGGTCATGCGTTCTGCCCCCTTCCACCAGTATGCTTTCCAGCCTCGCACGCCATTATTACTTGAGGCGCAGCGAGTCGGGGGCCATGCTACAGTATGATGCAGATCAGCCCGCCGCTTCCCTCGTTGACGATCTTCTCCAGTGTCTCCTGCAGCTTCTGCTGCGCATGGACGGGCATATGGGCCAGTTTCGCCTCTATCCCGTCCCTGATCAGATCCTGCATAGGAGTTCCGAGGAACTCAGTCTGCCATATCTTCGACGGGTCCTCCGCAAACTCTTCGGCCATACGTCGCGCGAACTCCTCGCTCTGCTTCTCCGTTCCCACCAAGGGCGTGATTTCGGTTTTAATGTCTGCCCGTATCATGTGGATAGACGACGCCGTGGCCTTCAGCCGCACACCGCACCTGCTGCCCTGCCTTATGATATCGGGCTCTTCAAACGAGATCTCCTCCAGAAACGGCATCACGATGCCGTAGCCCTTCGAACGCACCTGGTCGAGAGCGGCGGCTACCTTGTCGTACTCGCGTTTCGCGTGGGTCAGCCCGCGCATCATCCGCATTACGTCAGAATCGCCTTCGACCTCCGCTCCGATCATCTCCGAGATGACGGTGTAGAACAGTGCCCTCGGGGCACTCAGCTCAATCAGCACACGGCCAGTTCCCAAATCGAGCAGGGTCACTATGGCAGACTGGGCGTTCTTGGTCAGCCCGAGCGCCTGCACCGCGCCTTGGACATCTCGGACCCTATCCACTGCATCCACTGCCTGTCGGACGCCTGCGATGAAGCCGGCGCGCACCGGATGCGTCTCGTCTAGTTCGGCAACCCAGTCCGGCAGGCGCACCGATATCTCGCGCACGGGGAACTCGCTGAGCACACCACCTAGCACGCCCATGATGTCCTCGCTCGACATGCGCAGGCAGTCTACGGGGATGACGGGTACGTCGTACGCCGCCGCCAAGGTCTCGCCCAGGCCGCGGGTATCGTCGGACTCGGGATGCGTCGAGTTGAGCACTACGATGAAGGGCTTGCCCAGCTCCTTCAGTTCGGCGATGACTCGCCGCTCGGCATCCACGTAGTCTTCCCTCTTGATCTCGGTTATCGACCCATCTGTCGTGACCACCAATCCAATCGTGGAGTGCTCCTGTATGACCTTCTGCGTGCCGATTTCGGCCGCTTTCTGGAATG
>ERZ795058.5005-NODE-5005-length-12361-cov-29.134894_pt1 | contig 12361 bp, 14 predicted proteins | sample MGYA00375142_ERZ795058 | MGnify/ENA primary metagenome ERZ795058 (study PRJEB30187, sample SAMN05720210) | activated sludge metagenome | isolation source: anaerobic digester from wastewater treatment plant | place: Japan | collected 2015-04-20 ...
AAAACGGAAAAGGCCGCATCATCGTCATCAGCAGCGAATACGGAAAATTGCTGGGACTTCCTTTCCATTCTTTCTACACCATTTCCAAGCATGCTTTAGAAATATATGCCGATTCGCTGAGACGCGAAGTCAAGGGCCTCGGCGTCAGAGTGATCACCATTCGCCCCGGTTCACTTAAAACCGAGATGGTCGATAATATCGAAAACCAATTCAAACGATTAGTCGATGAAACTGACCTCTTTAAAAAGCCGCTGATGCGAATGGAAAAAATGATGAAAGGCGAAATAAAAAACGCCGCTCAGCCTCAAAAGATTATTCGCACATTTCATCAAGCTATTTATAGGAAAAATCCAAAAATCGTTTATCGCATTCACAATTCGCTGAAGATGAAATTACTAAATGCCCTTCCGCCCCGACTCCAAGACTGGATTCTGGCGAAATTTTTCTAAGTATTTCGCGATTATCTTGATTCGTCCGAAGAGGACTATTTTCTTATAAAATACCAGAGGATCATCGCCAATTGGGCGGGCGCGCCAAGGATAAAAATCAGCCAGAAATTCTGATTGCTCATCATCAATAGATATAAATAAATGCAGGTGAGCGATGTCCAAGTAAATACCGACCAGATGACCAGCGTCAGCAATTTCGTGCCCCACAGGCGGTTAAAGTAATAGCTGACGAGGCAGCTGATGGGCAGGGCCAGAATAAAGATGAGCCAGGCATGGCGAAAGTTATCGCCGAGCGAGGCTTTAAACATCTCGACATAGATAAAGCTGACAATCGCAAAAATCCAGACGATGGAAATCGAAAAGAGGGCGATGAGAACTCGCTTTAATTCGACGCCGCTTTTTGATTTCTGATCGAGTTCGGCATATTGCTCATCCAGCAAATTCGCCACGGAAACACCATAGAAATCGGCGACGATCTCAAGTGTTTCAATCACCGGGATGACCTCGCCGCGTTCCCAGCGACTGATCGCGTTATCGGAATAGTTGATGCGAAGGGAGAGCTCTTGCTGAGTCAGGTTATTTTTACGCCTTAAGTAAATTAGATTGCCGGCAATAATATCGCGATACTTTTTCATAATGTCTCTTTAATTTTATCTAAGAAGTTAGCAAAATTGCCACAAATTGTCAATTTCCCTCTAAGTGGGAATCACACTCCCCAACAGAGGATACCAGACTTTTAACAATCCAATTGCAACTTTGTGTGCGCTTCTTAAAAATAGATGGGACTGAATATGAGAAAGCAAGAAATCTTTTATTACTCAGAGAGCCAAAACGATGAATTCGTCGCCTCTCCCAAGAGCGTGAAACCAATCAAGGGTGATTACAAATATATCGAGCAATCACGCGGCGGAAGAATTCTCGCTTTTGTCGCCTATCGCCTCATTGCCACTCCGCTCGCTTTTATTTATTCGCGAATACTCAAGGGTCAGCGCTACATTAACCGCCGCGCCCTGAAGCCGTTGGCCAAAACGGGCTATTTTGTCTATGCCAATCACACCCAAGTTTTAAGCGATGCCTTGACGCCGAGCATCGTCTTATGGCCCAAGAAAAATTACGCGATCGTCAATGCCAGCAATGTGTCATTGCCTGGTTTAGGAAACGCGACCAAGCTCCTCGGCGCTCTGCCACTGCCTGAGGACATGCAGTCAAGCAAAAACTTTCTCAAAGCAATTGAGACGCGCATCGGCCAAGGTCATAGCATCTTAATCTATCCCGAAGCTCATGTCTGGCCTTTTTATACAAAGATCAGGCCGTTTGATGATAGAAGTTTTATCTATCCGGCCATATTTAATGCTCCCGTCTTTACGATGACCACCACCTATCAGAAGAAAAAGCGCGGATTTAAGACAGTAATTTACATCGATGGTCCTTTTGAAGCACCGGTAGACGGAGGGCGAAAGGTTAGGCAGGCCTTTCTTCATCAGCGGGCTCTCGAGGCGCTTAACGGGCGTGCCGAACTTTCAAACTACGAAAAACATATTTACCTTCCTAAGGAGAAACGATGAATCTTGTCTTCGCCGGCAACACAAAAGTATTTGATGGGCTATTAATCAGCCTTCTTTCTATTATCGATGTCGATAAAAAACCGCTCACCGTCTATGTTTTGACGATGGATCTTCCTGAGCTTGATAAGGAATATGTTTCGATATCGCAAAACGATTTGGATTTCGTTGAAAATGAGCTTAGGAAGGTCAATCCCGCCAGCCGCCTTGTTCGCGTTGATACGCGCGCTGTTTTTGAGCGAAAACTCGGCGCCTGCAAAAATTTGGTCAACCGCTATACGCCTTATGCGCTTCTGCGGCTTCTTCTCGACGAAATCGATGTCATACCCGACCGCGTTCTCTATCTTGATGTAGATACCGTCATCAATAAAAGCATCGAGGAATTATATCAGACAAATATTGAGAATTATGAGTACGCGGCGGTCAAAGACCGCTATGGACGATTTTTCTTTAATCCTCGCTACTGCAATACCGGCGTTTTGCTGCTAAATATGAAAAAGATTAGGGAGACCGGACTCTTTCAGAAAGTAGTCACTTTGCTTAATCAGAAAAAAGTCTTTCTAAGCGATCAGACGGGCATCAACAAAATGGCGACCAAAAAGAAAATTCTTCCCCGACGTTTTAACGAGCAGAAAAAGGTGAGGAAAAATACTGTAATCCGCCACTTCAGCATGCAATTTCGTCTGCTGCCTAAATTCCATTTTGTCAATGTCAAGCCCTGGCGCGTCGACGAGGTCCACAACATCTACCGCTGCCATGACTTTGATCACATTTTAAACCGCTATTTAGAAATTAAAAAACAAAGGAGTAATATCTAAATGAAGAACTTGCAAATTCCTGTTTTCTTTGCCTGCGACGACAACTACATTCCGTTTTTAGGCGTCGCCCTCTCATCGATGAAAGAAAACGCCAACAAAAACTATCGCTATCGAATCATCGTCCTTAACGAAGGGCTGAAAGAAAATAACAAAAAGCGCATTTCGCGCCTTGCCGACCACATCTTTTCGATCGAATATGTCGACATCGGACCAAAGATCAGCATGTTAAGAAAAGATCTTTCTCTCCGCTTACGTGATTACTACAGCGTGGCGATTTACTACCGCATGTTCATCCCCGGCCTTTTCCCTGAGCTCGACAAAGCCCTTTATCTCGACGGCGATATCGTCGTTGTCGGCGACATCTCCGAACTATATTTGACTGACATTGACGACGCCCTCGTCGCCGCCATCAATGACCGCCTCGTCACCGACACGCCGGAATTTGTTCGCTATGTCGAGGATGCCGTCGGCATCAAGGCGAGCGAGTATTTCAACTCCGGTGTCTTAGTCATGAACTTAAAGGAATTCCGCCGCCAAAACATCGAAAAGCAATTCGTTGATTTACTTCTGCGCCATAATTTTGATAGCGTCTGTCCCGATCAGGATTATTTAAATATCCTCTGTCGCCACGCTAAAGTCATGATGCCGATCGGCTGGAACAAAATGCCTCTCCCCGATCATAACTTTGATAAATCAACGCTTAAACTCTGCCACTATAATTCATTTGAAAAGCCGTGGCGACACGATGGCGTTCTCTTCGGCGATGTATTTTGGGATAGAGCCGAAAAAACCGAGTTTTACGATGAATTAAAGGCGATGAAAGATCGCTTTTCAAAGCAAGACGCGGCTGCTGAAGCCAAAGCTGTCGCAAGCCTGGTCTCGAACGCGGTTCGCATCTCAAGAGAAGAACCGGTGACCTTCAAGAGGATCCTTAATCTCTAATTTATGCTCACTCAGGAAGTTAAAAACAATATCATAAACGCTCTCAGCAAAGGAGAGCTCAATAACAAAGTCATGACCGGCGATCATGTCGTTTCTGATACGGAACGAGACCGGTTCATTCTTCCCTATGACAACACCAAGCGCAAAATCGGTAACAAACTGAAACGCATCGTCGCCACGACGATTGTCAATCAGATTACCAAAAAGATTAATCAGACGACGACGATTGTCGGCCTGGAAAACATACGCCATTTTCCTGGTCCGGCCATCGTCACCGCCAATCATTTCTCGCCTGTGGATTCCACCATCGTCCGCCATTTTGCCAACGCCATCGGCAAGAAAAGAAAATTAAGCATTGTCGTCGCCGAAGCCAACGTTTTTATGCCGGGAAAACTCGGGTGGCTGCTCAAAGGCGTCAATACGATGCCATATGCCCTAAACCTTCATTATCTCGAACATAATTTTAATCCCGCGCTTAAAAAGCGTCTCGAGCAGAAGCACCTCATCCTCTTTTATCCGGAGCAAGAGATGTGGCCCGGATATACAAAACCGAGAAAACTCCAGCCGGGGGCATATCACTATGCCGCCAAACATAACGTTCCGATCATACCGACCTTCATCACGATGAAAAAGGTTGATGGCATCATCTATTACACGCTCAATATCTTTCCGCTTATATATCCTGATCATGATTTACCATTTAAAGACCGCAAAACAGAAATGATGAATCGAGATTTTTATTATAAAAAGAACTGCTACGAAAATTTTTATCATCAGGAGCTCGATTACACTTATCAAGAATCCGATTTAGTTTATTAATTAAGCGACTCCATCTGCCGGTATCCGGCAATTTGCTGAACATCCTTATCGCCGCGCCCGGACAGATTGACGACGATTATTTTGTCTTTTCCTAATGTCGGCGCGAGTTTAATAGCTTCGGCGAGGGCGTGGGCCGATTCAATCGCCGGGATGATGCCTTCAGTCCTTGCCAGCATTTCAAAGGCGATTACGGCTTCCTCGTCGGTCGCGCTATGATAGATGACGCGTTTGATTTCATGAAGATGGGCGTGCTCGGGACCGACACCGGGATAGTCAAGCCCGGCCGAGATTGAATAAACCGGCGAGATATCGCCGTTTTCTTCTACTAAACACAAAGTGTTCATCCCGTGAATAACCGCCTCTTGCCCTTTGCTGATCGTCGCGGCGTGCCATTTGCTATCCACGCCTTTGCCGGCAGCTTCGACACCGATTAGCGACACCTGCGGTTTATCGATGAAGTCGTAGAAGGCACCGATGGCATTCGAACCTCCACCGACGCAGGCAATAACATAATCGGGCAATCGCCCTTCTTGCTCTTGCATCTGCTTTTGAATTTCTTCACCGATAACTTTTTGAAAATCGCGGACCATCGTCGGATAAGGATGCGGCCCGACCGCCGAACCGATGAGATAGTACGATGTTTCAAGTTCCTGACTCCACGCCACTAAAGCGCTATCCACCGCTTCTTTTAAGGTTTTAAGTCCATCATCGACGATAATTACGCGGGCCCCGAGCAACTTCATGCGATAGACATTCATGCTCTGCCTTAAAACATCGACGCGGCCCATATAAATGTCGCATTGTAGTCCGAAGAGAGCTGCTGCTGTGGCCGTGGCCACGCCGTGTTGCCCGGCGCCGGTTTCGGCGATCAACTTCGTTTTGCCCATCCGCTTGGCGAGGAGAGCCTGGCCGAGAACATTATTGATTTTATGGGCTCCGGTATGGTTTAAATCTTCGCGTTTGAGATAAATTTTCGCACCGCCCAGTTTGGCGCTGAGATTTTTAGCGTAATATAGAAGCGATGGGCGATTAGCATATTCTTTTAAATAAAATTTAAACTCCTCTTGAAATGCCTTGTCATCTTTGAAACGCCCGTATGCCGCTTCGACTTCTTTAATCGCCTGAAGGGCCGCTCCGCCAACAAATTGTCCGCCGTATTTTCCAAATTCCATTACCCTATCCTTCTTTCTTTTGAGGGTTAAGAGGTAATAAAAAGCACCTCTTACAATCGGGACGAGATGCTCGTGGTGCCACCCGAATTTCAAGAAACTTTATCGCGTTTCTCCTCAATCAGATACTCCGTCATTTAAGACGTTTATATCCTAAGTCGTATAACGGCGACAACCGGCTGCGGCTACTTAATTTCGACGCGCTTCTTGAAAGTCCATTCACTTAGTCATCCTGCGCCTATCTTTCACCGTCATAGACTCGCTCCTGCAAGTGGGCTAAGTTACTCTTCTTTCGCAATGAATTTACTTAAAGTGTACTATTTACCACCTTTCTGTCAAGGGGAGTTTTTTATAAATGTGTAACTTTACAAAATGTTCCGCCTTAATGCCTACTAATTGGAAAAGTCTAAACGCGTTAGCCAACACCAAAAAATGGTTTTTATGTTATAATCTTTATGCTTTGGGAGGTACTATATGAGTCTACCATTACAAATTATTCTCACGGTCATAATTTCGGCCATCGTAATCGCTTTGATCGTCTTTGAAAGAATCTATGTTAAAAAACATGAGGAGACAATTAAGAAAGGGATGCTTTTTGTCTTTTTTCTCGTCTCGCTCATCGCATTTCTCGCCGGGGCCTTTGGCATCGTATTAATATGGAATGTCAACATCACGGTTTTACTCACTCAAATCTGGGGCGATATCGTCATCTTCTTCACCACTTCGGTGCCCGCGCTGATCGGAACGGCAGTCGTCGTCTTCGTCTGGATTCTAATTTTGCAGCTCTCGCGTATCGCCCTCAAACGAATTGGCGATAAGCCAGGGCCGATGCAAAAGCGCCGCAAAACAATCTCCAAGGTATTATTAAGCATCATTAATTACGCTCTCGCCATCATCAGCTTCATCATTATCCTCGCCATTTGGGGCGTCAATGTCTTGCCGGCATTAGCGGGGCTTGGCATCGTCGGTCTCGTCGTCGGTTTAGGCGCTCAGAAATTTATTCAGGATTTAATCGCCGGTTTCTTCATCATCTTCGAACATCACTATGATGTCGGAGATGTCATCGAAGTCGGCGGATTTAAAGGGACGGTCGTCGATATCGGCCTAAAAACGACGCGCCTTCGCAATTGGCGAGGCGAAATCAAAATCCTTAATAACGGTGAAGTCAACACCCTCGTCAACCACTCAAAGAATCCGTCTGTGGCCGTCGTCTTATTTGCCATTTCCTACGAAGAAGACATCGATCGGACGACCGAGGTTTTAAAGGCGGTTTTTCCATCTTTTCGCAAGCAATATGCGGATGTTCTTATAGAAGATCCTGAAGTATCTGGAGTCATGAATCTGGGCGCGAGCAGCGTCGAGATGCGCGTCACCGTCAAAACTCTTAATGAGCAGCATTACGGAATCGAACGCGCTCTTCGCAAGTTGATAAAAGAGACGCTAGATGCTAATAATATCGAAATACCGCTGCCGCAAATTGTCGTCAATAAACCAAGAGAATAAGTCTGCGAGTCCTTCAAAAATAGCCCCGCAAAACAGGGCTATTTTTAATTGTCAGGTGGTATTTTCGAACAATCAGAGGCGCATGCTTTTTCGTCTTTTCCCCTCTTGATCTGCCATAAGCAGCAAGTCGATGACAACTTGCGGGGTGATATCGTTTCCTTCATGGTGGATGAATTCGCCATGCTGACATGCGCGGGTGGCGATCTGAACCAATTCCTCGCGAGTGATATTTCTTAAACCGATATCTTCCAAAGTCGTCGGAAGCCTGATACTTTCACAAAAGGTAAAGACTTCATCGATATATCGTTTGGTTTCCTCACGCAAAAAAAGTGAGGCCAAGAGGCCAAAAGCCACCTTTTCTCCGTGATAAAAGCCATGCGTTTTGGCAAGAGATGACAAACCATTATGAATCGAATGTGCAGCCGCAAGGCCGCCGCTTTCAAAACCCAAACCACTCAAAAGCGTATTCGCCTCAATAACCGCTTCCAAGGCGGGCGTCACCTGATTGTTATGGCATGATTTGTAAGCTTCCAGACCATATTTAAGGATTGTGTCATAGCAAAGCCGGGCGAGAGAATAGGCCGTCAATGATCCTAATTCACCAGCTTCATTAGTTGCCTTGTTGCGGCGGCACGACTCAGCTTCAAACCACGTCGCCAAAGCATCGCCCATTCCCGAAGCGAGAAAGCGAACCGGGGCCTCGGATATGATTTGCGAATCCACCAAGACGAGATTTGGATTATTCTTTTGATATTCGACGCGAAGAACCGCGCCGCTAGTATCATAGACGACAGCGCACGCGCTGCATGGAGCGTCCGTTGATGCGATTGTCGGCACGACAGCGACGGGAAGATTCAGGCGACTGGCCACAATCTTTCCGGTATCGATGGCCTTTCCGCCGCCGATAGCTACGACGAAATGCGCTTTTTGTTTTCGCCCTTCTTCGGCGAGGCGGTTTAATTCTTCATCACAACACTCGCCATTAAAATAACAAAGGGCAATCGCGGGTATGATTTCTTGGAAAAGCTTACATTTTTGCAATCTTTGCCACGTTGTTGGTGTCACGATGCAGATGCCATTTTGCCCAAACGAGACAAGTTCTGATTGAAGGCGTTCAATCGCTCGATATCCTTGAATATATCGCCCGGGAAAAAGTGTTTTTGTTATCATCTTTCGTCCCCCTATATCAAAAACAAAACTATGTGGATACAAATCTCTTATTAGTTTTATTGTATCAACTCAAAGAGTAAAAAAAGAGCGTAGATTTGATATCTCGCTCTTATCTTCATCTCTGGAGTAAATCCTTTTGGCGATAGATTGAGTCTTCGATTGTAATCTTTCGAATTACTCGGCACGGATTTCCGGCGGCAAAGACGCCGCGCGGAATGTCTTTAGTGACGACTGAGCCGGCCCCGATGACCGATTCGCTTCCGATGGTGACACCGCCGCAGATGACGACATTGCTGGCGATCCAGCAGCCCGCTTCGATGACGATTGGCTTAGCATATTCTCTGTCGGTTAATCTTCCATGCGCATTGACATAATGTTTTCTTTCTTCAAAAAGAAGCGGATGGATTGGCGTCATGAGCGAAACATTGCACCCCATCATGACATCATCGCCTATGGTGACGGGACATACATCTAGAACGCACAAAATTGTAATTGGCATAGCACCTGTGGCCAAAGGTCGTATTCCAGCCATAATCAAAGAAGATGGGGCCCTGCAAATAGACCCCGCCATTATCAGGAATCAAAAGATCGATTATCTGACGTTTTTGCGGGTCGCCGTCATCTTCAATTTTATTAAATTGAGCGCATTGTCTATGAGCGCGGTTCCGCTCCATGGCCAGCTCTTCATCACTTGAGTCATATATCATACCTTTAATCATTTTTTCTTTTTCCGTCATCGTGAGCAACCCCCACTAAAAATGATAACTTAAAAAACAAAACCGATGAAATCAATTTGCCGCAAATGCTATTAATCAAGCGATATAGAAGGATTAAACCAGTTTTCTTCTCTTCCTTAGAAAGACGGCATTGACCACGATGCTGCCGACAAAAGCGGCAGTCGAGATAATGAGCCAGGTCAAGCCGACCTTTTTGGCTTCGACGCCGTCAAAGAGAATGCGGGGAGCGGCTTTAAAACTGGCGCCGGCCGTGTCCCATTCGCTTTCCTCATAAGTTTCAAATTCGCCACCGCCGGAAACGACGCTCATGACATCGATGACGATGTAGGAAGTCTTCTCCTCGATATCGACACCGCCGAGTTCAACTTCGACGAGTGAATAGACTTCAAAGGCCACGGATGGCGCCCAACCTTCGAACTTGTAGAAAACATCCTGAATGTCGACGGTGATCGCCGTGCCGGGATGTTCCTCTTCAAGGCTTGCTTCAACTTGATCTTCGGCGGCTTCGATCTGCTCTTCAACTAGCGGAACGCCGTATTGGCCATAAGCCCAAATAGCGGCCGAAGCGGCGATGCCGAAAAAAGCGGCGATGCCAACTAAAACCATCAAAATCTTCAAAAGAATTCTCATATTTTTGCCCTCGCTTTTCCGATGAGTGGGTATCGCAGATTCAATAGATTCACCCAATGAAAATTAATCTATTGATTCCATATTAGAATACGGACAAACTGCGCGCAATAGAATAGCAAATAAAAAAATCCATCATATTCCGCCTTGAGAATAGTTGTTATTTGTATTGAGAAGCGTCTTATCCAAGGCACAAGTAAATTCTTCGAGAGCCACTGGAATCTATTCTTCATCGTTATCGACGATGGCGCGATGGAGATTAAGGACCTATTTAGGTCGTTTTTGCTAACAATTCGCTGTTTTGTTTTATTGCGAGTAATTAAAGACAATTTTGGCACCATCTATGTAATGAAAATACGCAAGTTTTTCGATTTTAAGGAAAGTGTCCTTTATTGTTGAGAATAGGAAAGTTCTCGTTATAGAAAAGAAAAGTGTCCATTTTTACGAGTTCTTGTTGTTCTACGGAAACTGCTTGTTGTTGCTAGTAAGAAAAATGACCATTTTCGAATATTTCTCGTTTTTATCATTCTCTATTAAAACAAAAGATGGTGGAATTTATGTCCTTGAATTTAAGTGAAAATCGCCTGACTGTATGATTGAAAACATGAAACCAAATGATAAGACAAATATGATTAGGCTCACGACAAAGACAATCACGCTACTAATATTTAAAATCTTTCTAGTCTTACTTTCAAGATTGCCAAAATTTAGGGTACACATAATGATACAAACTATGGATAAGATAATATAAATAATTGAAATGGGATTGTGGCTCGTTAACGTAGCAACAAGAATCGAAACGTTTCCCGTCACATGAACAGGCGTAGGGTTTTGGGGAGTAACGTTTGAATAGTCATAGCTACTATATTCATAAAATGGAACTACAGAAAAAACTAACAACAGAATGGAGATGAGAATGAGAGAAATGCTCAATATAGTCCAAAGCTTGTAGCTGTTAAGGTAAGATTTCTCGATAATCAAATATTTTTCCTCATCTGATAATAGTTCGGTTTTGCTGATTCCAAAAACAACAGAAAGTTTTTCTAGGTTTTCGTCGGTAGGAAAAACACTTCCACTTTCATATTTCGTAATCAAAGTGCGTGACACAAAGATTTTTGAAGCGAGTTGCTCTTGGGATAATCCGATTCCTTTTCGATATTTCCTTATTTTTTCATTTAGTTCCATTGATTAATTAATAGTATAAACCTTTCTGGCATTTTGCTTAAGGACCGATAGTAGGAATCGAGTCCAAGAAAATACATATATCTTGAAGAATGACTTATGTAAAAAGTAGCGTAATAATTCGAAGTTATGGGCGGATAAATATCTAACGAGTAAACAATATCTGTTTCAATATGCAAAACATAGGCATCGTCTTCAGCGGTGTTGGGTGGCCAAGACATAAATTCACGTTCAACATCAAAATCCGTTTTTATGTATTTAGTATCTAAATATGAAAGGACATCCTCGTTTATCGCCCAAGCAGAGCTTTGATAAACGCTTGAAGAAGCAGTGATCGACTTAATGTTTGAAATATCAAATCCACCAGACTCTTTGAGTGAATATGTCTCGATATTATTGCAGCCCGTTAATGACAACAAAGATATTGCTAATAAAATCATTTTTTTCATAACATCATTATACTGAAGAACGGCAAGATAGATATGTGAATTAATGTGAATTAATATATGCAATTCTGGTTACGCTGTTTTTAAAGAAATGGACTACCGGAATTGTACAATTATGAAAAGTTAAGACGGCAATGGATGCAAGAAATTATACAGCGACACCCTTGCAACCACCTTGGGTAAAATGACCACCCTTATGCAACCACCCAGTTAGATGATTATTTTTCTCTAATTTTTATTCCGCGCCTTTATGAAAGCTTTATTGGTATCGCTTGATGCACCCATTGATGCATGCTGTCCAATGCATATAACATTTTTGTCTCATTATCATAGATAAGCAACCATTCATAATTTCTTATTTCGCCCATTTCTCTTTTGCAAACCCAATCAAGTGAATCTGAGTGAGGAATATAGTATTTTTCAGGAACGCTTATTGGTTCGTAAGCATTAATTAAATCTATGTATTCATCAAGATTAAATTCCTCTTCAAAGTCAGTTTGAAATTGAGTCGAATAGTCTAGTTTCCACTCTTCTTCTACTTGATAAATATCGTAGTTAAAAGATGAATCGATTGTGGTTTCATTTTTGTGGAAAACTCTTTTGCATTTTATGGGCATATTAACGCCAAGTTTTTCGTTAAAATCAGAAAATTTTTTTGAAGCAAAAGCGCATCCCGCTAAAGAAAGAGAAAATATAGCTAAACACGTGATTCTTTTATCCATATTAACATAATACCAAAATGCTGTGTAAAAATGTAATTGGATTCGGACCGATTGGCGTTTGCCAGAAAGGATTATATGAATCGGACCGAAAAAATAATGAAGCTCGAAAAGCTTATCTTCATCTATCAGCACATCGATGCATCAGTTTCCTCTTCAGTTCACAATAAAGAGATCGCAGTCAAAACATTCCTGGACAAGTACGATGGCTATACCTT
>ERZ795058.5007-NODE-5007-length-12359-cov-4.975049_pt1 | contig 12359 bp, 8 predicted proteins | sample MGYA00375142_ERZ795058 | MGnify/ENA primary metagenome ERZ795058 (study PRJEB30187, sample SAMN05720210) | activated sludge metagenome | isolation source: anaerobic digester from wastewater treatment plant | place: Japan | collected 2015-04-20 ...
TACTTCCGTTTCAGCCACGGCATGTTGCTGCGGACCTCGGCGCCGACCTTTTCGATCGGGTGCTCCTGGCCGAGCCGACGCCGCGCCCGGAAACTCGCGAAATTCGCCTGCGCCTCCAGCACCCATTCCCGGGCGAACTGCCCGGTCTGAATTTCGTTGAGGATCTTCTTCATTTCCGCCTTCGTCTGCTCGGTCACGATCCGCGGTCCGCGCGTCAGGTCGCCGTACTCCGCCGTGTTCGAGATCGAATAGCGCATATTGGCGATGCCGCCTTCGTAGATCAAATCGACGATCAGCTTCACTTCGTGGCAGCATTCGAAGTAGGCCATCTCCGGGCTGTAGCCGGCCTCGACCAGCGTTTCAAACCCCGCCTGGATCAGCGCCGTCAGGCCGCCGCACAGCACCACCTGCTCGCCGAACAGATCGGTCTCGACCTCTTCGCGAAAGCTCGTCTCGTAGACGCCGGCGCGCGTGCCGCCGACGCCTTTGGCCTGGGCCAGCGCCAGTTCCAGCGCCTTGCCCGAAGCGTTCTGGTGAACGGCCACGAGGCAAGGCACGCCGCCCCCCTCGGTGAACGTGCGCCGCACCAGGTGGCCCGGCCCCTTGGGCGCCACCATCCACACGTCGACGTCGCTGGGCGGCACGATCTGCGAGAAATGAATGGCAAAACCGTGGCTGAAAACGAGCGCCTTGCCGGGCTTCAGGTGCGGTTTGAGATCATTTTCATACAGCTTGCTCTGCAGTTCGTCGGGGATCAGGATCTGGATGATGTCGGCCTGTTGCGCCACTTCCGCGGCGGAGACGGGCTGAAATCCATGTTCCACGGCCAGATCGTAATTGGGCCCTCCCGGGCGCTGGCCGATCAGGACCTTCACCCCGCTGTCACGCAGATTCTGCGCCTGGGCGTGTCCCTGGCTGCCGTATCCGATAATGCCCACCGTCTTGCCCTTGAGCAGCCCCAGGTCGGCATCCTGATCGTAGTAAAGCTTTGGCATGGTCGTCCCTTCCGTCACGGCTGATTGGGCGGCGCGGCAATCGGCGGGGGGAGAGATCGTCCCCGGCATGGTCGAACCCGGACCGCTCCGAAACCCCATACGCTAGGGAGGGCCGGGACGAAGTGCAAGGTAATTTGACGGAAAAATCGACTGGTCTGGAATTCTCAAGCGGACAGGCGAGGGGCGGGTCGCTGTGTCGATCCTCGGTTCTCGAATTTCGTCGCGGTTTTCGCCGCTTACGCTATCCGGCCAGTTCCGCCAGGTGCTGGCGCACCTCGGCGGCCTCTTCGCCGTCGGGGGCCTGCTCCAGCCAGCTCTGCCAGGCCTTGCGGGCCTCGGCGGTTTTGCCGCTCAATTCTAACGCCAGCGCCTTGTTGTAGGCGGCTTCGCGCATCTGCGGGTTGAGCGCCAGCGCGCGCTCGAAGGCGGCGACAGCCCCCGCGTAGTCCTGGCGCGCGGCCAGCAGGCAGCCGGTGTTGTAGTGATCCAGCGCGTCCCCCTGCGTCAGGCCGAGGTTTTCGCGCTGGGCCTGCGCCTCCTCATCGGGGAGCGAATGGAACAACGCCAGTCCCCAGCGATCATAGGCTTTGCGCCCATCCTGCGTCAGGGCCTGGCGGTAGAGGTCAACGAGTCGGCCATGGAACTGGGCAGCCTTGCTTGCCGCCGCCGACTCCGCGGTTGCTTCGTGGGCGGCCGGGGTCGGTTCCTGCTGCTCCTGGGGCGTATTTTCCTGCTCGGTCATGCGCCGCTATCCTTCCACTTGTTCCTATCGGGCCGCGCGGGGAAGGTCCCGGCGGATTGCGGTTGTCCCGCCGACATCCGGCGGAACATGACAAACGCACTATGGTAGGGTTTCGGGCAGGGAATGACAAGGGGAGTTCGAAGCGCGGGTAAACGCGCACCGCGGGGGCGCCGTCAGGCCTTCACGACGTCCTCCAGAACCTTGACGAGCTGCTCCGGCTCGAAGGGCTTGATCAGATACTCGGCGGCCCCGGCGTCGAGCCCCTTCTGGACCGATTCGGCGTGGGAGGCGGCCGAGAGCATGATGATCGGGATCTCCGCCGTTTCGGGATCCCCCTTCAGCTTGCGGCACACCTCGAAGCCGTCCACCAGCGGCATCATGATGTCCAGGAGGATCACGTCGGGCTTGTGCGTGCGCGCCTGGTCGATCGCATCCAGTCCGTCGTAGGCCGTCACGATGTCGTACCCCTTGGACTCCAGGAACATTTTCAGGACAACCTTGACATCTTCTTCGTCATCGGCCAGCAGGACCTTCGTAGCCATGGGCGTTGCTGATCCTCCCTGTGGATTCGTGGGCGTCGCCGCCGTGCGCGGGGAACCTTGGGCGCCGGGCGCAGACGGCACGGCAGGTCGAAATCGCCCCCAAGTTCTAGCAGACGCCGCCAGCCCTCGCGAGTGGAATGTGCCGCCGCCGGCGGAGCGATCATGTCGCGCAGGTGGGCTGGCGATGGGCGTCCGTCATTTCATGGGCGGAGATCTCTTCATCCGTCGGCAATGGCAGCCGGATGCGGAAGGTGGTCAAATCCCCCTCGGTCTCCAGCAGCTCGATGCTGCCGCCGTGGAGCTGCAGGATGTTGCGCGCCAGGAACAACCCCAGTCCGCAGCCGCCGGCCACGCGCGTGGTCGATTGATCCCCCTGCTGGAACTTCTCGAAGATGGTCCGGCGACATTCCGGCTCGATGCGCACCCCCCGATTGCTGATGTCGATTTCAACCCACGGCGGCTGCACGCGCGTCAGGATGCTGATCTTCTGGTCCGAGTGCGAAAACTTGATCGCGTTGGCCACCATTTCGGTCAGGACCTGGCGCAGCCGGCGCTTGTCGGCGATCACCCGCGACAGGTTGGAATCAAAGCGCACGTCCCATGTCACGCGTTTGAGCGACGCGCTTTCGGCCTGCACCGCCAGAATGTCCTCGATCATCGACGGCAGATCCACCTGGCGCAACGAAAGCTGCAGCGTGCCGCTTTCGATCTCCGTCACGTCCAGGATCGCATTGACCACGTCGCACAGGCGCTGCGAATTCTTGCGCAGCAGGCGGTGGACCTGGCTCAGCGTCTCGTTCGTCACCTCGCGTCCGCCGTTGACGTCGATCATCGGCAGCGATCCGTTGATCACCGAGATCGGCGTGCGCAGCTCATGGCTGATGATCGCCAGGAAGCCCCGTTTCATCTTTTCCGACTCGCGCAGGCGCCGCACCTCCTCCTCCTGCCCGATGTCGTGGAACAAGACCAATGCGTCATTGCCCTGACCGGCGATGCCGCTCAGGCTGCTGACCGTCACTTCGAGCTTGAGCGGCTGGGCGTTCACCGTCGTCCGCACCGGCTCCTGCACCATCTCCTGGCCCGAGCCGAGTTGCTCGATCAGGCGCCGGCAGAGGCTCGCGACTTCCTCGGGCAGCAGATCCTCAAGTTCCGCCAGACATTCGCGGCTGGTATGGCCGAACATCCGCCGCGCCCGCTGATTGGTGTGCCGGATCCGGCCGTTCTCGTCGACGGTGACGATCCCCACATGCAGGCTGCTGAAAATATCTTCCAGGTTCTGCTGCAGCTTGAGGGTTTCCTGGTGCTGGAAGGCGTTGGCGAGGGCGGCGCCGATCAGTCCGGCCGCCGCGCGCAGCAACTCCACGTCGCGCTGGTGAAACAGCCGGTCCTCGGTGGGATGCGCCACGTTGATCACGCCGCCGGGACGCCCCTGGATCGGCAATGGCACGATCACGCAGCTCGGCGTGCGATAGCGGGCCTCGGGCGCCCGGCCGAAGATCCGGCGAAATTCCGCGGCGCCGACGATCAGCACGGCCTGATCCGCGCGGACCACTTCGCCCAGGATCCCCTCGTCCAGCGCGGTGCGCACCCTGGGCCAATGTTCCGGGGCAATATGCGTCGCCGCCACCAGCCGCAGATCGCCTTCGGCGCCGTCCACCAGCATCAGCGAACAGGCCTCGACCCCCAGCAGGCGCGCAATCAACTCCCCCGCCCGAACACAAATCTCCTCGGGGTCGGTGCTGCCGATCAGCGGCGTCAGCTCGCGGAAGAGCGCGAGGTAACGCTCCGAACCCAAGCTCTCGCTCGGGATCAGAACGTTGTTTTCGCGAAGGATTTCAGATGACTTCCGGACCACAGGCTTTCCTTCGACCCCTGGACTGAGACGGCAGTCCGGCTGGCGCCCGATCCGCACCCCGCCATCTCCATTAACGGCACGTGTCGCGTTCCGCTTTAGCCACTTGTCGCCCCGATAGGCTCTGCTCCTGAGGCGATGGATTCGTCAGGCGCACGCTTGTCAGCCCGCTCTGATCAATATACTGGATTTCACGTCCGCTGAGAAGTTTTTATCGTCCAACACCGCCAATTTCAACGGTACAGATCCAGTTCGCCCGGCTTTGATTCGATCGGCAGAAGCCTGGGGTACAGGTCGATTCCCGACGGGCCGGCCCCGCCTTCGATTTCGAAGGGGATGGGCAGCCGATCCAACTGCTCAATCGTCTCGGCCGCCTCGGAGCGCTCGGCGAGCGTCCATTCCAGCCAGCGGCTCACCTGGGGAGGCAATGCGGCCCGCCGCACGGTCGCCTCGTGAATCCGCAGCCGGCGGCCGAATCGGACCGGATAGCGGATCGTCACGTCGGCGTCGGTAGGGCGGGTCTCGAAATAGACCGGGCCGCTCGCTTCGCCATTGACCGGGTTGCGATCGAACCAGTCGCTGTTGCCCGGCAGATGGGCGGGCGCCGCGACGCCGACCAGGTCGCTGACTCGATCCCAGTTGGATTCGATTTCGACCGGCTCGGCCGCCGCCTTTCGCACGGGCGTCTTGTCGGGTTTCAATTCCGGGGCGAGGCGTCGCGCCTCCTCGCGCGCGGCCTCGCGCAAGGGTCCATCGGGCAATTGCTGCGACTGGGTCAAAAGCCAGCGCGCCTCCGCCCGGTTGAGCTTGCGCAGTCGCCCCGGTTGGGCGCCGGCGGACTGTTCCAGCTCGCGCGCCTGCTCGAATCGCTGCTGGTCAAGATAGTATTCCGCCAGCTCCCGCGCGATGCGTTGGCCTTCGGCGCCATAAGGTTCCTGCGCCAGCCGCAGCCAGGCGGCCTGCGCATCGGCGACCTCTTCGGCCGGCACCGGCCGGGCGAACAGGGCGTAACCGGCCCGGCCGATCACCTCAAACACATAGAACAAGCCAACGTTTTCCATGGCATCGAGGGCCGTCGTCATCCACGTAGCCGCCTTGTAGGTTCGCTCGCGCGCGTGTTCGGGCCCGACGAAAATGAAACGCCAGACGGCCCCGCGCCGGCGATCCTCGGCCCGTTCCAGGCGGACGTCCGGATTGTGTTGGGCCGAAGCGCGCAGAGCCTCCAGCCAGCGGCGCTCGGCCGGCGGCGCCTGCGCATGCTCCTCGATCAGGCGGGCCCACGGGCGCATCCGCGTCGACTGACTCTGGCCCGGTTTGGGCAACGCCGCCACGGCCGCCGCGGCCAGCGCCGCCGTTCCCGTCGTCGGTTGTCCCAAAAGCAGGGCGCGCAGATGATCGGGCGGCGTCAGGTCAACCGGCGGCGCGCGGTCGGGATAGCCGACCTGAGCCGATGCGACCGCCTCGCGGCGCAGCCGGGCCGCCTCCGCCTCGGCCGTGCGCGCCAGTGCAGCGGCGCCGGACCACTCCGGCTGCAAGCCGCTGGCCTGGCGCGCGTAAAACGCCGCCACCTCGGGCCGACCCGCCTCCAGCGCCCATTGCGCGCGTTCCATGTCGGCTTCAGCCAGTGCCCGGTCAACCGCCTGTTCCAACTCGCGCAGCGCCTCCTGATTCGCGGCGCCGCTCTGGCGCAGGGTTTCCGCCTCGCGCATCAGGGCATAAGCGCGCCGGTCAAGAGCATCGGCGGCCGAGGGGCGGAAAAAACTGAAGATCGCGTCGACGCCAAGCTGCAGCCCGGCCTGCACGTTGCCCTGGACGGCGCGCCATCCGGAAAAGACCAGTCGGTTGAACCAGTTGGCGTAAAACCCGTAGCGGCGGATGAATTCCGCCTGCCGGCTTTGGAACAAGGGATTCTCGCTGATCGTGCGCAGGATCACTCCGCGCAGCAGCGGATCATCGGTCGTTTCCGACAGCTCGCGCAGGGCCTCTTCCTGCCGCGCGGGTTCAAGATTCATGGTCGTCGCGATGTAATCGCGCCAGGCTTCCAGCTCCGGCTGCACGGGCCGCGCCGTGGGATCCTGGCCGGCCAGCCAGTCGCGCATGAGCTCGGCGGCCTGCCGGCTGAGGGGGGCGGTGCTCACCGTATCCTGGAGCGCAGCCGGCGCGGCCCCCAGCGGGAACGGCATCGTGAGAACGAGGGCCAGGGCCAGGGCTGCGCGCCTCATGAGCCCGGCTCCGTCGCGGTGCCGGGCCGGTCCGCGGCGCCGCGCAAGGCGTCAATCTCCCGGCTCAGCGATTCGATCCGCTGCAGGGTTTCGCGGTTAGGGCCGGGCAGTTGCGGCTCCGGCAAGGGGGGCGCCGGGGGGTTCTCCAGCCGCCGCTGCGGCGCGGCCGTGATCTCCATGACCGTTGTCTCAAAGACCTGCATCCGGTAGCGCAGCACCAGCGCCAGCGGATTCTGATGCGTCCCCGGCTCGGCCATGATGTCCGGCAGGAAAGGAATCAGACGGTGGGGGAACCGCCTCCGCACGCGGGCCATCCCCTGCTGTTGCAGGTTCTCGATCAACGACCGGTAGGGAGCGATTCCGCCGCCGTAGGCGCTCGACAGCACCAGCAGATCACCCTCCCTGGGGGGAGGATTATCGCGCAAGGAGCCCTGCATCAGCGCCGCCGTCGCCGGCTCCAGATAGACCTCGCGGTCGTTCAGCCAGAATCTGAGCTTTGCTCCTTGAATATCGGCGTTGTAAAGCTCGTTGGTGTAGACGCGCGCGTCGGCGCGCAGATCTTCCTGTGCATTGATGTAGAGCGCCGCCTGTTTGAGGTCCAGAAACGGGCTGCCCTGCCACACCCCCACCAGCAGGGCCATCAGCAGCGAGTAACCCAGGGCCGCCCCTGCCACGGCCCAGTAGACCGGGCGCCGCTTGACGTGCCGGTCGAGCGTGGCGAAGCCGTGGCCGGCGAACAGGCAAACCAGCGGCAGGAGGGGCAGCAGATAGCGCGCCTGAAACGACGAGAAGACCGACTGGAGCGCGAGGATCGCCAGCATCAGATAGAGCGCCAGCCAGCCGAACCAGCGCAGCCGCGCCGTCTCCCAGCGCGTGCGCAGCAGCCCGTAAAGCAGGAAGCCGGTGATGCCCAGCGTCAGGAAAACGGGCAATGCCCGCAGGAACTCCTCGAACTGCAGCCAATAGACACCGTAGAGCGTCTGGAAGAAGTCCAATTGCGAGCCGCGTTCGCCGATCTGGCGAAAATGATTTTCCAGCGGGCCGGGACCCTGGCGCAGCAGCCAGAGCGGCACCGCGACCCAGGGGAGCAGCCCCCACCAGGTCCGGCGTTCCGTTCCACTCGGATTCCGGTGACGCAGAACCCGGTCCAGATGGGCTGAGGCCAGGGCCATCGGCGGCAACAGGAGGATTCCCTGATAGCGCGTCAGCGTGGCCAGCGTGCCGAGCAGCGAGCCGATCAGCAGCCATTCGAAGGTCCGCCGCGGCGACGGCGCGCCCCGGGGAGGGGAGGGGAACAGTTCAGGCAGCGCCTGTTCGTAGGCGAGCAGCAGCGCGCCCAGCGCCGCGCTCCACAGCGCCGTCGCCGTCATGTCGGTCATGACTTGAACGCTCCAGCGCAGCGCCATCGGGCTGACGAGCCATACCACGGCGGCGTAAATCGCGGCGCGCCGCCCGAACAGCCGCAGGGCCATGGCGAACAAGACCGGCACGACCGCGGCCCCGGCCAGCCAGGAGACAATGCGCGCCGAACCCTCCAGACCGACGCCGGGAAGCCAGACGAACAACCGCGACAACAATCCGTAGAGCGGCGGCCAGAACGTCAGGCCCTGACGGAAGGCGTCGATCTGCAGGATGCCGTCGGTGTAGGCCCCCTGTGTTACCGGAAAGAACAGGCCGCGCCAGAGCAATGCCGACACCGTCAGCACCACCAGCAGTTTCTCGTTGGCGGTCAGGCTTCTCATCGCGTCCTCCGCAGCCCCTGCGCGGGCGGCGTGATCCGGTCGTCGTCGGCCGACAAGGCGAGTTTGAACCGCGGCGCGGCCCACTTCAAGATCAGCACGCCGAGCAGGCTGGTCAGGATCAAACCGAACGGATGCTCCCACGGCATCGCCAGCGGCGCGTAGACCCAGAACAGCCGGCGCACCAGCCCCGACACGAACTGGTTCAGCATCAACAGGCCCAGCAGCAGCAGCCAGCGCGAGGCGAAACTGGTGAACCGCCCGCGGCGGGCGGCCTGACCCGCCAGATAGCCCGTCAGGCTGAGACCGACGATCATCGCCCCCAGACTGTTGTTGGGCGGCTGGGAGAAGCAGACCAGCAGTGCCGCCACGACGCCCATCAGCATGCCGGCGATCTCGCCGCGCAGAAATCCGAGCAACAGCGCCGGCAGCGCCAGCAACGGCCAGTGATAGAGAAAATGCCAGCCGTGCGGACTGAACCCCTGCAGGGTCGGCAGGACGATGACCTCGATCGGCAGCGCGATGAACAGATAGAGCAGGGTCAGCAGGAGCAAGCGCGTCATGCGTCGGGCGCCTCCGGCGGCTCCAGCGGCGAGACGCCCAGCCCCAGGGTGGATGGCGCGTCGTCGTGCGCCAGGCCGCCCGTCGCAGGCTCGTCGGCGCGGAGCGTGCTGGTTGCCGGCGCATCGAAGCGGAAAATGAGCGGCTCGGTGGTCGCCTCATCGCGCGGCGGCGGCGGCGGGCCCATCAGCGGCTGTTCCGAGCGCGGCGTGGGCATGCCGATCCAGTACTGCCCCAGCGTCGCGGTGGTCGCGATCGCCCCGCGCGCCGGACGATGCGCCGGCACGACCAGCAGCACTTCCTCCACGGCATCCAGCCGGACGCTCGGCTCAACCAGGCCATAGGGATATCCCTCGGCGTTCACCCCCCGCGCGGTGATGCGGCCGATTTCAATCCCCTTGGGATAGACCGAGTTTTCGAAACCCGACGTGATCAGCATTTCGCCTTCCGGAATCGGGGTTGTTTCGTTTTCGGGCATGAATTCCAGCGGCGCCTCCAGCCCCGAACCGCGCACCACGCCGCGCGAGCGCGTCTGCGCCGTCACCGCGCCGGCGGCGAACAGCGGATCGCGCACGGTCAGCACCTGCGCTCCGTCGCGGTCGACCATCTGGACAATGCCGACCAGCCCGCCGAGCGCCACGACGGGATCACGCGGGGCAATGCCGTCCTCCGCGCCGCGGTTAATCATCAGGACCGCCCCGCGATCGCGCGCCAGCAGGCCGGTCACGTCGGCCAGCAGAAATTGGAGTTGCGGGGGGGCGGCCCAGCGGCCCAGGCCCGTCAGCCGTTCCAATCGCCCCACGCGTTCGATCAACTGCTGGTTTTCCAGCCGCGCCTGGCTCAGCTCGCTGCGCAGCCGGCGGTTCTCCTCCTCGGCGGCCCACAGTGCGTCGATCCGCTGGATCTGTTTGATCACCCCGGTGGTGCGCACCTGGATCGGCTCCAGGTAGCGGGCCAGCACCCCCCGCACGCGGCCCCAGACCCGGTAGGTCTCATCGACGCGGAAGCGCTCCAGCGTGCAGACCGTCAACCCCGCCACGACGAACGCGCCCAGCACGAACAGACGCAGACGAGAACGCCAGGCCACCGATGGCGAACGCGATGCCGACGACACATGCAGGTCCTTGAGAGCGAGGATTTCGCTGGCGGACGGGCCGGCCTCCTATCATCGGGATTGCCCCGGAGCATCGCCACTCAAAATTCGTCCCGCGAAATTCGATCTCACAACCCTCATCCTCTTCCTTACCTTAAAGTGGGGCGCATCGCGCCGGCCGCCGGTTTTCCGCCATGCGACTGCCGCAATGACGTGCTATGATTCGCCGCATGAAAGGATCGCAGGATGGACGAACGAGAAGACGGTTCCGTTCCAGCGGCCCCTGATGCCGAGAATGAAGTCGGCGGCGCGCGCGACGGACCGGTCTATGGTCGCGCGCGAGCCGGCTCGCCGGCCGTTCCCCCGCCGGGATGGGATCCTGAGTCCTCAGCCGGATCGGCCGCTCCGGCCGCGGCGGAATCGGCCGTCTGGACGTATCCCGGGGCGGGGCAAACGCCGTGGGGCGAACCCATCCCGCCGCGCGACGGACCGGCCTGGGAATGGCGCCGCGAACTGGGCACCGTCCGCGCCGCCTGGCTGACCGTGCGCGAGATCTTCACTTCGCCCGACCAGGCCTTTTCGCGCGCGATCCGCGACGGCGGCCTGGGCGCACCGTTTCAGTTCTACATTCTGATGGGTTACGTCTTCGGCATTCTGGGTTTCGTGATTTCCTGGCCGATCCAATTGCTTGCCGAACGCGTGATGGGCGGGATGTTCCCTGGAACGAGCGGGGGCGTTGCTGCGGAATGGCCCCCTTTCATGCGCTTTCTTGACAACGGCTCGTCCTTTGGCGTGGCGCTGCTGATCCAGATCGTGCTGCTGCCCTTCACGTTGACGGCCATCCTGTTCGTCGGCAGCGCGATCCTTCACGTGTTCCTGAAGCTGCTCGGCGGCGGCCGCGCGGGCTTTGAGGCCTCCTTCCGCGCCGTGGCTTACGCCCAGGGTTCCGTCACGCCATTTCAAATCGTGCCGTTCGTCGGACCGATGGTGGCGATGGTTCTGGGGATCATCTTTCTGATCATCGGGCTGGCGCGGATGCACGAGACCGCCACCTGGCGCGCGGTGCTCGCGGTCCTGCTCCCGTTCATGCTGATAACCGTGTTTGCGGTTCTCGCCGCCGTCGTTGTCATTCTCGCGCTGTACGGGGGTGCGCGGGGGTTCTGAAATCGTCGCTCATCCTCGTGCTCGGGGTCGACACGATCCATTCTGCCGTCCCTACGGGACTCTTTGGATTTTGTTTCCACGGTTTCCCGCCACTGAAGTAGCGGGCTGAAGTCTGCCGTCCCTGACGGGACTGGCTCGCTGAACGGTCCGGCAAGCTCTCGGCTGCTCGAAGCGGTCGTTAAAGATTCTGCTCTTCAACCCGCGTTGTGGACCCGTTGGTTGAGGATCGGCGCCAACGGACCCAAAGCCGAATTGATTCGACCCTCTCGTAAACTGCCGGTTCGTGCGCAAGCGTCATCCTTCCCGCAATCGGTCGCGTTCCGGCGGATTCCACCGCACCCCTCCTCCCGACTCCCGTCTCAGGGTTTTCCTGAGGCCGCTCAGGGAATCACCGCGCAGGGGCAGGGATTCGAGACCGTGAAAACCGGGATGATGCTCATCGGTTCGCGACGCGCCCGCGCCGAAACATGAACTGGCGGCTGGAAAGGGACTTCCTGGCGGCCACGGCAAACGGACGAGCCAACGGTCGTGAAGCGGGATAGGGAATGATTCCCATGCACGGAAGCTAGACGCTCCAGGGATGGAGCCCCCGCTTCAGCGACCCGACCATTGGAATGACCACCATGGGCCAACAGATACCACAGGCACTGCAGGAACTGATTGAATCATCGGTCTCGCTGCTGCCCGAAACCACACTGGAAATCCTCCGGCTGGCGCCGGATTACTCGACCACGAATCTGACGCTGCAACGCATGCTGGAGCATGATCGCCAGCACGATCTGGCCGACCGGGTCCTGGCGTTGGCGAATTCAGTCGAGTTTCATGGGCTTTCGACGATCCGGTCGATCCCCGACGCCATCGCGCGAATCGGCCGGCTGCGATTGTTCAACCTCGTCCTGACGAGCGTCCTGGGCGGGGTCTACCGGCGAACCGATGAGTATGCGCGGCTGCTGTGGCGCCATGCGCTCGCCTGTGGATACGTCTGCGCCGGCCTTGCCGAACGGTTCAAAGTGGCCGAGTCCGAACTCGCGTTTGCGGCCGGCGTCCTGCACGACATCGGCAAATTCATCATCTACCGGCGCTTGCCTCATCTGTATCGCCAATTCTGGATCGGCAAATCGCATGCGTTTCGGCTGATTGAGCTGGAAGCGCGGACTTTCCCTGATTTCGCGCACGCGCGAGTGGGAGCCGCCGCATTGCGACGGATGGGCCTGCTGGGCGTTCTGGTCGAGGCGGCGGCGTTGCACCACGCTTTTGAAAGCGGGCCGGCCAAGGCCAGCAATCCGGGCCTGGTCAGTGTCGTCTCGCTGGGCAACGTTCTGGTGAACAACGTCGGATTGGAACGCAAGGTTTGCGAGTGGAAAGCGATCGAGGAGCTCTACTGCGCGCGCCACATCGGCGCACAGGGCCGGACGCTGGACGAGGCGATCGCCGCGCTGCCGGGACTGG
>ERZ795058.5018-NODE-5018-length-12345-cov-4.591619_pt1 | contig 12345 bp, 13 predicted proteins | sample MGYA00375142_ERZ795058 | MGnify/ENA primary metagenome ERZ795058 (study PRJEB30187, sample SAMN05720210) | activated sludge metagenome | isolation source: anaerobic digester from wastewater treatment plant | place: Japan | collected 2015-04-20 ...
GAGATGATCTTCTATGTACAAATAGTAAAAGGATACAGAAAGGAATAGAAGGGAAGGCTATGAATGCTGTTTTGATTAAACCAAATCAAATAGGTACTGTAACAGAAACTTTGGATGCTATTAAAACAAGTATAAAGGGTGGCCTTAATGCAGTAGTATCGCATAGAAGTGGTGAGACTAATGATTCTTTCATTGCAGATTTAGTAATTGCAACCCCAGCACAGTTCTGTAAATTTGGAGCACCTAGTAGAGGAGAGAGGGTTGTTAAATACAATAGATTATTAGAAATAGAGGAGATCTTACAAGCTTAATCTAGGCTCCCTATCTATTCTTTCAATCTCATCTCTCTTTTCTAAAACTTCTTTGTTTAGAACCTTGTAATATCCTACTAAACCAATAATGGCTGCATTATCTCCTCTGTACTCTTTAGCAGAATAGATATAATTCAAACCATATGATCTTACTAACTTACCAATGTCTCTTAAAATTTCCTCTCCATTAAGTACTCCACCACCTACAAATACACTTTTTACATTAGAATGCTTCTGTATAGCTAAATCTAACTTAATTATCAAAGACTCAATAATTGCATCTAGAAAACCTCTGCAGAAATCATACACCCACTCCTTCTCTTTTCTACCCTCTTCTCTTAACTGTTTACTCTTGTAAAGAGCAGCTGTCTTAATCCCTGAATAGCTGAAATTTAAATCATTTGAACTTTTCATTGGAACAGGAAAAGAAATGACATCAGATTTACCTTTTTTGGCAAACTCTGTTAAAGTTGGACCTCCTGGATAACCAAAATTAAGAATCCTACCCACTTTGTCAAAAGCTTCCCCTACTGCATCATCTAATGTTTGTCCTACTTTCCTGTACTCCCCTATTTTCTCTGTATATATTAATTCTGTATGTTTTCCTGAGATTAAAAGGCCTAACGCAGGGAAAAGCTCTTGCTCTTTTAAATTCTCTAGCCCTTTTACAAATGTTTTTCCTTTAGAATTCTGTAGAAGACCAGAAAGTAGATGCCCCTCCATATGGTTAATGGGAACAAAAGGCTTACCATATTTAATAGCTAACTCTTTTGCAAAATTAAGACCTACCTCTAAATCTATTGCTAATCCTGGACCATATGTACATGCTATATATTCAATACTCTCTATTGATACTTTTGCTTTTTTAAGTGCTTCCTCATATACCATAGGGAGATTCTTCTCATGTTCTCTTCTAGCAATATCGGGAACTACACCTCCCCACTTAGTATGAATTTCCACTTGAGATGATACAATACTTGAAAGTACTTTCCTTCCCTCTAGTACAGCTACAGAGGTATCATCACAGCTTGTATCAAATGCTACTATTAGCGGCTCTTTATTCATATATCTCTATACTCCTTTCCTCTAATGATACATATTTAATTACAACTTTGTATAATGGCGTATTCATATTGTCACACAAAGCAGAAATCTCTTCATAGTACTTATCTGCCCATTCAATTACAACTATATTCCTTTTCTCTAAGTTCTCTATTAAACCTGATTTTTCTAATTCTCCTTCTTGTAATCTCCATGTGTCCATATGGGCTAAAACTTTTTGCTCCTCTTCCTCCTCATAATTGTATTCATTGATTATGGTGTAGGTGGGAGAGTTAACAACCTCTTTTACCCCTACTGCCTCCCCTATTCCTTTTGCAAATTGGGTTTTACCTGCACCTAGCTCTCCACTGAGTGCAACCACTACAGGAGCATTTCCCTTTACATACTTAAGTGCGAATTCTTTTGCAAAGTGTATCGTCTCATCCTCACTCTTTGTCTCTCTTTCCCCTATCTTCTTGTTTTCAACCAATGCGTTTTCAAACTGTAATTTCCCTTGTCTAAGTACACTTAATTGATTCATTGTAGTATCTAGTACTGTAGATGGATCATTTTTAGGAAGCTCCCCTGCATCTAGGAATAGGTCTATTAGCTCTAGACTTTTCTTAGGTAAGTTCTCTATTAACCTCGCTATGCTGTAAGGAGCAGGTCTGTATGATACATTTGCTGATGTAGCTGTAATGGGCTTGCCAAATGTTTTGATTAATTCTAATGTAAAACTATAGTCAGGGTATCTTACTCCTACTGCACCTTGTGTAGATACAACAGGAGGAACAAGTTTCCCTTTACTTATAGATATGACTGTTATTGGTCCTGGTAGATAGTTTTCATAGAGATTATCTGCCATTTCGTTAATATCTACATACTGTTCTGCCATATCTCTATCTGCTACTGCTACTGATATTGGTTTGGATCCTCTTAATTTCTTGTATTCCATTATCTTCTTTAAAGCTTTAGGGTTTGTAACATCTCCTCCCAATCCATAGCATGTCTCTGTTGGATATACAATTAATCCACCGTTTTTTAATACTTCAACGGCTTTTTCAATTGCAAAACTCCTCTCTTTTTTAATATCAATAATGTTCATGGTATAATGATATTATACTAGGAATATGTCTAAATGCCTATATTCCAATACTTTTAAATTTATTTGTTAAAATAATGTCAGTATTACAACTAACAAGTGCAAACTTTAAAGAGGAAGTATTAGATTATCAAGGAGTTACATTAGTTGATTTTTGGGCTCCGTGGTGTGGTCCTTGTCAGATGGTTGGCCCAGTAATGGAGGAGATTGCTAAAGAGATGGAAGGAAAAGTAAAAGTTGGTAAAGTTAATGTTGATGAAGAGGGAGCTTTGGGACAGGAGTATGAGATTATGAGTATACCTGCTGTTTTTGTTTTCAAAAAGGGAGAAGTTGTAGAGAAACTAATTGGTGCTATGGCTCTAGAATCATATATTGAAGTCTTAGAGAAGCATCTTTAACCTTTTGACTTTTAGGTATATACCTTTTACAATTATGTATGCTACTTAAATTAAACTATTAATGTCATGTTTAAGTTTGTTAGAAAATATTTTGTATTTTTTCTCATTTTAGCTTTTGCCCTATTAGGTACATGCACCTATTTCTTCTTTTTTAAAGAGAAAGGATCTACTCCTAAGACTGAGGCTACAATGTTGTTGATTGAGTTTGAAGAAATGGGAGGGTTGGAGAATATAACAAAGCAGATGCATAGTAGAGGTATTCCGGGGGTATTAATGGTCTCTGTAGAGTTCCTAAATGAGCATTGTGAAGAGGTTAAGGCTTTAGAGGACTACAATATTGAAATTGCAGGATCTGCTCCAGGAGCACCGTTCTGGGATGTTAGCTATGATGAACAGAGAGAGATTATGATTAAAACAAAAGAGGGTATTGAGGCTTGTACTGGAAAGAAGATGAGAATATTCTCTTCTAAGTATTTTGCATATACTGAGGATACCATTAAGATTGCAGAGGAGTTAGGTATTGAGTATGTGTTTGCTAGAGGTACCACTCAGGCAAGGGCTACAATATACAAACCAACAGAGTATGATGTTAAGATTTTCTCTGTTTCTAATGTAGGTTCTAAGAATTGGGGTACTGGTAGTTTATGTGATTTTAGTTACTGGGCTAGAGAGGGAACTGCAGCAGACTTTAGAACGGAATTACTTAATGCTATTGAAGAGCATCCATATATTTCACCTGTATCTCATGCATACTTGGGTGGTAACAGGGTTGATTGGAATGAGGTGTATTTAGAGTTGTTTGATAATCCTGATGTTAAATGGGTAAGTTTTGATGATTTCCATACAGATTATGACAAGAGAGATTATGATGATATTCCTGTTAATATGGAAGTTCAGTATGAGAATGTAGAGTATACTGAAGAGGAGTGTAATCCTAATGATCCTGATAATATTTGTCAGTAGGAGTAAGGGTATACAATTGTTATTTTAGATATAGTTTGATATACTTTTTGAGCTATTGGAGTGGTAGCTCAATTGGTTAGAGCATCTGCCTGTCACGCAGAAGGTTGCGGGTTCGAGTCCCGTCCATTCCGTCCCGCTAACTTATAGTAGTTTCAAGAAGATCTGTGTGCTATGTTTTAAAACTTTTATGGAGATTGAGCTATTTTCTTCAAAATCGTTCCGTTTTTGAAATAGACAGGTTTTAAATATTAATAACCTTTACTCAATTCTATTAGGAATTCCCATAACCTCTTTAACATGAGCTACCTTTCTTTCCGCAATTGGCAAGACCTCTTCTCTACCCTCATCTAATATTTTATTAATCTCAGCATCTGCATGCAACCAATGTTCATATTCTGGCCTTAACATTCCAAATTGTTTCTTTAACATATCTAACAGTGCTATTTTTGCATCTCTCCAACCCATACTTCCATTAGACAAAGCTGTCTTAAAATCATCTGACTCTTGAGGGGATGAAATAGAGGAAAAAATCTTAAATATACTTGTATCCTCAACATTAGGAATACCTTCTCCCAATGGAGTTGAATCTGTAGGTATTTTCTTCACTAAAGACTCCCACTCATCATCTGTTGCAAACATAGGAATTTGGTTAGTATATGATTTAGACATTTTACGCCCATCTATACCTGGAATACTCGCAACTTCTTTAATTATTGAAGCTTCGGGAATAGTAAATACATTTGAATATATAGAATTAAATTTTCGTGCAATAAATTTCGCAATCTCTACATGTTGCTCCTGATCAGCACCTACAGGAATTATATCGGAGTCCATAATAAGAATATCTGCAGCCATCAAGATAGGATAACAATACAATCCCATATTTACACTATTTTCTGCATTTAGTCCTTTTCTTTTATTTTTTTGTACAATCGCTTTATAAGCATGTGCATAATTCATTTCACTTTTTGGTGTTAAACCAGTAAGTAAAACCATTAACTCCGATACATACGGAATATCTGACTGTCTATAAAAATATGTCTCCGATAAATCTCTGATACCACATGTAAGCCATGATGCAATTACACAGCGAGTATATTCATACAATTTTTTGGGCTCTTTAATCTGGTTTAAAGCATGTAAATCTGCCAGAAAGAAATATGATTTCCCCTTAATCTCTTTTACCTTTTCAATTGAAGGATATATTGCTCCAACAGCATTACCAATATGTGGTTCACCTGTTGGTTTTATACCTGTTAATACAATTTTCTTCTTCATCTTAAAGCTAATCTAATTTTATTTTACAGAATATTGATACTAACAGTATCCAACATTAAGAATTTTATTTCAAAATATTTAGTGCAAAGATACTTACAATTTAAGAGACTTATCAATCAAATTCTCTAAATTGTTTACATCTCCATCAATAGCCTTTACAAATCTTGCAATCTGCTTTATCGATTCCCCTGACTCTATTATTTCCATACTCTTATTATAAAGATCTATAAAATTACCGCCATCATACATGAACATCATAATGGCAGAATTTATAGGAAATAATATTCAAATGGTGCAGAAACCCATCATAAATAACCTCTCCATTGGTAAGATAGCTACAGGAGAACTTATATCAAGAATTGAGGATACAGATGAGGAAAAAGCATTAAATAGATGGCAAGAAGGTGATTTCAGTAATCTCGAGAAAGATTTTGCTCAGAAATGGAGAGATTCCCTTCCTAACATTATTAGTGATAGGAATCTTGATCTAATTAGGAATACAATACCAAAGGGTTTAAAGTTCAAATCATACGAAAAAATATATCAATTTACCAAAGAATTTCTTCAGAACGAAGATGAACATATTTTGTATATTGCTCAGGAACTTTTGCGTATTCCACAAAACATTGTAAGTATCGCCAAAAGACATTGGCAGAGTAAAGAGACCAAATCTATACAGAATCTATTTCCATACACATCTTTTGTCTTAACTATTGAAATCATTTTCTATATTGCTTTGATTTCAGAACTACTTTCAAGAGAAAAGATTAGTAATAGAACAGATATCCTATATCTACATTACCTACCATTTACAAATATTTTTGTTTCTTCGGACAATCTTCACAAAAAAATAACTCCCCTGTTACTACAAGATAAACAACTATTCATAACTGGCTTGGACCTAAAGATAGCTCTTAAAGAACTAAACGATTACTTCCAAAAGTTACCAGAGAGAAAAAAGAGTAAAGGGGTTATCAATATTGCAAGATTACCTACAGACTCGGATAATTTAGTATGTAAAATCTGGGATAATTATTTCCCAAACTGGAGAGAAAAGAAGCCAAAACAAGAGCTTACAAAGAAAGACGAAAAAGAACTCATTGCCAAAATAAACAGACTCGCTAAGGAAAAAATAGATTCAACTACAAACAGTTTCGAGGATTCTAATGAAATCATTAGAACAATCAGAATTAAGCGTCAGCAAGGAGATTGGAATATGCTCCCAGAGGATTTAGAAAATAAAGACTAGTCTTTTTATACTGTCTTTTTTGTCTCATTTTGGGTTCCAGACTCAGCTGTCCCGTCCCGCTAACTTATAGTAGTTTCAACAAACACCGTCTCTTTCAGATATGTCTTGTGAATAATCTTGATATAATTATTCTATGAGTGATATAAAAGTAAAAACTGTTGAATATTATGACAACGAAGCCAATACTTGGTCCGCTTCACACGGAGGTGATGATGATGAATCTTGGTGGAAAGATGAAATGATAAGATTTAAAGAATATCTTCCTAATGGGAAAGTTATCGAAATAGGTTCGGGAGTTGGGAAAGATGCTCAAGCTTTAATTGGTTTAGGGTATGACTATGTGGGAACAGATGCTTCGATTGGACTACTTGAATTAGCTAGACAGAGAAATCCTTTAGCACTATTTGTTAAAAAATATATTCATGAATTAGATTCTTCATTAGGAGAATTCGATGGATTTTGGGCTTCTGCTGTTTTATTACATATCCCTAGAGATGAGATGATTAATTCTTTGCTAGTAATTTCATCTGTATTAAAGAAAGATGGTATAGGTTTTATTACAATGAAAGAGGGAGAAGGAGAACAAATTGATGAGAAAACAGGAAGACTCTTTACCTATTACAAAGAGCATGAATTTCGAAATGTTCTGGAATCAACCGGTTTCTTAGTATTAGAGGTTAAGAAGAGAGATACAGAGAAAGATAATTGGTTAATATTTTATGTTAAGAAAACAGAATAGATAGATTTTGCTAATTTATATTATCAATTATCGAGACAAGTAACTTACATATATTTTTCCCGCCGATCTGTTCAACCTAGGGAACAATAATCGAACCTTGTATTCAAGAAACCCTATGTCCCGTCCCGCTAACTTATAGTTTTTTCCATTAGGCCTGATTGCTATATCTTAGGATGCTTATGAAGATTAAGTTATTTTCTATCAAATCGTTCCATTTCCGAAAACTTTTCGGAATAATTTCTTAAGAACTCTCTATCTTTTTCATCCGTTAGCCTCTCTAGTGCCTCATTATAAGTAAACCACCCTGCTTCCTTAACAGACTTATCTCTTGGACTTAAAGATCCTGTGTGGTTCGTTTTGAAAAGAAACATATGTATTTCCATAGGATAGGCTCCTGGAGTATCTTCTGTAATTCCATTAGGATATCTTTCATAGATACCTAATTCCTCTATAGAGTCAAAGTGTTCTAATCCAACTTCTTCTAGGACCTCTCTTTTTGCAGCTACCAAATATTCTTCACCCTCTTCTACACCCCCTCTTGGAAATCCCCAAAGGTGTTCATTTGCTAAAGCTATTTTATTTTCACAGTTTATTACTATTGCCCCTGCTCTATATGATTTTTTCATTTATAAAACTATTTAATATATTTCTTACCTCTTCCATTTGTTCTTTTGTTTTTAAATCATTATATTTGAATTTATCTATTAAAATATTTATATAATCTTTTTCTTTAACTATCATATATGTTTCTTTGTAATTTAAATCAAAAATAAAAGCTAGTACACAAACCCAATAATCAAGAGGAGTTATTCTATCGTAAATACTAACACATTTTTTTGATTTTACTGTATCATAAACTACTTTTGTTAATGTTGAATCTTCTATATCTCTTATAATCTTAATCTTTCCCGGGAAAATAGCTTCAATTTTTTCTTCCATTTTAACTCTGAAATTATCAAGTTTATCAGCATCTCTCAATATTTTTGAATGGGTTAATTCCCTTCCGCTCAATCCGTCTTCTATAGCTAATCTACTATGATTATTAATTGCTATTTTTATTATCTCATCATAGCTAGAGTCATCTATAAAATCCCTAATCAAATTATCTTCAAAAAGCATTTTAATTCCATATGAGGCATGGTCAAATCCCCTGTTATCAAAACGCTTATAAAAAGCTATCTCTTCAAATCTTCCGATATCATGTAGAAGTGCAATTAATTGAGCTAATTCAACATCTTCTTTAGATAAATTTAATTTAGTTGCAATCTCTTTGGCATTATTTACGACATGATAAGTATGCGCTACTTTCAATTCAAAGCCCAAGTCTGTTTTCGTACCATATTTTTTCAAAAATGTATTAAATGCATTTTTAGATTTTTTTATATTAATCATACATTAGTCCTCCCAATTATTATTAATCTCATCACTTTATTCTTAAAATTTTTAAGTGTTTTTAACATATTACACTAGTTTTGCCCAAAAGTGTAAAAACTTTTTAGGCATTTCTTAAAACCTGATATTTAATTGAAATATATGCAAGACAAACAACTCCTTAAAGAAGCCCTTAAAAAATACAACAAAGATGATTACTACATCCTTAGCTGGGATGAATATCAGTCAGAACTAGATACACTAACTAAAAAGATTGTTGAATACGTTAATAAGAACAAAATAAATATCGATGCTGTAGTTCCAATCCTTAGAGGTGGTAATATCCCCGCCACCTATCTAGTCTATACCCTTAGTGTTCTTCATATACTCCCTGTTCAGTATAAATATTTCTTCATTGATAAAAAAAGATGTGAATTAAGAAGATTATTTACAATAAAAAAAGAATCTATACATAAGGATAATCCTACATTTCTCCTGATTGAGGGGAACCATTGCTATGGCAATCAGGCAAGATACGCTGCAAAAGATCTTAAAAGCACTTTTCCTAATTGTAGAATTATATATGGTGCTTCCAATATGGATTACAATTACCAAGATGTTGTAAAAGATGCAGAGATTTCTTTCTATGGGAGCTTAACAAATGCATGTAAGGAGCTAACTAATAAGGAATGTGAAAGTTTAGGTCTTGAATACAAGAAAGAACCTATATTCCCATGGGAGAAAGTTAATGAAGAATGGGAGATTGTTGAACTAAAACAACATAAATACAATAACCTTAAAGAAATACAAGCGAACTCTGAATTAGTTGCAGAATATGACTTATCATAGGTTCAAGACTGGTATGCCCCGTTTTTCAACATGTTCCAACAAGATCCGTCCACTATGCTAAGTAATGCTTATGGGGATTGAGTATTTCCTGTGATAGAGCCCCTAATTAGCGACATTAATTGGGCTATTATCCACTACAGATAGAATACACTCAACCCATATTCTATAATCCTCTTCAAAAGATTCTTTTGTATACCATGCAATATGAGGCGTAATCATTACATTACATCCATAATCTTTCACTTTAACTTTATCTTCATCTAACGCTATTCCACCAATTGATTCATCTTTAACTTTTTCTACCGCATAATCAAAATCCCACACGTCGTTTCCTGTTGTATTTATAATATATGAATTCTTCTTCATCATATTTATTCTTTCTTTATTCATAAATTCTTTTGTCTCAGAACTATCTACAATTGTTAGAAAAATATAATCTGAAGTTTTCAATAGTTCTTCTAAGTCTAAATATGAATATCTTGAATCTTTAGATCTTCTTGACCAATAACAAACATCCATACCGATACCTGCTCCTAATTCAGCAACACTACTACCTATATCCCCTAGACCAATTATCCCCATTCTTTTTCCTTTAAGTTGATATCCCAAATGTTTATCATAATCTAATTCCCATCCGTTACTAATTATCAATGGCAGTTTCTTTGTAATTGATAGCATAAGAAATATTGCATGTTCAGCAACAGATTCAGTTGAATATTTAGGAACATTTGTTAATACAATATTTTTCTTTCTTAAATACTTTCCATCTATCCAAGAATAACGAGTCGTTGGTAAACATATACCTTTGAGATTTGGTACTTTATCAATAACATCATTAGGAAATGTCCTATCACATATCTCTGGAGCTAGAGCTAATACTTTTTCTTCTTCTGAAAATATTTCTTTTGACTTATTCCACTCTTCATTTGTTTCTATGAAAACCACATTACCTTTCTCCTCTAATAAAGAAATCTGTTTATTTGTAAAAGAAGTCTTTTTATCGGCAATTATTATTTTCATTAAGTAGAAAAGTTAATTTATTAATACATTATACACCTTTTCTATACTGTCTCGAATGTTTCGTAATAATCAAATAGATATTTACTTTATAGCCATTACACTGTAAAATTACACCATGCAAAATAATTTATTTATAAATAATTATCGATACTCCTTCTGGCATCATTATTGTTGCTCTGGGAGGTATTTGCATCAACTGTAGAATTTCAGTTAACTAGAAAAAGCATATAACCTCCAAAATTGGAGGTTTCTTATTTATATATAACTTATTTTAAAAATAAAAATGGAAATAGAAAAAATATTAAAAGATCTTATAGAAATACCATCGGTTACATCCGATACAAATTCCTGCAAGAAAGCAATTAATTATATTAATACCTTGGTTACTCAAGAGGGACTTAGAACCAAAATTTTTGAAAACAAAAAAACCTTTTGCCTCTTAATAGCAAAAGAAATTAAACAAAAGTATGAGATTATCTTAAATGGTCACTTAGATGTTGTACCTGCTCCTTTATCTCAATTTAAACCCGTAATTAAGATTCAAGATGGTAAGAGAATAATGTACGGGAGAGGAACAAGTGACATGAAAGGTCCCAATGTGAGCATTTTGCTTGCATTCATTGAGAGTATAAAAGAAGGAATTGATATAGATATGGCTTTACTGTTTACTACAGATGAAGAAACAGGAGGATTTAATGGAACAAAATATTTAATAGAACAAGGGATCTCCTCAGACATAATATTTATTCCAGATGGGGGAAAAGATTGGAGTATATGTACGGGGGAGAAAGGAGTTTTTCAAATAAAGTTTATAGCTAAAGGTATAAGTGCACACGGATCTCGAGTATGGTTAGGGGATAATGCTATTGAGAAATTAATAAAGGTATATCGGAATATAGAGACAGAATTCAACAAAAGATGGGGCAAACCTACCAAAAAGAAAAACTGGATACCAACAATCAATTTGGGAGCATTAAATGGAGGAAATGCGGCAAACAAAGTACCTAATGAAGCAGAAATGCTAATAGATATTAGATACCCACTACCAATGCAACAATTAGATTTTGAAAAAATTATAGAAAAAAGTCTTGTGAATAATGTAACATGGAAACCAATCTCCACTGGAGCTCCACTCGAGACTGATGACAAGAGTAAATACTTTAAAAAATGGGTGTCTCTAATAGAAGATCCCATATTTGAGAAAGAACCTGGTGCTTCTGATGGAAGATTCTTTGCAGAGAAAGGGATGAATGTTATCTTAACAAAGCCCATATGTTCAGAGCCACACATTGATAATGAGTGGGTAGATGTTGATGACTTAATTATCTTTAAGGATAAAGTAAAACTTTGGTTAAAATCTATATAATCGTAGGGGCATAGGAAAATGCCCCTATCTCTTTTCTAGAGGTAAGCCACATTTGAATTTCACCTAATAATCTACTCCGATAATTTAACAAATGAAAACTTTGAAAGAGAAATTTTCAAAGATGAGGTTTTTGCACATCATTATGATAACATAAGGAAAGAATAATTAACTGGAACATTTCATATATGGGCTCTATACCTTAGAAAGATTCTTTAATTGATTGAAAGTTAGTTGCTGATTAAAAAAAAAGTGTGTAAAATAATCTATATGAAAAGGCCCCTTTCAAAAATATTCTTGTCATATGTTTTTCTTTTCCTTTCTGTACTTGGAGTAGCATCCTCTGCAAAGTATTTAGTACCATTAGTATTTACTTTATCTAACCAGCCTCAATACAAGTTCTCCTTTGTAAATAATAATCCAAATTTAGAAAGGAATAGCAAAAAGACCAAAAATATGGAAAGTCTTGATATTAAATGGGGAGCAGTATTTAATTATCCATTTCAAAGTAATGAAAACAAAGAAATACACTTACATGAGGACAACTTGGATTGGAGATGGAGAGAAGAGGCCAATAAATTAATTGGGGAAACATCAATTGAATCTTGTCCCGTTATTTTAGAGTACTCTATTGAGAACAATAAACTTATAAGTAGAATAT
>ERZ795058.5020-NODE-5020-length-12334-cov-4.300269_pt1 | contig 12334 bp, 12 predicted proteins | sample MGYA00375142_ERZ795058 | MGnify/ENA primary metagenome ERZ795058 (study PRJEB30187, sample SAMN05720210) | activated sludge metagenome | isolation source: anaerobic digester from wastewater treatment plant | place: Japan | collected 2015-04-20 ...
TCAGCGGCGTTTGCTCCTTTACTTCCGCGGCAACAGACGGTGCCGGCTCCGCAGCATTCAAGGCTTCATTTACCGGAGCATTGGGCACGGCTGCCGTTGCGCTTTGCTGACCGCCCGCAACTTCCGGCGCGGGCGGCGGCTGGCGGAAAAAAAAGAAACCGGCAGCGGCAGCAATAATTACAACTACCGCGACGCCGGCATACACCTTATACCGGCGGGGTTTTGCAAGCAGTGTCTGTTTTTTCTGAACCGTTTCCGGCGTCTTTTGCGCCTCGGCGTCTTTCAGGGCTTGGAGATAAGCTTCATAACTATCCAGGATCGGTTTGCTGTCCAAACCCAGCGTCCGGGCATAGGTTCTAATGAAATTACGGGCATAGAGCGGCACGGACAGCGCCTGAAAATCTCCGTTTTCTATCGCCTCCAGGTTAACCGCACTGATCCTGGTAATGGAGATAACATCCTTTATGGTCAACCCCAAAGCTTCTCTTTTGGCCCTGATACCCACAAAATCTTTTGCAACAGTCTTTTCTTCAGCCATGGATTTAAGGATCGCCGATAAAAATATTTACTAAAATTGCTTAACATTAATTCCCGCTTAGCGCAACTTTTTAAAAAGAACGCCGCTGGTTATTTTAATCCTTTATATTATTGCCGAATTCTATTACAAGCACCGCTGAAAAATTACGAAAACAGGGGTAAACACACAATGATGCAGCTGAAAAACTTTGCCGTCGTTTTAGCCCACAGGGCCGGTGAATTATTGATGCAGAAACTGGATGAATCACCGGATGTCCAGTACAAGGGAGATATTAATCTGGTCACGGAAGCCGATAAAGCATCAGAAAATTTAATTATGCAGGAAATCAGGCGCACCTATCCCGATCATGGTATTTTATCGGAAGAATCTCCGGCCGTGCTGGACGGCTCGCCTCTGCGCTGGATCATTGACCCCTTGGACGGTACGACCAATTATGCCCACGGCTATCCCGTTTTTTGCGTTTCCATTGCGCTGGAAAAAGACGGATTAGTAATTATGGGGGTTATTTATGATCCGACGCGCGGGGATACCTTTGTGGCCCTCCGCGGCAAGGGAGGTTATCTGAATGGGAAAAAACTTGCCGTATCCCGTACATCTTCCCTGAACCGCAGCCTGCTGGCAACCGGTTTCCCCTACGACATCCGGGAAAGCGAGGAAAATAATCTGAACTATTTCAGTGCGATGTCCAAAAAGGCACAAGCTATCCGCCGTGCCGGGGCAGCGGCGCTGGATATTGCTTATGTTGCCGCCGGCCGGTTCGACGGCTTCTGGGAATTGAAGCTGAAGCCCTGGGATACGGCCGCCGCCTGCCTGCTGATCGAAGAAACGGGGGGAAAAATAACCGATATATGCGGCCGGCCATGGACGCTCCTCTCCCCGCATCTTCTTGTTTCCAACGGTTTGATTCACGAACAAATGCTGGCTGTCTTTAGAAAAACCGCCGCCGTTTAGCGCTTTTGCAGTTTTCTGATTAGGCTGGTATTATCGCATCAATCCGTACTATTGAATTCGCTGGAGCCTTGCGGTGCGACCTGCTCCGTGCTTCTCTGCCCGAGCAAAAAGCGGACCGACCAGCCAGGCACCGAATACCCTGGCGCCGGACCGGCAGAAGGCGTTTCTTGCCCGCGGTTCCCGCCGCAACCAGGTATTTCTCTTCTCCACAATCTGCAACTCTTTATGGTATTTGGCCTGATCATAGATATAAATGCCCATACCCATGGCCTTTAACCGCCAGTCGGCGGCCTGAACAAGCGGCACCGCAAGGAAAAGCAGGGCAGTCAGAAAAAAACGGCCTTTGCCTTCATCTTAAAGCGCTCTTTTTGCAAACGATTATCAAACAAGAAAAAACGGTTGGTACACAGAAATGAAGTTACTCGTTGCCCTGAAAAAGATTTGTAAAAAACTTTTCCTTATTCTTGGGATAATAAAGGTCCCCCTCATAATCAACAATTAATTTGCCGTCCAGATGGTCAATTTCGTGCTGGACAACACGGGCGACATAATCCAGGTATCTTTTATTTATTTTTTCCCCCTTGGCATCCAGGGCACGGACTTTAATTTCCGGAAAGCGGCTGACTTCCACCTGGATTTCCGGACAGGATAAACACCCTTCATTCATTTTGACTTTTTCGCCGCGGGCTTGTGTAATGCGGGGATTAACCAGGACCTCAATATCATCCGGCTGCAGTTTGCCCTTTTCACCAATATTTTTGACCCGGAAGGCGATTATCCTTTTGTTGATGCCGATTTGGGGAGCGGCAAGACCGGAGGCGTCATCCCGCCCCAGAAAAGTATCGGTCAGCGCCTGGATGGCACTGCGCCCTTCCTTATCCAGGGGATACGAAACTTCGGAAGATTTTTTCCGCAGCACGGATGCATCTTTTTCATTTACGCCCTCTTCATTCCATAAGGTCAAAACTCTGCTTTTGGCCATTAATCCTTCACCTTAAACGCGCTTTGCCGTATCGTATAACATCTATACCGCGTAATTTCAAGGAATTGTAGCTTGCAATAACCGCCCTTCTTTTGCTAAACAGCTAATAAAGCCATCAGGTAGCAGGTAAGGTTTGACATTTGCTTAATCAATTCATCACCAAAATTGCACAGAAAGAATTTTCCCGTGCACTGAAATTTTCGGAAGGCATGCCGCCCGCTTTACCCTTCTGTAACGACGATAAAAAACGCCTGCTCTATATTCATATCCCTTTTTGTCCGGAGCTCTGCCCCTACTGCTCCTTTCACCGGGTGCGCTTTGAAGAGCAGCCTGCCCGGCAATATTTTGCCGCGCTGCGCAGGGAAATCAAACTCTACCAGGAAAAAGGCTACACTTTCCGTGGAATTTACGTCGGGGGTGGAACTCCCACCGTTTTAATGGACGAATTGGCTTCTCTGCTGCAAGACGCCCGGCAGACATTCCCCATCCGGGAGATATCAGTGGAAACAAATCCCGATCATTTGACAGCGGAGAACATTGCCGCTCTTCAGCAAGCCGGGATCAATCGTCTGTCCGTCGGCATTCAGACTTTTAATGACGATCTTTTGAAAAAAATCGGCCGTTATGAAAAATACGGCCGGGGTGAAGCAATTGCGGCAAAACTAAAGCAGGTTCAGGGATGTTTCGACACAATCAATGCAGATATGATTTTCAATTTCCCCACCCAGACTCAACAGATGCTGCAGGACGATTTAAATATCCTGCGGGAACTGCAAATGGAACAAATAACCTTTTACCCTTTGATGGTTTCCGCAATCACCCAAAACCTGATGGATAAAACAATCGGCAAAGTTGATTTCACCCGGGAAAAAAGATTATATAAGCTGATTATCCGGCGCCTGGAGAAAGATTACAATTCTTCTTCGGCATGGTGCTTTTCCCGAAAGAAAAGCAAAAAAGCGCTGCTGGACGAATATGTCGTGGACTACGATGAATACGCCGGTCTGGGCAGCGGAGCCATCGGCTACCTGAAAGGAACTTGTTACGCCAATACTTTTGACATCAGACATTATACCGCCTTGCTGGAGGAGGGCAAACTGCCGCTCGCGGCGGCGCGGACGTTTGACCGCCGGGATCAGATCCGCTACGATTTTCTAATGAAATTGTTCAGCACGAAAATCAATATAGCGCAAATGGAAGAAAAATATGACGGGAAGTTTTTAAAATCGCTGTGGCGGGAAATGATCGCTTTTATCATGGCCGGCGCATTCCGCTACTTTCCGCCTACTTTGCACTTAACGCCGCGGGGACGTTATTACTGGGTGGTCATGATGCGGGAATTTTTCATTGCGGTGAACAATTTCCGGGATTTTGGCCGCAAAAAGGCCGGCATTACTTAGGTTGCACCGGGGGTACCACATGGACGAAAAGAAAAAAGCATTATTAAAAAGCCTGCCCAAGATCAACGAGGTATTGCTCCTCTTGGAGAAGAACGATGTTTATGCACTGGCACCGCGCGAAATTATCAAGGAATTGACGCAAAGAGAAGTGCAGAAACTGCGGGAAAAAATCGTCACTGCGGCGGCAAAACAAAGCGCGACAACAATCCCCGCTGCGGATATTGTTGCAAAGGATGTCGAGAAACTGATTCAAGGACTTTACCGCTACCGGCTGCGGCGGGTAGTCAACGCCACCGGCGTCATCCTGCACACGAACCTCGGGCGCGCGCCGCTTTGCACGGAGGCGATGCAGCGCATCGCCGAGGTCGGACGCGGCTATTCCAATCTGGAATTTGATCTGGCCAAAGGCGAACGCGGCTACCGTTACGACCATGTGCGGGAAATAATTTGCGTTCTCACCGGCGCGGAAGATGCTTTGATCGTCAATAATAATGCAGGGGCCGTTTTGCTTGTGTTAAATACCTTAGCCGAAAGCAAGGAAGCCATCGTTTCCCGCGGCGAGCTGATTGAAATCGGCGGGGAGTTTCGCATTCCGGAAATCATGAAGAAAAGCGGTGTGCTGATGCGGGAAGTGGGAACGACCAATCGCACCCGCCTTGCGGATTATGAAAAAGCTATCGGCGCCGCCACCGGACTTATTTTAAAAGTCCACACCAGCAATTACCGTATTGTCGGCTTCACCGAAGAAGCCGACATTGTCTCACTCGTTGCTCTGGGGGAAAAAACCGGTGTTCCCGTCATGGATGATCTGGGCAGCGGTTGCTTGATTGATCTTGCACCGTACGGCTTGCAGCATGAACCGACGGTGCGCGAAGTTTTGGCCACCGGCGTGGACGTGGTAACTTTCAGCGGCGATAAACTATTGGGCGGCCCGCAGGCCGGTATCATTGTCGGAAAAAAGGCACTTCTGGCGCAGATCAAAAATAATCCCCTCAACCGGGCGTTGCGCATCGATAAATTCACGCTGGCCGCCCTGGAGGCGACCATGATCCAGTACCTCAACCCGCAGCAGGCCGTCAGCCGGCTGAGGGCTTTGCAGGCGCTCACCGAACCGCGGAGCGCCGTGAAAAAACGCGCCTCCCGGCTCATCACCAAGCTGCGCAAGGCCAAGCTGGATTCGCTGGAATATTCCCTCAAGGAATCTTTTGCGGCGGCGGGTGGCGGATCGCTGCCCACGGAAAAAATTCCCACTTTTGTCGTCGGGATAAGAAATAAAAAAATGTCGGCTTCCCGGCTCGAAGCGGCGCTGCGCCGGGTGGAATTCCCGGTTATCGTACGGGTTGATCAGGATGAAATTCTGCTCGACTTAAGAACAGTATCCGCAGATGAGTTTGACTTCATCATCGAAGGCCTGCGCCGCTGCTGCGCCGATTAATCCGCATCTGCCGGGCAGATGCCGAAAAATAAAAACCGGCAGGTTCGTTCGTCCCAGCCGCTGGCTTTTCATAAAAATTATCCCGTCCTGCCCTTGTGTTTCAAGGTTATCGGACACAAATTCCGCTTTCCGCGCAGTAGTCATCAATGAAAGCAGCGTTGTGCCGCGTCGTGATGCAAACATAGGATGTATTTCCCTTGAAAAAGACAAGGCAATATTCTAATCTCTCCCCTGAATATGAAACCTCAAAGAGGAGCTCTTAAAATATCCGCCTTGCTTCATAGGCTGCATTGCAGATATTTTAAAAACATTTATGCCCGCTGAAACGAATTCCGGCAATTCCGCATCGCAATCGTTTACGGTCAACCGCAGTCAAAACGGGCAGCGGCTCGATATTTTTTTGGCGCAAAATGATTCCACCCTCTCGCGCTCACAGGTCAAGCGGGCAATTGAGGAAGGCGACGTGCTGGTCAACGGCACCTCTCCGAAAGCCGGTCAGCGGCTGAAAGAGGGCGACATAATAATTCTGCGCCGGAAGCCGGCAAGGGAGCCGGTCGCTGTCCCGCAGGAAATTCCCTTGAGCATCATTTATGAAGATGCGGCTGTTATCGTCGTGAACAAGCAGGCGGGCATGGTTGTGCATCCGGCACCGGGCAGCTACGACCAGACACTGGTCAACGCCCTGCTTTTTCATTGCCGTGATCTCTCCGGCATCGGCGGCGTTCTGCGTCCCGGAATAGTCCATCGCCTGGATAAAGGGACTTCCGGATTGCTGGTAGCAGCCAAGTCCGATGCCGCGCACCGCATCCTGGCGGCTCAGTTTGCAAGCCATGATCAAGTCTATAAAACCTACCGGGCGCTGGTCTGGGGCGACGTCAAAGGCAATCACGGTGAAATAATATTGCCGGTGGGCAGACACCCGGGTGACCGCAAAAAGATGTCTACAAAAAGCAGGCGGGGAAGAGACGCGCTTACTCTATGGACGGTACGGGAACGCTACGGCGTGGCAACATTGCTCGACGTGGAAATCAAAACCGGCCGCACGCATCAAATCAGGGTGCATCTGGCGGACCGGGGTTATCCCGTTGTCGGCGACACCGTTTACGGCAACGCCGCGAAAATCAATACCGTCAGGGATGCCGCCTTAAAAGCGCGGATCAGGTCGTTAAACAGACAGGCGCTGCATGCAGCCAGACTTTCTTTTTTACACCCCGCCAGCGGGGAGAGGGTCTTTTTTACGGCGGAAATGCCGGAAGATATGGCCGGACTGTGCCAAGCATTACGGGAAGCGGCGCCGGCGGAAAAGATGAAAAAATAATGTTTACTTTCGAGCGAAATAAATCCCTCTTATACCTGCAGTCATCTCTTTTAAAAAATTGCGATTTTCTTCTCCATGCCTTCTGCACAAGGCAGGGGGGAGTTTCCAGGGCGGATTATGCCGGCCTCAACATGAGTTTCCGCGAAGGGGACGACGAATACAGCGTTCTGCAAAACTGGGAAAAACTGGCGGCGGCCTTCGCCATTCCCATTGCACAATTCCTGGTGGTCAATCAGGTCCACAGTGACGGCATATTCGTCATCGAAAAAAAGGGCAGTTATTTTTCCTCGCGGGCCGAGCTTGACTACGATGCGATCGCAACCGACCGACCCGGTGTGGCGGTTTGCGTCAAGACTGCTGACTGCGTGCCCGTGTTCATTGCCGATAAGGAAAATAAAGTAATTATTAACGTTCATGCGGGCTGGCGGGGCAGCGCCTCCGGCATCACCGCCAAAGCCGTGAGCTTGCTTCGCCGGCATTACCATTCCGCGCCCCGGAATATCCTGGCGGCAATTGGTCCGGCCATCGGCAACTGCTGCTACGAAGTTGATGCCGTGGCCGCCGGCGCCTTTGCCACGCAAAACGACAAAGATTATTTTTTGTTTCCGCTCCAGGGAAAAGAAAGATGGATGCTGGATCTACCGGAGGCTAACCGCCGGCAGCTGATTGCCGGCGGCGTTCCCGAAGCGAACATTGATTCCGCCGGTCTCTGCACCGCCTGCCGGCAAGATCTATTTTTTTCCCATCGCGCCTCCGGCGGCGTAACAGGCCGGCAGATCAATTTTATGATGATAAAAGACGAAGCGCCCTGCATCGTAACCACTCTCGACAATAAGGCATTCTGGCGCGAATGAGCCGGAAATTTTCTTTATTGACAGGATTTCTTTTAGGTATTACTAAATTTTAAAAAACGAAGGAGCCGTTTCGATGATTATTGTGACGGGTGGAGCCGGGTTTATCGGCAGTGCGTTCATCTGGAAGCTCAATCAGGAAGGAATTGAAGATATTGTCATCGTCGATCGCCTCGGGACAACGGACAAATGGAAAAACCTGGTAAATCTGAAATTTGCCGAATACGTCCATAAAGACGATTTCCTCAGCATGCTGGATGACGATTGCGTTCCTTTTGACGTGCAGGCCGTCATCCACATGGGCGCATGTTCCGCAACGACAGAGCGTGATGCCGATTATCTCTGGCACAATAATTATCGCTACACCATGGAACTGGCCGAATGGGCGCTGCATAAAAACCTGCGTTTCATCTATGCCAGCTCGGCGGCGACGTACGGCGACGGGACGCGGGGATTTTCCGACGATCACGCTAAAATAAACAGCCTCCGGCCCATCAATATGTACGGCTATTCCAAACATGTTTTTGATCTGCGCGTTTTGCAGCACGCCTGGCAGGATAAAATCGCCGGCATCAAATTTTTCAACGTTTTCGGCCCCAACGAGTATCACAAGGAAGATATGACCAGTGTCGTCTTTAAAGCGTTCCACCAGATCAGGGAAACAGGCCGGGTAAAACTGTTCAAGTCCTATAAGCCGGAATACCCGGACGGCGGACAGCGGCGCGACTTTGTTTATGTCAAGGATTGCGTCAATGTGATCTGGTGGCTTCTGCAGCACCCGGAAATCAACGGCATTTTCAATCTGGGCACGGGTAAGGCCAGCACCTGGAATGATTTGATCGGTGCCGTTTTTGCCGCTATGAATCTCGAAACAAATATTGAATATATCGAGATGCCGGAGGGACTGCGCAACCAGTACCAGTATTTTACGGAAGCAAAAATGGACAAGCTCCGGGCCGCGGGCTGCCCGGTGGCGTTTTCCCGGCTGAAAGATTCCGTGCATGATTACGTGGCAAATTATTTGCAGCAATCCGTCGCGCATCTGGGCGGCGAGGAACAGCAATGAAAAGAGACGTTGTCTGCATAATCCCGTCGCGTTATGAATCCAGCCGGTTTCCGGGAAAACCGCTTGCCGATCTTTGCGGCAAGCCGATGATTCAGCACGTTTATGAGCGTGTCGCCCGGGCAAAGGCCATCCCTTATGTCGCTGTCGCCACTGATGATGAACGCATATTCAATGCCGTAAAAAAATTCGGCGGCAATGCCGTAATGACCGCAGCCACGCATCGTTCCGGCACGGATAGAATTGCGGAAGCAGTGAAAACCATGAATCTGGCGCCGGAGGCAATAGTCGTCAACATCCAGGGCGACCAGCCGATTTTCGAACCGGTCCAGGTGGACGAGGTAATCCAGCCGCTGCTTGATGATCCCGCCCTCAACATGTCCACCTTGATTTATAAGATTATCCTCGAAGAAGAAATAACGCATCCCCATGCCGTAAAAACCGTTTTTGACGACCAGGGCTTCGCCTTGTATTTTTCACGCGCGACGGTTCCCTATGTCCGCAGCAAAAACATGACCGCGGATTATTACAAACATCACGGCATTTATGCTTACCGCCGCGATTTTCTTGATACATTCACCAGTCTCCCCGAAGGCAAACTGGAGCGGCTGGAGGCGCTGGAGCAGTTAAGGGCTTTGGAGCACGGTTATAAAATCAAGGTGGTCATCACGCCGCACGATTCGGTGGAGGTAGATAACGAGCAGGAACTGGAACGTGTGCGGCGGATTCTGCTGGAGAAGAATCCCTGAGGAATGAAAAATACAGGGGCGGTGGGGCAACCCGCCCTTTTTATTTGCCGCCGCCCAGCTCCCGGGAGCGTTTTGTTGCCGCCTCGACCGCGGAAATCAGCGTTGCCCTGATTTTACCTTCTTCCAGCACTTTGAGGCCGGCCGCAGTAGTGCCCGCAGGGGAAGTAACCATATCCTTTAATTGCGCCGGATGTTTGTCGCCCTGCAGGCAAAGCAGGGCCGATCCCAGCATGGTCTGTGCCGCCAGCCGCAGGGACATTTCCCGGGGCAGGCCCATTTGCACACCGGCATCAGCCAGCGCTTCGATCATCAGAAAGCAGTAAGCCGGACCGCTGCCGCTCAGCCCCGTTACCGCATCCATTAACTTTTCATCCACTTCTATGGTAATCCCCACGGCATCAAAAACGACGCGTGCAAGCTTAACATCGGCCGCCGTGGCATTGATTCCTCTGGCTACCGCCGTCGCCCCCGCACCGGCAAGCGCCGGTGTATTGGGCATAACTCTGATGATGCGCACCCCTTTGGCCAAGAATCCTTGCACGAAGCCGGTGGTGATGCCCGCAGCAATGGAAATCACTAACTTTGTTTTATCAACCACACCCGCAATTTCCTGCAGCGTTTGCGCCATGTTTTGCGGTTTTACAGCCAGGATAACGATGCCTGCGTCTTTTACCGTTTCTTGATTTGCCCCGGATACCCGCAATCCCATTTCGGAGTGAATAAAATTCAGCCGGTCGGCGTCGATGTCCGTCACCGTAATATTTTTGCCGGAAATTATTTTACGGGAGACTAAGCCCTGGGCGATGATGCCTCCCATTTTGCCGCCGCCAATGATTGCGATCTTTTTTCTTTTGAGCATTTTCGATCTCCTTCCCTCGCCGTCATTTTTGTGAAGTTATACGAAAGGCGCCCTTATCCTGTCAACACAAATCGGCTCTTTTGTCGTATTCTTCCATTGCATAAATTTATGCTTTTGCTATAGTAATTTCAAAGGAGTCGGCAAATTCATGATTAAAAAAATCATTATTGACCATACAGAAATAGCCTGCTGGGTAAACCCCGAAGATTTCGGCCGGCATCAGCAAAGTTTGATCTTTGTCCATAGTTCCGGCAGCAATCTCCGAAGCTGGGTCTATCAATATTCGCAGTTGCACAAACAATTTAATATTGTGGCCTTTGACCTTCCGGGGCACGGCCAGTCGAGCGGCAGCGGAGAAAAAGAAGTCGATAACTACTGCGTGTGGATCAAGCAGCTCCTCGATGTTTTGCAGCTGAAGAACCCGGTGCTGGTCGGTCAATCACTCGGCGGGGCAATAGCGTTGAAATTTGCGCTGCATTATCCGCAGGCCGTCAGGGGAATCGCGCCGGTGGGCGCCGGAGAAAAAATGCCCGTGAATCCGTCCATTCTGGAAGGTTTAAAAACAAATCGGGATGAAGCCCTGAACTTAATCTGCAAATTCTCGTTAACCAAAGAAAACCGGCCCCGCTTATTCGATGCCTTAAAGACCGGCTTATCCGAATCCAGCGTAGCATCTTTTTACGGCGATCTCACCGCCTGCAACAATCTGGATTTGACCACCGTTGCCGGTAAAATACAAATCCCGGTGCTGCTGATTTGCGGTGCGGAAGACAAAATGACTCCGCCCGATTTTTCCCGCCGGCTGGCCGCCGCCATCAAAGGCGCCAAACTCTGCCTGATCGAGGGCGCAGGTCACGTGGCCATGATGGAAAAACCGGCAGAATTCAACAAGGCATTAAGCGAATTTGCAGCTTCCTTCTCCTAGAAATTATTGTGAGGATTTTATGTTTGTTTTTGATAATTTTGTAATTGCTTTGGCCAAGGTCATTGAAATCGTTTTAACTATTTACATGTGGTTGATTATCTTCCGCGCGGTAATTTCCTGGGTAAATCCTGATCCCTATAATAAAATAGTGATATTCCTCTACCGGGCAACCGAACCGGTGTTAAAACCCGTGCGCCGGATATTGCCGCTGCGTAATACGGGCATTGATTTCGCCCCCGTAATCGTCGTTTTAATCATCGTTTTCTTGCAGTATTTTCTGGTGGAATCACTGATTCAACTGGCCCGGCGCTTATAACAACTGCGAGAAAGGTAATCCTCCTTGACCACGACTTTTCCTGTAAAAGAAAACAAAAACGGTTTAACCTTCGACATCCAGGTAACGCCGCGCGCCGCGCGCGCCGGTATCGCCGGCATCCAGGATAATGCCTTGAAGGTAAAGGTTACCGCGCTGCCGGCGGAAGGCGAAGCCAACGCAGCCTGCATCAGGCTGCTGGCGAAGGAACTCGGCCTGCGAAAGAGTCAGCTGGAGATATTCACCGGCCATAAATCGCGCCGAAAAACCATCCTGCTTAAGGATATCACCAAAGCGCAACTGGAAAAGAAAATAACGGCCGTTTTAGAATAGCAATCCGTTCCGGCCGGGAAACTTCTCAATGGCACAGATCACCAACCAGGAGAACGATAAAGTAGCAAAAGCCGCCGGAGTCGTCAGCATTTCGACCATGGCGAGCCGGATTTTCGGATTTATCCGGGACATGGTAGTGGCCGCCTTTTTCGGCGCCGGTCTTGCTACCGACGCATTTTTCGTTGCTTTCCGCATCCCCAATCTCCTGCGGCGGCTGATCGGCGAAGGGTCATTGACAGTTTCGTTCGTTCCCGTTTTTACGGACTATCTGCACAAAAAATCAAAAGCGGAAGCGCTGGAACTGGCCAATATCGCCTTCACTTTATTATCGATATTTCTGGTTGCCCTCTCCCTTCTAGGCGTCTTATTTTCCCCCCTCATCGTTACCGTAATCGCACCGGGCTTTGTGAAAACACCGGAACAATTCACGCTCGCGGTTTTCTTAAACCGCCTGATGTTCCCGTACATTTTCTTTATGTCACTGGTGGCGCTATGCATGGGCATCCTCAATTCGTTCCGGCATTTTGCCGCGCCGGCTCTTTCACCCGTAATTCTGAACATTTCCCTGATTGTCGCGACGCTTACCCTACGCGATTTCTTCGCCGAACCGGTCACCG
>ERZ795058.5025-NODE-5025-length-12321-cov-23.237241_pt1 | contig 12321 bp, 7 predicted proteins | sample MGYA00375142_ERZ795058 | MGnify/ENA primary metagenome ERZ795058 (study PRJEB30187, sample SAMN05720210) | activated sludge metagenome | isolation source: anaerobic digester from wastewater treatment plant | place: Japan | collected 2015-04-20 ...
CGACGCTGACGCCCACGCTCAGGTAGCCGTGCTCGTCGGGCGGGGAGGCCTGGAGAAGCGCCACGTCGACGTGCTCGAGGCCCCGGCGGAACAAGCCGGGCACCTGGGAGAGGTTGACCGGCGTATAGTCGGCCATCCCCCTGTTGACCGCCCCGCGGGTGCTGTCGCCGATGAAGAAGGAGTTGTGCCGGAAATTGGACTTGAACTTCTCGTCGGCATAGGGGGCCACGCCGAGGGTGCGAATGTGAAGCACCTCGGCGTCGAAGAAGGCCTTGGGGTTTTCCTTGACGTATCGGATCAGCGCGTGGACGAGGTGCTGGGGCTCGGCGCAGGCCGACGAGATGAAGATCGTGTCGCCCCGGTTGATGTGCCTGAAGATCTCCTTCTCCGCCGCGAATTTCCGGGGATGCCGCTGCTTCCAGAGGTCGAGGAGCTGCGTGGTGTCCGTCATGGCCGGGTTTCTCTTTCCGCTTTCCGTTATTGATAGCGTAGCCTAGACGCAGGCGGAACGGCTGTCAAGAATGGAAATCGGGAGAGACCGCGAGCCGCCTTTTTTGCCTTGATTCCTTGCGGGGTAACAGGTATAAAGCATGCGTTTTGTGAACCCTGCGGGAGAATTCATGCCGGAGAGAGCACTGATTATACCGATCTTATCAGCGGTGAGAGAGGAGGAGTCATGGAATTCAAGCCGCGCGCAAAGCGTTCCCTGACCGCGATCATAGAGGATCAGGCCAAGAGATGGGAACTGAACGAAAAAAAGAAATTCAAACAGACCATCCGGCCCGTTATCGCCATTTCGCGACTGCCCGGCAGCGGCGGCTGGTTCCTTGCCCAGAGGGTGGCCAAGGACCTCAGGATGGATTACTGGGACCGCCAGATCATCGACGAGGTGGCCAAGAGCGCCAAGGTCAGCAAGCGGCTGATCAAGTCCCTGGACGAGCAGGACAAGAGCATGCTCGACGACTGGATCGAATCCCTCGGCGAGAGGCACCTGTGGCCCTATGAGTTCATGGAGCATCTCACCCGGGTGATCGGCACGATCGGCGCGCATGGAAATGCCGTCATCGTGGGCCGCGGGGCGAGCTTTATTCTGCCCCCCGAGGCATGCCTCCGGGTCTTCGCCATCGCCCCGCTGGAAGTGCGTGTGAACAACGTGGCGACGTTCTTCAAGCTGACCAAGGAGGAAGCCAAGCAGCGCATCCTGTCGGTCGAGTCGGAGCGGGTCGCTTTCGCGCGGAAGTACTTCAACCTCGACCCGATGAACCCGAACCACTACGACCTGATCATCAACACCCAGTACTTCAACCTCGATCAGGCCTCGAAAGTCATCGTCGAAGCCTACAATTCGAAAGACTGGCAGGATTTCTCGGCGAAGAAGGTCATCAAGTAATAGGACCGGGTTCAGGCACCGGGGTTCGGGGTCAGGGCATCCGGAAGGACTCAAGGATTCGAAGCCGGAGAATGCCGGCTGAAAAAAAGCCCCGCCGGCCGGCGGGGCTTTTTCATGAATACCGAATTCGTTGAGAGCCTGGAATTCTCAGATAGGAAAACGCGCAAACCGCACAACCCGTCCCCGCTGCCAGGTTTTCCTTGACCGGATATCCGATTTCCCCTAAGATCCCCCACTCCTGCGGGTGGAAAAAATCGCGACATACGAAGGGAGAACGATATGAAGATCATTCTTTTGGGTGCGCCCGGTGCCGGGAAGGGGACTGTGGCCAAGCTGCTCACCGATTTCGACGGGTCCGTCCAGATCTCGACGGGGGACATCCTGAGGGCCGCCGTCCGCGAGGGGACCGAGTTGGGGAAGGAGGCCAAGGCCTACATGGACCGCGGTGATCTCGTGCCCGACTCCCTGATCATGAAGATCATGGAGGTGAGGCTGCAGGAGCCGGACTGCGCGAGGGGGTTCATCCTGGACGGGTTCCCCCGCACCATCGCCCAGGCCGAGGCGCTCGGGTCGCTGCTCAAGAAACTCGACCGGAAACTCGACATGGTGGTCAACCTGGAGGTGCCTCGCGAGGTGATCCTCGACCGCCTCACGACACGCAGGACCTGCTCCAACCCCTCATGCCAGGAGATCTATAACATCAAGAGCATGCCCCCGAATCCGGACGGGACGTGCAAGAAGTGCGGCAGCAAGGTCGTCCAGCGCGACGACGAGACGGAGACGGCCATCCTGTTCCGGCTCGAGACGTACAACGAGAAGACGGCGCCCCTTATCGGGTTTTACGAGAAAGAGGGGTTGCTGAAAAACTTCACCTCGCTTTCGAGCGCCGACACGGTCGAGGCGGTGAAGAAGGCGTTGAAAGAAGGCTGAAGGCTAAAGGCGAAAGGCGAAAGGCGAAAGGCGAGATCCCCCTCTTTCCCCCTTTGAAAAAGGGGGGTGAAGGGGGATTTTCTTATTGGCGAAACGGGTGAAGAGGGCATAGAATACCGGTCCCGCAGGAGGAAGACGTTGCCGATCGATTACAGGAGAGATCTCAACCCCGAGCAGTACCGGGTCGTCACGGCCGAAGGCGGACCTGTGCTGGTCATCGCGGGTGCCGGCAGCGGCAAGACGAGGACGCTTACCTACCGCGTGGCCCGCCTCATCGAGACGGGAACGCCGCCGGAACGGATTCTCCTGGCCACCTTCACGAACAAGGCCGCCCGGGAGATGCTGGGCCGTGTGGAGCTTCTGTCGGGCGTGGACATCCGCAGGCTCTGGGGGGGCACCTTCCACCACATCGCGAACCGGGTGCTCAGACGCCACGGCGACCGGCTGGGATATGGGCGCAACTATTCCATCATGGACGCCGACGACACAAAGTCGCTGCTGAACGCGTGCATCGCAGATGCCGGCATCGAGACGAAAGGGGGCCGATTTCCCAAAGGGGACGTCCTCGGAGCCATCATCGGGTTCTCCGTCAACACCCTGACTCCCCTCGAAGAGGTCATCGGGAGGAAGTTTCCTCACTTCTGCCCCCTGGCCGAGGACATCCGCGACATCGCCCGGGCCTACGGAGAACGGAAACGGGCCCTCAACCTGATGGATTTCGACGACCTGCTCGCGAACTGGCTGGCGCTGCTGCGGAACGAGCCCGACGCATTGCGCGAATACGCGGAGCGGTTTCTGCACGTGCTCGTCGACGAGTACCAGGACACCAACAGCCTCCAGGCCGCCATCCTCGATCTTCTGGGCTCCAGGCACCGCAATCTCATGGTGGTAGGGGACGACCACCAGAGCATCTACTCGTTCCGCGGCGCGAACTTCGAGAACATCCTTCGCTTCCCGGATCGGTATCCCGACGTCAGGCTCTTCAAGCTCGAAACGAACTACCGTAGCACCCCCCAGATCCTCGACCTGGCCAACCGGAGCATCATCCGGAACCGGGACCAGTTCCCGAAAGAACTGAGGGCGGTGCGCAAGGGAGGATTCAAGCCCGTTTACATCCCGGTGCGGAACGCCACCCTGCAGGCCGCCTTCGTGGCGCGGCGAATCATGGATCTCATCATGGAAGGGATCCCGGTCCGGGAGATCGCCGTCCTGTACCGCGCCCACTACCACTCCATGGAGCTTCAGATGGAACTCACCCGGCGGGGAATCCCCTTCGAGATCCGCTCGGGGATCCGCTTTTTCGAGATGGCCCATGTGAAGGACATTACGTCCTATCTGCGGGTGCTCGTGAACCCGCTGGACGAGGCCGCCTGGAAGCGAGTTCTCGGGCTCTATGAAAAGGTGGGCAGGGTCACCGTCGACCGGGTCTGGAAGGCGCTGTCCTCGGAGAGGGAACCCCTGGCGGCGATCCGGGACCCGGCCTGGGTGAAGCGCATCGGCAAGTCGGCCGCGCCGGGGCTTCTCCGGCTGGGCCAGACCCTGGCGCTGCTGCTCGAGAAAGACGTCGAGCAGGCGCCGGCCGACCTCATTCACCTGCTTCTCGACCGGGGATACCGCGAAGACCTGCAGGACCGCTACACCGACAGCTTTTCCCGGGAAGAGGATCTGGCGCAACTGGCCGATTTCTCCAGCCGCTTTTCGAGCCTGACGGATTTTCTCGCCGAACTGTCCCTGCTGACAAACACGGCCGAGAGCGAGGCCTCCCATGCGGCAGAGGAGAAGGACCGGGTCATCCTGAGTTCCATTCACCAGGCCAAAGGGCTGGAATGGACCGTCGTGTTCATCATCTGGTGCGCCGAGGGAATGATCCCGCTGGCCCGGGCCCTGGGCGAAGAGGGGGGCGAAGAGGAAGAGAGAAGGCTTTTCTATGTCGCAACGACCCGCGCCAGGGATCAGCTGTACCTGTGCCACCCGCTGATCGATTATTCCCGGGGGACGGGGATGGTCCCGCTCCGCCCGTCCCGTTTCATCGAGGAGCTCGAAGAGGACGCCCTTCACCCGACGGAGCTGCCCTACGAGCAGTGGATCATCGATGAAGACTGATGTTGAGGCCGGGGGGCGGCCTTTCAGGCCGCGACGCTGCTTCTGGACTCCATCGCTTCCTGAGACCGCGCAAGGGCGAACTGTGGCTGTTGCAAATTCGTTGAATATCCATATTGTGTGACAATCACGAACCGGACAATGAGGGAGGGCGGCTGACCGTTCAGCCGCCCTTTTCTCAATCCTTTCCCCGATTCCTGAAGGCTGCCGGCGTTAACGACTGCTCAGAACCAGTGGTCCGACTTCTTTTTGGCCTCGTACTCTGCCTTCAGGGCCCGCTCGGTGGCCTCGGAGATCAGGTCCACGCTCTTGGTCCACTCCTCGAACCGGATGTCGACGCCGAAGACGCCGCGGATCTCGTCGTGCTCGTCGACGATGGGCGCGGAAACGGTAATGCAAAGCGCGCCCGTCATCTTGGAGATGTAGAAATCCGTCACGTGGATCTTGCCGGTTTCCATGGGCCGGATGAACCACTCGCGGTTCGAGTAGTCCGTCCCGACGCCGAAGTTCTCGTACTTGGCCCGGTCCGTGATGTGCGTGACATTGCGCGTGATCTTCCTGCCGTGCGTGTCCACCACGTAGGCGAACTGGATCGAGGGGTTCTCGTCGATGAACTGCTGCATGATCGGCTCCTGCATCTCGGGGTTCATCGCCTTCATGACGGGGTGCTCGATCACCTGTCGGACGACCGCCACGGCCGCCTGGGCGGCGCGGTACTTGATCTTCTCGAGATCGGACATGAACTGCTCGGGGAGAAACTTCCGCACGACCTTCTCCATCTCGTCGTTGGAGATGCTCGTCATGCGCCCGCCCTCGTACTGCTTCATGACCCACTTGTGGATCGCGGAGATGCCGGGGTGGCGCTTGTCGATCGCCTCGCCGTTCTTGAGGTCGAGCCGCGAGTTGATCCAGTGGACGATCCCGGCCTTGCCCGACTTGTCGGTGATCTCGAGCATGATGGGACGCTTGAGGATCCTGGCCGTGTCGAAGATGTTGTAGATCTCCTCGTTTTTCACCAGGCCGTCGAGGTGGACGCCCGCCCGGGTGACGTTGAACTCGGAGCCCACGAAGGGGTAGTTGGGCGCGATCTTGAAGTTCATCTCCCGCCGGACGTAATCGGCGATCTCCGTGATCACCGTGGTGTCGATCCCGCGGTTTTCGCCGTGCAACTGGATGTACTCGAAGATAAGGGCCTCGACGGGCGGGTTGCCCGTGCGCTCTCCGATGCCCATCAGGGTGCCGTTGGCGCCGCTGCAGCCGTACAGCCAGGCCGTCGTGGCGTTGATCAGGGCCTTGTGGAAGTCGTTGTGTCCATGCCACTCGAGCAGGTGCCCGGGGACGCCGGCGTCCTCGATGAAGGCCCGCACGATCTTGTCCACGCTTCGGGGCAGGGCCGCGCCGGGGTAGGTCACCCCGTAGCCCATGGTATCGCAGAGCCGGATCTTGACATCGACGCCGCTCTGCTCGCGCAGCTTCATCAGCTCGATGGCGAAGGGAACCACGAACCCGTAGATGTCCGAGCGCGTGAGATCCTCGAAGTGGCAGCGGGCGACAACCCCCGCCTCCAGGATGGAACGCACCACGTCGAGGTACATCTCCATGGCCTGCTTTCTCGTCACGCCGAGCTTGAGGAAGACATGGTAGTCCGACACGGAGGTGAGGACGCCCGTCTCCCTGAGGCCCGCCTCCCTGACCAGCGGCACGTCCTCCTTCACGGCCCGGATCCAGCCCGTGATCTCCGGGTAGCGGAGGTTCATGCCGCGGCAGGCCTCCAGCGCCTCGCGGTCGCGCTGGCTGTAGAGGAAAAACTCCGTCTGGCGGATGACGCCCCTTTCGCCGCCCAGGCGGCTCATCATGCTGTACAGATCGGCGATCTGCTTGACCGTGTAGGGCGGGCGGGCCTGCTGGCCGTCCCGGAAGGTCGTGTCGGTGATGAAAATGTCCTCGGCGGGACTCATCGAGACGATCTTGTGGTCGAACACGATCCGGCAGACCTCGTCGTAGGGGAAGACGTCCTTCTGGAGATTCGGCTGATCGACGTCCTTCATCTCGTAGCGCCAGAATTTGGTGTGTTCGTGATCGAGGACCCTCTTTTCCTTGTTCCACCTGGCCATATCAGTGCCCCCTGCCCGCGGTCTGATGGGGGGCTCCGGCGGCTCTGCGCCGGGGACCCCGTGCCGCTGAAATAAAAAAGGGAGGGGACGCTCTCGTGCTCCCTCCCTTGTCTCTTCCGGATGAAAAATGGATTCAACCTGTCCTGGAGGGACCATGCCGGGCCGGCCCGGTCGCAGGGCGCGGTTCCGCCGCCGTCGGGCGGGCGATGGCCGGCCTGGTCTCGATGCGGCGGCTGATGACCCCGAATCTCATGGTCGTTGAATCCTCCTGATCTGCAATAAAGAATCGCCCCGTCTTTGTCAATACATAAATATGGGGCAGCTCCCAGGCATCCGGAAGCGGAGCCTGAATCCGGCTTCCGGGATCCCGCCTCCGCTTCACTGGACGGTCTTCAGCGAGAGTTCCATGAGCTGCTCGATGCTCACCTTCGACGGCGCATCGGTCATGGCATCGGTCGCCTTCTGCGTCTTAGGGAAGGCAATGACGTCGCGGATGGACGGGGCCCCGGTCATGATCATGATCAGCCGGTCGAAGCCGAAGGCGATCCCGCCATGCGGCGGCGTGCCGAACTCGAGGGCGTCGAGCAGGAAGCCGAACTTCAGCCGCGTGTCCTCGGGGGTGAGGCCCAGGGTCTGGAACAGCTTCCGCTGGACGTCGGTGCGGTGGATGCGGATGCTGCCGCCGCCGATCTCGGTGCCGTTCAGGACGAGGTCGTAGGCCCGGGCCCGCGCCTTCCCGGGGTCCGAGTCCAGGAGCGGCAGATCCTCCGGCACGGGGGAGGTGAAGGGGTGGTGCTTGGCCACGAATCGCTTTTCCGTGTCGCTGTACTCCAGCAGCGGGAACTCGACGACCCATGTGAACGAGAGCTGATCGGGCTTGATGAGATCGAGCCTGCGGGCCACGTGGATGCGCAGGTTCGCCAGCGCGTCATTGACGATTCCCGGGGTGTCGGCGACGAAGACGATCAGGTCGCCCTCGCGGGCCTCCATGGCCCGGTTGACGGACTCGACCTCTTCGGGCCGGAGGAACTTCACGATGGGCGAGGTCCATCCGTCGGCGTTGACGCGGGCCCAGGCGAGCCCCCGGGCGCCGTAGTCGGAGACGAAGTTCGTCAGCCCGTCGATGTCCTTGCGGGAGAGCCGGCGGTTGTCCTCGATCCGGACGGCCTTGACAATCCCGCCGCTTGCAGCCACCTCGTTGAACACCTTGAACCCGCAGTCCTTCACGATCTCCGTTACGTCCCGGAGCTCCATGCCGAAGCGGGTGTCGGGGTTGTCTCGCCCGTATCGCTCCATGGCGTCCCGGTAGGTGATCCGCGGGAAGGGGGTCTCGAGCTCCCGGCCCATGCCCGCTTTGAAGATGTGCACCATGAGGCCTTCCATCGTGGAGAGGATGTCTCCCTCGTCGATGAAGGACATTTCCACGTCGATCTGGGTGAACTCGGGCTGGCGGTCCGCGCGGAGATCCTCGTCGCGGAAGCACCTGACGATCTGGAAGTAGCGGTCGAAGCCCGAGATCATCAGAAGCTGTTTGAAGGTCTGCGGGGACTGGGGCAGGGCGTAGAACGTGCCCGGGTTGACGCGACTGGGGACGAGGTAGTCCCGGGCGCCCTCGGGGGTGCTCTTTGCGAGCATGGGCGTCTCGATCTCGAGGAACCCCCTGGAGATGAAGTACTCCCTTGCGGCCGCAGCGACGCGGCTTCTCAGGATGATGTTTCGCTGGAGTTCGGGCCTGCGAAGGTCGAGATAGCGGTACTTGAGGCGGATGCTCTCCGAGATCTCCGTTTCGGCATCGAGCACGAAGGGGGGTGTCTTCGCCTCGCTGAGGATCTCGAGGGTGTTCACCATCACCTCGACGCTGCCCGTGGGAAGATCGGGGTTCGCCATGCCCTCGGGCCGCCTGCGAACCGTCCCCTTCACGGCGAGGACGAACTCGCTTCGGATCCTGTGCGCCTCACGGTGCGCATCGGCCTGGACCTCGGGGTTAAAGACGACCTGAGCGATGCCCTCGCGGTCGCGCAGGTCGACGAAGATGACCCCGCCGTGGTCGCGGCGGCGGTGCACCCATCCCATCAAGACTACTTCGTTCCCGGCATCGTCGGCCGTCAGGCGGCCGCAGCAGTGAGTTCGTTTCCATCGTGTGATGAAGTCCGACAAGGGGTGTTCCCTCCCTTCTCCAACCTTCCTGCCCTCTGCATTTTTGTGGTCTTGCATCCTTCCGTCGCCGAACGGCCCCGTGTCATTCCGTTGACAGGATGCCCAGGATGGTGTTCTCCGCATCGTCGAGCCCCAGGGGTTGCTGGGAGCTGTCCTTCATGTCCCGCAGAAGGGCCTTCCTCTCCCGGAGCTCCCGCTCGCCCAGGATGAGGGTGTAGCGGCACCCGAGCTTGTCGGAGCGCTTCATCTGGCTCTTGAGACTCCGCGCCCCGTAGTCCGTCTCGGCGAGGGCGCCCTTCATTCGCAGGCGGTTGCAGAGGACGAAGGCGAAGTCCTGCGCCTCCTTTCCGAGGGCGGCGATGAACAGTTCGGGCCTCGGGATGACCGTCTCGTCGGGGATCGGCGCCACGGCAACGAGCCTCTCCAGGCCTACGGCAAACCCGATCCCGGGGCTCTCGGGCCCGCCCAGCTCCTCCACGAGCCGGTCGTAGCGGCCGCCGCCCGCGATGGCGTTCTGCGCGCCCAGGGCGCCCGTGGTGACCTCGAAGGCCGTTTTCGTGTAGTAATCGAGGCCGCGGACCATGCGGGCGTTGACCTCGAAGGGGGTGTCGAAGAGGCGAAGGCCGGACTGCACGGCATCGAAGTGCTCCCTGCACTCCCCGCAGAGAAACTCGATGAGCAGGGGGGCCGTGGCCACGATCGCCTTGCACCCCTCCACCTTGCAGTCGAAGATCCGGAGAGGGTTGGTCGACAGTCGCCTCCGGCAGTCCTCGCAGAGCCCGTCCCGTTTCTCCTCCAGGTCTTTGTGGATCACCTCGCGGAAGGCCGGGCGACAGGCCGGGCAGCCGAGGGAGTTGATCTCGAGACGTGCGTCCGCGACGCCGACGCTCCGGAGGAACGTGATGAGCATCAGGATGACCTCGGCGTCCACCCGCGGGTCCTTCGAGCCGAGCAGCTCCGCGTTGAGCTGGTTGAACTGGCGGAACCGTCCCTTCTGGGGCCTTTCGCGCCGGAACATGGGCCCGATGGTGTAGAGTTTCACGAGGGACTCCGATGCGTAGAGGCCGTGCTCGAGATAGGCCCTCATGACCGAGGCCGTCGCCTCGGGGCGCATCGTCAGGGATTCGTCGCCGCGGTCGACGAAGGTGTACATCTCCTTTTCTACGATGTCCGTCGTCTCGCCGATGGAGCGCCTGAAGAGCTCCGTCTTCTCCAGGATGGGCAGAACGATCTCCCGGAACCCGAAATTCCCGAATATTTCCCGGGCCTTGCCCTCTACAAACTGCCATTTTTCCGATTCGCCCGGCAGGATGTCCTTGAACCCCCGGACGGCGGTGATGATCTTCATGGCGCAACGGCACCCGACTGCGTATTTCGAAGCTGTTTAGCTAACACATTGGCCACCGAAAGGCAATAGAAATCATGGGTTTTTGAAGGCTGAAACAACGTAGCGCGAACCGTCCGTGGTGATGCGGACGGCGCCATGCACGTCGGTCCGGTAGACGGCGGCCCCCGTCTGCCGGAATCGCTCGAGGACTTCCTCGCGGACGGGGCGCCCCGTGCTGATGACGATCGTCGAGGGCCGAACGGCCTGCAGGAACGGTGTGGAGGCGGAATAGGCCGAGCCATGGTGAGGGGCCAGGAGGACGCCGCTTGCCAGGGGTGCCCTTTGCCTGACAAGCAGGCTCTCCGTCGGAGCGCCGATATCGGAGGGAAGAAGGATGGAGGCGTCCTTCCAGCGGATGTGGAGGACGACGGAGCGCTCGTTGATCTCCCGGTCGTCAAGGTCCGCCCGGGAGGGGGAGCGGGACCCGGGGTTCAGGATGCGAATCTGAACGCCGTCATATTCGACGGGCGGCGACTTCGATGTGACCAGGCGGGGCGTGATTCCTTTTGCCTTCATTTTTTCCGTCAGGGGGACGCCCCAGTCGACCAGGGCCTCGTCGCCGCTGGTCCAGACATCCTCCACGCCGAAGTTGTCCAGGATGTAGGGCAGGCCGTTGACGTGATCGGGGTGCGGGTGCGTCGCGACGATCGTGTCGATTTTCCCGATGCGGCGGTTCCACAGGAAAGGGGCGACGACGTAACGGCCCACGTCGAAGCGATCGTTGGGGAACCCGCCGCCGTCGATGAGCATCCGCCGGCCACCGGGGAACTCGACGAGCGTGCACGAGGCGTGCCCCACGTCGAGGAAGGTGACGCTCAGCCGGTCCCGGTTCTGCAGCCCGAGGTGAACCCAGAGGGCATCGCCTGCCAGGAAGAGGACGGCCAGCCCGAGGGCGCAGGCCGACCGGCGGCGTGTCCGAAGAGCGGAACCGCCCGCAACGGTCCGGCCGGGAAGGCCCAGGATCAGGGCCGAAGCGATCAGGACGGTGAAGTAGGCCCCGATCTCGGGAAATGTCGGAGTCGTCAGGATCGAGGAGGAACCCGGCAAGGAGGCAAGCCAGTCGTTGAGGTCGAGGCACAGGCGCGTCAGCCGTGCGGTGATGTCGATGAGAGCGGACGACAGGGTGGCGGACACCGGCGCCAGCAGGATGAGCAGCATGGAGAGGGGCAGCACGACGAAGCCGAGGATCGGAACGAGGAGGAGGTTGGCCACGAGGGTGATGTTGGAGACCCGGTTGAAGTAGTACACGATGAAGGGCAGGGTGCCCAGCGTCGCGGCGGCCGAAACGGCAAAGAAAAGGGCGAGGTTCGCGGCGAGTTTCCTCAGCAGCCGTTCAGCCCGCCCACCCGGCCTGTTTTTCCACGCGGTCAGGCGCTCCGTAACCCCCGGCATCAGAAGCAGGATGGCCGCCACGGCCGCAAAGGACAGCTGGAACGAGATGTCGAACAGGGCGGCCGGGGAGAACGCGAGGATAACGAAGGCGGCAAGGGCCAGGGTGTTGGGCAGATCCCTTGCGCGGCCCATCAGGATGGTCATAAGCAGGGCGAGCGTCATGAGCAGGGCCCGCACCGTCGACATGCCGAGACCGGCGACGAAGGCGTAGAAGACGACCGGACCGAATGCGGAAAGGGCGGAGAGCTTCTGAAGGTTGAACCGCAGCAGGAGGTACTCCGACGTCTTCAGCAGGGTCCGGATGACAAAGAAGGCGATGAGGGCGATGATCCCGACGTTGAAGCCCGATATGGCGATGATGTGGGATGTCCCCGTCCGGTTGAACCGGTCCTGGATCTCCCGAGGGATTTCGCTCTGCTCCCCGAGGGTCATGGCCTGGATGAGCGTCCCTTCGGGGAAAGGGGCCCGGGAGCGGATCCGCTCGCGGATGACCGTCCGGAACCGTTCCAGGGACTGCCTCCAGGGAGAGCCCTGCCCCTCGCGGATCAAAACGATTTTCCGGGGGTCGTCCACGAAGCCCCGCACCCGGATTCCCTGGAGGCGAAGATGGCGCTCGTAGTCGAAGCCGCCGGGGTTTGCAAAGCTGCGCGGGATTTTCAGTCGGACCGCCGTGCGGACGTAATCCCCGTATTTGAAATCCCGCGTGTTCTCCCCGACGGACAGCAGGAGCCTGCCGCCGACGTTTTTCGATGTCCCCTGACAGTCGACCCTCACGGCCTCCAGGACGAGCGACGTGCGGTCCTCGGAGACCCTCGGGTTTTCCGAGACCACGCCGTCCAGGACGACGGAGC
>ERZ795058.5029-NODE-5029-length-12315-cov-5.510114_pt1 | contig 12315 bp, 10 predicted proteins | sample MGYA00375142_ERZ795058 | MGnify/ENA primary metagenome ERZ795058 (study PRJEB30187, sample SAMN05720210) | activated sludge metagenome | isolation source: anaerobic digester from wastewater treatment plant | place: Japan | collected 2015-04-20 ...
AATTATTATTGATCGTGACATGTCGAACAAAGATCTATCAAGAACAAAACTTTTAATTGAGGATTATATAATTGTCAACAACAAAATTGCAAAAACCAATGGGAATAATAAGTTTTTCAAAACGAACATTCATTTATTAAATAATGAACTGTGTCTGCAATTGAGAGACAACACTCAGAAATTTGATGAGTTTATAGGTCGTTCTACAATGAGCAATGAGAATGAAGCATTGGTTAATATGCTTTTTTCAAAAGAGACCTTAGGATTGGATATGACTGAAGGGTTTCAGGGTAATCCAAATATTGGGAGTGTGGTTTTAAATCAATTTGATGGCAATGATATTTTTAAAGCGTTCGCAAGTGATTTTAAAGATGGTGATAAGATTTTTATAATCAGTTCAATTTTTGGAGGAACCGGAGCGAGCGGATTCCCATTATTACGTAGAATATTACACACACCAAATGTTACAGGTTCTGATGGTAAGGTTTTAGCTAATTGGGGATTGATTAATAAAGCACCTATAGGTGCTATTTCTGTATTACCTTATTTTCTTGTTGGGAGCCCCACAGATGGAAGTTTAGTTGATTCTGATACGTTTATTGATAAAGCAAGGGCAGCGCTTTCCTATTATAAAAATGAAGATAAAAAAATTGATGTTTTATATTACATTGCAGACAAACTAACAACAACTTACGAACACCATAAAGGGGGCGATGCACAAATGAATAATGCTCATTTTGTTGAGCTTGCAGCAGCATTGGCAGTTCTTGACTTTGTAAATCCTGAAAAATCGGGCATAAATTTTCATAGAGATAAAGATAACAATATAGAAAGAACCGTATATAAAGAATTCGGTATTAATACCAATCTTCCAGAATTTACTTTTGATAACTTATCTGATGAAACAAAAAGACTAATAGTGAATCCTCTCTCAAGATTTCTGCTATTTGCAAAATACATGGGATTTGGAGTTGAAAAAGAACAGAAAAATGGCAAAGAAAAATTCGTTGTCAAACATATCGAAAGAAATGATATTTTTAAACAAGAGAATAAATATCAGCCCTATTCTCATAAAAGATTCACAGATGATTTCCGTAAAATCAATTCTATTCAAAAACTAGAATCTGTTCAATTGAAATTTGTTGAATGGTTGTTGGAAATGGAATTACAAAATCGAAGATTTGCTCCTTTTAACTTAATGTCGTCTAATGCTACCGATTTTATTAAAGGAAATATGTCGGTATTTAAAAATAATAACTCCAGGTATAAAGATTGGGCTAAAATTGATAATGAACTTAATAACCAAATTAATAAAATAAATAAGTCAATGGACAATGAAAGTCTTTTTATTGAGTTATTTTATAATATGACATCAGAAATAATTAATTATAAAAATTAAGTAACCATGCCTGACATCAATAATAGGTCCTTTGTATTTCGCTTACAAAGCGACAATGGACAACACGATTTGTCAAACACCATTAAACATTGGGGCGAATCGCAAATGTATGATGATAAACAAATAAATGCGATTGAGAGCACCAATAAAAAATCAAAGCATCAACCAACTTCTATTCCGTCTCCTTTTGCAAGAATTGCATTGGTAAAGACAGCTTTTGGAGAAGTGGCAAAATTTGGAGAAAATGCATTAGCAGCATATCAAAAGATTGTGTCAGACAGTCTTGATGTAGCTGAAATCTTCTTCACATTTGACAAATGGGAAGAAAAAATTGAAATAATTAAATGGAAGTATGGCCGTAAAGACAATAGTTCTGAATTGGAAGAAGATAGCGATTTGAAGAAATTGCAGCATAGCCACACGCAATTATATAAGACTCTTAAAACGTTTCTGGAAAATGATGCCGTTGCATACAATTTCGATAAATTGCAGGGAATTTACATTTTGAAATACAAGAAAACAGGTGATATAATAGGAGCAACTTCACCTTGTACACTGTTTTTTAGTTCTACCAACAATTTTAGTAATTTGGATATAAAATTAAACAGTGAAAGAAATGCATTTGAAGGAATTGTTCATTTATACAAGCGCAATTGGGATTTTCAGAAGTATTTATATTCATGGATTGCTCAATATAACGAGAATAGGATTGTTGATGGTAAAGCCATCTCAAGGTTTGATGATTTTATTAAATATCTGGAAGCACAAAAATCATTAATAAACAGAACAGATGAAATTGATACCTTAAAATCAATCGATACAACAAAATATTTGCCATTAAGAGCACCAGATGTTGAAGTTTTAGGAAAACCACTTTATAAAATTCCTGAAATACCACCAGATATTTGGACTGCAAAAGATATACTGGAAGATGTTATCATAAGATTACCTTATGAAATTAATAAAGATAGTTTTTTTGATGGTAATCTGCCGAATAACAGCAAACAAACTTATTTGCTTCCTATCAAAGAAAAATTCTTCACAAAATATTCTATCGAAGATTTAAAGAAATTTATCAAAATTAACCATTCCGGGGATGTGGCTGAAGTAGAAGTGAAAATTGACAAGCAAACTACACCTATAAATAAGAAGTACACAAAATCAGCAAATACATTAATAGAACTAACATTTGATTGTGCTATTTTCCCTAATGTAAGATTTAGTAACGAAAACATTGCAAATTATCGTTTTGGGTTAGTGTGTGATTATAACCAAAAAGATAAATTTAGTGTAGAGTTTATAAAAATCTCGGCAAATATAGAACCGACCAAAAAACGATTTACTGTTCGAAACTTAACACATTCGAAAAATAGACAATTGAAAAATTATAGCCTTGTAGGTTCGAACTTCGACTATATAAAAATAAACTATAATGGAAATAGTGGGATTATTATTCCAAACCTTGAATCTAGAGAAGGGTCTTCAAAATTTACTTTTGCAGTTGACTTTGGTACTACCAATACCCATATTGAATATAAAGTAGATAAAGGTATAGATATTAAATCTTTTGATATTTCAAAAAAGCAAATTGATGAACGACAAGTCCATTATTTACACGGTGGAGAAGATTTACTGAAAAATTATTTTGATGAAGAATATATTCCTTCTTATACTGATGAAGAATTTAAATTCCCCATGCGTACAGCATTATCATATGGTGAAGACACCAATTGGTCGAATGTGTATCCATTCGAGAAGGCAAGTTTAAATGAGTTATACGAAAAGCGAATTGATTATCCATATAACAAGACAGAAACTAATTTAAAATGGTCTGATGCCCCGGAATATCAAAATCAAGTTAAAGCATACATTGAATCAATTATGTATATTCTGCGAAATAAAGTAATATTAAACCATGGCAGTTTAGCAGATACAAAAATAATTTGGTTCTATCCTCTAAGCATGGAAAGAAAAAGATATGAGAATTTAGTAAAAGTATGGAAAGAAGCGTATAAAAATTATTTTGGAGGTGCTGAAAATAATATTATTTCAATAAATGAATCAATTGCACCATTTGAGTATTACATTAAAGATGGTGACACAAGTAACCTTGTTACTATTGATATTGGAGGTGAAACAACGGATATAGTTATAGCAAATAATGGAGAAGCAGAGTATATTACATCATTCCGTTTTGCTGCAAATGCAATTTTCGGGGATGGATATTCAAAAAACGGGCGTGTTAAAAATGGCATTGTTCGTCAGTTCTCTGAACAAATTAAAAAAGAATTGAAAACTGAGATAAAAAATGAGACTGATGAAGTTTTTCAAATTTTCGATGACATGTTCACTAATAAAAGGTCTGATGATATTGCTTCATTTCTATTTTCATTAAAACACAATAAGAGAGTGAGGTCATTTGGGCAAAACTTGGCTGACAATATTAATTTAAATAAGAAACTAATAAATGATACAACTCAAAAAATTACATTCATTTTCTTTTATACTGCAATTATTTATCATCTATCCAATCTAATGAAAGCTATGAACCTTAATATGCCCGACAAGATAGTATTTAGTGGAAATGGTTCGCAGGTTATCCTATTTTTGACAGATGACGAAAGTATTTTAAAAGATTACACAAAATTAATTTTTGAAAAGGTATATAATTGCAACTATCCTAGCAGCGGCTTAACTATTATTCCCCCCAGAGACATTCCTAAAGCAGCAACTTGCAAAGGAGGCCTTTATTTATTAAAACCATACGATTACGAAAGTATACTTAATAAAAAAATTGTTTTACATAGCAACGGTACTAATCAAGTAATACAAATATCAAATTCAAAAGAAACTGATAAGTATCTATTTATCAACAATGATTACTTAGAAAAGACAGTCGAAGAAGTAAAAGAATTTATAAAATTTGTTTTTGATAATCTTTCATTTTTCACAAAAAAAGGTTATCAGTTGAATAGTGATTCTATTGCAATTGCAAAAGAGAAATGTACTGAAAAACTAAGCATTTATGCTGAATGTGGCTGGAAAAGAAAAAAGAAAGAAGTTGATAATGATGAATTAATTAACGAATCATTGTTTTTCTATCCATTGAAAGGAATGCTTAAAGAATTAACAGATGCAATTTGTGATAAAAATGTTAATAAATAAACACAACAGAAAATGAAGAAGTCAATAGTTATTCTGAACGTATTTCTGCTATTATCAACCCTTTGTAATGGGCAAAAAACAATAACAAAACAAGACTTTGAAAAATTGGTCGATTATGCCAACTGCAAGTATGTTCAGGCATTTATTGAGAAAAATGATGCATCGAAACCTTATTACCAGGATACTTACTTAAAAAAAATTAAACCGGAACTGAATAAAGTTAATTTAGATAGTTTTCAAACTATAATAAATTATGATAAACTTGTAGACTTGCTTTCTAATAATCAGCCCGCCTTACAACTTGCTAAAAAATTAAATGAAAGAAAATTGAAATATGCGAATTTTCAAGACAATGAATCATTATTGCAATCGTTAATGACCTCGGGTTGGAATAATGTTGACCTTAGTAAAACAGCAACAGAAATTCAAGATGATTTATCATCTAAGTATGGTACAAAAAAAGGTTCGAATATAAAAAAAACTTCTGAAAACGATGTTATTAAGGCGCAGACGCTTCAAACAGCATTCCAGGTTGAAGAACTTCAACTTAAACTTAATCAATTGCAAGGACAATATGAAAAGCTTACAGATGATACAAGAATGTTAGAGTATCAGAAATCTTTGAATAATTTGAAAATTTTTCTTTATGGCGGACTGGGTATATTTTTATTATTATTAATTTTCATTTTGGTATTGCTGAAAAAGCGAACATCAAGAGAAAACATAATAAATTATGTTTTAGATAGTAAACGAGTTGAAGAAAAGTATATTGCAAAAGAAAATAGCCAGTCGTTTAATCAAATTCTTAAAAAAACGGAGCCTTTAGAACCTTATAAATTAACCGAGAACGATATCAATTTAATTGTTAACAAAGTGCTGGAATGTAAACGATTAAAAGAAACTGAAAGTCAAAAAGATTATAAAGACACGAAGAAGGAAGAAATAGTATATAAATATTTAAAGGGTAAAACCGGTAAAATATTTAGTAGAGCTGACAATAGTTCAGAAAACAGCTTCTTTCGAATTTATGAAGAACGTGATAATTTTGCCAAATTTGAGTTTAATGGTGATGAAGCTGAGGCAATTGCAAATAGAATTTTTACCGATGATATTAGTAATATCATCTCAGGTGGATATCAAAATGCACACCATGTGATTACGATTAAACCCGGTAAAGTTAAACGTATCGGGGACCAATGGGAAGTTGTTGAACCAATAGATATTAAATTAGTTTAAGATTATGCATTATATTATCATCATTTTGATAATTGTCGGCATTGTAATCTGGCAATTCTATGTATTTAATCAAAATTTAAGTAATATTTCTTTTTTTAAGGAGATATTTCCTAAAGATCCGTCAGATTTAAATTTAATAAAAATTAAAGGCGATATTCCTCAGATAAATACCAGACACGAAAATGATGTGCTTAAAATAATAATTACTTCTATTAATAATTATTTAAGGAATAATAAGGGTGCTGTTAGCGACTATCATCTTATGAAAGATATTGTCGAAAGAAATTGTGATACCAAGGAAGAAGAAATACATACGCAGGTCCCTGTGCCACTTTATTTGGGATTAGCGGGTACTATGTTAGGAATACTAATCGGTATAGGTTTTTTAGTATTCAGCGGGGGATTAGATGATTTACTGAACACAGGAAATGGTGCAGGTTCAAAAGGAATTGAGACTTTATTAGGTGGTGTTGCCCTTGCTATGATTTCAAGTATAATTGGAATAACGCTAACAACGATAGGTTCTCAGCATACCAAAAATGCAAAAACAGAGGTTGAAAAAAATAAAAACACTTTCCTTAGCTGGATACAAGCCGAACTATTACCTACAATATCAAGCGATGTTTCTATAGCTTTAAATCATTTGGCCCAAAATCTTGTTGAATTTAACATAACATTCTATCAAAATACAAATAATTTCAAAGATATTCTTGAACAAGTTACCGAATCATATCAAAAACAAAAAGAATTGATGCAGTATATTAATCGTTTAAATATTATTGAAATTGCAACTGCAAATATTGCTGTTTATGATAAACTTAAAAACAGTACGAATGAAATAGGAGTCTTTGCTAAATATTTGTCATCTTTGAATGAATACCTATCTAATGTTCAATCTTTAAACAAAAAACTTGATGATTACGAAAACAGGACACAAGTTATCGAAAATGCTGGAAAATTCTTCCAAAAAAATGAAAGATGGTTTGCTGAGAATATTGATAACATGAATATAGAGGTTCAAAATGCACTAAGGCGTTTTGAGGAGAGTACCAAAGAACATCTCTTAAAATTACAGGAATCTTTGAATGGGCAGATATTGAGTTTTGATAGTGTTCTCAGAAGCCAGCAAGAGAAGTTGCAGGAAGCATTAACTATTACCACTAAAATTGTTACTGAGTCATTTACTAAGACGCAACAGACTTTTGAAAAAGCAATTACGGAACAGCAATCTGCATATCAAAACAAACTTGATGAAATTTCAAAAATTGTTGAAGAAATTAAAAATCTTACACATATAAAAGAAGGAATAAAAGAATTTAAAGAAGCTACCAATCGTCAAAATTCGAAAATTGATGAATTAACTAAAGAAATACGTCATTTAGCACTTGCTAAAACAGAAAGTGGTTCAATTAAACAAATAATAAGGTTGCCTAAATGGATAAGAGTATTGATTATTGCAGGCAGTAGTATATTAATATTATCATGTCTGTTTTATGTTATTCCTCTATTGATAGATTTGATCACAAAGCTAATAAACGGGTTATTCTAATGTCAAATCAAAAGAAAGAATCATTTTTTTGGACGAGTTATTCCGACCTAATGACAAGCATGTTTTTTGTGATGCTTGTGCTTTTCGTTTTAACAATTGCACTTTTACACAGAAAAATGGTAGATATTGAAAAAGAGAGAAAAGCAACACAAGCACAAATAGATAAAATTAAAGAGATTGAGGAAGCAGTAAACAAAATTGATTCAACTTATTTTGATTACAATAAAGTACACAAGAAACATATAATGAAAATAAAGGTTAATTTTCCAATTGGTGTATCTGATATAAATGTAATTGATTTTCATACCCAAAAAAAACTTATAAAGGCTGGTCGTTCAATTCAAAATACTCTTCGTAAAATCAACCAAGAATATCCTAATATACAGTATTTGCTGATTATTGAAGGTCAAGCATCAAAAGATAATTACACTCGAAATTACGAATTAAGTTATGAAAGAGCATTAGCGTTAAGCAGACTTTGGAGTAGTAATAATATTGATTTTGGCAGCAATTGCGAAGTGTTGATTTCTGGAAGTGGAATTGGTGGCACAATGCGTGAAAACGAAGAACATCTTAATCAACGATTTTTAATACATATTGTTCCGAAACCTGGGATAATTGAAGAAAGTAAATCAAATTAATATGCATAAAAGGAAATATAAATATTTCATTATTTTATTGATCACAATACTGTTAATTTCATGTGGTCACAAATCAGGTCGTAAGCATAAACAAGATGTTGTCAATCATAATAATTTTCCTCAACCTATTGAAAAGACAGATGATATTAAAGGCAAAACCATTGTTAAGATGGAAAACGACAATGGTGTGAAATATGTCTGGATTGAGGTCAACGGTTTAAAATTGAAGTTTATTTTTGATACCGGAGCAAGTAGCATCTGTATTTCTTCTGCTGAGGCGACTGTATTATACAGACAAGGAACATTACAAAAAGAAGATATTTTAGATGTTCAATATTTTCAGGATGCAACTGGTAAAGTATCAGCCGGCACAAGAATAAATTTGAGAACAGTAAAAATTGATAATAGAGTTTTGAAAAACATTGAAGCAATAGTAATTGATAATAATGAAGCACCGTTGTTGCTTGGACAAAGTGCATTAGAAAAATTTGGTAAGATTTCAATTGACAATAAAAACAATGTGATAATATTTGAATAATGAGAAAGCTGTCAATAATATGGTTTCTGCTGTTATTCATTTCTATAATTGCTTGTACTTCTAAAAGTGGAAAAAATCAATCACTAAAAAGGGAAGTACAGTTTCAGGAAAAGTTATCTCCATTATTGATGGCAATACTTATGATGTATTAATTCAAGATAATAAAACAATAAGAATGGAAGGTATTGATGTTCCCGAAATAGGTATGCCTTTTTATCAAAAATCAAAAAAATATATTTCCGATTTGTGTTTCGGAAAACAGATAAAATTTAAAGTTACAGGCGTTGATAATCATGGACGCATCCTTGCATACTCATTCCTTGAAGATGGGAAAGAACTTAGTCAGGAAATGATTAAAGCGGGTTATGCCTGACATTTCAAAAAATATAGCTCAGACATAGTACTTTCAAAACCTTAAAATTGAAGCCAAAAAGCAAAAAAAGGGATTATGGTCAGGAGAAAATCCGATGGCGCCTTGGACAAATAGAAATCTTCATAGACAAGGTACTTCAAAAAAAGATTCATTTAACATTGAAGAAAAAAACAGATAAGATGCCGACACATAAAGCATACACATTTGCAAGCCGCACAAGCCCTGTCACAAACCAAAGCTTACAAAAGAGTATGCTTTCTCCGACCCTGAGAAAAAACAAAAAAATTACCTCCTTAAAGAAAAATAAAACTTTGCCGACACTCAACCCGACAGATAGAAAAAGAATGAAAGAAACAGTTGATAAACAGAATGGTATGTCGCTTGACAAGAAAGAAGGCCAACTTGTAACAGGCGGTATATTTTATTGCCGAGACAGTGCGGGTTTCAGCGTTTCTGCTACTAATAAACTTTCGTGTAATTTAACAGTTCATTACTTCGAAATCGGCAACAAAAACATACCGTCAAAACGTTAGCGGTAATTTAACAAGACGATAATGGATGGATTAATAATAATAGGGATAATTGTTTTTGTAATTTGGATAATTATAAAATCTAATTCAAATAGTTCATCGAAAAATTCAAATTCGACTAAAACGACTTATGAACCAAAGTATGATTATGAAAAAGAACAAGAACGCAAACGAGAAGAAGAAAAGCGAAAAGAACAAGAACGAATACGCAGGGAAAATGAAGAACGCCAACGTAGAGAACAAGAAGAACGCAGGCGTATAGAATTACAGCAAAGACAACAACAGCAACAAGCAGAAGAACAAAGAAGAATTGCAGAACGCCAAAGAAATTGGAAAACTGATTGGCAAGCATTTCAACGTGTTATCGCTGAAAAAAACATTACAGTCCTTTACCATTTTACTGATAGAGCAAATTTACAATCAATACGAAATAACGGCGGTCTTTATAGTTGGGAATATTGCGAAGACAACAATATCAGGATTACATTTCCGGGCGGTGATGATTTGTCGAGAAGTTTGGATAGAAGATACAATCTTGAAAATTATGTTAGATTATGTTTTACAAAAAATCACCCGATGATGTATGTTGCTCAAAAACAAGGTAGGATAAACAATCCTGTAATTTTGGAAATTTACCCAGAAGTAATTTATTGGAAAGACACATTGTTTTCAGATATGAACGCAACAAAAAACGGACATACAAAAGGCGGAACACTACAAGATTTTCAAAGGATTAAATTTGAAGTTGTAAAACAACGAGTTCATTTTGATGTTGCCGAAGAGCTACAAAAATATTATCAAGCAGAAGTAATGATAAAAAAACATATACCTTTGCAATTTATTAGAAATATTAATAACCTGTAACCATGATTTACATTGATAATATAAAAAAATCAGAAGCCACTTTAAATAAGCAATATCCCAATGCAAAATATGTTGATATTACTTCAAAAGCTACAACGGGTCTTGTAAAGTTAAGTCCGTTTTATCCTCATGGTGATATTCCTATTCCATTTTCAAACGGTAAAACTGCAAAATGTGTTGAAGGAATTTGGCAAGGTTTAAAAGTTTTCGAGTATGAAGACATTGATACTTCAATGTTTGAAAACGCCACTATGAAAAATATTAAAAGAACTGTTAGAAAATTTGGCAAACCCAAAGGACATAGAAAAGGCGTTTATGGTAAAGAATTTTTGGACTACATTGAAGCACGGATATATATTTATTTACCAAGTTATTTGTGGGTTTTAGAAAACAAAGTTCAAACGATAATAGAACGTTTAAAAATTGCAAGTAAAGAACAAGATATTGTTTTACTTGACTATGCAACAAATTGCGATGTTTTAGACCCAAGAAAACCTTTATCTCATGCTTATTTAGTAAAAGCATACGTTGAAGGTAATTATCCAACACCTGAAAAATTACAAGAGAAATTACAAGAAATTAAAACATCTGGTGTTAATCCATATCAATTTACCGAGCAAAAGAAAGAACCAAAAAAATTATCTGAAAAGGATAAAATGTTATTAGATAAAATTTTGGACTTAATTGCTTTAAAACCTTTAAGTTCAAATGAAATACTTGAACGGCTTAAAATTGACTTGAAACCGAATACTTTAACGAGAATGTTAAAAAAATCAAAAGAAGTTCAGACAATTCAGGGAAAGCCACTAAGATTTAAGCGAAATAATATAAATCAACAAAGCCTATTTGATTAAATGAAAAGAAAAGCATATTGCATAATTAAATGGTCAATAATAATACTATTTGCAGTATTTTTTATAAATTTGTTTGTGTGTTTTCCTATTACAAAAGATATGTATGCAAATCTATTGGAAAATACATTAACAGTTTCAAGTATAATAACTGCAATAGTTTTCGCATTTCTTTTTTCCAAAGTATTTCAAATTCAATCAGAAAAGGAAAAACGACAAATTAAAATAGATAACCTAAGTTTTAAATTGTCAAATTTTCGTCGTTTAATTTATCATATTTTTTCAGATAATAAATTTTGGAAAGATTATTCAGTTGTAAATAAATTCAAAAAGGAACATCCCGATTTGACTTTTAACATAGTTCACGATGACAAAAATGATTATGTTCCGACAACCTCAGAAGATTTTTATTTAGCTGTTAATGAACTTGTAAATATTAATCACTCTGAATTTTGGATTTACAACACAACTCAAAAAATAAGCTATTCAATTGACGAAATCGCTAAATTTCACAAACCAATAAATCAAATTTGGTATTATTTAGAACACAAATGGTTGAAATTTGGACAAAACCATTTTAACGAACAATTAATAATAGATAAAAGTGATAATTCTACAATTATAGAGTTGATTAAAAGCATTAAAAATGAACAAATTCAACAGAATATAGACAGACATAAAATTGCATCAATATGTGATTATTTTTATAACAAAATAATTCCTGATTTATACGAGCTAAAAGATGAAAACGCAAAAGGATTGCCTTTTTTCACAAAAAGTCTTTTGCTAAGTCAAATTATTATAATGATTTTTGGTGTTATAATTCCTTTAACATTAACAACCTTAAATTTAAATTTTGATTTAGCCAAATATTTTCTTTTTAGTAGTGTATTGATAACTACAATGTCAGTTTTATGGTTGGCTTTAAATGTTAAGCAAATTATTGATAATGAAATGAATAAATACCGCTAACATATGGTAGAGCGTTCATTGCTTTTTTTTGTGGGCAGATGTGCAAACTTGAAACTTTGTGCAAGAAAGATACTTTTGTGCGTAACCGAACATTTGTGCCTTGAAATCCCACAAAAAAAAAGCAACGCCGCCTACCATTTTTCGTTGTGTGCAACCCACAGTGGACAGTAGCACTTCAACTCGACGGAGAAAGCCGA
>ERZ795058.5034-NODE-5034-length-12302-cov-5.567894_pt1 | contig 12302 bp, 10 predicted proteins | sample MGYA00375142_ERZ795058 | MGnify/ENA primary metagenome ERZ795058 (study PRJEB30187, sample SAMN05720210) | activated sludge metagenome | isolation source: anaerobic digester from wastewater treatment plant | place: Japan | collected 2015-04-20 ...
GCGTAGGAGCCCGGCACCGGAGCAAAGCGAGGGTGGGCGACGTCACAAGCATGCGAAGCAGGCGGCGACTCCCTCTAGGTGCACCATTGTAAAGCAAATAGTGTTGAAAAGCCAACACTATTTTTTATATTTTTGGGAGTCGAACCCGTGAGGGCGCGATGGAGATAAAATGAGAAAAATGGGTATAAAAGCAAGCAATATGCATATAATCATGATAATCGGAGCTAATAGAGTTTTTCAAGAGTTGAAATATGGCAATGGAAATGTAATAATATAATCAAAGGTCAAAGAAAGTCAAAGTCAAAAAAGCAAATATTATAAGTAATCAGGAGGCGTTTTGTATGTTCTTAGTACCATATGGCAGAAAAAACAGGGGTTTATCAAAGGGACCTCAGGATATTTTCAGCATAGACAATTTGTTCGACAATTTCTTCGGTGATTCCTTTATGCCGGCTTTTTTTACAGAAGACAAACAAATCAAGGTAGATATTAAGGAAAACGATAAAGAGTACATTGTAGAAGCAGATTTGCCGGGAGTGAAAAAGGAAGAAATAAATGTAGAGCTTAATAATGACAGGCTTACAATATCGGTAGCAAGGAATGAGGAAGTAAACGAAGAAAAAGAAAACTATATCAGAAGAGAAAGAAGAAGCGGCAGCTATTGCAGGAGCTTTTACGTTGAAAATGTAACCGAAGATAAAATTTCTGCCAAGTTTGAAAATGGTGTTTTGTCAATGATACTTCCTAAGAAGGAAGCAGGAACAAAAAAGAAGAACCAGATAGAAATACAATAGCAGTAATGAGGATACACCGCAGGAAGCGGTGTATCCTCATTACTGCGCTAATAAATTGTTTACTCATTATTATCTGTATCTATTTCTGCGAGTATCACATCAATTTTTCTTTCTCTAAGCTTATCAATATATTCTTTAGAAAGCCTGGAGTCACTTATTACGATATCAATTTTATCCAAATCGCACACAAAGTAAAAGGAATTTACACCGAACTTTCTATTGTCCGCTGCTAAGATAACTTTTTCTGCCTGCTCCAGCATAATGCTGCGGTGGCTTGTGTCATCTTCACCGTAATCTGTCACTCCATTGGTGAGTGTGACACCGCCGGCGCTTAAAAAGGCTTTATCAACAAAAAACTTACGTGAAGCATCGACAGTTATCTTACCGCACATGCAAAGTTCATCAGGGTTAAGCCGTCCTCCCAAAACATAGACGTTTACATTGGAATTAGCAAGTTCATTAATGATAGGTAAAGAGTTTGTGACGACAACAAGATTATTCATATATTTTAGATTTTCTGCGACTTTTAACATAGTGGTACCGGTATCAAGATAAACAGTATCACCTTCATGAACCAGTGCTGCCGCAGCCTGACCAATAGCGGCTTTTTCCTTATAGCTTAACGCAATTCTGGAAGGATATCTTGGCTCGTCAAACCGTGGAGTCAGTAAAATGGCACCACCATAAATTCGTTTGACCAACTTTTGATCCTGCATTGCCTCAAGATCACGCCGCGCTGTTTCATTGGAAACATCGAATTGACGAACGATGTCGGTGATTCTAATGATGTTTTTTTCTTGAAGCATTTCTAATATTACAGATTGTCGTTCTTTTGCAAGCATTACCATACTCCTTTTAATTTTTTCAAAATATGTATAGCTAATTATACTTATTATAAAGTAAACCCCGGCTTTGGGCAAGAATTATTTTTGTTTTCATACATAAATTTTTGTGTTTATGTTGCTAATAAGCAACATAAATGACCGTTATTCTTATACAAATTATGTGGTTGTTACACTAAATCTGTGGAATTTACAACATAAATTAAATATAAATGGAAATACAGAATTATGCAAGAAAAATCGTACATGTTATTTCAATAAAATTGTTAGGATATTTGGTGGAAATATCTTAATACAATAAAACAAAATAAAGAATTGTTCTACTTTATTATGCAAGTGCCACATAAAACCACAAAAATATGTTGACATGGCAACAGAAATAGCGTATGATGTAAGCATAAACGATATACCTCTCATAAAATAGTCCGGACAGAAGAAGACTTTTTAACCTTTATGGTATTGATTATTATAGAAAAACGTTCGAATGCACCTTTTTCATTACGTTTTGTGCTTTGAACGAATAGAAAGGAAAGGTATGTACTTATGAACGAACCAAAACTATTCAGCCCAGGTCCGGTTTTAGTAAAAGACAATGTGCGGCATGCATTACTGCATTACGACGTCTGTCATAGGGGTGCAGAATTTGAAGCTATGTTCCAGGAGACGCAAGCACTAATCAAGAGGCTTTTCAATGCGGATGACAGCTATTATTCGGTCATTGTTTCCGGTTCAGGTACTTCTTCCAATGAAACAGTCCTTTCTTCAATTTTTCAGGAGGGGGAAGCCGTCTTATTGATTAAGAACGGTATGTTCGGTGAACGCCTTGAAGAAATCATTGACAAATACAAAGTGCCCAAAGTAAGTTCTGATTTTCCCTGGGGGACTTATCCCGACGTCAGCAAAATTGAAGATTTGATAAAGTCCAATCCCGATATCCGTGTGGTTGCCATGGTTTTTCATGAGACAAGCACCGGCATGATCAATCCTGTTTATGAGGTCGGTCAGCTTTGCAAAAAGTATGGCAAAGTATTTTTTGTAGACTCTGTCTCTGCAACAGGAGGAGAGAATATTGATGTTGTTAAAAACAATATTACTATCACCACATCTGTAGGCGGGAAATGCCTTGGAGCATTTCCGGGTTCCGCATATATATGCGCTAAGGAATCCCTTTTGGAAAGCCTGACAGCGGAACAATGCAAGAACGTGTATTTAAGTCTGTATAAACACTATGTCAGTGCCAAAAATACGCATCAAACCCCCAATACTCCCAATGTGAACTTATTTTGGCCGCTGAATATCGCTTTAAAGAACGTAATCGAAGAAGGTTTGGAAAATCGTATAAAGCGTTACCAGTGTTGCGCTGCGATCATCCGTGAAGGCTTGGTAAAGCTTGGATGTCGTCTCTTGTTGGATGACCATATGTCGAATACTGTTACCTCGGTGTTTTTGCCTTCCGGTATTACAGCCTCTGTTTTCCTTACAGAAATGGAAAAACGGGGATACGTATTTTACATTGGCAAGGGTGATTATGCAAAACAAAACATGATCCAGGTGGCCAATATGGGTGAAATATATGAGCAGAGTTGCCGCAACATGCTGGAGGTATTCTCGGCTTGCCTGGCATCATTGAGACGTTAACTTAGTATTTAATATACTGGAATACCTAAGATAGTCAATAAACAGGGAGGGTTTTGTCTTTGAAGATTTTGATTTGTGGGTTTCATCAGGAGACCAATTCCTTTAATCCAATAATAACAGATATGGAAAACTTCAGGCAGGGCGGTATATTCGAGGGACAGGAGTTAATATCCCGGTTTACGGGGAAACAGAATCAATTAGGCGGGATTATCGATGCCGTTCTTGAGGCAAAGGGGAAGATCATTCCTGGCTATTCAATGACTTCTCAAAGCGGAGGAATGGTTAATAACGAGGTAATGGTACATTTTCTTACAAAGATGCTGCAAATAATTCGTGAGAATAAAACAATTGATGGGCTGTTTTGTGCTTTTCACGGCGCAACACAGACGACTCAGAACGATGATGCTTTTGGAACCATTTTGGAAGCTTTCCGTAATGCTGTAGGGAAAAATGTAGTGATAACTGCTTCTTGCGACCTTCATGCGAACGTGACAGAAAAGGCCGTTCGGAACGCAGATTTTATATGTGGTTATCAAAGCTATCCACACATAGATTGTTATGAAACCGGTTTTCGTTCAGCCAGTATTGGAATTCGACGTATTTTAAACAAAGAAAATCTTTATATGGCTCATACACTGATACCTATGATTGTGCCGGCCAATGGATATACATCGATATCCGGATTATTTCATGATCTGCTTCAGAAAGGGAAGAATCTTGTAAAAGAAGGGAAGATCTGTGATTTCACAATCTTTCAGATGCAGCCGTGGCTGGACGTATCAGTAGGGGGGTCATCGGTTCTTGTTATTGCAGATTCCAAAAATGCGGCTAAGAAACATGCCTGCGAACTGGCTGCTGCCTTATGGGAGCAAAGAGATAATTTTTGGCCTGATCTATGGGATGTAAATGATATTTTAGCTTTAGCTGCAAATAATAAAACAGGCAAGCCCGTTATTCTTGTTGATTCCGCAGATTCTACGAACGCCGGCGCTACAGGAGACAGCCCGGTCATACTAAAGGACATTTTGGAGTATCAGGAACCAATTAAGACAGCATTTCTGCTGGATGATGACAAGGCTGTGCAGCAAGCAGAAAGAATAGGCGTAGGTAATAAAGGAACCTTTTATTTAGGCGGAACAAAGGCGCCTGACTTATTTAATCCCGTAGAGGTACAAGCAGTTGTCCGTTCCATCCATGATGGAGAGTTTTTGCAGGAAGGACCGGCGGGCAGAGGAATAAACAGGAGTGTGGGCAAAGCTGCTGTGCTAAGTGTGGGATCTGTGGACGTACTAATATGCAAGAATGCTGTTGGAAATGGAGATCCTCAGCTTTATCGTCACTTTGGAATAGAACCTGTTTTCTACCAGTTGGTAATAGTTAAAGCAAACACATCATTTTTAGCTGCATACCAACACATTGCGTCAAAGATTTGTTGGGCGGATACACCTGGTGCCGCTTCCGCCAATTTAAAAAGATTAAATTACCAGCGTCTGCCCAATGGATTTTATCCCTTTAATGATTTAAAATCATATAGGGTATCTGAACCAATATTGTCTTGGAATTCAGAGGAAAAAGAATAATACAATAGTGGCGGTATTAAATTTAAAAGGATGAAGCGTATGAAAGAAAAAGGAAAGAATAAGGACGAATCAGTAAATTTGCAGCGGACACCCAAGGGCGATGGTATAATTCGTTTCATGAGGAAAAAGAGCTATTTTTATCACAATTGTGATGTTTGTAAGGCATACTTATTTATTCTGCCTGCCATGCTGGCGTTTGCAATTTTTATGTTCTGGCCGATAATCGAGACAATATATCTAAGCTTTTTCAAATGGAATATGGTAAAACCCGTTAAGGAATTTGTGGGCTTTAAAAACTATATTGAAATCATTAAAAATCCGGTAACGTACAAGGTATTGGTTAACACAGGGCAATATATACTGATATTACTGCTTATCAATTTTATAGCGCCGTATATCCTGTCATTTGTGCTATCGTCTATAATCCGCAAGGGAAAGAACCTGTACAAAGCGGTTCTGTTCTTGCCCAGCGTCATATCGTTGGTGGTCGGTTCCATACTGTACACATGGATACTGAATCCGGTGTCCGGACCTGCAGCATTAATTGCGGGCAAGATTGGCATAACCTTGCCGGTGTGGTCGAAAACAGAAGGATTGGTCATTGTCGTTCTTAGCTTAATTACCTCATGGAAGGTGTTTGGGTATAACTTTATAGTTATACTTTCCGGTGTAATGGGAGTTCCGCAGGAGATCATCGAGGCAGCAAGACTGGATAATGTTCCATCCCATAGGGTATTCCTGGATATTGTTTTGCCAATGAGTTCTGCTACAGGGATCTATGTGTTTATCATTACCATCGTACAGGGTTTGCAATATGTATTTACACCTATCAAGGTTATTACGCAGGGCGGACCTAACAATGGAAGTGCCAACTTGATTTATAATTCCTATAAGGAGGGCTTTCTCTTGTTTAGCACCGGTACTTCGTCAGCCTTTTCAATGATGACTATGGTATTGTTTATCATATTGCTTGTATTGGAGTTTAAGTATGTGGAAAGGGGTGTATACTATGAAAATTAAACTTAACGGCAGACAATGGGGCTGGCATATATTCCTGTGCTTGTTGGTCATGTTTCTTTTAGCGCCCATTTTGTATGCGATTTCAACCTCTTTCAAAACGCTTTCTGACGCCACCAATAATGTTCTGAGCCTTATTCCCGAGAAGTTCTCGGTAGAATCTTATAAAAGTGTGCTGATGAGAATACCTTTTATCAAAATTACTACAAATACATTTTTCATTGCTTCATCCGTAACACTGTTTAAAATCATTACCAGCGTATTGGCAGCATATTCCCTGGTATATTTTAGGTTTAGAGGAAGAAACGCTCTATACTTCATTCTCATCAGCACTATGTTCATACCCTTCACTGTTACCATGATTCCTAATTATTTGACAATCGGAAAGCTTGGACTGTTAAACAGTTCATGGGGTGTTATTCTTCCGCAATTAGCCGATGCATTGGGTATTTTTCTGCTGCGTCAGTCAATGCGTACAATCCCCCGCTCTTTGATTGAAGTATGTCAATTGGACAATATAGGACACTTGCGTATCATAAAAGATATTGTGGTACCATTGATCAAACCGTCAATCATTTCAACAGGTATAATATTTTTCATCAATTCATGGAATGAATATGTGTGGCCGGTGCTGATTCTGAAAACGGAGGAACATTTTACGCTGTCGCTGGCATTACAGATGTTTATTAATGCAGAAGGCGGTACGGATGTTACAGTTGCAATGGCGATCTCTGTAATGACTATGATCTTGCCATTAGCATTGTATATCATCTTCCAGCGTTTTATCATCAATACATTTACCCAGTCAGGTATTAAGGGATAACATAATGGCTGAAAGAGAGGATAATATGAACAGTATTGTATTCGAGCATGTTGACAAGACTTACGACAAAAAAGTTTTCGTGATTAAAGACTTGAATCTGGCAATCAAAAAGGGAGAGCGCATTATTCTTTTAGGGCCGTCTGGCTGCGGGAAATCGACTACTCTGCGTATGATCGCCGGCTTGGAGACTATTAGTGCAGGAAATCTGTTTATGGGGGACAAACTGGTAAATAATATACCCAGCGGCGAGCGTGAGGTTGCTATGGTTTTTCAAAACTATGCACTTTTCCCTCATATGTCGGTGGAAGATAATATTTCTTACGGCTTGAAGATTCAAAAGATGCCCAAAGACGAAATTGCAAATCGCTTGAAAGAAGCATTGCGTATATTGGAATTGGAGGGCTTGGAGAAAAGAAAACCCAGAGAACTTTCCGGTGGTCAGCGTCAGCGTGTGGCGCTAGCCAGGGCAGTAGTGAAGCGGTCCGACTATTTTCTGTTGGATGAGCCGCTTTCCAACTTGGATGCTCAGTTACGTGCCCATGCAAGAAAACAGCTTGTGAAAATACATGAGACCTTCCACCAGACGTTAGTGTATGTAACACACGATCAAGTAGAGGCTATGACGGTGGGTAACCGGATTGCCCTGATGAATAAAGGCGATATTCAAATGATTGACACACCAAAGAAGGTATATAACCGTCCTGTGAATGTATTTACAGCTAAGTTTATAGGGTCTCCTCCCATGAATATCATCAATATAGAATATGCTGACGGACAAATCATTATAGGTGAACACAGGATTACACCGCCGGAAATGTGGAAAAGGCTGATGTATAAAAACGGCAAGGACAGGTTCATAATGGGAATACGCCCGGAACATGTGAAACTTATTATAAATAAAGAGGATGACGCCGTTCCTTGCTCTATCCGTTATATAGAAGACTATGGCAACGATATCGGGATGTATTTTAGTATGGCGGGAGAAGAAATGATTGCCGTTTGTGATAGTAACGCGCCAATAAACAATCAAGAAGTTTACTTTCACCCTGATTATAAAAATATACACCTATTTGATGCAGATACTGAGAACTCTATTGGTTACCCTCAAGAGATTGACTGATAAAAAACAGAATATCTATTTTCTAAAAATCAAATATGCATATTAAAAAAAAGAAAGGGGTAGAGAAAATGAAGAAGGTATCCAAAGTAACAGCACTGACATTGGCTGCAATCATGTTATTCAGCGCATGTTCAGCAGGGGTGAAAGAGGGGGCAGAAGTACAATCCCCTGCAAAAAAGGTTACTATCGAGTATTGGCATGGTCAGCCTGACACCATGGGCGGTGCGCAAATCGGAGAATTTGTGAAGGGATTCAATGCACAGAGCGATACCACAGAAGTAGTAGTCAAATATTTCAACGATCAATACACTGGCATTCTGCAGGGGCTTCAGGCGGATGCTGCTGCAGGTACTGCACCCGGTATCATCCAGTTGGGTTGGCTATACGCGGATTACTTTATGAAAAACTTCAAGTATACGCCTCCCCAGAAAATTATTGATGATTATTTTCCTGATGATGCCACCTTCTTAACGGATGCTTTTGATGAAAACATCCTGGATTTATGTGAGTTCAACGGTGTCCGTATTGGCGCCCCCTATTCGCTGAGCAGCAGCGTTATGTTCTATAACGTAGACTTGCTTAAACAGGCCGGTCTGCCTGAAAAAGGCCCCCAGACATGGGAAGATGTTGCTGCTTATTCCAGGCAGATCAAAGAAAAAACCGGAAAATACGGTGTCTATGTTGAGGAGTATAATTGGACCTATTACACTCTTATGTCCAGTAACGGCTCCAAGGTAACCACCAGCAAAGACGGCAAGAGCTATGCAAATTTCGCCACCGGTAATGAAGGAGCAGAAGCTTATCAGTTTATGTCCGATTTGATTAAGAAAGGCTATGCGCTCCATACTACTGTTGCCGAAGGCATGCAGTCATTCAAGGACGGCAACGTAGGTATGGCTTTTGCAACCATTGCCCAGATGAACAGTATCGAGAAAAGCGCAAATTTCAAAGTTGCCTCCATCAGTGCCCCATCCTTTGGAGATAAGAAACCTGTCTTACATGCCGGAGGATGCATGCTGGCAATTACAGCCCTTAGTGAAGAACAAAAGAAAGCCAGCTGGGAGTTTATGAAGTTCCTGCTAAGCCGGGAAAATATTTCAGAATGGACTAAGGCAACCGGTTATGTGCCTGCCCGAAATGACGTATCTAATGCCGAGGATGGATTAAAGGGTTATCTGGAAAAGAACCCCCTTATGTGGGCGGCAATGGATCAAATCCCAAATATGGTGGCATGGCCCTTCTACTCTGGTGACGCCGGGCTGGCCGGCGATGTATACATGATGGATGTACGTGATAAGATCCTGAATGGTTCAAATGCCAAAGAGGTGTTGACGGAAGCGCAGGATTATATTAATAAAATGGTGAACTAAACGGCTTTTTATATGATGACAGTGAGGTATTATCATGAATATATTGATTAGTTCCATATTATTCCCACCTGACGGTATTGGAAATATGCATGATTTGTTAAAAGCAGCAGATGATCCGGAAATTGGGGTTGAGGTTTTCCCATTCTGGCAGTTAACCCGGTTTGAAAATATTCTCAAGGCAAACCTTCCTTTGCTGCAGGGACGCCGTATAGTATTTCACAGTCAGTATCAGTGTACTGACCCCTGCTTTCCGATTGGTACACCGGAGTACGATGTTTCAATGAAGTATTACAACAGCACTTTTACTTACGCAAAAATGCTTGGGGCTGCCTACATTGTGTTCCACTATTATAATTTCCATTTTGATATATCGGAGCGGGAAGAAAAACTCAAAGTTGCAACTAAAAATCTTGGCATTCTAAAATCTTTGGCGCGGGGATTCGGATTGAAACTGGCCATCGAAAATACAGAGATTACTCGTGACGGTTGTTATATGTTTACCGAGGATTCTTTTATTCAGATGGCAAGGTCTACTCCGGACTGCCACATCTTAATAGATATAGGCCATGCTAATTGTGCGGGCTGGGATCTATCCAGGGTAATACGCGAACTGTCGGATAAAATTGTAGGTTATCACCTGCATAATAATAACGGCATGGAGGACTCACATTGCCGCATACTGGATGGTACACTGGACATGGATAGGTTTATGCAGGATTTTTGTCTGTACACACCGGGGGCTGATCTGACCATTGAATATTCACCTGACTTGACTTGGGACACAAAAGATATATGTGAGGATATTAATTTTTTAAAAAGATATGCATAATTTATCAATCTGATTAATAAGCAGATATAGAGAGGGGCATGGGCACAACCTATGATACCGATATGGCTTTGGCTGTGCACCATGCCCTTTTATTTTTAACACTTCATAAAGCAAACAAATCTGGAAGGGGTATTTTGGATATGGGGACGGTTATTCTTCGCCTTGTATTATCAGTAGCGCTAGGTGGGCTGATTGGACAGGAGAGAGAAAACAAAAACAGGCCTGCAGGGTTAAGAACACACATTTTGGTTTGCATGAGTGCATCAATTGTAATGCTTTCTTCTGAGTTCTTACTTAATAAATATGGCAGCGTGGTCAATACCGATCCTGCTAGGCTGGGAGCACAAGTCATAAGCGGTATAGGATTTCTTGGCGCCGGAACGATCATAAGAGAAGGCGGAAGTGTCAAGGGTTTAACCACAGCTGCAAGCCTTTGGTCAGTAGCATGTATTGGATTGGCTGTTGGTATGGGTTTTTACGAAGGGGCTGTATTTGGGACGATTTTGTTATACCTTACACTTTTCCTGCTTGGTAAATTAGAAAAGATAGTTGAAACAAAAGCATCCTATATTGAAATTATTGTAGACATGGATGACACACCTGGAAAGATCGGTGAAATTGGTACCTACCTGGGTAAACATAATATAAATATAGGCAATATGAAATTCCTGCATAATGACAGCCTTGACGAAAATGAAGTATCATTAATGATTTCCATGAAGCTCCCCAACGGAATAACATATGGTAAAATAGCAGAGGAGATAAAGCTTATAAAGGGCGTTCACAGTGTTAATAAAACTTGAACAATGATGTGGATAGTACCTATTGTCACAACTAATACGGCGAAACCGGTTTCACCGTACAACAGCACCATCGATTTGCGTAGAAAAATGCTGTCCAAACTTGCGAAAAAAAATTGAAGGATACAGCTTCAATATATAGAAATTACCTTATTATAGTGCCATATTAAGGTATAAATATCATGCTATAATAAGTCTTTGCATTGGTTTGGAGTGAGTCAGGTGAAGGAATACTTTGGGGCAATAGATGAATATCAGCCCCTGTGGGGTTCCTGGCGGGTAGAGGAGCTTATTGAACAGGGAAATTACAGCAAGGTGTACAGGGTATGTAAGGAAGAATGGGGCAGGCGGTATATTTCCACTGTTAAATTTATGAGTTTTTCCGTTGGCAGCAGTGATATTAAGGAAGCCCAAATCATCGGTATTGATGCTGCAGTCATGCCGGAATACTTTAAAAGCCTAGTGGGCAGCATTCAAAATGAAATTGAACTGATGTACAAATTAAGAGGGAACAGCAATATCGTGACTTATGAGGACCACGGAATATATGAAAAAAAGGACAATTCAGGCTGGGACGTGCTGATAAGAATGGAATTTCTGGAGCCATTACCTGACTTTATTGAGGGGCATAAGCTTGACAGGTTCAAAGCAGTCAAACTGGGGATTGACATATGCAAGGCTCTGGAAGCCTGTGTAAGGGAGGATATAATACATAGGGACATAAGGGATTCAAGCATATTTATATCACCTAAAGGGGAATTTAAGCTGGGAAACTTCTGTATGGCAAAGGAGTTTTCACAGGTGAGACGGCCGGCTCTTGCCATACCCAGTCCGCTATATATGGCTCCTGAGCTTTATAAGGAACAGGGATATGATTTTTCGGCAGATATATATTCTTTGGGAATAGTAATGTATAAGCTTCTTAATAAAGGGAGGCTGCCATTTCTGCCTTTACCTCCAAACACTATTTCTGTTGATGATACTGAAAGGTCCATAGCCGACAGGATGACCGGAAAAGAATTGATACTTCCTGCAGATGCAGGAGAAAACCTTGGGGCCATTGTCCTGAAAGCCTGCAGCTATGATAAAAGGGACAGATATAAATCACCCTACGAATTCCGGCAGAAGCTGGAACGTTTTTTAAAGACAGAGGCAAAGTCAGCAAAAAGCGATAGTCAATCGATGGAAGAAGAGTTTATTTACACGGAGGCCGGCTGCGAAGAAGCAAAAGTGCCGGCAGTGGAAGAAAAACTTGAAATAGGGAATGAAAACCCAAAGGGGGCTGAAAGGGAAGCAGCGGCTGAAATCGCCGCGGCTGAAATCGCCGCGGCTGAAATCGCCGTAGCGAACGGAAGTTGTGATAATGCTATTAGGGCAGGAAGAAAAAAACGTGTTCAAACAATAGCAGTCGGAGCTGCTATGATGATATTGGCATTTATTCTCGGCTATACCCTCAATTACGAACCCTTACCGGCTGCGGAGGAGCCGA
>ERZ795058.5038-NODE-5038-length-12298-cov-3.421629_pt1 | contig 12298 bp, 11 predicted proteins | sample MGYA00375142_ERZ795058 | MGnify/ENA primary metagenome ERZ795058 (study PRJEB30187, sample SAMN05720210) | activated sludge metagenome | isolation source: anaerobic digester from wastewater treatment plant | place: Japan | collected 2015-04-20 ...
GCAGCAACCCTTGGTTCAATGAGCGGCCCGCCAGCAGGCTCGCCAGCACCGGGCGCAGCGGGTCGGCTGCGGCGCGCGCGACGACCGGTCGGCCCAGCAGTTCGGTCAGCAGCAGGTCGCGGCAGTCATGCGACGGGTTCATCCGGACTTTCCAAAATTGACTTGCACGTCGCTGGGCACTGCCATGTAAGCTGCCGATGTCACCAAAAAGTCAGCCTCCGCAGCCCCGCCAGCCCCATACGCGCCCGCGTTGTCAGACCGGATGCCGCCCGCAGCGCGATCCGCTTTGGCCGATTCAAACATCCGGGCGGCCTCTTCACTGGCACAAACGGTCATGGCAAAGCGCGCCCGAAATTCGATCTGGGCAGACTGTTCCCCAATGCCCACGGTGTCGGTGGTCAGGTCGGCGCAGGGCACGTCATCTTCCAGCAAGGCCAGCAATTGGCTGTCGTTCAAGGCGTGCATGTCAATGGCGCGAGAACAGGTCGCGCAGTTTGCACAGGCTTGTGGTGATGTCGAAACGGGTGTCCAACAGGGCCTCGCCCGCGAGGATTTTGTTCAAGGCAACCAGGGGCTCGGTTTCGCCGGTCAGCAGCACCTGAGCGCCCCACTTGTCCATGTGGCGGACATAGCCATCCCCGGCGCTGCCAGCCACCAAAATCTCGACACCATGCAGCGGATGCGGGCCTTCGTCCTTGAAGTGATGCGGTAGTTGTTCCCTGGCGAGTTCAACCCGCACTGGCTCGGGCAGCTCAGCGCCCGGCTGGCAGTCAAACACCAGCCAGTGGCGGGCCTGGCCCGCGTGGCCTGCCACCTGCGCCCAGTTGTCTTTGGCGGCAACAGCAATTTTCATGATGATCGACCCATGGTATGGATGCCCGCTGAAGTGAATCTGCCAGTCACCAAGCGAGTTTCGTGCCCGCTGGCCGGGTTCGCTGTTTCTGCCGGTTTTCTGTCGGGCAACCGCCGGTCAAGGCAGCGCGTAGCCAAACGAGGTGATGATGGCTTTGGCCTTGTCGGCTTTCAGATAGTTCATCAGGGCCTGCACTGCCGGTTTGCCTTTGCCCTTTTCCAGAATGACCGCGTCCTGGCGTATCGGTGTGTACAGTTTGGCGGGAATCAGCCAGTAAGAGCCTTCCATTTTTCCGTCCTTCAAGACTTGCGACAGCGCCACAAAGCCCAGCAGGGCGTTGCCGCTGCTGGTGAACTGGTAGGTTTGCGCGATGCTCTCACCGGTCACCAGCTTGGGCTGCAGCGCGTCATGCACGCCCAGCGCCTTCATCACCTCGACCGCAGCCGCACCATAAGGCGCGAGTTTCGGGTTGGCAATCGCCAGATGGTCAAAGCCGCCATGCTTCAAAACTTCGCCTGCGCCATCAACAACCGCTGGCTTGGCTGACCACAGCACCAGCTTGCCAATCGCATAGTTGAGCTGGCTGCCTGCCACGGCGGCGTTTTCCCTGATCAGCCGGGCCGGGGTTTCGTCATCGGCAGCCAGCAGCACATCAAAGGGCGCGCCGTTTTTGATCTGGGCGTAAAACTTGCCAGTGGCACCAAAAGAGGTCAGCAGCTTGTGGCCGGTTTCCTTTTCAAACCCGGCGGCGATTTTTTGCATCGGTGCATTGAAGTTGGCAGCAACCGCCACCGAAATCTCGTCGGCGCGCACGCCAAACGAGGCGGCAATCAAAGGTGACAGCAACAAGGCAATCAGGCGGGATGGTTTCACGACAACTCCTTCTTAAAACAAATGAACAATCAGTCTGGCTCCCATCAGTCGATGGCGGCCAAAAACACGCTGGAGGCCTTGAACACCGCAGTCACCGCTTGCCCAGGCGCCAGGCCAAGCCGATTCACGCTGTCATCGGTGACGACGGCGGTGATGACGTGCTGCCCACCCGGCAGCGTCAGCGTCACCTCGGCATTGACCGGCCCCTGGTGCAGCTTGGTGACGTTTCCGGTGAAACGGTTGCGCGCCGAGATGCGGCCTGCTTCGCCCGCCATCAGTAGAATCGACGAGGCTTTGACAAAGGCCAGCACATCCCGTCCCAGCGTCAACTCCAGGTTTTCGGCCGACTCGCGGGTGACGATGGCCACCAGTTCAAGACCGGGGGCCAGTTGCAGGGTAACTTCGGTGTCCACCACCCCTTCCTTGATCGCTACCACGGGGCCAGCGAACTGGTTGCGGGCACTGGTTTTCATCGACATTCTCCTCAAGGCTTGCCGAAAATCGGCGACGTCCTGCACACCGCTTTGCGTCAGATTGGCGGTCAGCTTTTCCAGTGCGCGCTGGGATTCCTGCTCAAGCGCGCGGTAAAAGGCAATCAGCCGCCGGGCAAAGGCGGTCAGTTCGGTGCCGCCGCCGTGGCGACCCCCGGTGGAGCGATTCACCAGCGGCTCGGGGGCGATGTTGTTCATGTCATCGACCGCGTCCCACGCCGCCTTGTACGAAAACGGAACCGCTTTGGCCGCTTGCGAAATGGAACCGGTTTTGTCAATGGCTTCAAGCAGCCGGATGCGCTTGTCGCCCAGAAAGCCGCCCATGGCGGTATCGATCAGCAGCCGACCGGTGAGTTTGGCTTGGGGCGCCCTCATGTTGGCATCACCGGGTCAAGCGGTTGGGTCTGCCTCGCGCCCAAGCCAGCCGGGCGTTGGGCTGGCAAAGGCCCAACAGCCTTTTGCACCATGCAAACCTTGCTGCTTGCGTTAACCGTCTGTGTCCTTGGCACCATGCCCATTGAATTCTCCAAAAGCGCTTGCGTGTGTGCCTGGGCGACACGCCATGTCTGAAAAACCCCGCTGCTTTGTCTTGTTGACGACAGGGCGGGTCTGGTTGGCTGCGCGCTGTTGTCGGCATCCCGACAAACGGCAGCATCGTTATAACCTGCAGCAAATAGCGTGCCGCTTTTTGGGTGCGGAGCCAGCAACAAAAACCCATGCGGGCAGGCTCGATGGGCGGGATTCTTGAAAAGGGCAGCGTCGCGATGCGAACCATCTGCCGCTGGCAAGTTCTTTCAAACGCTATATAAAAAATAGCTGTTTGCGCTTATTGGACGGGCGCTACAGGCCGTTTTGGCTTATGAATGACAATCCGTGGGCGACCCCGTTGGCGAGGGGCTCCGGTTTGAACCCTGATGTTCATGCCGCCTCAAAAGCACTCCTGCTCCAGTTGATCCAGCCAGGCCAGCGCGATTTCGTCGCCGCGTGCCTCAAGCAGCTCGCGGATTTGATTGACAAAGCTGGCCAGCAGCAGCAAGTCATCACAGCGCATGCCCGACCTGGCCTGCCGACGGTCAAAGAAATAGGCCCAGAAACGGTCATCGCCACCCTGGGTGTGAGAGGTGATGCGCGCCATCATTCGACTGGCCTGGCCGTCAAAGTCGATGCCCTTGAAACTGCGGTAGCGGTCAGCCGCTGGCGCTGCAGGGGCGGTGATGCCGGTTTCGCCCACGTCAAATGTTCTTCTTGCCCTGCAGCAGCTTGGCCTTGTCGGACGGGCTGTAGTGGTCAAAGTGCCCCTGCGCGGCGGCAACACGGCGGTGTGCCATGCGGATGGCCTCGATCTTGCCAGCCGGGGCGATGCTGGAGATGCACTTTTTCAGCGCCGTGCTGCCGCAGTTCGGACAAGCCGGGGTGCTGTCGGCGCGCACCAGCAGCTCGAACGGGTGGCCGCAGGCCTGACATTGGTAGTCGTAAATGGGCATGGTGGTTTCCAAAGGGTTCAGTCCGGGCCAACACAACGCCTGGCAGGCGATGTGCAGCCTTCTAGTGTCAGGACTGACGCAGGGTTCGTGCCAGGACTTTTCCAGAACACCTGCAGGCAGCAACCGCAAAGCAGTCAAAACCGGCAGCCCGCGTCCGGCTGTCACTGCGCTGCATCAGCAATCTCGCTCTGAGGCTTTCCCCTTTCAAAGGGGTTATGCCATTTCCATATCAATCCTAAGCCAGACAAGCTGGAATCGAACAGCCTTCGCCGCGAGGGCGCGACTCCTACACAAACAGGCGGCATCCATCTGAATTTGTAGGAGTCGCGCCCTCGCGACGAATGACTTCATGACTTTCTTGAATTCTTCTCGGAAATTGCAAAGACTTGACCTGTTAGTGACAAATAGGGAATTGATTCATGATCATGTCCTTGGCCTTGCGGTGCTGTGGCACTGTCTGCAGCTTCGCGCCAAATGTCGCATCGATCTGGCAACGCAATTCGATCAACTTTCGCCGATCCAGCCAGGCATTTCAGCGCTGCCCAGTTGAGCGCTGACGATATGCCATTCATAGCTGCCAGCGCAGTACAGATAAGGGTTGGAGGCTGTTTCTATCCCTGTTGGGGAGAATGGCTGCAGAGCCGGGCCAGCGCCGCGGCTTGGGTAGGCGGCTACCTGCACCGATGTGTCGGCGCTTGTGCCACGGTGGCGCAGCCACCAATGCTTCAGGCCGACCCGTTGCTGTTGTCGCGGGCAAACCTGCGCCATAGCCAGCCTGCACCCTGCTGCCGACCAGAGAGCACGTAGCCAAGGTCGTTGACGTTGACCAGCGTGCCCAGCAGCAGCGAGCGGCTGCTGCGCGTGCTGGCGAAAAGAATGTCGTCACCGGCGCACAAATCGAAGTCGTCGGCTGGCAGATGATGCTGTTCGCCAGCCCGCAGCAACAGCAGCGGCACCACCCGCAAAGACTGCTGGCGGTCGGCCGGGTCGCGCAGCAGCGCGCCAAGTTTGACCCTTGTGCCGTTGCCCAGTTCGCCCAGCAGCGCCGGGGCACCTTTGGCGTTGATCGCCACATTCCAGGTGGCAGGCACCCGCTTGCCGCAAGTTTGCACAATGCGCGCCACCAGCGCGTCGCTCCAGGCATCGCCCTGGCGCTTGACTTCGGCCAGAAAGCGCGCCAGCAGCGGTGTCGTCAGCAGGCCCAGGCATTCGTGGGCAATGATCTCGGCCGGGCGCACCATGAAATCGGCCTTGAAGGTCGAGAACAGCAGGCTGTTGGACTGCTGGTTTTGCCGCAGCACGGTAAACAGCGCCGGATTGAGTTCCTCGGCGGTGGCGACGATGGCCAGGTTGGCAATGTCGTTGCTGGTGCCAGCAATGATGCCGACGGCTTGCGCGATGCCGGCCTGTTCCAGCACCTGGCGCTCGTTGCCGACACCGGTCACCTGCGGCACGCTGCCGGTGATTGACCGGTTGGGTTCGATCACGGTCAGGTCAATGCCTTCGCCCTGAAGGTCATCGACGATGGCCTGGCCAAACCGGCCATAACCGCACAGTATCCAGTGGCCGCGCGGTGGCTCGCGTTGCGTTTCGAGCGTGCTGCCCGGGGTCGCGGTCAGCCATTCCACCAACTGGTAGGAACCCGGCGAGCGAATTGCCAGCGCCAGGTATTCGCCAAACGTCTCAAACGGGTTGATGATGCTGTGGATGCCGAACGACCTCATGTTGGCCGCGATTTCGGGGCGTGTCACCCGGCACAGAATCGGCATGTCGCGCTGCAGCAGGCGGGTCGCTGCCGCGACGGCCAGGTTGGCTTCGTCGTCGCTGGTCAGCGCAATCACGCCGACGCAATGCCGGCTCATCAACCCGGCTTGCAGCAGGTTGTCGGGTTGCCGCGCATCGGCAGCCAGGCCGGGCGCATCGGCGCGCAGGTCTTGCAAATCGAGTTCGTCAATGCGGCTGGTTTCGATGTCGATCACAACAAAGCGCCGGTTCATGTCGCCAAAGGCGCGGCACAGCAATTGCCCGGTTTCGCCGTAACCGCAGACCAGGTAAAACGGCTCGTGCAGGTGGCGCACACGGTACGAAAAGCGCTGCAGCGTGATGGCTTGCTGAAAAGCACGGTCTTGCACCAGTGCCAGAAGGGTACCAATGGCATAGGCCCAGCCGATCACCGACAGGTAGATGCTGACGATGACCCACATCCGCTGGGCATCGGTAAAGGCGTAGGGGATCTCGCCAAAACCGATGGTGGTGGCGGTATAGCTGATGAAATAGAAGGCGTGAAAAAACCCCATCTGCCAGGGCTTGCCGTTGGCATCTGCGCCGGGAATCAGGGTCAGGCCCAGCACCGACACCGCGTAGATCAGGATCAGCACGATCAGCGGCGCCCGCATGCGCCGAAACATCAGCAAAATGGCGCTGCTCGGATGCATCGCAGGCCAGCCGGTTCAGCGGCGCAGCATCATGGTTTCGATGATCAGCATGACGACCGAGACAATGTTGGCCAGCAGTGCACCGGCCGACAGTGAAACGATGGTGGTGATTGCGTAGGCATCGACACCGCTGGCTGAAGCATAGGCAGCGTAGGCCCAGACGCAGGCGGCAGCGAGCAGTTGCAGGTCGGCCACCAGGCTGGTGGCCAGATGTACCGCGCCGACCTGGGTGCGGTCGCCAAACTTGAGCACGGTGGCGATCAGGTTGACGACGATGGCCAGGAACAGTTCGAGTGCATTGTGGTGTGTCGGGTTGTCGATTTCACCGATGACAAAGCCAAAGTTCAGCGTTGCGGCAAAGACGATGAAGAAACCGAAGATGACTTTTTCAAGGTTCATGAATGAGCCCGGCTGGAGTGGATGGCAGCAAATTCTAAGCCAGCCGGTCGCGAAAATGGGCATCACGGGGACCAATCAGACGCTGGTCTGTCAGTGGCTCTGGACCCAGCTCAGGGCCACACGCCTGGTTTGTATATGCTACATTAAATATAGCTACCAGCGCAACACAGGTATGGGCTAGAGGCCAATTTGAACCCTATTTTTTCCCTGGTTGACGGATTGGACGACGATCTTGCACGGGCCAGCAATAGGAAGACGCGTCTTGGGGAGAAAAGTGCCAATGCAAAAAACACGCAACGGGCAAAGTGACGTTACCAGACAGCCAGTGATACCCGATGAATTGCACGTCCTTTGGGCCAGACCTGGCCCGCCAGGGAACCAGCCGGCTACAACAAACTACAAGCCCAGCCGTCGGCAAATCTCCAGCACCGGCGCACTCTGGTTCATGCTGTAAAAGTGCAGGCCGGGCGCGCCGCCAGCCCGCAGTTGCTCACACAAACTCGTCACCACATCGAGCCCAAAGGCCTTGATCGACGCGCTGTCGTCGCCAAAAGCCTGCAGCCGCAGCCGTATCCAGCGCGGAATTTCGGCACCGCAGGCATCGCTGAAACGCAGCAACTGCGTTGAACTGGCAATCGGCATGATGCCGGGCACCACCGGCACCGTCACGCCGAGCGCATCCACGTCTTCGAGGAACCTGAAGTAGGCATCAGGGTTGAAGAAATACTGGGTGATGGCTGAATTGGCACCGGCGCGCACCTTGGTGGCAAAGGCTTGCAGATCACTCTCGGGCGAGCGCGCCTGCGGGTGCATCTCGGGGTAGGCGGCGACTTCAATGTGGAAGGTGTTGCCGGCCTCGCGGCGGATAAACGCCACCAGATCGCTGGCATACTGAAATTCACCGCCAGCCCCGTAGCCGCTGGGCAAATCACCACGCAATGCCACCAGGCGCTTTACACCCATGGCCTGAAGTATGGCGAGCTGTTCGCGCACGCCGCCCAGGCTGGCCCCGATGCAGGAGAAATGCGATGCCGCGCTGACACCTTCACTCAAAATATCGCGCACGGTGCTGAAAGTGCCTTCTTGGGTGGAGCCGCCAGCACCAAACGTGACCGAACAAAACTCCGGCTTGAGGGCGTACAACTGCTGGCGCGCCAGCCGCAGCTTTTCGATGCCCTCAGGGGTTTTGGGCGGGAAAAATTCAATGCTCAGGGGAAAACGGCTTGACTCGGTCATGACGAGCTTTCTGAAAAACTAAATGGCATAACGGGCTTATTGCGGCATCAGTGCCTGCCTGACCACAGGTCGTGCCATTTCTGGATCATCCAGGTGCTGGTGATCTGGCCTTGCCCTGCCAGTCGGCAGGGATGCAGCGGCACAGTTGTTTGCAATCGCCGAGACTTGATGCCTGCAGATGAATGATTCAGGAATGGAATAACGAATCGAATAAGGAATCGAATAAGGAACGCAATCAGGTCGCATTGTTGCCAGCCGAGATGAAGAATTCGCGGTTGCCGTCGCCACCAGCAATCGGCGACTCAAACCAGTCGGACACCGTCAGACCCAAAGCGGCACAAGCATCGCGCAGACGACGTTCGACCAAGGCGTACAGTGTTGCGTCCTTGACAATGCCGCCCTTGCCAACTTGGCCGGGTTGCAGTTCAAACTGCGGCTTGACAAGGGTCAGCAAGCGGCCGCCGACTTTCAACATCGGCACCACGGCAGGCAAAACCAGGGTTTGCGAAATAAACGACAGGTCGGCCACGATCAGGTCGAATTCAGGCACAAACGATGGGTCTGCCAGTGGCATGCCTTCTTCGTCGCCCGCCTCGAAATGCTCTGCCTCATTCCCATTTTCAAGGTCAAATTGGCCGCTAGCGCTTATGCTGTCTGCGTAAGCAGCTACTAACTTTGAAGCATCCAGAGTGCGTGCGTTGAGGCCTTCGACGCACAAGACGCGCGGATCAGCACGCAGGCTGGGGTGCAATTGGGCGCTGCCCACATCGACCCCGACCACCAAAGTCGCGCCTTGCTGCAGCAGGCAGTCGGTAAAACCGCCAGTGGACTGGCCGACATCCAGGCATTGCAGGCCAGCCACCGACAAGCCGGTATGTTGCAAGGCGGCCTCAAGCTTCAAACCGCCGCGCGATACATAGCGCGCCTCGGAATCGTCAAGTAGCCGAATCTGCGCATCGTCCGGTACATCATCACCGTTCTTGGCAATTTTTCGCCAGGCATCGCCTTGCCGCCACAGCACGCCACCGGCAATCAGGCGCTGCGCTTGCGAACGGGTGCTGGCAAGCTGGCGTTGCACCAGCAACATGTCAATTCGCACCCTGGCTCAGTAGCGGTAAGTGTCGGCCTTGTACGGACCGGCCTTGTCAACGCCAATGTAGGCAGCCTGCTCGTCAGTGAGTTCACTGAGCATGGCACCGACTTTTTTCAGATGCAAGCGGGCCACTTTTTCATCAAGCAGTTTGGGCAACACATACACCTGGCCCGACTTGTAGGACTTGGGCTTGGTGAACAACTCGATCTGGGCGATGGTCTGGTTGGCAAAGCTCGAACTCATGACAAAACTGGGGTGACCGGTACCGCAACCGAGGTTCACCAGACGGCCCTTGGCCAGCAGGATGATGCGCTTGGCCGGCTTTTTGCCCTTGGCCGGGAAAATGACATGGTCAACTTGCGGTTTGATCTCTTCCCACTTGCACTTTTCCAGCGAGGCGACATCAATTTCATTGTCGAAATGGCCGATGTTGCAAACGATGGCCTGATCTTTCATGGCCTCCATGTGCTTGTAGGTGATGACGTTCTTGTTGCCGGTGCAGGTGACAAAAATATCGCATTTGTCGGCAGCGTATTCCACCGTCACCACCTTGTAGCCTTCCATCGCGGCTTGCAGTGCGTTGATCGGGTCAATCTCGACCACCCAGACCTGCGCCGACAGGGCGCGCAGGGCCTGCGCCGAACCCTTGCCGACATCACCGTAACCGACCACGCAGGCGACTTTGCCGGCGATCATCACATCGGTGGCGCGCTTGATGGCATCAACCAGCGATTCACGGCAACCATACAGGTTGTCGAACTTGCTCTTGGTGACCGAGTCATTGACATTGATGGCGCGCAGCATCAGCTCGCCCTTTGCCGACATTTCGTTGAGGCGGTGCACACCGGTGGTGGTCTCTTCGGTCACCCCGATGATGTTTTTCAGGCGGCGGCTATACCAGGTGGGGTCCTGGGCCAACTTGGCCTTGATGGCAGCGTAGAGACAGGTTTCTTCTTCGCTGGTCGGCTTGTCGAGCAGGCTGCTGTCCTTTTCGGCCCTGGTGCCCAGGTGCATCAGCAATGTGGCATCGCCACCGTCGTCCAGAATCATGTTCGGGCCTTCGGCGGCTGTGCCTTTTTTGCCACCAAATTCAAAAATGCGGTGTGTGTAGTCCCAATAATCCCGCAAGGACTCACCCTTGTAAGCAAACACCGGTGTGCCCTGTGCCACCAGAGCCGCTGCGGCATGGTCTTGTGTCGAGAAAATATTGCACGACGCCCAGCGCACCTGTGCGCCCAGCGCCTGCAGGGTTTCCACCAGCACGGCGGTCTGAATGGTCATGTGCAAGGACCCAGTGATGCGGGCACCTTGCAGCGGCTTTGACTCGGAAAACTCTTCCCGGATGGCTATCAGGCCAGGCATTTCGGTCTCGGCTATGTTGAGTTCCTTGCGACCCCAGGCAGCCAGGCCGATATCGGCAATGATGTAGTCGGTGCCTTTTTCAGATGTTGATACAGCGCTCATGATTCACTCCAGCAGTTGATGAATGACACTGCGGCGACAACAAGCTGCAAAAAAAAGCTCACCGCACGCCATCAGTGGGTGAGCGCCGTTGGATGCGCCGCAGGCATGCATGCAAGCGGATTCCGAGCCTCACGCGACACCTGACCGACATGGTCATGGTGCGCGCTGCAACGCTCCTCGGATGGCAAAAATTATAGGACACGATCATCTTCGGACAATTCCTACACCTGTTTCGCCCTTTTTGGAGTTGCAGTCGGGCTTTTGTGACTATTCAGTAACAGACCCGCAACATCGCTAAGATCAGGGGTGCAAAATACACGCTGTGCCATATAAATTTGACAACATCCAAAGGAATGCCCTTGAATACCAAGCACTTGCCCACTGAAACCGGCGAATCAATAGATGCTCACCTGTTGCACACCATTGGTGTCGATCCTGCCAACGCTTCGCAAAGCGACTTGATGCTGGCGGTCGCGCAAATGGCACGCTCCCAATTGTCGGAGCGCTGGGTCGAGACCCAGGCGCAAGAGCGCAAACTCAAGGCTCGCCGGGTCGTCTACCTGTCGATGGAATTCCTGATGGGACGCACCATGTCCAATGCGCTCGCTGCACTCGACCTCACCGATGTGGCCAGAAACGGATTGGCGCAGCACGCGCAAAAGCTTGAGGACGTGGCCGACCGTGAACACGATGCGGCGCTGGGCAATGGTGGCCTGGGTCGGCTGGCGGCCTGTTTTCTGGACTCCATGGCGACCCTTGGCCTGCCCTCCTGGGGATATGGCATCCGCTACGAATACGGCATGTTTGCCCAGCACATTGCCGGCGGCACCCAGCAGGAGTATCCGGATTCATGGTTGGTCAATGGAACACCCTGGGAGTTTCCACGTGCAGACATCAGTTATCCGGTGCGCTTTGGCGGCTGGGTTGAACATCTTGACGGTCAAGCCTATTGGCGCAATTCGGGTGAAGTGGCCGCCAAGGCCTATGACATGGTGGTGCCAGGCCACGGCACGACAAAGGTCAGCACGTTGCGACTCTGGAAAGCGGTAGCACCGGCGCACTTTGACCTGGGTGCCTTCAACACAGGTGACTATGCGCGCGCTGCCAGCGCCAAAAACGAGTTCGAAAACATCTCCTGGGTGTTGTATCCCAACGACAGTACCCCTGCCGGGCGCGAACTGCGGCTCAAGCAGGAGTATTTTTTCGTGGCCGCCTCGATGCAGGATCTGGTCAAGCGCCACCTTGACGAGCATCCGTCGCTGGCAAACTTGGCCGAGCATGTTGCGATTCACCTCAACGACACCCACCCGGCTATCGGGGTGGCCGAATTGATGCGCATTTTGTGCGACGAACACAACATGCCTTGGGCTGATGCCTGGCAACTGTGCTGCAAGACGTTCTCGTACACCAACCACACCTTGATGCCTGAAGCACTTGAGACCTGGCCGGTGGGTTTGATGCAATATGTGCTGCCTCGGCATCTGGAGATCATCTTTCGCATCAACAAGGAATTTTTGGAATTTGCCGCCAAAAAGCGTCCCAATGACAACCAGTTTCTGTCACGCTTGTCCCTGATTGACGAACACGGCGACCGCCGGGTGCGTATGGCTCACCTGTCGATTGTGGGCAGCCATACTGTCAATGGCGTGTCAGCGCTGCACTCCGATTTACTGGTGCAAACCATTTTTTCCGACTTTGCCTACCTGTGGCCAGAACGTTTCACCAACATGACCAATGGTGTCACGCCAAGGCGCTGGCTGGCCCAGGCCAACCCCGGGCTTGCGGCACTGCTCGACGAAACACTGGGCACTGGCTGGCGGCTTGACCTTGACCAGCTCAAGCGGCTCGATGATAAAAAGTCCGATCCTGCATTCCAGCAAGCCTTTATGGCCGTCAAACGCGCCAACAAGGTGCGGTTGGCGGCAACCATTGCCCACACCACCGGCATTGAGGTTAGCCCAGACAGCCTG
>ERZ795058.5045-NODE-5045-length-12288-cov-3.448623_pt1 | contig 12288 bp, 10 predicted proteins | sample MGYA00375142_ERZ795058 | MGnify/ENA primary metagenome ERZ795058 (study PRJEB30187, sample SAMN05720210) | activated sludge metagenome | isolation source: anaerobic digester from wastewater treatment plant | place: Japan | collected 2015-04-20 ...
CCCCCGGCCGACTAGCGCCCCGCGCCCCGCCCCTGGCCCCTAGGCCAGAATCTCCGTCACCGTCCCCGCGCCCACCGTCCGCCCGCCCTCGCGGATCGCGAACTTCGACCCCTTCTCGATCGCCACCGGCGTGATCAGCTCCGCCGTCACGTCCGTGTTGTCCCCGGGCATGATCATCTCCACGCCCGCCCCCAGCGTCATCGCCCCCGTCACGTCCGTCGTCCGCAGGTAAAACTGCGGCCGATACCCGTTGAAGAACGGCGTGTGCCGCCCCCCCTCTTCCTTCGTCAGCACATACACCCGCGCCGTGAACTTCGTGTGCGGCGTGATCGAACCCGGCTTCGCCAGGACCTGCCCCCGCTCCACGTCGTCTTTCTCCGTCCCCCGCAGCAGCACGCCGATGTTGTCCCCCGCCACCCCCTCGTCCAGCAGCTTCCGGAACATCTCGACGCCCGTCACCACCTTCTTCAGCGTCGGCCGGAAGCCCACAATCTCGACCTCCTCCCCGACCTTCACCTTCCCCCGCTCCACCCGCCCCGTCACCACCGTCCCCCGCCCCGAAATCGAAAACACATCCTCGATCGGCATCAGAAACGGCTTGTCCACCTGCCGCTCCGGCAGCGGAATATACTCGTCCAGCGCCTCCATCAGCTTCAGAATCCCCGCCTCCGCCTCCGCGTCCCCTTCCAGCGCCTTCAGCGCCGACACCCGCACCACCGGCAGGTCGTCCCCCGGGAACCCATACGACTTCAGCAGGTCCCGCACCTCCAGCTCCACCAGGTCCAGCAGCTCCGGGTCGTCAACCGCGTCCACCTTGTTCAGCGCCACCACCAGGTAGGGCACCTCCACCTGCCGCGCCAGCAGCACGTGCTCCCGCGTCTGCGGCATCGGCCCGTCCGTCGCCGCCACCACCACAATCGCCCCGTCCATCTGCGCCGCACCCGTGATCATGTTCTTGATGTAGTCCGCGTGCCCCGGGCAGTCCACGTGCGCGTAGTGCCGCTTCGCCGTCCCATACTCCACGTGCGACGTCGCAATCGTCAGGATCTTCGTCTCGTCCCGACGCCCCTGCGACTCCGACGCCTTCGCCACCTCGTCATACGACACATACTTCGCCCACCCCTTCGACGCCGCCACCTTCGTCATCGCCGCCGTCAGCGTCGTCTTCCCGTGGTCGATGTGCCCAATCGTCCCCACGTTCACGTGCGGTTTCGACCGATCAAACTTTTCCTTCGCCATGGCTCTGTCCCGTTGCTTGAAAGTTGCGGTCCCCCGCTGGAGGCGACCCTGCCCCCCTCATCCGCCGCCGGCGGCCGGCCCGCCCGGCCGACGCGCAAGTGGAGCCGATGACCGGGATTGAACCGGTGACCTCGTCCTTACCAAGGACGCGCTCTACCGACTGAGCTACATCGGCCCGCCTTTGCCACCGCACGCGTCGCTTGCAGCGTCGGCGGGGCAAGTCCGCACTGCGCGCTCATCCGCCCGGCGCCCTGCGCCGGCGCCTCGCGGCCTGGCCCGCTCGAACGCCGCTCGACGGCGGGCCCGGGCACAACACGGCTGCACGGAGGCTGGAGCGGGAGACGGGGATCGAACCCGCGACCAACAGCTTGGAAGGCTGTGACTCTACCACTGAGTTACTCCCGCCTTCGTTCCGGCCCGCTCGCGCCCTCGCGTCGCCCTGCCGGCCCTGCCGCGAGCGAGGCCCTTCGCCCGGGCGCCCGCGCAGACCGCCATTCGACACCGGCTGCCGCAGCCGCGTGGAGTGGTGGGGAGGGGAGGATTCGAACCTCCGAAGGCGCTGGGCCGACAGATTTACAGTCTGTTGCATTTGACCGCTCTGCAACCTCCCCGAACGCGCCGCGATGCCCGCCTCCGGCTTGACCGGTGGAGCTGGCGGAGGGATTTGAACCCACGACCCGCTGATTACAAATCAGCCGCTCTACCGGGCTGAGCTACGCCAGCCAGACGAATCTGCAAGCATAGCACGTTGCATGCCACCTGACAACGCCCGCGCCGCAGCAGCGCCCCGCGCGACGGCGCCGCCCCGACGGCCCCCGGACGAGCCGGGCAGAAGGCACGCAACTCTCTATTCTACTTCGAAACGGCCCTTCGCTGCCTGACGGCCTCGAACAGGACGATGGCGGAGGCCACCGACACGTTGAGGCTCGACACCTGCCCGCGCATGGGGATGGACGCGAGGCGGTCGCAGGATTCCCGGACGAGCCGCCGGAGGCCCGTCCCTTCCGCGCCGACGACGATGGCCGAAGGCAGGGTGAAGTCGACGGCGTCGTACGGCTCGGGCGCGTCCTCGGCGAGACCGATCGTCCAGACGCCGGCGTCCTTGAGCTCGCCGATGGCGCGGGCGATGTTCACGACGCTGGCGATCCTCACGTGGGCGACGGCCCCGGCCGAGGCCTTGGCCGCCGCGCCGTCGAGGCGCGCCGCATGGCGCCTCTGCCGGACGAGGCCGCTTGCGCCCGCGGCGTCGACGCAGCGCAGGATGGCGCCGAGGTTGTGCGGGTCCTCCACGCCGTCGAGCACGAGGAGCAGGGGCGGCCCCGCTGACGGCGCGACCAGGTCCTGCACGCTCCAGTCGTCCGCGTCGGCGACATCGGCCACGACGCCCTGGTGCACGCCGCCGCGGGCCGCCCGGTCCAGGTCGGGCGCCGGCACGACCCGAACCGGCACGCCCCGCGCAGCGGCCGCGGCGCAGACGTCCCCGGCGCGCGCGCGCCGCGCGCCGTCGATGCGCACCTCGCGGACCCTCCCGGCCTTCAGCGCCTCGAGCACGGGATTGATGCCGTAGATCAACATCTGACGCCAGGCATCCTGCCTACTTCTGCAACTCCCCCGCAAAGCGCGCCGCGCGCTCGCGGCAGCCGAGCACCGGCGCCACGCCGCTTCCCGGCGGCAGCTCCGCGCCGCGCTCGATGGCCGGCACGGCCAGGTCGAGCTCAGGCCCGCCGGCTTCGCCCGTGAGCGCCACGCGTATCGGGTGGAACAGCGCCCGGCCCTTGCACCCGGTCGCCTGCCTGATCCGGGCGGCTGCCGCGCGGAAGCGCTCGCGATCGACGAGGCGCGGCGCGCCAGCCAGGTCGGCGGCGAGCGCGGCGATGACCGCCGATGCGCCCGGTTCCGCCAGCACGCGGCCGACCTCCTCCAGCGCGCGCGCCCGTCCGGGATCGAACTCGAAGAGAAACCGGATGCGGGCCGGGATCTGCTCGATGCGATCGACCGACGCGGCCGCCAGCGGCATGACGGCCGCGGCGAAGTCGCGGGCCGTCGCGGTCTCCGCGAGCACGAAGCCGGCCTCGACCAGGTGCGGCATGGCCAGGGCCGCCAGCCGGGCGGGCGCCGCGTCGCGAAGGTAGTGGCGGTTCACCCAGGCGAGCTTCTCGACGTCGAACACCGCCGAGCTGCGGCCGACGTGCTCGAGGGAGAACCGCCGCGCGAGCTCTTCCGCCGGCAGGATCTCCTCGCTATCGCCGGGCGACCAGCCGAGCAGCGCGAGGTAGTTCAGCAGCGCCTCGGGCAGGATGCCCCGGTTCCGGAACTCGGCCACGGAGGTGGCGCCGTGGCGCTTCGAGAGCGGCGTGTGATCGGGGCCGAGCACGAGGGCGAGGTGGGCGAACACCGGCGCCTCGAAGTGCAGCGCCTCGTACAGCAGGACCTGCCGCGGCGTGTTCGAGACGTGGTCCTCGCCGCGCACGACGTGGGTGACTTCCATCAGCGCGTCGTCCACGACCACGGCGAAGTTGTACGCCGGGCGGCCGTCGGATCGCAGCAGCACCGGGTCGCCGATCACGCCGGCATCGAAGCGCACCGTGCCGCGGACGACGTCCTCGAACGCCACGTCGCGTCGCGCGGGCACGCGGAACCTGACCGCCGCCGCCTCGCCCGCGGCCACGCGCCGGGCGGCCTCGGCTGGCGGAAGAGCGCGGCACGCGCCCGAGTACTGCGGCGGCCGGCCCGCCTCGAGGGCCGCCTGCCGCTCGCGCTCGAGGGCGTCCGGGGAACAGAAGCAGTAGTACGCCTGGCCCGCGTCCAGGAGTTCCCCGGCGTACGACCGGTACAGGTCGAGGCGCTCGGACTGCCGGTACGGCCCGTAGGCGCCCCCGACGTCCGGCCCCTCGTCCCACTGCAGGCCGAGCCAGCGCAGGTCATCGAGGATGCCGCGCTCGGACTCCGGCGTCGAGCGCTCGGCGTCCGTGTCCTCGATGCGCAGGATGAACGTCCCGCCGCCGCCCCTGGCGAGGAGCCAGTTGAACAGCGCCGTGCGCGCGTTCCCCACGTGCAGCAGGCCCGTCGGACTCGGCGCGAACCGCACCCGCATGAGGGACCCCCGCCTCCTACCCCCGCGGCGACACGAGCGCCACCGCGTGGGCGGCCATCGCCTCGCCGCGCCCGACGGCGTCGAGCCCTTCGTTGGTCTTGCCCTTGACGCTCACGCGCGCCACGGCGATGCCGAGCGCCCCGGCGAGGCCCGCGCGGATGGCGTCGGCGTAGGGCGCGATCTTCGGGCGCTCCGCGACGATGACGACGTCCACGTTCACGACCTCGAACCCGGCGTCCCGGGCGACGCCGGCGGCGTGCGCCAGCATCGCGAGGCTCGACGCGCCCTTCCACCGCGGGTCGGCGTCCGGGAAGTGGCGGCCGATGTCGCCGCCCGCGATCGCGCCGAGCACCGCGTCGGTGACGGCGTGCGCGGCGACGTCGGCGTCGGAGTGGCCCGCCAGGCCGCGGTCGAACGGGATCGTGACGCCGCCCAGGACGAGCGGGCGCCCCTCCACGAGGCGGTGCAGGTCGTACCCGGCGCCCACGCGCGCGCCGGGCCCCCCGGCCACGGCGTCCGCTGTCGTCAGGTCGGTCATGGTCGTGATCTTCATGTTGGAGGCCTCGCCCGGCACGAGCCGGACCGGGAAGCCGGCGGCCTCCGCGAGCGCGGCCTCGTCGGTGGCCTCGATGCCGCGGCCGGCCTCGATGGCCGCGGCCAGCACCTCGGTCCGGAACGCCTGCGGCGTCTGCGCCAGGTGGATGCGCGCGCGCGGGAGCGTCCGTTCCACGACCGCGCCTCCCGCAGCGTCTTCGCGCGCCAGCTTGACCGTGTCGCTCGCCGCGACGGCCGCCAGGGCCGCGCCCGATTCCTCTGCGGCCTCGATCACGCGCGTGACGAGCGAGAGGCTGGCGAACGGCCTGGCCGCGTCGTGGATCACGACGAGGTCCGCCCGGCCGGCGACCGCCTCGAACCCGCGCCGCACCGAGTCCTGCCGCCGCGCGCCGCCGGCGACCACGCGGAGCGGCTTCGCGCCCGCGTGCAGGCCCGCCGGCGGGTCGGCCGCCAGCTCGGCCGGCAGCACGACCACGATCTCGTCCACCAGGTCGTGGCCCGCGAAGATCTCGACCGACCGCGCCAGGATCGACACGCCGCCGACAGGCAGCAGCTGCTTCGGCACGCCGGCGCCCAGCCGTTCGCCGCGCCCGCCCGCCGCGATGATCGCCGCTACGCGCATCTCAGGAGACCCACCGCCCCGTTTCCGCGCCCCCAGCGTACTCGGCGAGGCGGGCGCTTGTCATGTCGAGCACCCGGGCCATCCGCTCGCGCGGCACCGCGGCGGGCGCGAACACGGCGACCAGCACGTCCCTCGTCGCCGCCCGCGTCATCGTCCGGGCGGAGTCCGAGGTCGGGTTGCCGAAGGGGCCGAGCGCGTCGAAGAGCGCCAGGCGCCCGTCGAGGCGCACGGCGTCTTTGCGGATTCCCGCATAGGCGTCGCCCGGCCCGCCCCGCCGCAGCACGAGGGGCGGCCGGATCGCGGCCGCGTCGTAGAGCCCGTAGGGCAGCTGCGTCTGCAGTGAGCACCAATTGGCGATGTCCGCCAGCGCGTTGATGCGCGGGAACGGCCCACCGCGCCTGACGCGCCGGAGGAGGGCCTCGGACGAGGGCCGCGTCTTCGTCGGGTCCACGCCGATGGCCCGGTAGAGGGCGCGCGCGGCGCTCGTGTCCGCCACGTCGCCCCCGCGCGCGGCGCCGACGGCCTCGGCGAGCGGCGCATCGAGCGCGCGGTCCGCCCCCGGGGCGGGCGCCACGGCGCACCACAGCACGCCGAGCCGGACGATCCGCTCAAGGCCGGGCTCGATCGCGACGCCGGCGGTCTCGTCGCCCGTCATGCCGCGCCTGCGCGCCCCAGGGCCTCGACGCCCCCGGCGACAATGGCCCGGACCTCCGCGGCGAACGCGCGCACGTCCTCGATGCCGGGCTCCGCCGCCCGCCCCCGCGTCTCGATCGGCGGATGGACGACGAGGGACACGACGCCCGGCCGGACGGTGAACTCGCCCTTCCGCATGACATCCCGGGTGCCGGCAATCGAGAGCGGCACGACGGGCAGCCCGGCCTGGAGCGCCAGGGTGAAGCTGCCGGACTTGAAGCGGCGCACCGTGCCGTCGGCGCTGCGCGTCCCCTCGGGGAAGATGATGAGCGAGAGCCCCTCGCCGACGAGGCCGCGCCACCGCCGCAGGATCCCCTCCCGGTCCGGATGGGCGCGGTCCACCAGGATGTGCCCCGCACGGCGCAGGTGCCAGCCGACGAACGGGATTGGGCCGAGGGACTGCTTGGCGATGATGCGGATCTGATAAGGGATCGATCCGAACAGGACCGGAATGTCGTACAGGCTCTGGTGGTTCGCGACGAAGACGTAGGTGGCGCCCGGGACGAGGGCGTCGAGGCCGCGCACGCGGACCCTGACGGCGGCGGCGGCGAGCACGCCCCGCCCCCACCACTGGGCCAGCCGGTGGGCCGCGCGGCCGCTCCGATCGAAGAGGGTGGTGGCGAGCGCGGCCACACCCGCTGCGACGGTCAGGACGACGACTGCCGGGAGCGTCACGAGGAGCGTGCGCCACCAGGCCGGCGAGGGGAGCGTCACGGGTCCTGCGCCGCCGGCGGCGGCGGCGGTCCTGCGCGCGTCCGGCCCCTGGCGTCCTCGCGCTCGGGCGGCGCCTGCGGGCCCGTGCCCGCGCCGATGTGCCGGCCGAAGATCATCTTGCCGGCGGTGGTCTGGAGCACGCTCGTCACGGTGATGTCGATGGTCCGGTTGAGCAGCCGGCGGGCATTGTCCACGACGACCATCGTCCCGTCGTCGAGGTAGGCGACCCCCTGGTTGTACTCCTTGCCCTCCTTCAGGATGAGGACCGTCATCACCTCGCCGGGAAGGACCACGGGCTTCACGGCGTTGGCGAGATCATTGATGTTCAGCACCCCGACCCCGCGCAGGCGGGCCACCTTGTTCAGGTTCAGGTCGTTGGTCGCGATGCGGGCGTTCAGCGAGCGCGCCAGCTCGATCAGCTTGAGATCCACCTCGCGGATGTCGGGGAAGTCCGTGTCGGAGACCACGACGTCCACGCCGGCCATCTTCCGCATCCGGTGGAGGATGTCGAGGCCGCGGCGCCCCCGGTTCCTTCGCATGGTGTCGGTGGAATCCGCGATCTGCTGGAGCTCGCGGAGCACGAACTGCGGCACGACGAGCGTGCCGTCGAGAAAGCCGACCTCGCAGACATCCGCGACGCGCCCGTCGATGACGACGCTCGTGTCGAGGACCGTCTGGCGGCGCGCGGCGGCGGAGCCGCGGAAGAGGGCCGTCAGCCGGGCCGGCTGCAGCCACTCGCCGCGGCGCGCGCCGATGATGAGGCCGAGGTAGGGGAAGAGCAGCAGGATCACGCGCTGGACGAAGGCCCCGTGCCCCCGATCGGACCACATGAGCGCGCCGGTGACCAGCTTCGCGATGAACAGCCCGAGGGCCGCGCCGATGGCGGCCCCCAGGATGCGCGGCACGCTGACGTCGCGCATGCGCCATTCCAGCGCGATCGCGGCCAGGGCGATGGCCGCGCCGAGCGAGGCGTTCGCGGCGAGGCCCGCGCCCTCGAGGGGCAGCAGCACGGCGGCCGTGTAGGTCACGGCCCCGAGGAAGATCGCGCGGGCGAGGAGGAACCACGCCATGCCGCCTCCTGACACTCCTGCACTATACCGGGGTCGGGAGGGGTTCACGCAAGCAGATGCTCGAGCGCCTCCCCGACGGTCCTGACGCCGGCCAGGGCGCAACCGGCGTCGGCGAACCCCGGGTCCTTCCGGTCGATGCTGGCGGCGGGCATGACGCACCGCGAGAAGCCCATCTGGGCCGCCTCGCGCACGCGGCGCGCGGCCTGCGCCGTCGCCCGGACTTCGCCCGCCAGCCCGACCTCGCCGAACACCGCCGTGCCGGCGGCAATCGGCCGGTTCCGGAAGCTCGACGCCACGGCCGCGACGACCGCCAGGTCGAGCGCGGGCTCGTCCACGCTCAGGCCTCCCGCGACGTTCACGTACACGTCGTCGCCCCCGAGCGCGAGCCCGGCCCGCTTCTCGAGCACCGCCAGCAGCAGCGAGAGGCGGTTCTGGTCCAGGCCCACGGCGGTCCTCTTCGCGTAGCCGTACGAGCTGCTGCTGACGAGCGCCTGGATCTCCACGAGCAGCGGCCGCGTTCCTTCGATGCAGCAGAGCACGGCGGAGCCGGGGGCGTTCGCCGGCCGCTCGGCCAGGAACATCGCCGACGGGTTGGGCACGGGGACGAGGCCCGCCGCCGTCATCTCGAACACGCCGAGTTCGCTCACGGCGCCGAACCGGTTCTTGGCCGCGCGGACGATGCGGTGCGCGTGCTGGCGCTCGCCTTCGAAGTACAGCACCGTGTCCACGATGTGCTCGAGGGCCTTGGGCCCGGCGAGGCTGCCTTCCTTGGTGACGTGGCCCACGAGGAACGTCGGCACGTTCTGCGCCTTGGCGGCGAACAAGAGCTGCGTGGCGGCCTCGCGGACCTGCCCGATGCTGCCGGGGGCCGACTGCATCCTGAGCGAGAACACCGTCTGGATCGAGTCCACGATCACGAGCGCCGGCGAAAGCCTCGTCATCTCCTCGAGGACGCGCTCGAGGCAGGTCTCGGCCAGCAGGTAGAGCGGCGCGTCGCCGACGCCGAGGCGCTCGCCCCGCGATTTCACCTGGTGCTCGGACTCCTCGCCCGAGCTGTAGAGCACGGGCCCTGCGGTGCGCGCAAGATGGGCCGCGGTCTGCAGCAGCAGCGTGGACTTGCCGATGCCCGGCTCGCCGCCGAGGAGCACGAGCGAGCCCGGCACGATGCCGCCGCCCAGCACGCGGTCGAGCTCGCCGATGCCCGTCGCAATGCGCGCCGCGCTGGAGGCCTCGATGTCGGCGTAGAGCCTCGCGCCGCCGCCGGCGGGGGCCGGGTAGCGTCCCGCCGGCGCGGACGCCGGCGCGCGCTCCTCGACCAGCGAGTTCCACGCGCCGCAGTCGGGGCACCGGCCGAGCCACTTGGGCGACTGCGCCCCGCACTCCTGGCAGGCGAAGACGGTCTTTGCGCTCTTCACGGCGTCGATTATAGGCGCGGTGGCGCCGGGCCCCTACTCTGCGCGCGCCCGGACGTACACCCGTTCGACGCGCGAGCCGACGCGGCACAGCAGCTCGTACGGGATGGTCGAGGCCCAGGCGGCCATCTCCGACACGGTGATTTCGTCGCCGCCCTGGCGCCCGGTGATGACCACTTCGTCGCCCGGCTCGGCGTCCAGGCCGGTGACGTCGATGGCGAAGACGTCCATCGACACGGCCCCGACGATGGGCGCGCGGCGGCCCCGGACGAGCACGGCTCCGCGGCCTTCCAGGCGGCGGTCCAGGCCGTCCGCGTAGCCGGCGGGCACGAGGCCGATCGTCGTCGGGCGGCGGGCGACGAATCGGCCGCCGTATCCGACGCTCTCGCCGGGGCGGACGCCCTTGACGGCCGCGAGGCGGCTCTGCACGCTCATGGCCGGCCGAACCGGCACGACGCCCTCGAAGCCGGCCGGCGGGACGCCGTAGAGCAGCAGCCCCGGGCGGACCATGTCGAGCCACGTGGCGGGCTCGGCGACGAGCGCGCCGCTGTTGGCGGCGTGCCGGACGCACCCGCGCGCGCCGAGGCCCGCGAGCACGCGGCCTGCCTCCTCGAAGTTCCGCTGCTGGCGCGCGAACAGCCCGCTTCCCGGCTCGTCGGCGGTCGCGAAGTGCGTGCAGACGCCCGTGAACTCGAGGTTCGGCGCCGCGAGCAGCTCCGGCGCGGTCCGCGCGAGGTTGTCGTGGCGCAGCCCGAGGCGGTTCATCCCGGTGTCGATGGCGAGGTGGCACCGGAGGCGCACCCCGCGGCGCGCCGCGGCGTCCTGGAGGCGGCGCCCGAGGGTGGGCGTGGACAGCGTGGGCGTCAGGCCGTACTCGAAGATGCCGTCGAGATCGCCGAGGGCGAAGGGGCCGAAGACGAGGATGGGGCCGTCGAGGCCGGACGCCCGCAGCGCGACGCCTTCCTCGATGGCGGCGCACGCCACCATGGCGGCGCCGGCGTCCGCCATGGCCCGGGCCGATTCGGCCGCGCCGTGGCCGTACGCCTCGGCCTTGACGACGCCGGCCAGGGCCGGGACGGGGCCGGCGGCGCGCGCCGCCATGAACGCGCGAACGGCCCTGACGTTGTGGGCGATTGCGCCGAGGTCGACGCGGGCGAAGGTCGGCCGGTTCAACGGGGCGCGCCTCGCTCCAGGTTCTCGAAGCGCGTGAACTCCCGGATGAACGCCAGGCGGACCGTGCCGGTCGGGCCGTTGCGCTGCTTGGCGATGATGAGCTCGGCCACGCCCTGGTTCTCCTCCGTCTGCTCGTACATGTCCTCGCGGTAGATCATGACGACGACGTCGGCGTCCTGCTCGAGGGCGCCGGACTCGCGCAGGTCCGAGAGCTGCGGCCGCTTGTTGGGCCGGTTCTCGGGCGCGCGGCTGAGCTGCGACAGCACGACGACGGGCACCGAGAGCTCCTTCGCGAGCCCCTTCAGCCCCCGGGAGATCGACGCCAGCTCGGTGACGCGGTTGTCGAACCGGCCGCGCCCCTGCATGAGCTGGATGTAGTCGATGATGATGAGGTCGAGGCCGTGCTCCGCCTTGAGGCGCCTCGCCTTCGCGCGCATCTCGAGCACGCCGATGGACGCCGAGTCGTCGATGTAGATGCGCGCCCGGCCGAGGGTCTCCATCGCCTGGGTGAGCCGCGGGAAGTCGCGCTCGCCGAGGAACCCCGTGCGGAGCCGGTGCCCGTCGATGCCAGCCTCGGAGGTGAGCATGCGGAGGAAGAGCTGCTCCTTCGACATCTCCAGGCTGAAGACGCCGACGGTCATCGGCGTCTTCGTGCCGACGTGCTGCGCGATGTTGAGCACGAGGCTCGTCTTGCCCATGGCCGGGCGCGCGGCGACGATGATCAGGTCCGAGGGCTGGAGTCCCGCGAGCAGCTCGTCCAGCTCGATGAAGCCCGTCGGCACGCCCGTGACCAGCTGCTTCCGGGCGTGGGCCTGCTCGACGACGGCGAAGCTGGCGTTCGCCAGGTCGCGCATCGACACGAAGCCGCCGTGGATGCTGCCCTCGGCGATGGCGAAGATCTCGCGCTCGGCCTCGTCGATGATGCCGCCCGCGTCCTCCTCGGCCTGGTACGCGCTCGCGAGGATGCGGTTGGCCGACGCGATGAGGCTCCGGAGGGAGGCCTTCTCCTTGACGATCCGGGCGTAGTCGGCGACGTTGACGCCGTGGGGCAGGCCGTCCACGAGGGACGCGATGTAGGCCGGGCCGCCGACCTGGTCGAGCTCGCCGGCGCGGGCGAGCTCGTCCTTGACGGTGATGAAGTCGATGGCCTGGCCGCGCTCCGCCAGGCCGAGCATCGACGCGAAGATCCGGCGGTGCGCGTCGCGGAAGAAGTCCCGCTCGGTGATGAACTCGACGGCCCGGTGGACGGCCTCCGCGTTCAGCAGCGCCGCGCCGAGCACCGCGCGCTCGGCCTCGAGGTTGTGCGGAAGCGGGCGATCGACGGCGGGCTCGGCCATAGGCGCCATCTTGTCAGAAGCAGGAACTCAGAAGCCTGAATTCCTCTGTCTCCCCCGGGCTACTCTTCCGCGGCCTCCTCGAGCCTGGTCACCTTGACGGCCACGTGCGCCACCACTTCCCGGTGGAGCTTGACCGGGACAGAGTGCTCGCCGAGCTGCTTGATCGGCTCGGCGAGCTGGATCTTGCGCTTGTCGATCTCGAAGCCCTGCGCCTCGAGCTCCCCGGCAATGTCGGCGGCCGTGACCGACCCGTACAGGGCGTCGTGCTCGCCCACGCGGCGGGCCAGGACGAGCTCGGCCCGGGTCAGGCGGACGGCGATGGCCTCGGCGCCGGAGGCGCAGGCGCGCTTCAATATCCTCGCGCAACTTACCCGTCTGC
>ERZ795058.5051-NODE-5051-length-12276-cov-23.328778_pt1 | contig 12276 bp, 10 predicted proteins | sample MGYA00375142_ERZ795058 | MGnify/ENA primary metagenome ERZ795058 (study PRJEB30187, sample SAMN05720210) | activated sludge metagenome | isolation source: anaerobic digester from wastewater treatment plant | place: Japan | collected 2015-04-20 ...
CGACGACCCGCTGGTTGGGATCCAACTTGGCCTCTTCCATGATCGCCCGGCTTCGATCGGCGGTCTCTTTTGTCGCGATCCCCTGAACATACTCACAGCTGCTTCGATAATAGCGGCGGATGATCTCCTGCTGTCCCGCCTTGCGGACCACCTCGTCATCAATGATTCCAAAACCGCAGCGATTCACCCCCATCTGCGTCGGACTCCGGTACGGCTCTTCGCCCATGATCCTGAGGAGAATCCGCCTGAGCAGCGGAAACGCCTCCAAATCCCGGCTGTAGCTGACCGCAAGCGTTCCGTACTCCGAAGCGTGGAAGTGGTCGATCAGGATCTTGTCCCCCAGATCCGCCGTCGCGCTTTCATAGGCGATATTCACCGGATGGTCGATTCCGAGGTTCCAAATGGGAAACGTTTCAAACTTCGAATAGCGGCTCTTTCTCCCCATTTTGTAATCGTGGTACATCTGGCTGAGGCAGGTGCCCAGTTTCCCCGATCCCGGGCCGGGCCCGGTGACCAACACCACGGGAGCCGTCGTCTCGATATAGGAGTTTGCTCCATATCCTTCATCGCTTACGATCGTATCGATGTCCGTGGGATAGCCGCGGGTGTAGGAGTGGGTATAGACGGTGATCCCCCGTTGCTCCAGAACCTGTTTGAACTGGAGGGATTTTGCTTCCCCGTCATACCGGGTGATCACCACCTTGTTGACGGCAAGGCCCCACTTGGCGAAATCGTCGATCATCTTGAACACGTCGGCGTCATAGGTGATTCCGAAGTCGCTGCGCATCTTGCGCCGTTCGATATCGCCGCTGTGGATGCAGATGATCACATCGATCTCATCGGCAAGCGATTGGAAGACCCGCATCTTCACGTTGGGATCGAAGCCGGGAAGAACGCGGGAGGCGTGGTAGTCGAAGAGCAGCTTGCCCCCGCACTCCAGATAGAGCTTGCCGTCGCTTTCCTTGACGCGCTCGAGGATATAGTGGCGCTGCTCCTCCAGATACCGTTCATTGTCGAAGCCGATGGTTTTCACGATTACCTCAGGATGCCTAAGCGGATCTGTTCTTCTTTCTCGTCGCCGAAGAGTTTCTTGATGATCGCAAGAGCGAAGTCCATGGCGAACGCCGGACCCTTGGCGGTGATGAGGTTGCCGTCAACGACCACACCGTCATCCTCGAACACGAGGCCTTCGACCAGCTCGGCGGTTCCGGGATATCCGGTAACCTTCCTGCCGTCCAAGAGGCCGGTCTTTCCCAAGACCACCGCCGGGGCGGCGCAGATCGCCGCGACGACCCCCTCCTGGGCGATTTGGATCACCTTCGTAAGGACGGCGGCGGAAGCTGCGAGGTTTTCCGAGCCCTCTCCTCCGCCGGGCAGGACGACGCAGTCAAAGAGCCGGTCTCCCAACTTCTCCAGGGTCGTGTCGCTGAGAACCGTGATGCCGTGCGCTCCGGCAGCCCGATCCTCCTTAAGCGTCGCGACGGTCACCTTCGCACCAGCCCGCCTCAGCAGGTCGATCGGGGTGATCGCCTCGATCTCTTCAAAGCCCTGAGCCAAAAGAACCAATACCGTTTTCATCTCTTCCTCCTATAATTCCGGCACGTCCTGAGTGCGATCTTTGAGGATTCCATAGGCGCGCCGCAAGATTCGCACGGTTTCATCCCAGCCGATGCAGGGATCGGTGACGGAGACCCCGTAGATGAGATCGGCGGGGTGTTCGCCGATGCGCTGGCATCCCTCAAAGAGATTCGATTCGAGCATGAAGCCCCGAATGGATCGCTCGCCCCACCGAACCTGATCGACGATCGAGCGAAGAACCCGTTTTTGACGATGATGATCCTTACGGCTGTTGGCGTGGGAGCAATCCACCACGATCGCCGGCAGGAGCCCCTCCTTCTCCATCAGATCCCGGGCGTGCTCGACATCATCCTCGTAGTAGTTCGGCCCGTCATCCCCTCCGCGAAGGATGAGATGCCCCAGTTCATTACCGGTCGTTCTGAAAATTTTGGAAACGCCATCCTTGTCCATCCCGATGAAAGAGGCGTTTGAGCGGGCGCTCTTTACCGCATAGACCGCGTTGATCAGTTCGCCGCTGGTCGAATTCTTGAATCCGACGGGAACGCTCAGTCCGCTTGCCAGGTTTCGGTGCACCTGGCTTTCCGTCGTCCGCGCACCGATCGACGACCAGCTGATCAGATCGTCGATATACTGAACGATGATCGGGTCGAGCACCTCGCAGCCGACGGGAAGACCCATGTGGGTGATTTCCACCAGCAGCGAGCGGGCCAGGCTGATCCCCCCTTCGATGTCGTAGGATCCGTCCATGTCGGGATCGAGGATCAGGCCCTTCCAGCCTCCGACGGTTCGGGGCTTCTCAAAATAGGTCCTCATCACGACGAACAGCTGGTCTTCCACCTCTTTGGCGAAGACGGCGAGCTTCTGTGCATACTCCAGCGCCGCCTTCGGATCGTGGATCGAACAGGGGCCGACGATTGCCAGCAGCCTCGAATCTTCACCGCGGATGATCTTTGCGATCGTCTGTCGATACGAGGCAATCGCCTTGCTGCCGTCTTTATCAAGGGGAAAGCGGGCGAACACCTCGGCAGGACTCGCCATCGCCTCAATGTGTTGAATTCGAAGGTCTACGTTAGCCATACGCTTGGTATAGCATATCCGCTGCTTTCTCCTCAAGCATCGGAACTCTCATCTTTTTTTCGGAGGTATAAAAACCGCTTGATCTTCTGGGTGGGGGTGCGTTCAAACGCATCCTCCTGCAGGTGGACCTTGCTGAGGCGGCTGAAGACGTTCAGCTCCTTGTTCACCTCTTCCCGTATCTTGTTGAGATAGCGGGCAGCTTCGCTCTTCGCTTCGTTCACGCTCAAGGCCATCTTCTCGGCAAACGCCTCGATATCCAGCTTGATGAGGGCGACAAGCGCTCCGCCTTCGGGGATCACCAGCGATTCGGTAACGAAGTCCTGGTTGTTGATCACCGCTTCGATCAGCTCGGGATAGATGTTCTCGCCGCCGCTGCCTAAAATCATCGTCTTGGTCCGCCCCTTGATCGCGAGCCGGCCTTTCTTGTCGATGAACCCGAGGTCTCCGGTCTTGAAGAACCCGTCGGGGGTGAACGCCTCTTCATTCAAGGCGGGGTTGTTCCAATATCCCTGCATCACCGATGGTCCTTTGACGGCGATCTCGCCGATCCCGGTAGCGGGGTCCTTTTCCTCCAGCCGGACTTCAAGGTGCTCCACGATCTTTCCGATCACACCGACGGTATGGTTCTTCGGCTTTCCCCCGGAGATCAGGGGGGAGGTTTCCGTCAAGCCGTAGCCGAGGGCGTAGGGAAACTTCGCTTCCGCCAGAAACGCCTCGACCTCCCGGTCAAGCGGAGCGCCCCCGATCCCGAAGAAGCGGACTCGGCCGCCCATTGTAACGATGAGCTTCCGCCCGATGATCCGGAAGATGAACCGGCGGGTGATTCCGAAGCGCAGGTAGCGTTGAAGCTTCGGGTTCGCCTTCAACGTCGGCAGGACGCTGGAGCGGTAGATCTTCTCGATCAGCAGCGGGACGGTCATGATGATATGGGGCCGGACTTCCTTGAGCGCGGGGAGCAGGCTGGAGGGAGCGGGAGGACGGCCGAGGTAGACGACCTCGCAGCCGCAGAGCAGCGCCAAGACCTGGCCGATGGTGAATTCGTACACATGGCTGACCGGTAGAATGGAAAGCGCCTTGTACCCCGGCTTGACCTTGAAATACACATCGGATGAGATGTCGGCATTCCACACCAGGTTCCTGTGGGTCAGCATCACCGCCTTGCTCATCCCCGTCGTTCCGCTGGTATAGATCAGCGAAGCCGGATCCTCCTCCTTGGGGCGATGCTCGGAAAGGAGTTGCCGGGCTTTGGCATCCACCTTCCGGCGAGTGATATCCCGCCCGGGCGCATTGAGAAATTGATTCCTGTCTTTCAGTTCCCCGCTGATCGGCATCGGGATGTGGAACAGGTCCTCCAAGCGGATCAGAAACTCCGGTTTCTTCCGGATGAAGGGAAGAATCTTCTCGACATGGCGGGCGTTGACCACGACCGCCTTCACCCCGCCGTCCTGAAGGATATGAAGGATCTCTTTGGGTGAAAACTCGGGAAGAACAGGAACGGCGGTAAGGCCGATGCCCGTCAGGCCGAAGTATGCAAGCATCCAATTGGGGCATGATTCACCGATGAGGGCGATTCGGTCCCCTTTGACGAATCCCTGCTCAAGAAAATACAAGCTGACCGCATCGCTTTTGCGCTTCAATTCACTGTAGGTGAGCTCGCTTCCCTCTTCGGCGTAGGTTCGGAGGGCGATGCGCTTGGGATAGCGGCTGGCGCTGCCGGCGACGACCCGCTCCATCGTATACTTGTCGACGAGCTTCATCTTCAGCCCGTCGGATCGCTTCATTCGTTTGATCTTTTTCTTACTGATAACCGGTTCTTTCTTCTTCTTTTTCACTGTGCAGCTCCAATCGTTCCGTACCAGCGGTTCTTTTCACACACGACAAAGGGAGTTGAGACACGACCTTTGGCCTGCCCTTCCAAGAGTCTATGATCATTGTTTGTACTCGAGAGATGGACAAAGTAGAGCTCATTGCCGGCAAACCCGCTTTCCTGAACAAATGTGAGGGCATCGTCGTTGGAAAGATGTCCCTCCACCGAACGGATCCGATGTTTCAGAATACGGGGATACGGTCCCTCTTCCAGCATCTTTTCATCGTAATTCGCTTCCAAAAAGAGGATGCTTGCCCTTTGGGCGAGTTCTTTCTGCTCTTCGGTCGTTTTGCCAAGGTCCGTCAAGAGCATCACCCGCTCTTCGGGATGGTCGATATACCATCCGACCGAACCGGGGCTGTCGTGGCTTGTCGTAAAACAAAAGATCCTCATCGCCCCCAGTCGGATCACCTCCCCGACTTCGACTTCCACCACTTGTTTTTGGGGAATGCCGAGAAAGGCGAACTCACGGGCGTTGCGGGCGATCGCTTTCGTATGGAGGTGGATCGGGATATCCCGGCTTCGGGCAAGAATTCCCACCCCTTTTGCATGATCGGGGTGGAGATGGGTGACAAAGACCGCATCAAGCTCGCTTGCCGAAGAGCCGAATCGATCAAGGCGTCGATTCAGCTCGACAAGGGAGAACCCCTGATCGAGAAGAATCGAGGTTTCTCCATCGCTCATGTAGTAGGCGTTACCACTCGAGCCGCTGCCGAGAACCGCCCGCTTAAGCATCCGAAGCCCCCCATGCGCGAAGAATCGCTTCATCATAGCCGAGGTGGGTCTTCCCGCGAAAGCGGATGATGGGGGTCTTATGCAGCGCCGGCTTTTCCCTCAGTTCTTCAAGCGGATCGTAGACCCGATACTCATACCCTTCTTTCCTGTACACCTTCGAAGCGGTGTCGATGAGTTCTTCAGCTCGGTAGGTGGTAAGAATCGAGGCAATCTCTCCGGGAGAAAGCGAACGCTCATTTAAATCGACGAAGTGGTGGGCAATCCGGGCTTCCCTGCAGAAGCGAATTGCTTTTTTTGTCTCATTGCACTGTTTGGTCCCGATAATTTGGATCATACCCCCCTGCCTCGCTGAAAGTGTATCGGAGGCAGGGTTTAATTGCAATTCAACCGGCGAAGAGTTCGTTGATCTCCTCTTCGTACATCCTATCGATCTCGAACCGCTTCAGCTCCTGCTTCGCTGAAAGCTCCTTCCCCACTTCAAAGCTTTTGGAAAGCAGCTTGAAGCGGGCGATGTGCTCAAAGGGCTTGAATCCGCTTTTTGTGCTGATGACGTCATTGATCGTCCGACCGATCAGCTCTTTTACTTCGCCGAGGTGGGTCATCGTCTCTTCAAGATACGGGATGTTTTTCTCTTTCAGGTATTCGGCGACCCGGGCCTTGTTCAACACGATCAGCGCACCGAGATACTTTCGATCCTGCCCCAGCACCACCGCCTGCTCGATGTACTCGCTTTCCGCAAGCTTCGTCTCGATGGGAACAGGCTCCAGGTTTTCTCCTCCGGCGAGAACGATTGTGTCTTTCGCCCGGCCGACAATTGCAAACTCGCCGCTGTGGGTCCACATCGCCAGGTCTCCGGTATTGAGCCATCCGTCCTCCGAGAGAACCGTCTTGGTGAGTTCAGGCCGTTTGAAATACCCGCTCATCACCTGAGGGCCGCGGACGTACAACACGCCCTTCTCGCCCGGGGGCACGGCTTGGCCTTCATCATCAAGGATCCTGAGCTCCGTTCCCTCCAAGCCGGTCATTGTCCGCTTGATGCTTTTTTGAAGAGGGCGGATTGAAACCACCGGAGCGCTCTCGGTCAGCCCGTATCCGTCGACGAGCTTGACGCCGATCGAATCAAAGAAGAAATCGACGCTTTCACTCAAGGAGCCGCCGCCGCTGACGCCGGCGATGAAGCTTGTTCCGAGCTTCGCCCGGATTTTTGAAAACACCAGAACGTTTCCAAGCTTGTAGAGGGGGAAGAGCAACACTGCAGGAAGTATTGAGCGAACGATGTCGACGAAGCGGTTCCGTTTCCTGAACGTCGCCACCCTGCCAAGGAGCAGATCGCGGTTCTTCGCATATGTTGCGGCGACACCGGTAAAGAAGAAAAAGAGAGCCGCTTTGATCCCGCCGGTCTTCTTCATCGAGGCGAACACCCCGCTGCGGACCGCTTCCCAGATGCGGGGAACCGAGCCCATCCAATGGGGATTCACAACAGCCAAGTCATTGAGAAGAATTGAACCGAGGGGCTTGGAGTAAGCGATCGTCGAAGCGTTGGAAACGGCGACATATTGAAGAATCCGCTCAAAGGAGTGCCAGACCGGCAGGACGCTGAGCCACCGCTGCTCCGGCTCCAACCCCTTGATCAGCTTGGGAATCGCCTCGAGCTGGTAGACGAAGTTTCGATGGCTGAGCATGACGCCTTTGGGTTCGCCGGTGGTCCCGCTGGTGAAGATGATCGTGGCAATCTCCTCAGCATCGCCTGTTGCGATCGCTTCCTGAATCGCTTTACGCTTTTTGGAATCTTGAAGCAGAAGGTTGCCTCCGGCGATCAGCTCGCTGTACAGAAGAACGGTAATGTCGCTTTTGATCGAGAGGTCCCGGACCTGCTCCTTCGTCGTCTTCCGATCGAGCACAGCGATGGTGGCAAGATGAGGAAGCTGATCCAGCAGCGAAGCGACCTTCTTCAGCTGGGCGATGTTTTCAACGAAACAGAACTCCGCTTCCGTGATGCCGAGGATGAACGCCACTTCGTGGGTCATCGCATCCTGGCCGCGGGGAACGTCGGCGGCTCCGAGGGAAAGAATCGCCAGATCGCTTGCAAGCCACTCCTTGCGGTTGTCGCTGATGAGTCCGACCCGGTCGCCGCGCTTGATTCCATAAAATGAGAGAGCGGCTGCCAAGGCGTACACTTCATCATGGAGTTGACGATAGGTGATCGGTTGGAATGTTCCCTTCTCGTCCTTGCTGAGCTGCACGGCGACGGATGGATATTTCTCTACGATGGTTTCAAATAGTTGGGGAATTGTCTGATACATGAAGACCCTCCAAGGGCTGATACTGATATTTATATATACATTTTTACAAATTCTGTCAATCTGTATATTAATGCTTCTCATTGACTTGTTTCACCCAAACGCTTCATAATAGCGCAAAGTCGAGAGGAAGCGATATGAAAGAACGAATTGTTGATGTGCTGAGGAAAGATCCTTCAGATGAGCTGATTGCGATTGAAGGATGGGTTCGAACGAAGCGGGACTCCAAAAACGTGTGTTTTCTGGAGGTCAATGACGGCTCTTCATTAAAGGGGATCCAGATCGTGTTTGACAAGAACACCTTTTCCGATCTCGCTGCTCTCAATAATGTTACGACCGGGAGTGCGGTCATCTGCGAAGGAACGCTCGTTGCAAGCGGTGGCGGAGGCCAGAGCGTCGAGCTGGCCGCAAGCGCCCTCACGCTGGTTGGCGAATGCCCGACGGATACCTATCCCCTTCAGAAGAAACGGCACACCTTGGAATACCTCAGGGAAATCGCCCACCTCAGGGCTCGAACCAACACGTTCGGAGCGGTTGCCCGGGTGCGGAACACCCTTGCCTGGGCGACGCATAAATTCTTTCAGGATAAAAACTTCTTATATGTCAACACCCCGATCATCTCCTCCAGCGACGCCGAAGGAGCCGGAGAGATGTTCCGTGTCACCACGCTGGACCTTCTGAACGTGCCGAAGACCGAAGACGGGCAGGTCGATTACACCAAGGACTTCTTCGGAAAGCAGACCTTCCTGACGGTCAGCGGTCAGCTTGAAGGGGAAACCTACGCCTTGGCGCTGAAGAACATCTATACCTTCGGCCCCACCTTCCGGGCGGAGAACTCCAACACCAAGCGCCACCTCTCCGAGTTCTGGATGATCGAGCCGGAGATGGCGTTCTGCGATATTCATGGAAACATGGCGCTTGCCGAAGAGTATGTGAAATACCTCTTCAGCGAAGTGCTCAGGAAGAACGAAGAAGATATGGAGTTCTTCAGCCGCCATTATGAAGCGGAGATGGGTACCACGCTTCAGAAGATCATCGAAACCCCGTTCATCCGGCTGACCTACACCGATGCGGTCAAGGAGCTGGCAAAGAAGAACGACACCTTCGAGTTTCCCGTCTCCTGGGGAACGGATCTGCAAAGCGAGCATGAGAAATACCTTACCGAGGTCGTCTTCAAGTCTCCGGTGATCGTCACCGACTACCCGAAGGAGATCAAAGCGTTCTACATGAAGCTGAACGATGATGAGAAGACGGTCCGGGGGATGGATGTCCTCGTTCCCCGCCTGGGCGAGATCATCGGCGGCAGCGAGCGTGAAGCGAACCCTGAGATCCTGGAAAGCCGGATGAGGGCTCTGAAGCTCGATCCCGAGGACTATTGGTGGTATCTGGATCTTCGGCGCTTCGGTTCAGTCCCCCACTCCGGCTTCGGTCTGGGCTTCGAGCGGGCGGTCCAATACGTCACCGGAATGGGGAACATCCGCGATGTCATCCCCTACCCGCGCTCACCCAAATCCGCCGAGTTCTAAATCCTCCTTACATCCGGCGAACCATCGCCCAGATCAACAGCCGGCTCAAGGAGTTCGTCCCGCTCTTGCTGTAGAGGCTTTTCTTGTACGTGGTGACGGTAGCGTTGGCGATTCCGAGGGTCTTGGCGATCTCGGCGGTCGCCTGGCCGCTGAGTATCAGGGAAAGGACCTGACGTTCCCTTCTGGTGAGATGAACCGGCTCTTGTACCTCCATCACTCCGTCAACAGCTTGCAGAAGATTGGCGATCGCAGCTCGAATCTTGGCGGGATTGGCGTTCAACGACACCGAAGCGCACCGCCAATCGTGGAGGTAGGTGAAGACTTGAGCCAAGTTCGGTGGCGCAAAGATGAGAAGCCGATGTTCTTTGGTGATATCCTTCATTCTAAGGGCGTTGGGCAGGTCCCGGCACAAACAGATCAAAAGGTCGTCGGTGCTGGCAAAGCGATCGTCGTCGATCGGGCAGAGGGAACATTCAAGTTCGGGAAGCCTGTTGGTCCGACTGAGCAAAAGCTCGCGTTCCAGAGTGTTGTGGTAGAGTAATCCGATGGAGTGTTTCATTACCCCTTAAGGGGCAAGCTTACCCCTTTTGCTTCAACGCCTTGGCAAGCTCCCGGTCAAACGCAGCGGAAAACTCCCTGATTTCTTTTGGACCGATCGGCTTGTGCTTCTCTGCAAACACTCCATATTCACGAAGCGTCGTCATCGCATTTCTGAGCGATAATCGCTCGGCGATGTTTTCATTCGTAAAGACGTTCCCCCGGTCATCCAGAACGGTGATCCCCTTTTTGACGAGCATATCCGCCAAGATGATGTCACGGGTGATCGCCAGCGAATCGGGTGGGGCATGATCGACGATCCATCGATCCGCCTGATCGGCTCCGCTTTCCACGACGATCATGGTGATCGGGCTTTTGATCATCCGGCGCTCTTCCGGTTGCTCAACCGCGCTTCGCAGCAGCGCGGTATGCTCTTCGTATGCCTGCCGGACATCTTTCAGAAGGCGGTCGGCGACGAAGAACGCTTTGAGATTCCGATTGGTGACCGCCTTCAGGATGATCGCTCTCAGCGGCTTGGGACAGGAATCGGCGTCGATGTACAGCTCTATCATATCTCTAGAATACCGCACTTTCGTTGCATTGGAAACCATGCGGAAATTAATCATCCATGACATCTTCATGGCTTGAATCATTGGCGACCGCTCAATGCGAAATATCGCCGGAGGGTACTTCGAAGAACACCGCTCTTGAACTGGAGCGGTGTTTTATTCTAATGTTCATGAAGTGAAAGATTTCTTTTCAAGGAGTACCATCTATGAACATTTCAGTTTTGCAGGAAGCCCGCTACGGCTATAAGCCCAAATTGCCGACGATCCTTACAAGCGGCGCATGCAAGCTGGTTCCCGTTTTTGGCAAGAAGACAAGCAGCGCTGCCGACAGCGAGGCGATCGCCTCCCTCTTTCCCAATACCTACGGCGCGCCGATCGTCAGCTACGCGCAAGGCGAGAACAACGGAGCAAAAACCGTTCGCAACGTCGGAGTGATCCTCTCCGGCGGACAAGCTCCCGGCGGACACAACGTGATCAGCGGACTCTTTGATGCGATGCAGGCGGCGAACCCCGAAAACAAGCTCTACGGCTTCAAGGGCGGTCCGTCGGGAATCCTCAAGGATGATTATCGGATCATCGACGCTGAATACCTCAAGGAATTCAGAAACACCGGTGGTTTCGACATCATCGGCAGCGGCCGGACCAAGCTGGAAACGGTCGAGCAGTTCGAGACCTGCGCCAAGGTGTGCAAGAAGCATGAGATCGGCGCGCTCATCATCATCGGCGGAGATGACTCGAACACCAACGCCGCGGTATTGGCCGAGTACTTTCTGGAGAAAAACCACGGCATCCAAGTGCTTGGCTGTCCCAAGACGATCGACGGGGATCTGAAGAACGAATCGATCGAGATCTCGTTCGGGTTCGATACCGCGACGAAGACCTACGCCGAGCTGGTCGGCAACATCGCCCGCGATGCGAACTCCGCGAAGAAATACTGGCACTTCATCCGCCTGATGGGCCGCTCCGCAAGCCACATCTCCCTGGAGGTCGCCCTTCAGACACAGCCGAACTTCTGCCTGATCGGTGAAGAGATCGGAGCGAAGAATCAAAGCCTCGATGATGTCGTCGACGAGCTTGTCCGGATCATCGCCGCCCGGGCGGATGACGGCAACCACTTCGGAGTCGGCCTGATTCCCGAAGGAGTCGTCGAGTTCATCCCCGAGATCAAGGTTCTGATCCAGGAGATCAACACCCTCCTCGCCAAGGAGGAGAAAGCCTTTGGTGCGATCGAGGATGACCATGAGAAGATCCGATTCGTAACGGATCTCCTCTCCAAGGCTTCCGCCCACGTCTTCTCTTCCTTCCCCGAAGCCTTCAGGCTCCAGCTGCTGGCCGACCGCGATTCCCACGGCAACGTCCAGGTCTCGAAGATCGAGACGGAGAAGCTTCTCTCTTCAATGGTCGAAGAGCGGTTGAACAAGCTTGGCAAGGGAGCGAAGTTCCAGACGCTTCACCACTTCTTCGGTTATGAGGGCCGCTGCGCCTTCCCGACCAACTTCGATGCGGACTACTGCTACAGCCTCGGATACAACGCGTTCGTCCTCGTCGCTCAGAACCTCACCGGATACCTCAGCAGCGTCACACACCTCGCCAAGCCCGCTTCCGAGTGGCAGGCCGGCGGCATCCCCATCACGATGATGATGAACATGGAGGTTCGCCACGGTGAAAGCAAGCCGGTCATCCGCAAGGCGCTGGTCGAGCTGGATGGAGAACCCTTCAAGTACTTCACCTCCAAGCGCGACGAGTGGGCCCGCAAGACCGCCTACACCTACCCCGGAGCGGTTCAGTACTTCGGGCCTGCCGAAGTGGCCGACCGCACCACGATCACCTTGGCCTTGGAACAGGGCAGATAGGTATTTTCGTTACTGCACGATGCAACCGCCTCGAGGGGCGGTTGTTTTGTCTTCCGATATGATCCACCATGGTGATTATTCGTTTCATGATTGACACGCAAATGAATCGAATGGCTATTCATTGCAAATACGTGTCATTTGTAGGTTAAATTCTTGAATTATTCGTCTCATTTCTGAAACGCAAATGAATCGAATAAATATTCGTTGCATTTTTATTGTGTTTATGACATCATT
>ERZ795058.5052-NODE-5052-length-12276-cov-13.333524_pt1 | contig 12276 bp, 15 predicted proteins | sample MGYA00375142_ERZ795058 | MGnify/ENA primary metagenome ERZ795058 (study PRJEB30187, sample SAMN05720210) | activated sludge metagenome | isolation source: anaerobic digester from wastewater treatment plant | place: Japan | collected 2015-04-20 ...
CTTTTGAAAGGGAACGACCATCCGATCGACCAGCACCTTCTGGACAAGCACTACCAGCGCAAACACGGAAAGAACGCCTACTACGGTCAGTAATATCAACCCGATCGGGTATAATTCAATCTAAATCAACCCGGTCGGGTATAATCAAATAAAAATTTGAGTAAATCATCCCGTTCGGGTATAGATAAACCGAAACCTTGAAAAAACATCCCGTTCGGGTATACTATCAAGTATGAATGAATTATCAACTCTTGTCCGCGAATATCGTAAACAAGCCAAGCTCACTCAGGAAGAATTTGCCCTCTTATCCGGACTCGGTATCCGATTCGTCAGAGAGCTTGAAGGCGGCAAGCCCACCGTCAGGTTGGATAAAGTCAATCAGGCGTTGGCCTTGCTGGGATTCAAAATGGCTCCGGTGCCAATTCAGCTAAAGGAGTCTTGACGTGGCATATCGCAAAGTACTCGTCCTTGTTCACAACATTCGAGCGGGAATCCTTGAAGAGACGGATGACGGATACACCTTTTCCTATGATGACGAATACCTCGCAAGACCCGATGCGAAGCACGTCAGCCTGACCCTTCCCCTCTCTTCGACTCCGTATCACAGCACGACGATGTTCCCATTCTTTGATGGTCTCATTCCGGAGGGCTGGCTTCTCTTGGTGGCGCTTGACAACTGGAAACTGGACTCAAAGGATCGGATGGGACTTCTCAACGTCGCATGCCGAGATACGATTGGCGCAGTCACCTTGGAGAACATGGAATGACCCGCTGTCTGTATTGCAACAAACCGATTTCACGTGATGAACACGATTTCCAATGGCATCCGGCATGTGTAAAGAAATTCTTTGGAACAACGAGCCTGCCGACGCTGGCGCTTGATGAGAGTCGACTTCTTCACAGTGCCGCGACTTCTATCGAGCAGGGGCATGCCGTCCCGGGTGTTCAAAAGAAACTTGCTTTGCATCTCTTAAAAACCCGGGGCAAAGGGCAGCTGACCGTCATCGGCCGTCCGCTCGGCTACATCGTCAAGCTCCCGGTGAAGGAATACCCGCTTCTTCCCGAATATGAGCACCTGACGATGCAACTTGCATCCCTGGCGAGGATTCCCACCGTCGAACACGCCCTCTACCGCCTTGAAGACGGAACGCTTGTCTATCTGACGAAACGAATCGACCGGGTCGGCGAGACGAAGATCGCGATGGAGGATTTCTGTCAGCTGAGTGGGCGGTTGACCGAGGACAAGTACCACTCCTCCTGCGAGCAGCTGGGGAAGATCCTCAGGCGCTACTCCAGGCGCCTGCTCGATGCGGTCGCCCTCTGGCATCTCTTGCTCTTCTGCTTCGTAACGGGCAACAGCGACATGCACCTGAAGAACTTCTCCCTCTACGCTCCGAATGGCGATGATTACATCCTGACTCCCGCATATGATCTGCTACCGACCAATCTCATCCTTCCTGAAGACCGGGAAGAAAGCGCCCTGACGCTGCGAGGCAAGAAGAACAGGCTGAAAAAGGAAGATTTTGTCTGTCTGGCACAGCAGTATGGGATCCACTCCAAAACCGTCGAAAGACTCATCGCCCGAATCGTCGGTCTTCAAAAGACATTCTTCGAAGCGATCGAGCAGAGCTTTCTGCCAAAAGAGGCTCAAAAAGCGTATAAGGCGTTGATAGCGGAGCGGATCGGGCGCTTGTCATAAACGTCGCCTGAACATGTGTTACCGTAACGCCATAATGGCCTCCCAGACACCCGGTGTAACGGGAATTCCATCCTTGGTATTGATCCGGCGCGTTGCGATCGTCCGCTCGCCGGGATAGAAGACGGGAATATCCGGATCAATCGGTTCCGACCGTTTCAGATCGTCGATGATTCCTTCAAGGATTCTTTCGGCCTCCTCTCTGGTTCCCAATCGATAGGGATCGATCGCGATGAAGGTCTGGGAGATCGCGATCTCGTCCTCACAGAGCTTTCCGATCGCCTGGGTGGAGTTTCCCCCGGAGAGGACGGAGGTGACCGCATCGAGGACGAGAGCCAGAGAACTCCCCTTCCAATACCCGATCGGCAGGACCCTGCCCGTCTCCTCGATCGCCTTGGGGTCGGTGGTGAGGTTTCCATCCGAGTCATACCCTCCCGGATACGGAAGCTGTCTGTCTGCCAGCCTGGCCTCTTCAATCTTTCCATAGGAGTATTGGGCCATCGCCATATCCACGACGATGTGCTTTCCATTCTCTCGGGGGATCCCAAGAACGAAGGGATTGTTTCCAATCCGCCCATTCCTTGCTCCCCAAGCGGGCATGTTCGGCAGCGTGTTGGTGAAGCACATGCCGATACAGCCGGCTTCAGCGGCTTGCCACCCATAGGTTCCGCCCCGCATCCAGTGGTTGGTGTTTCGGACCGCCACGCACCCCATCCCATGAAAAGCGGCCAATTCGATCGCCCGCTTCATCGCTTTCTTCGCAGTCAGGTTCCCCATCCCGAGGTTGGCGTTCCAGCGCTCAATGCATCCGAAGGAACCTTCAACCTCGATCGAGGCGTTGGGGTCGATGTACCCCTTTTTGAGGTATTCGACCACCCGGGGAAATCGGTTCACCCCGTGGGAATACACCCCGTCCAAGCTGTTCTGCACAAAGATGGCGGCGCTCTCAGCTGCATCGGAATCGGAAAACCCATGACTGAGCAGGATCGTCTTGAAGACATCCTGCATTGTTTCTTTGCTGATCTTCATGGAATCCATCATACCACATCGGAAAAACATCGACTCCCATCAAATCGATGAGAGCCAAGAGGCGATATCATCCTCAATTATAGTGATATAATGCATGGCTTTAGACCGACTCCTTTTTGCACGGGCATAGTCTGTTGATTGTATTGACTATTGACCATCAATCAAATCATTTTTGCACCGACCTGATGCAAAAATTGATATTTGTAGGAGAGAATGAATGCACGAATCAACTTCTCCTTCTATACCTCTGATTTCTGCTGTTCGGCTTATCGGGAATTGTGCGTTCAATGAGTTCTTGCTCCAAAGCCGGATTCAGATAGTTTTTACGGAAGGTCGGTCTGTGGGAGAGTCCGAGCCGATCCATAAGTTCTGCTGCCGAAAGGGTATCGTCTCCAAGAACAGACAGAAGACGTGCAGTCGGTGTTTTATCTTGGTCGGTCACTTGGTCGCTATCTTGGTCGGTGGAGCGACCAACAACCGTCACTTCCTTTAAGCTGTCTCGGATAATCTCAAGCATCAATTCCACAAAGCCGGCACTATCTGCTTGCCTATCAGCTGCTCCGAGGGCATCATAGTATTCCTTCTGCCTCGACTGGATAAGTTTTTCGATTGGCAGCCAGAAGAATAGCTCTTTCCACTTGCCGAGCAGAAGGCTGTGCCACATCCGTCCCATACGTCCATTGCCGTCTGCGAAAGGATGGATGAATTCAAATTCATAGTGGAACACAGCACTTTTGATAAGTGGATGAAGCTCCGACTGTTGATACCAAGAAAACAAGTTCTTTATATGCTCCGGCACAAACTCAGCCGGAGGAGCGATATGAATCAGCACCTCGCCGTCAAACACACCTACGCCGCCGGAGCGGAATTTTCCGTTCTCCGGCACGAGCCCGTTCATCATCAGCTTATGAGCCTTCAATAAATCGTCAACAGATGCCGGATTCAGACGCAACATAAGTTCGTAGGCTTCATAAGCGTTCTGCACCTCTTTGATCTCATTGGGATTTCCAAGTACACGCTTACCGTCCAAGATAGCCGTTACCTGCTCAAGAGAGAGGGAATTGTGCTCAATCGCAAGGGAAGAGTGAATCGTGCGGATACGATTTTCACGCCGAAGATGCGGGCTGACAGTTCCTTCCTGTAAAACAGTAATACGACCGACCTGTTCACTGATTTCCGCAATCAGCGATGTCATGTTATCCGTCATATGAAAAGGCGGTTTATAGTCGCTCATAGGCGGTTACCTCCAAATTACATTTCTATGTCTACAATGGTTAAAGTTTTACATGCCATTATAGTTATCCCATCGCCATCGAAGAAAATCCCTGTTTGTGAAAGGTGGAATTACAACCTTACCTTCCTGAAATGTTATTACTCAAAATGAAAACACCTGGTCAACGCTTTCCGCTCTTTTCGATTGCAGTTATCAGCTCCTTCGCCTGAAGATTTTTCTTCTCAAGTTCTGGTATTGTAGCATCATATCTGGCTTTCGTCTTTTCAACAGTCGTCTGAGCCTTTTCAATCTTTGCATCAATGGAAGCCATCGTCTTAGTTCTTGCCATACTTCTTGCCTCCGGATTGTGCAGCAAGCGTTTCGCCGATGGACACTGCTGTAGTGTGAACATCATCACTGTCCAGCCCAAACGCCTTCAGAATCGTCTTCTGAGTCTTGGTTACCGCATGATCGAGTCGATACACTCCATCATATTGCCTCACCATCTCGATTTTGTCCAATTCTTTCAATGCGGCAGGAACCGTCATGTAGTTTGGCCTCTTGTCCATACGTTCCGTCTCATCCTTGAGAAGGGTGTAGAGACGGCTACGGATGATGAACTCATAGCCGCAGGAATCCATGTACCGGATATTCGGCTTGCAGAAGTATCCGCGGTCTAGAATGAAGCCGCAGTGTCGGTAGCCGTAGCTTTTGGCCTTCTGGAGCATATACTGAAGCTGTGAGATGTCAACAATACTGCCGGGATATGCTTCATAAAAGAGCGGAACCTCATCATCGCAGGATTCAAAGAAACCAGCGATACGGCTTTTTCGACCGAGGCGCAGGTGCTGACCGGCGAAGTGAACACGGTCGCAGAACTGATACAGAAGTGCATAGACGAAAATGCCCGCGTTTCTTCTCTTATTCCTTTTTGGAAATCGCGTTGAGAATCACGATGACGACGTAGATGAGGATGATCACGGTGAAGATTCCCACCATCCCTTTGAGCATCAAGACCAAGGATTGCTGAAATATCGAATTCATCCCACCCTCCTACAGCATCGCCGGCACAAGGCCGAGAATGACGCCGCCGGCGACGACGCTGGCGATCTGACCGGCGACGTTCGCCCCGACTGCATGCATCAGGAGGTGGTTCTGGGGATCCGCCTCCTGGCCCATCCGCTGGATTACCCGGGCGGACATCGGAAACGCACTGATCCCCGCCGCTCCGAGCATCGGGTTGATTTTCTTCTTTGTAAACAGGTTCAGGAACTTGGCGAACAGGACGCCTCCGATCGTATCAAAGACGAATGCAAGCAGCCCGAGCAGCATGATCATCAGCGTCTGAAGGCGGACGAACTGCTCCGCTTTCATCGTCGATGCGATCGTGATTCCCAGAAGCAGGGTGATGAGGTTCACCAGGGATGTCTGGGCGGTCTCCGAAAGCGAGTCCAGAACGGTGGATTCCCGGATCAGGTTTCCGAACATCAACAGCCCCACCAGAGAGACCGAGGCGGGCGCCACATACCCGGCAATGATCGTGACGACGATCGGGAAGATGATCTTCGTTGTCTTGGAGACGGACTTGGGATTGTAGCTCATCCGGATCATCCGCTCTTTCTTTGTGGTGACAAGCTTGATCGCGAAGGGCTGGATGATCGGAACCAGCGCCATGTAGGAATACGCCGCGATCGCGATTGGACCGACATACCCGGACTTGAGCACCTGCGAGACGAGAATCGAGGTCGGTCCGTCCGCCGCCCCGATGATGCCGATTGAGGCAGCATCCGCCAGAGAGAAGCCCATCAGCGTCGCCACGCTGATCGTGGCGAAGATTCCCCACTGCGCCGCCGCTCCGAAGAGAATCAGCTTGGGGTTCGACAACAGCGGTCCGAAGTCGATCATCGCCCCGATTCCCACGAAGAGGAGAAGCGGCATCATCTCGGCCGACTCGATGCCGACGGAGAAGAGCCAATCAAGGATCCCCTGCACCGGACCGATCCCTTCGACAAGCTGCGTCACCGCCCCGCTGAAGGGAAGGTTTACGAGAATCGCTCCGAAGCCCATCGGCAGAAGCAGCGAGGGTTCCAGTTTTTTCCTGATGGCCAAATAGATGAGGATTCCCCCAACACAGTACATGACCAGATCTTTCCACGTCGTGGCCAGAACACCGCCCAATAAGAAGTCCATAGAGACCTCCAGGGTAATAAAATAGGGGAAGAAGTTGACTTCGCCCAAGAGACAGAAAGCTTCCCCGACTCCATCAGTGTAAACATCTGTGCATTTCTAGTCAAATAGCTTAGCGGTTATGGATATAAGGTAATATAGATAAAAAATCTAGTAAATATTACTAAAATATTTATTAAATTTTTCTTGTGGTTTCTGTGTTTCGGGTGTATCATAGAAGTATATACGGAGGTTTAGATGCTTTCTCACTCAGATTTACTAAATTTAAAACGTTGGAACACTCCAACAATTTATAATGGCTGGGAGGCTATCACCTCTCGAGATCGGCTCGAAGGGCTGTTTAATCGGGAAGAAACAAAAGATTTCATGCCCCAAATGGGTCCGATGATCGGCTATGCCGTTACCCTCACATTTGAGCCGAGCAACAAGGAACACTATCAGGACGGCGCCCGTCGATGGAAAGAATATCGTGAATATGTCGCATCAGTCCCCGGCCCAAAAATTGTCGTACTACAGGATCTCGATTCTCCTCATCATATCGTGGGCTCCTTTTGGGGTGAAGTCTGTTCAAATATGCACAAAGCGCTCGGGTGTGTAGGCACGATTACTGATGGAGCCATCCGGGACGTGGATGAGATGACAAATGCCGGTTTCAAAGCGCTCGCTCGTCGATTATGTGTTGGGCATGCCTACTCGGTTCCGGTTGCTTGGGGGCTACCGGTAGAAGTATACGGTTGCACGGTACATCCCGGGGATCTGATACATGCTGACAAGCACGGTTTCATCATCATTCCCGAAGAGGATCAAAAAAACATCCTTGAAGCCACCCTCTACATGGATAAAAACGAATGTCTGACTACGATCGGGGCAGCTCGTAGGAGCTTTGGAAAAACCAAGGAACAGATTCTTGCGGATTTGAATGAAGCGTCTGCTCAATTTTCCCAGAACCTGAAGGACTTTAGGCAACGCCTGAATATACCATAAAGCACGTCAAATATGGGCATAAGCCCTATGGATAAAACAAAAAGGAGAAAGAACATGAAAAAAACACTGCTTGTTCTATCAATGGTGCTTCTGATGGCCACCTTTGTATTCGCTCAAGGGGCTCCGGAGGCTTCGAAATTCCCAACCAAACAGATAAACATCGTTGTGGGAGCGTCCGCCGGTGGAACCTCTGATGTTGTAACCCGCTTTTTGGCAAAAGAGGTTGAAACGGCTCTCGGTGTCCCGGTCGTCACCACAAATAAACCGGGTGGCTCAAGTTCGGTTGCGTTTGAGTACATGTCCGCTCAAAAACCGGATGGCTACAACATGATGTACATGCCGGTCGAGTCAGCAATGGTCAAGCCGCTTGGGCTTACGACTCTTGAGCCATCCTCGATTCGTTACATCGGTCTGGCGATGTATCTGCCCGCGACAGTCACGGTGAATAAGAATGCTCCTTGGAACACGTTTGAAGAGCTCATTGCCTATGCTCGGAAAAACCCCGGAAAAGTTACTGTAGGAAACTCGGGAACCGGTTCGATCTGGCACTTCGCCGCGGTTGGAATCGAGCAGGCGACCGGCGTCAAATTCAACCACGTTCCGTTTGATGGCGGTGCAGCTGCCGCAACCGCAGTGATGGGTGGGCACATCGATGTAGCCACCGTTGCTCCCGGAGAGGTTCTTGCCGGTGTGCAGGGTGGAGACTTGAAGGTTCTTGCAATCGTCGATGACAAACGCTCCAACCTTTACCCCAATGTTCCTTCTTTCGCCGATCTTGGATACGGTGTCGAAATTCTTGGATGGGGCGCCTTCGCAGTACCCAAGAACACCCCGGAGGATGTCATAAAGACTCTTGAGGATGCGTTCGGAAAGGCAATTCAGGGACAGGGGTTCGTTGAGCTCTGTCAGAAATATGGTCTCACTCCCGGATACCTCAATGCCAAAGATGCCCAGGCATTCGCGGAGTCTCAGGCTGCATGGTATCAAAACGAAATTCCCAAGCTTAACCTGAAATAATCTCTCTTGCCCCCTGTACCGTGTGTATAGGGGGCATTTACTCGTTTTCATTTACTATCCTGAGGAGGGTCTATGAATAAAGCCGGATTGGTATTTGTCGGAATCAGCATCGTTGTCGCATTGCTGTTCATGATTCCTGCATTTTCGATGCCCAAAGGAACTGTTGATGGTGCACCGGGCCCCGGTTATTTTCCTATCATCATCTCAGCAATCGTTTTATTACTGTCAGTGATTCTTGGCATCGTATATCTTCGTGAAGACATCAAGATTTTTAAACGAACGGAAAACCAAAAGAAAAATACGCCCAAATTGATAATCTCAATGATAGCCATATTGGTCTATGCGCTTCTTTTCTCGGTGCTCCCCTTCATCCCGGTTACGATCGTTGGAATAGGGTTTCTCAACTGGCTGTATGGGAAAAAGTGGATTGAAAACATCATTTTCTCTGTCGTATTCACTCTTGTTCTGTACTTTATCTTCAGCAAATTCCTGCATGTAATGCTGTAAAAGGAGAAAATTATGGATTGGTTGACCGCTTTTGCAGGGATATTTCAGCCTTCAGTGTTCTTTTACCTCGTTATCGGTGTTGTTTCAGGAGCGTTGATCGGAACACTCCCCGGCTTGACCGCAACAATGGCTGTTGCCGTATTGACTCCGATATCCTTCTGGCTTCCTCCGGCCAGCGGGTTCGCAATGCTCATCGGGGTATACAACTCGGCGATCTGGTCGGGGGGAATTTCCGCAATTCTCATCAATACACCCGGAACTCCGGCTTCCATGGCCTCCACCTTTGATGGGTATAAACTGTCCCAGAAGGGGTATTCGGGGCTTGCCCTCAACATTAATACGATCTGGTCGGTCTTTGGCGGGTTGTTCAGTACGATTTGTCTGGCCCTCTTCTCATTCCCTCTTGCCCGATTCGCCCTAAAGTTCGGCCCCTCGGAATTCGCTGTCGTAGCTCTCTTCGGATTAACGATGATGGTCAGTGTTTCCCAGAGTTCCATTCTCAAAGGTCTTCTTGTCGGGTTCTTAGGCCTTCTGCTCTCCACGGTGGGATTGGAAACGATCCACGGGTTCAAGCGCTATACCCTTGGAATGGTGGGACTTCTGGATGGATTGAACTTTGTCGCAGTGATGATCGGGTTGTTCGGTATCGGAGAAGTGCTCTATCAGATTTATATGGATGAACCGGAAGAGAAGATTGAAGCGAAGGTGGAAACGAAAAGACAACTTCCTTCACTCAAACTACTCTTCAAGCTTGGACCATACAATTTTTTCGCCGCTGTGATCAGTGTGATCATCGGAGCGATTCCGGGAGCGGGAGGAGACATCGCGTCGATCATCAGCTGGGGGCAGGCGAAACGCATCAGCAAACACCCGGAAGAATACGGAGAAGGGTCTCTCGAAGGGCTATCCGTCACCTGTACCGCAAACAATGCCGTTATCGGTGGAGCAATGACGACGATGCTTTCGCTCGGCATACCCGGTGATGCCGTAACTGCGATCCTGATCGGATCATTGATGATGTACGGGATGACTCCGGGGCCCATGCTGTTTATCGAGAACCGCCCATTTGTCCTCACATTAATCGCTCAGATGGTCATTGCCAACATTGTCATCTTGATTTTCGGCCTTACCACGAGCAAGATTTATCCCAAGATTCTTAAAATTAAAAAGAACACCCTTTGGGTCGTCATCTTCTTCAGCTGCATCGTTGGAACCTATGCGATAAACAACTCCTATACTGACGTAACGGTCATGGCAATCTTCGGAATCGTCGGTTTCTTCTTCCGGATGCTCGATCTTTCCAACGGACCGTTCATTCTCGGATTGCTTCTCGGCGGATTGCTTGAAGCCAATCTCCGTCGAACGCTGGCGATGACGATGGGCAACTACTCCATTTTCTTCAAAAGTCCGATCAGTCTGACTCTCTATCTTATTATCATTCTCTCGCTTGCTCTGCCCTATGTTAATTCTTGGAGAAAAAAGCGAAACCAATCTAAGGAGATGTAAAATATGAAAAAATTCTTGAATGATCCTGTTCAATTTGTTGATGAGATGCTTGGCGGGGTGCTCGCGGCTCATCCCGAACAGCTTTCCACCTGCGCCGGCAACATCCGCAATATTGTTCGGACTCATAAAAAAGAAAAGGTCGCACTGGTAACCGGTGGAGGAAGCGGACACCTTCCCTTGTTCATGGGGTATGTCGGAGAAGGAATGCTTGACGGATGCGCCGTGGGTGGCGTTTTCCAAAGCCCAAGCAGCGAACAGATTTATGAAATTACCAAATCGGTTGATTCCGGTTCGGGGGTCATCTACATCTACGGCAACTACAGCGGCGACATCATGAACTTCGAAATGTCGGGAGAGATGGCTGAATTCGATTCCATCAGAACCGCTCACGTCGTCGGCAATGATGACGTTGCTTCGGCTCCTAAAGGGGAAGAGCACAAACGGAGAGGCGTTGCCGGTATTTTCTATATCTATAAAACCGCCGGAGCCGCCGCTACTCAGGGTGCTTCCTTTGATGAAGTGCTTCGAGTGGCTGAAAAAGCCAAAAGCCGCACTCGAACCATCGGCGTAGCCCTCTCTCCGTGCATCATTCCAGAAGTCGGGAAGCCCTCCTTCCAAATCAATGATGGTGAAATGGAAATCGGAATGGGAATCCATGGGGAGCCCGGTATCATCCGAACAAACCTCCAAACCGCTGATGAGGTTGTCGATCAGATGGTTGGGAAGATTCTGGATGATATTGAAATGAGCGCAGGTTCGGAGGTCTCCGTGCTGGTCAATGGACTTGGCGCAACTCCAAAAGAGGAACTGTATATCATCTACCGAAGGGTTGCCGAGATTCTCAAAGAAAAATCGATCAAGGTTTTCCATGTGTACGTTGGTGAATATGCGACCAGCATGGAGATGACCGGTTTTTCAATATCATTATGCCTTCTTGATGATGAGTTGAAAAAGCTCTTGGCATTCCCCTATAAAACTCCTTTTTTTGAACAGGGGGCTTTACTGTAGATTTGGAGACATATCATGACCCTTAAAGAAAAATTCAAGGCCGGTGAGCTGATCACCGGCATGCATATCACCCTCTCCGATCCGGCTGTAACGGAGCTGTGTGCGAGTATCGGATATGATTTCCTTTGGATCGAAAGTGAACATTCACCAATGGACTATCAAAACATCCTTCTCAATCTCATCGCTGCCAAAGCCGGTGGAACCGAGGCGATCGTCCGAATTCCTTGGAACGACCAAGTTCTCGCGAAGAGAGTTCTCGAAATGGGCCCCAGTGGGATCATCTTCCCGATGATCAAGACCAAGGCTGAGTGCGATCAGGCAATCGCGTCCACGCTGTATCCCCCGTTAGGAATCCGTGGATTCGGACCGCAGCGAGCAATCATGTATGGGCTTCAAGATACCAACGAATACGTCCATGAAAATGTTCCCGGGCTAATCCGAATCGTCCAGGTTGAAACCGCCGATACGATCGAACATGAACTCGATGCGATATTGGAAGATCCGCATATCGACTGTGTCATGCTCGGACCATGCGACCTCTCCGCCTCGATCGGCATTCTTCCCGATATCACCAGCCCGGAAGCTGTCGTTATTCAGGATAAGGCGATTCGAAAAATTCGAGATGCGGGGAAAAGCGCCGGCACTTCAATCGGGAGCTACGATTCGGCATGGATTCGCTCATGGTATGACCGTGGTGCAAATGTCATTTCATGCGGAACCGAAACCTCTCACATCATTCGAGGAGCTCGTGAAGTCCTAAGCATGATTAACGGGAGTGATGCAAAGCCCATCAAGGGGGGATATCTCTAACAAGAGGAGCAATCAGGAGGTGGTGCTTCAGGCAGGATTCAACCTGACAGGCCGTTATTCAACGGCCTCCTGAACCAAGCTTCTTACACTGTTTCTGACGATCAGACTCCCTCCCAGCTCGCTTTTGGAAGATTCAAACTCGCCCTTCATGTTCATGTTGTGTATGAGCATCTGAACAGCCAAGCCACCTATTCTTATCTTTGGCACAGACATCGTCGTGAGGGCCGGATTGATCAGTGCCGAAGCGGGAAGATCATCAAATCCAATCACTGAAACCTGCTCCGGTACCCTAATCCCTTTTTCTTGAAGCGCTCGAATC
>ERZ795058.5067-NODE-5067-length-12254-cov-5.054513_pt1 | contig 12254 bp, 10 predicted proteins | sample MGYA00375142_ERZ795058 | MGnify/ENA primary metagenome ERZ795058 (study PRJEB30187, sample SAMN05720210) | activated sludge metagenome | isolation source: anaerobic digester from wastewater treatment plant | place: Japan | collected 2015-04-20 ...
AACGTCTGATCCGCCCCCAACGCCGACTCAAAACTCGGCTCTCGGCTCTCGGCTCTCGTCCTCGGCTCTCGAAAAGGCCGATCAACAATCGCGTGAACTCGTTGATCGCGATGGCTTATTCTTAGTTTCCCGGCTGCGGCTTCCGCGCTCGTCCTTTATGTCCCTTAAGTCCCTTGCGTCGCTGCTGTCCCTTCTGAAATCCTCTCGCCCAGGCCCTTCGCCATGATGCCTTCCCCGCCCCCCGCAACCACCCTCCCGCAACCCCTCGACCGCCCCCCCGCCGGCCCGCGCTGGTGGTTGCGCCTGCGCCGCCAGCCCTCGTTCTGGATCACCTCGGCCGCCCTGCTCGCCCTCGTCGCGGTGCTCTGGCTGGGACCCGCCCTCAGCCCCTACAGCGAGCGGGAACAGGATCTGACGGCGATTTACGCCGGCCCCAGCGCGCAACGCTGGTTCGGCGCCGACGGCCTCGGCCGCGACCTGATGACGCGCGTCTTTCACGGCGGACGCATCTCGCTGGCGGTCGGCGTCGTCGGCGCCCTCGTCAGTCTGATCCTGGGCGTCGCGGTCGGCGGCGTGGCCGGCTACGCCGGCGGCCGCACCGAGCAGCTTATCATGCGCCTGATCGATTTTCTCTACGGCGTCCCGTTGCTGCTGGTGGTCATCGCCCTGATGGTGGTCACCGGCCCCGGTCTGGTTAATATCTTCATCGCGCTGGGCCTGGTCTACTGGCTCGGCATGGCGCGCGTCGTGCGGGCGCGCGTGGCGGAACTCCGTTCGCGCGATTACGTCACGGCGGCGCGCGCCCTGGGCGCCGGCCCGGCCCGCATCCTCCTGCGCCATGTCCTCCCCAACGCCGCCGGCGTTATCGTCGTCACGGCCACCTTCATGATCCCCCAGGCCATTTTCGCCGAGTCGTTCCTCAGCTTCCTCGGCCTCGGCGTCACGCTCCCCCACGCCTCCTGGGGCACGCTGGCCGCCGACGGCCTCGACGCCATGCGCTCGCACCCGCACGTGCTCGCCTTCCCGGCCGTCGCGATCTGCCTGACGATGTTTCTCTTCCAGGCGCTGGGCGAATCGCTCCGCGCGGCGCTCGACCCCCGCGGCGAGGATTGACCGCTCCGCCCCCGCGCCGCTACTCTTTCAGCCGCGGCCCTTCGGGTTCCGTATACAGCGTGATCGTGAATCGCGTCCCCACGCCTTCGCTTGAGTGGGCTTCAATCCGTCCCCCCATGTCCTCGATGAACTTGCGCGTCATCGCCAGCCCCAGCCCCGACCCCTTCGAGCCCTTGGTCGTGAAGAACGGCACGAAGATCCGCGGCAGCACCTCCGCCGGAATCCCCCCGGCGTCGTCCTCAACTTCGATCTGCGCATGCCCCTCGTCGTTGCGCAGCGTCCGCAGCGTCACCGTTCCCTTGTCCTCGGGCAGCGCCTCCAGCGCGTTGACGATCAGGTTGACCACCGCCTTCTCCAGCCCGTCCACATCCACCAGGATCCGCGGCAGATCGGGCGCCAGTTCCAGCCGGCAGTCGATATTCCGCTTGCGCATCTCGTCGGCGAACGTCGCGCACAGCTCCGTCAAAAACTCGCCCAGGTCGATCGGCCGTTTCTCGATCGTCCGCGCGCGCGAGTAGTCCAGCATGTCCGCCACCAGCCCGTGGATCCGCTCCAGCCCGCGCCGCACCACCCCCCATGTCTCCTCCACCGTGTCGTATTGCTTGCGCTCGAGCTGCTTGTCCATCATCTCCACCCCGCCCTGGCTCAGCAGCAGGATGTTCTTGATGTTGTGCGCCATCCCCGTGATCGTCTGCCCGATCGCCGCCATCCGTTCGGTCTGGATCTTGTCCTGCACCATCCGCAGGTTGTGCAGGTGCGTGGCCATCTCCGCGCAGACCGTCGCCAGAAACGTCAGATCCTCCTGCGTGAACATCCGCACTGGCTCGACCGTGTCCAGATGGCAGAACCCGAAGACATGCCGCGCGCTGATCAGCGGCACGCACATCACCGAGCGCATACTGTTGGCCACGATCGATTCGGCCCCCTGAAACCGCGAATCCTCCGGCGCGTTGCGCGTCAGGATCGCGATCCGTTCGCGCAGGCCCCGCTGCAGAATCGTCCGGCTGATCCCGATCGATTCGCTCGCCAGCCCGTCGCGCACCTTCACCGCGCACGGGCGGAACACCGCGGGGTCGTCCTTGTCGCGCATCAGCATCACCCCGCGGTCGACCGGCAGCACCTCGAACAGCAGCCGCAGGACGTTGCGCATCAGCTTCTCCTCATCGGCCGTCGAGCGCAGCACCTCCTGCAGCCGATACAGGCAGATCAGCCGGATCTTCGCCTTCCGCAGCGTCTCCTCGTCGGTGATGTCCTCCTCCAGAATCAGATGCGGCACCGACGTGTCGTCGGGCAGATCGGCGTGGATCACCGTCTGCACCATGTCGTCCTGCTGCACGAAATGCACCGCCGAGGTCTGGTCGCTCCGCGTGATCACCCGCTGATCGCTGTCGAACTCCTGGATCGTCAGCGAGAACTCCAGACTGCCGAACGAAATCCCGTCCTGGTCGACGATCGGCGCCACCTGCACCCGTTTGCCGTTGACATAGGTCCCGTTGGACGAGCGCAGGTCGATGATCCGCGGCTTGCCGCCGTAGATCTCGATCCGCGCGTGATAGCGCGAGACCGCGTCGAACGGCAGTTCGATGTCGTTGGTGGGGTGCCGGCCGATCGCCGCCGGAAACTGGTCGATGATATACTCCGGCTTCAGCCCGGGAACGAGTTCCCGCGGCCGCAGCGTCAGCTGCCAGCCGCCGCTCAGCTCGCCGGGCGTAAAGGTGCGGGTTGGCTGTTGCTCTTTCATCGGGGGCGAGGCGGCGCTTCCGGGTTCGACTGAGCTCGGCTCATCGGCCGGGCCTGCACTGGGGAGTATGCCATCGTGCCTGCTCCGTCAACGCCGGCCCCACGGCGGATTGTCGCGCAGCGCGACGGGCGGCTGAAAAATCTCGTTGAGCACCACGACCCGCCGCATCATCGACGGCGAGAAGCGAAGCTGCGCCACGGCGCGGCCGGGACGGCCCGCCGGCCGCCGCGGCGCGGGTCGCGGCGCCGCCGGCCGCGGTTGCCGCGCCGGCTCGACCGGAACCGGAGCCTCCGCGCGCGGCGGCTCCTCCATCACCGGCATCACGCTGATCGCGCGGCGCGCCGCCGGCGCGGCCGGCGCCATCGGGCGCGGCTCACCGGCGTCCACCGGCTTGAGCCGGCGCGGCGGCGCCGCCACCACGACCGGGCCCGGCCGAGCCGCCGCCGGCGCATCCAGCGACGATTGACCCGCCGCGCGGCGCTGCGCCGACACATCGGCCTTGCGCTGCCGCTCCAGTTCCTCAATCCGCCGCTGCAGCTCGCGCTGCACCTCCATCTCGCGCCCCGTCGGCGGCGCGTCCCCCTCGTCCAGCTTGCTGTAACGCTCGCGCATCTCCTGCATCACCTGCTGGACCTTCTTCATGAAGGACCAGAAGACAACGAACACGATGATCAGGGTAATCAGGCCGTCCATGAGCGGTTCCCGTCGGTCAGTCGACCAGCGCCTCCAGCAGCGCCGGCGGCGCCAGCGCCAGCAGCGTCGCGCGCCCCGGCGCGGGAGGCTCTTCGCCCAGATCCAGCGCCGCCACCGCTCCTTTCTCCAGCTCAATCCCGGCCGCCCCGCCGCCGACAAGGCAGGCGATCAGGCGCTCCAGATCGGGATTGTGCCCCACCAGCAGCAGGTCGCCTTCGTCGCCGTGGCGCCCCACGCACTCCAGCATGGCTTCGGGCGATGCGCCCGGTTCCAGCGCGGCATCCACCACCAGCTCGACGTCCCCCTTCAACGCCTTCGCCGCCCGGCGCGCCGTCTCCGCCGCGCGCGGATACGGGCTCGTCACCACCACCGCCGGACGCCAGTCCAGCCGGCGCAGCGCCTTGCCGGCGATCTTGCCTTGCCGGCGCCCCCGCTTCGTCAGCGTTCGGGCCCGGTCATCCCCGCCGACCTCCGCCGCGTCGACGGCCTCGCCATGTCGTAGAAGAAACAGCTTCATCGGGGTTCCGTGTTTGCCCGGCGCCTGGTCCATGGACCGACCCGCGCCGCTTCATGCCGTTTTGCTGCCGGCTTCATCATCCCCAATCGGCCGCATCGCCGTCAACGGAAGGATGCGACCCGCGCAGGCCGCGCCCCCCAACCCTGTTCGCGCCGCCTGGCCTTGAATGTGTGGCATGCCACCAATCGCAAGCGGCTTCAGGATTCCAGGTTCAATCCAGGTGCTTCCAACTGATCGGTTCAGTCCGCGGAGTGGACGGCCGGGATAAAGCGCAGGATGACGGCCGCATGCCGGTACCCTACGTCGCCACCCCCGACGTATCAAACCCCTGGAAGGGGTGGCCGGAGCCGGTCTGAATTTAAGGAATGGCAAGCATTCAGCAGGGAGCGGAGTCGAGGCAGCGTTTGTGGAGTGCGGTGCCGGAGCGTTGCCGCGCAACGCGTCGGCACCGCTTTGGATCGGATCACCTGGGCTGATGCTGAAGAGTGAAAATGCCCGTCATGCGTCCCTTATGTCCCTTATGTCTCTTATTCCGGCGCCCCACCGCGCCCGGAGTCGAGCTGCATACCGGCGCCACCGTCTAACCACCAAGCGCGCGCCGCCCGGGGACCGCATACCCCTTCTCCCGTCACTCGCTGTCCGCGGTCACGGTGTCCTTCTGCAGGTCGTATTGCTGAATCTTGTAGAGCAGGCAGCGATACGAAATCCCCAGGTCCCGGGCGGTTTTCTTGCGGTTCCACCCCTGGCGGTCCAGACACATCTTGATCGCCCGCCGTTCGATCTGGCTCAGAATCCCCTCGCTGATCTCCTTGAGCGTCTTGTTCTCGAAATACGAGGTCGGTAATTCCTCCGGATTGAACGGGTCGCCGTCCGTCGATTCGCTCGCGCCGGCCCGGTCGTCCTTGTGGCGCTCGATGTGCTTCAGGATCTCCCCCCCGCCGAAGATCACCGCCCGCTTGATCAGGCTCTCCAGTTCGCGCACGTTCCCCGGCCAGTGGTATTGCAGCAGCGCGCGTTCGGCCTCCTGACCCAGGTCGATCGTCCCCTTGCCGAACTTGCCCCCGTATTTCTCCAGGAAATGGTGCGCCAGCAGGATCATGTCGTCCCCCCGCTCGCGCAGCGCCGGCATGTGGACCGTCAGATCGTTGATCCGATAGAACAGATCGAGCCGGAATTTCTTCTCCTGGATGTGCTTTTCAATATCGATATTCGTCGCGGTGATCAGCCGCACGTCGACCTTCACGCTCTGCGTCCCGCCGACCCGGAAAAACTCCTTATGCTCGAGCACCTGCAGCAAGGTCGCCTGCACCGGCGCCGCCATCTCGCCGATTTCATCCAGAAAGATCGTTCCCTTGTTGGCCAGCTCAAACCGCCCCGGCTTGCTGCGATACGCCCCGGTGAACGCCCCCCTTTCGTGCCCGAACAGCTCGCTCTCAAGCAGCTCGGGCGGCAGCGCCGCGCAGTTGACCTTCACGAACGGCCCCCGCGCCCGGTCCGAGAGCTGATGGATCATCCGCGCGACGATGTCCTTGCCCGTCCCGCTCTCCCCCCGGATCAGCACGTTCAAATCGGTCGTGCTGATCTGCTCGATCAATTCCCGCACGCGCAGGAACGCCGGCGATTCACCGATGAAATTCTCCCACAGCGACTGCCGCGCCAGTTCCGACTCCAGACGCTGCACCCGCTGCTTCAAATCCTTCTTCTCGATTACCTTCTGGATGCAGATCTCGACCATCTCCACGTCGAACGGCTTGACGATGAAGTCGTCGGCCCCCCCCTGCACCGCCTGCACCACGATCGGCGTGTCGGCGTGCCCCGAAATCATGATCACCGAGATCCCCGGGTCCTGCCGCTTGATGTAGTTGAGCAGTTGAATCCCGTCCATCCCCGGCATCTTGATGTCCAGCAGGCAGACGTCGGGCTTGAACCCCGACAGCTTGTTCACCGCGGCGCGTCCGTCATTGCAGGTCTCAACGATGAATTCCTCGGCGTTCAGGCCGTCCGACAGAATCCACGTGACGTTGGGATCGTCGTCGACACACAGGACTCGGATCTTGCTCGTCAGCTTCTCGTGCATCGGGTACACCCTTCCAATCGACAGGTCAAACGCGCCTCCGCCGGCGCCGCCGCGTCAGGTCTTCGGCAGATACAGATGAAATGTCGTCCCCTCGCCGACGCGACTCTCCATCGCCACGTGCCCCAGGTTCTTGCGCATGATCCGCATCACCGCCGACAGCCCCAGGCCGTGACCCTCCGGCTTCGTCGTATAGAACCGCTTGAACACCTTCTCGTGGTCTTCCTCCGGAATGCCCCCGCCCGTGTCGCGGATCGACACGCACAGGTAGCCCCCCGGCTGCAGGTTCGCCCCCCGCAACCGGTGCTCGTGGATCCCGTTCAGGTTCGCCTCGGTCGTCACCGTCAACTTGCCGCCGCCGGCCATCGCCTGGCAGGCATTGGTGATCACGTTGATGAACGCCTCCATCAGGTTGCGCGTCAGCCCCAGAATCATCGGTTGCCCCGGCGCGTAGCGGCGCTCCAGTTCGATCCCCCCCTGCTCAATGTAATGCGAACTCGCCTCCAGCGCTCGGTCCAGCAGCCCGTGCAGGTCCACCGGCACCATGTTCATCTCGCGCGGGTTGTAGAAGTTCACCAGTTCGGCCACCAGGCTTTCCATCCGCGACAGGTTTGCCGTCAGTTCCTCCAGGCACCGCCCGCGTTTCTCGTCGATCCGCCACCCATCGATCAGCATCCGCGCCGCCCCGCGCAGCGCCGTCATCGGGTGGCGCAGGTCGTGCGCGATCTCTGAAATCAGTTCCCCCAGCCCCGAAAGCTGCGCGGTTCGCGCGATGAAGCTGCGCTGCTCCAGCGCCGCCAGCAGATGCGAGATCGCCAGCGACAACATCCGCTCGTCGTCCCCGTCGAGCGGCATCGCCGTATGCGGCCGGATCAGTCCCACCACCCCCAGCAGCGTCTGGCGCACGTAGAGCGGCATCAGCATCAGCCCGCGCGCCGGTGCGTCGGGCCCCAGCGCGGCGTCGATGTGCTCCTTCAGCCCCCCGGTCAGCGCGCCGTTGGGCTGCTCGGCCAGCAGGATCAGCCGGTCGGTGTTCTCGGCCAGCAGCCGCCCGACGATCCGGGCCAGGCCCTCGGCCCGCTCCCCCTGGCTGTACGTCAGGTTGATCCCGCGCGCGCGCAGATCGTACAGCACGCACACGCCCCCCTGAAAATCGATCATCCGGCCGAGCAGCTCGAAAACCCGCCGCACGACCTCCTCCGTCGTGCTGTCGGCCGCCGCCGCCTGGCTCAGCTCGAACATCGCCGCGACCTGTTCATTAATCAGCCGCAGCATCTCGATCGTCTCGGCCTGCTCGCGCGTCGCCGCGCGCACCCGTTCCTCCAGCAGGTCGCGCTCCCGGCGCAGCGCCGCCAGCAGCGCCTCGTTCTGATCCGCCATCCGCTTCTTTTCAACCGCCCGCGCCACCCCGTTGACCACGTCCACGTTGTTGAACGGCTTGGTCAACATGTCGTACGCGCCCGTCTTGAGCGCCACCAGCACGTCGTCCATGTTCGCCAGACCCGAAATGACGACCACCGGAGTATTGGGCTGGCGCTCGTGCAGCCAGGGGATCAGCGACAGACCCATCTCGTCCCCGCCGAGATAGACGTCCAGAATCACCGTATCGAACGGCGACTTTTCGATCTGCTCGCGCGCCTGGCTGAGGTTCTCCGCCAGCGCCACCTCGCACGCCTGATCGCGCAGGATCTCGCTCAGCACCAGCCGGATGTCAAAATCGTCGTCGACGATCAGAATGCGCGGCCGCGGCTCCGGCTGGCCGGCATCCAGATGCGGAGGGTCCAGGGGGTCGGTGCAGTTGAGCATGGCGAGGCGAATTCTCCCCGGTTGCGCCGGCAGCGGTGGGGCCGTAACCGGAACGGACAGGTGCATACTCTAGCATCACGGCCCGCCCCGGATGCAAGCGGACTCACTTCTATGCATCGGCGTTCACACCCTCAAACTGAAGATCTGAGGCAAAAAGGGTGCAAAAGCTTGCTGTTTAATGCTGCAAATTGTTGCATGCGCCGGGGAAGACCACCACCCCAATTCGCCGCGGGCCGCCCTGAATCTTATCTTGATTATCGGATCACGAATACTGAAAGTGGTCTCGCATCGGGGTTTTCGCCCCTCCGCCGCTTCCGCGCCCCCTCGGCGCCCTTACCCGGTTGGTTGGCATCAGGATTGCATGCCTCCACCACGTCATTCAGCAGGGCTGCTGAGCGTGCCGCTTGAACTCTGGCCGGTTTTGGCTGCGCGGTCGCCGTCCGACGGGCTCCCCCGATGACTGCTTCGCATGCCGCTTCCGCTGATCGCTGGCCCTCGCCGACGGCCCCCCTGACCCCTTCGGCGACTCAACCCGTTGCTCGTGCTGACGCGATGGACGAATCCCTCTTCACCCGCGAACTGGCCGTCTACAACGACAAACTCCGCCAGGCCGAGGAGCGCATCGCTTCCCTCGAGGCCGCGCTCCAGCATTCCCGCCGCGAGGCGATCCACGACCGCGAAACCGCCCTCCTCTCCTCCGCCTATTTCCTCACCCGCCTCCAGGAGGAAATTGTCCGTTCCGAGCGCTACCGCCATTTCCTCAGCCTGATCCTGATCCACCTCCAACTCAAAAACGTCCAGTCCACCCAGGAACTCAACCGCGAACTGGCCCAGATCGGCCGCGAAATGAGCCTCGGCCTCACCCGCCGCAGCGACACCATCGCCCTCTACCGCCGCTGCCAGATGATCATCCTCCTCCCCGAAACCGACGGCCCCGGCGCCGCCCACCTCCTCGAACGCTACCACGCCACCTTCCCCAGCAACGACCGCACCCTCTCCTACTCGGTCCTCACCTACCCGGTCGACGCCAGCAACCTAGAACTGGTTCTGACCCGCCTGCAGGACCTCTCCGAGGGACTCTACCGCGGCACGAGCGCCGTCCGCCTCTCCCGCGACCCGCTCCCTTCCCCTTCGCCCCAGTTCTGACCCCGCCCCGCCCGGTTATTCGCGGCGCAACGTCGGCTCGAAGTGCGTCATGTACTCCTCCAGGCAGTAGCGGTCGGTCATCCCCGACAGGTAATCCGTGATCACCCGGCGCAGACCGAACGCCGCCACGCGCGACTGGTATTTCAGCGGGAGCAGCTCGGGCGACTCCTCGTAGAGCAGGAACAGCCGCTTCAGAAACCGCGCCGCCTTCATCTGCATCTTCAGCGTCGTCGGGTGCCGGTAGACGTTCCGCATCAGAAACTCGCGCAACTGCACCTGCCCCTCGCGCATCGCCGGGCTGAAATCGGCCAACCGCGGGTCGCACTGCGCGGCTTCCCGCGGCGACCGCGGCCGCAGCTCGTCCAGCCGCCGGCTGGTGTGCGTCAGCACGTCGCCGATCATCGTCTCCATCAGCCGCCCCAGCGCGCGGAATTTCAAGATCCGCGGCGGCACGTCCGCCGGATAGTCCCTGCACACCGACTCCCAGATCGCCCACACCCAGGGCACCTCGCGCAGCTGTTCCACATGCAACAGCCCCATATCGAGCGCGTCATCGATGTCATGGTTGTTGTAGGCGATCTCGTCCGACAGGTCGGCGATCCGCGATTCCAGCGACGCGCTCCCCTCGTGATATCGCGTGATCTCGGGCCGGTCATACGCCGTCGAGTGCTGCGCGATCCCCGCCCGCACTTCCCACGTCAGGTTCAGCCCCGGCCGGTCATGAAACCGCTCTTCCAGCAGCTCGACGATCCGCAGGCTCTGCGCATTGTGCTCGAACCCTCCCTCCTCCCGCATCAGTTCATCCAGCACCGTCTCGCCGGTGTGCCCGAACGGCGTGTGGCCCAGATCGTGCGCCAGCGCGATCGCCTCGGTCAGGTCGGGATTCAACCCCAGCCGCTGCGCCAGCGTGCGGGCGATCTGCGCCACTTCGATCGTGTGCGTCAGCCGCGTGCGGAAAAAATCCCCCTCGTGCGTCACGTAGACCTGCGTCTTGTATTCCAGCTTGCGGAACGCCGAGGAGTGGATGATCCGGTCGCGGTCGCGCTGAAATTCCGTCCGGTACGGGTCCGGCGGCTCGGGCGCCTCCCTCCCGCGCGATTGCGCGCTGTGCTGCGCATACGGCGCCAGCAGTTCCCCTTCCAGACGTTCCAGATCCTCACGCATCACCAGCGGCATCGATCCCGGTTCCCCCCAGGGGTCTTGCGGCCGTCCCGACCGGCGCCTTCCACGTTGGCACAAGGGGGGGCCACAGACAATTGACAACTGATTGAGGAAACGGCGGCAAATCTGTTAAGAAGGACGGCGGCCGCGCGGCGGACGAGCCCCGCCCCCGCGCCGCGCAAGTCCCCTGATCGGATTTCCCCTTGCCGCGCTTCGAACGCCATTTCACGCTCGACGAAGCTAACGCGCTGATCCCGCGCATCCGCTCGATCTTCGCCAAGGTCCACCAGCTCGTGCGCGACCTGGCGCTGCCGAGCGATGTCCCGCTCCCCCCCTTCGGCGCCCAGGCCCACCCCCCGGCGTCCGCCGACACGCCCGACCCCGCCGCCAACGGCCACGCGGGCAACGGCAACGGCCACGGCGCGGCCAACGTCGTCGATATCGAATCGGTCTGGAAAGATCTGAGCCGCCACGAGAAGATGCAACTGATCAACGGCCTGCTCCAGGCGGTCATCGACGACGGCGTCGTCATCCAGGACGTCGAACGCGGCCTGGTCGATTTCCCCGCCTGGCATGGCGCGGAGGAAATCCTTCTCTGTTACGAACTGGCCGACGGTCCCCAGATCGTCGCCTGGCACGATCTGACCTCGGGCTTCGCCGGCCGCCGGCCGCTCGATGAACTCTTCGACGAACCCGCTTGAAATCATCCCGGAGAACGCCCCTCACGATGCCTCAAACGCACTGGACGCACCCCCTCGCGGGCGCGCTGCTGCTGGCCGCCGGCCTGACCCTGGCCGGCTGCGGCACCGCCGCCAAACAGCTTCACGCCGACTATCGCGCCCTCGGCGAGGAATTCTACACCCAGCAGATGGCCGAGCTGGATCTGCTCAGCGACCTGCTCAACGAACTGGGCCGCGAATACTTCGTCCTGCAGCAGGAATACGAGGCCCTCGGCCGCGACCAGCTCGCCCAGGGCGCCCTGCGCCGCGCCCAGGCGTTCCATCAGCGCCACCAGCAACTGCTCGAGATGAAAAACGGCTTCGCCCGCAAGCTCAACCAGATGCGCCGCGGCGACCTGGCCGCGGTCCCCGACGCCCCGGCCGCGGCCGCCCCGGGCCCGCCCCCGGCCGATCCGCGGCGCGTCCGCATTGTCCCCGGCGCGGCGCCCGGCCAGGGCGCCGCGATCCAGCCCCCGGCGCGCGCCGCCCAGCCGGCCCCCGCGCCCCCTGCCCGGCCGGTGGCGCCCAGCCAGCCCTTGCCCGCCCCGCCGCAGGATCAGCCGTCGCCGCAGGCTCAGCCGTCGCCACAGCCGCAACCGGCCCCGCCGGCCCCCGCGCCGCAACCGGCCCCGGCTCAGCCCGCTGCACCCCCGGCTCAACCCGCCGCGCCGCCGCCCCCCGGCCCCTGACCGCCGCGCGGAAGGGTGGCGCGATGCTCGCTTAGCCCCTCGGCTGGAGACCCCCATGGCGCCGCTCTTCCATCGATTCCCGCGCCGGCCCCCCGACTGCCCGATCGCCCCCGAGCAATGCGAGGAGCCCTACGCCGACGCCAAGGCGCGCATGATCTATGAACATCTCTGGCGGCGCGGCGTCCGCGACCCCGGCGTCCTGCACGCCATCCTCCGCGTCCCGCGCGAACGCTTCGTGCCCCCCGACCTGCGCGACGAAGCCTATGAAGACCGCGCTCTCCCCCTCGCCGCCGGCCAGACCATCTCCCAGCCCTACATCGTCGCCCGCATGACCGAACTGGCCCGCGTCGGCCCTGGCTCCCTCGTCCTCGAAATCGGCGCCGGCTCGGGCTATCAGACCGCCGTCCTGCTCGAACTGGGCGCCCAGGTCTGGGGCATCGAGATCGTCGCCGAGCTGGCCGACCTTGCCCGCGACCGGCTCATTCAACTCGGCTACGACCGGTTTGAAATCCTCCACGCCGACGGACGCGCCGGCCTGCCCGACAAGGCCCCGTTCGACGCGATCCTGCTCGCCGCCGCCCCCGAATCCATCCCC
>ERZ795058.5084-NODE-5084-length-12233-cov-18.156758_pt1 | contig 12233 bp, 10 predicted proteins | sample MGYA00375142_ERZ795058 | MGnify/ENA primary metagenome ERZ795058 (study PRJEB30187, sample SAMN05720210) | activated sludge metagenome | isolation source: anaerobic digester from wastewater treatment plant | place: Japan | collected 2015-04-20 ...
TTCTGTCATTTAAGAAATAGGTGCCCCGCTGAATACAACGGGACACCTGAACATACTGAACAACCAAAAATTTTTTTAACCTTCCTTGCCCTTTCTCACTACAGCCCTTTGATCCTCTGGCGGGGGCGGCGGAACCGGATCCCCAACAAGTTTTGTGATAGCGGCAAATCGAGGAGGGCAAACCTGAATACAGGTGCCACACTTAAATACACTTATCCTGGTCAATGATGTGGATCTGACCTTTTACGCTAATAATTGCATCAACAGGACATCACACAGGTTATTAAAATGTGTTTGCAAATCCTCTTTGCTCCATAAAGTAACCAACAAAACCTTTTGTGGTGGATTTATCCGTTGTCATCAGCGATCTCCTTGAAGTGATATATTTACCACTACACACATACCACATAGTTACAACTATGAGTAGACAACAGGGGAAAGGTTTTCAATTTTCAAAGATCAAAAAATAATGTGGTGCTAAGAACTTTCCCAGAAGATATGTATCTCCAAAACGACTCAACTATTTCACTATCGTTAAATTCCTGCAAAAGATTTTTTTGATCTTTTTTTAAGCAGTCAGCCATTAAAAGAAATACCAGATCCCCATTCTTACCGAATCGATCTTTCCTGATCTGTCAAGGTTGTCGTTGTTAGCTGCATCAGTACCTGCTGTACCGGCACCGTACGCCGCATAACCTGTCATTATTCTGGTATACTCCAGGCCAAGCCTGATCGCAGGGTTTATATCCCAGAGGATATTTGCAATCATTTGCTGGTTAGTCCTTATTGCATTTGCTCCCACCGCCCTGAATGTATTGGGGTTGAAGTTATTGGAAAATGTGCCATATATACCGTTGATCCAGACGTTGTCGGTAAAGTAGTATGATAACTGGCCCCATCCGCCATAGTTGGTGGTGGCCGCTGCTGAATAATAATTTTCATCGGTGGCGTTGAGCGCTGAGTCGTATGATCTGGCCGGGCCACTCGTATAGTAGAGACCGTTGTTTTGACCCATGAAGGCAGCGCCTGTGAATCCCAAAGAACCTGTCTTGTTACCCTTCTTATCGGGGATTATGGGAACATAGCCCTTTAAAGCAACAGTCCATGAGTTTACATCATCGTCTCTCCATTGGGTGTTTGTTGGTGAGTTACGGTAAGTTTTCTTTTCCTTCCCATAGAATCCTCCAAGAGAAAATTGAAGGGGGAATCTGCCAATTTTCCCATATGAATCTGTTTTGTAAGTAACCTCGCCCATGAAATGAGGTAACAGAGAACGTGCATTGTCATTCTGTGAAAGAGTATTGATATTATCACCTCCTACAGTGTTATATTCGGCAAAAACACCTACATAAAAAGACAACGATTTGTCAACTTTGTATGTGTAACGAATCTGTGGGTTTCTTCGTCCACGCCCCATGGGGTTTAAATCTGCGCAACCGAGAATGTAAAATGACGGTATAAAACCCCATTCGTTCCATGTATGACCGATAAGCAGGCTTGATTGCTTCCAGTTGAAATTCATATATGCGTGTCTCAACCCAAAAACCCCTGCGTTAGCACCTACGGTTGCACCTCTAAAATCTCCTTCAATAAATGCACCTGTCTTGGCACCCCACGCATCCGGCCCCTTAATCAACATATTCAAACGTGTTTCACCAGCATACCAGTATGTACTATGGTATTCATCGTATCTGTTTTGATTGCCCGGTAACGAACCTCTTACAGCAGAGGCAAAATCAGGCCCTTGGTTCTGGTTCTGCCAACCCAAATCCATCTTGACATACCCGCCTATGGTTACATCGTATCTGCTTGTCACATTGCCTGCATTTGAATTTGCAGGCAATAAAAGAAACATGGCAAATACCACTAAAAGAATCTTTTTCATACTCTGTTGGCCTCCTAATATATTATTTTGATAATGGTTTGCGCACTTCTTACGCCTTTATCCAATCCGTCTTTTCGCAAATATGTTCGAATATACTTCTTTACTGCCATCCTGCCATAGTTAACCTTCGTTATATAAAATATAATATAACGCAGCTTATATATCAAACGAGATAACTCACTGTCAAGAGAAAATTGAGTGTTATCGACGGGATTTGCATAATCAATTGGAATTTATGAATAAACTGCATTTCTAAATTGCGTATTGAGTATTGGATACAAGGTTTGGCTAAAAAGCAGGGGCAAATCCTTCAGTGAAGGACATCATTACCTTCTCAAGGGAACTGAGAGAACAGGATCGCTTCCTAAAGTTGCCGCGACAATGTAAATATCCTACTATAAAGCATGGACTGTTATCCATTGTTGCAAAAAGAGGTTGGGCCTTCTTTTGCTGGAATGAAAGGTTGGGGGTACACCATGGGGGTTCTCGTATAACTGGGAAAGGACAAATTATTTTGAAAAAATATGAGGCATTCCGATTAGAACTTGATATGGTTTTATATATGAATTGAAAAATATTTTATTTCATTATATAATGTTTTATATAACGCAATACATAGTAAATATACCATTTATTAAAATGTATTTGCGTTTTTTCATTGTTTTAATTCATTATGATTGAGGAGGATGCATGAGAACGTTTATTGCTTTAGTCATTGTGTGCTTAGCGCTAACCCAATTATGTGGCAATGTTTCTGCAGGTCTAATAACTATTGGAGCAGGTGTAGGAATGAAAGACGTGGTTAACGATATAGCCGCAGCATTTATCAAGAATAACCAATCCATTAAAATATTAAAAAATTATGCCGCTTCTGGGGTACTGGCCAAACAAATTGACAACGGGGCGCATATAGACATTACACTTGTGGCTAATGTTAATTGGATGGATTACCTTAAGGAAAAAAGGTATGTTGACGCGAACACTATTACCCCTTTTGCCTACAATACTCTCGTTTTTGTCAGTAAAGGTGCACAGGGTGTTTCGCGTCTCGAAGAATTAACAAAACTCAACAGGATAGCGGTCGGTAGCCCGAAAAGCGTGCCTGCCGGGGAATACACCATGGAAGCATTCAGAAATGCCGGAATATATAAACAATTGGAACAGAAATTAGTGCTGGCACGCGACGTACGAGAATGCCTTTTATATGCAGAACGAGGTGATGTGGATGGCGCCATTGTGTACAAAACCGATGCTCTGCTATCGAAAGATACAACAATTCTGTTTACTGTGCCGCAGAAGCTTTACTCCAGGGTTATTTTTCTGTCTGCTCTTACCGTCTCCGGAGTAAAAAATCAGGATGCCGTTAACTTCTTTTCTTTTTTACACTCTCATGAAGCCAAAGCATTATTGCTGAAATACGGATTTGAGGTTCAATAACACGGTTCATATAAATTAATATAGAATAAATAATAATGGAGGACTTCAATATGAAAAATGTAATTCGCGGCATATTTTTTGTTCTGTTTATTTTTTTGTTCTTTACAACGGCCGTCAAGGCCAGCGACATCAATGTCTCTGCAGCGGCAAGCCTTCGGGAAGTAATAACAACGCTATCCGCCAACTATTCAAAGATACATCCGGATGTGAGCTTCAAAAATAATTTTGCCGCATCAGGGGCCCTGGCAAAGCAGATCGAAAACGGTGCACCTGCTGATATCTTCTTCTCTGCCAATGTTGAATGGATGAACCACTTAAAAGATAAGGGACTTCTCGATAAAAAAAACATAACCACCCTCGCATATAACACCCTTGTATTTGTAGGAAAACCAAATCCTAATATTAAGGCAATGCAGGATATTGTAATGTTTGAGAAGATTGCAATAGGAAGCCCCAAGAGCGTTCCCGCTGGTCAGTACGCCACTGAGGCTATCAAGAAGGCCGGCATCGAGAAACAAATTGCAGGCAAACTCGTTATGGCTAAGGATGTCAGGGAATGCCTCATGTATGCCGACAGAGGCGAAGTAAACGGGGCATTTGTTTACAGGACAGACGCTGAACAACTTGCCAAGAACGTAAAAATCCTTTTTTCTGTACCGCAAGAATATTGTCCAAGAGTGACATATCCTGTTGCACTCACTGTAGTGGGGAGTAAAAAGGCAGAAGCCGAATCATTTTATAAATATCTACAGTCTTCCGAGGCTAAAGAAATTATATTAAAATACGGCTTTATGGTTAAATAAAGAAATATGCCTGAGTTCAGCCACTCCGACTATCTCGCAATCCTACTCTCATTAAAGATATCATTGGTTGCCACTTTCATATCATTGCCTCTTGGTTTTACTGTAGCATACCTTATGACATTTAAAAGATTCAAAGGCAAGGTTGCGCTGGATGTATTGGTTAATTTGCCACTTACATTACCTCCTGTAGTAATCGGGTACCTTTTACTGCTAATGCTTGGCCAGAATGGTTGGCTAGGGAAATGGGTGCTTCAACCTTTAGGGATTAAATTAATTTTCACATGGAAAGCTGCCGTTATTGCAACTGCAGTAGTGGGGTTTCCTTTAATGGTAAGGTCAATCAGGACTAACATGGAAATGATTGACAGACGTCTTATCCAGGTATCCCGGACCCTTGGAGCCAGTCGATTTGACGGCATATTTACGATTATAATCCCTCTTTCGCTTCGAGGTATAATAGCGGGCTCTATCTTGATGTTTGCAAGGGGCCTGGGAGAATTCGGAGCAACCATAATCGTTGCAGGTAACATTCCCGGCGTTACCCAAACCATCCCCCTTGCGATCTACGAATATGTTAGTTCACCAAAAGGGGATAGCCTGGCAATGGCGTTATGCTCTGTCTCTATAGCCATTTCCGTCATTGTTCTCGTTTTTTACGAATGGTTCGGCAGAAAAATGATTAAAAGGAAGTAACATGGAATTACGCGTATCAGCAAAGAAGCAGTTAGGCAAATTTCACTTTAGTGCTGATTTTGAAATTAAAGGCAGGAAAATTGGTATATTTGGCCCTTCCGGCAGTGGAAAGTCAACCCTTGTAAGTTTTATAGCAGGATTCCGATCCCCAGATAACGGCTCAATCAGCCTCGATGGCGAAACTCTATTTGATAGCAGCATTGGCATTAATATTGCTCCGGAACACAGACGTATCGGCATGGTCTTTCAACGTTCTCAGCTATTTCCACATTTGAGTGTTAAAAATAATCTTTTGTATGGATATAAACGCTGTCATGCCATATATAGAAAAATCAAACCAGATGAAGTGATAGATGTTATGCAGATTGGACATCTGTTAAAAAGGGGTGTCAGCAACCTTTCTGGCGGTGAAAAACAAAGAGTCGCAATAGGCAGGGCGATTCTTTCCAACCCCCGTCTTCTGTTGATGGACGAACCTTTATCTGCAATTGACGAAAGCCTGAAACTCCAAATTATTTCGTATCTGAAGAACACATGTGATGTATTTGATATTCCGTATCTTTTTATCTCCCACACATTGTTGGAAATGAGGATAATGGCAGACCAGATTCTATCTATCGCAGGTGGCTACGTAAAGGGTATGGTTACCGCTGAGGAACTTGCACGGGGGGAAATGAGAAATTCGGGCGGTTACACCAACCTTCTCAATTTTACCGGGCCACATCGTGTAAGCGATGTTTACGAATACAGGTGGGGAAACCAGGATATCTTTGTGGCCAATAATGGCGGACCACCAGCAACTCTATTTGAACTTCCTGCAAGAAATGTGATCCTTTTCAAACGCCATCCCGGGATGGTCAGCACTCGTAATTTCTTGAAAGGCGTTGTAACAGGCATATTTGATATGGGGACAACCGTGGGAGTAGAACTACAGCTCGGTAGCAAAAAGCTTGTGGCAGAAGTTACCAAAAAGGCAGCAAGCCAGATGGATATAAAGATAGGCTTAGAAATATTTGCCGCTGTGAAGGCCTTGGCATTTAAGCCTCTTTTTCGATCGCGTGAACCGTAGAACCCCTTAAAAGGACATGAAAGAGGGCCCATAAACTAATCTTTGAAGCTCAAACCACTACCCTGTGAGACAGAAAAAACATAAAAAGCGACTGTGAAGACACAAAAGAAGAGGGGCTGAGGTTATGCAAAAGTCTCAAATTATAATCGCTTTATGCAGATAACAAACTACTTTAATAACTGAACACAAACCGTTGATCCCGCAGGAATACATTCTTGTCCTTCGGGAATGGAGGCAACCGCTGCTGCCTCAGAGATGGAAGCAAGTCGGGTTCTCTCTTTAAATGGATAGAATGTCGGAAATATTTTATCGAAATTAATATGGCCATAAAAAAAATCTGTCCATTCTGAATTTCGCCCACGAATTTCAGAGGCAAGTATTGCGTTCACTGAGGGTAATTCCGCTGTTCTGTATCCTGAAATTGTCAGAAGGCCCGGTAAAACAATCTGTGTAAAACCGGTAAAATTAGAGGCAGGACCGCCGGATAAGATAAATATCGGTTTACCATTAAGGATACCGAAACCTACAGCCTTTCCTGGCCCTATGCGAATTCGGTGAAATATCTTTTTCCATCCAAGCCCTTCAAGAACCTTCTCGATAAAGTCATGGTCGCTTGTCCATGCCCCACCACTTGTTATAACAACATCTGTTTCCTCGGATAATGTTTTTAAGGTGTTTAAGATATCGCTATAATCATCATTTGCTGTTGTCATCCTGGCTTTCATTTTATATTTGATGCACCAACAAGCCACTGTCATAATATTGCTTGCGTAAAGCTTGCCCGTTTTTAAAGGTTTTCCAGGTTCGACAATTTCGTCCCCGATACCTATAATCCCAATGTTGGGGGTTTTAAAAACCGGTACCGTGCTATGCCCTCCTGCAGCGAGTAGGCCTACCATACTAGGCGATATCATCCTCCCTGATTCAATCAAACATTTTTGAGAGGAGACATCGCTTCCCCGTAAAAGAATGTTTCTGCCTGACTCGGCATGGACTCCAATTAACGCATATGAGTTTTTCTGCTTAACAAATTCTTCAGGAACCACTGCATCTGCACCAACAGGGATTCTGGCGCCCGTTGATAGTCTCACTGTGGTCCCCGGTGTAACCTGAATAACACCATCGTCTCCTGGCGTCGCAGACCCCAGTATCAACAAACGAACAGGCTTTTCGTCGGTGGCTGATTTCACTTCATGGGATATTACCGCATAACCGTCTTTAAGAGATGCATCTACAGAGGGAGAGTCAACAACGGCGTAAATATCCGAGGCAGCAACCCGATCAATACTATCTATCAAATGGACATTTTCAAAGGAAAGGCATTTGACATTTTCTTTTGTCAGGGTTAGGGCATCTTTTAGTCCATAAAAAAAATCCTTCAAAACAATCTCCTGTTTACCAATATTTGAATTATTAGCTTGTATAGATCATTACAGATATCTGTTTTGTTTTCATTAATATTATTATTGCGGATTTGATAGTTTGATATTCTATGATGGAGGCCCCGTTTTAAAAACGGGGCCTTTTGTATGATATGACGTAATTTGTAAACTATGCTACTTCCTTTTCTTTAGTTTTTCTTACAACTGCTCTCTGATCTTCAGGGGGAGGAGGTGGCACGGCTTCATTGACAAGTTTCGTTATTGCATTGAAGCGAGGAGGACAAACCTGAATACAGGTGCCACATTTGATACACTTATCCTGATCAATGATATGTATTTGGCCCTTCACACTTATAATTGCGTCAACAGGACATCTCCTGGCACAGGTCATGCAAGCCTGGCATTTTGCAGGGTCAATATAATACGATACCACTTCGTTAAGCAACTTTTCTACTTCTTCTTTTGTGAAAAACTCTTCATATTGGTCCTTACTTTCCAGATGTGTACAAAGTTTTTCGTTTTTCATAACTTTTATGTACGGTACCAATTTGCTGATTTCGGCAATTTTTGTATTAAGCTCCTCGCTGCTTATCGTTTCCCCCTCACCTTTACCGAGAGGTCCGATTTCCTTTATCCTTTTTACAAAACTATTTATTGTTTCAACAAAGACATTGGATTCGGAACCTGACATTAGCTGAATTCTCAGCCTGTCAGGGTTTAATCCCATATGTTCCATAATCCTTTTAAAAAGCAGTACCATATTAACTGCTTGATAATTTCCATGAGTGATATAATTACATTCGCCGAGATGACAAGCGCCGATTAACACACCGTCAATTCCCTTCGATAACGCCCTGAGGATAAAGCTCATATCCACTCTCCCAGAGCACATAACCCGAACAAGCCTTATTTCTGTTGTATATTGCAGTCTGGAAACTCCAGCCAGGTCAGCAGCGCCGTATGCTCAGGTGTCGCATACAAAACCTATCACTTTCGGTTTAAATTTCACGTTACTCATTGGTTTTCACCTCCATTAATTTGTAGCGGCAGCGGCGTCGATTTGCTGCATGATATTTTCGTCGGTCATGGCGTCGATTTCTGCAATTAACTCTTCATCAGTATAATGTTTTAGTTGTATAGCCCCGGTGGGACACTTGGCGTTGCAAAGCCCGTCACCCTTGCATAGAACTGGATTCACCACAACCTTTTTGCCCTGCTTCGTATCGCTTAGACTTAATGCACCGTATGCACATACATCCACACATGCCCCGCACCCCATGCACCGTTTTTCATCAACCTCACAGACAGAACCAGAAGCTACTACGATATCATTTGAAAGGAGTGTCAATGCCCGGCCTGCTGCTCCGTATGCCTGGTTTAGGGTTTCCTGGATGAATTTCGGATAGTGGGCCATGCCACAGAGGTAAACACCATCTGTAGAGAACTCCACAGGTCTCAGTTTTACGTGTGCTTCTTTGAAAAATCCGTCCACACTGAGCGTTACCTTGAATAGGTTGGCTATCTCTTTTGTTGCCTCTGACGGAATAACCGCAGCGGCCAAGGCAATAAAATCAGCATTTATTTCTATCTTGTCACCAAGTATGTACTCTGTGGTAGTGACTTTGAGAACGGGGCGACCGTCTTCTTCTGACTCACCCGGTTCTACCTGGGGCGGATCTTCCGGTTCATAACGAACGAATCTCACACCCTTGTCAGCAGCTTCTCTATAGTAATCCTCTTTGAACCCATATGTCCTGACATCTCTAAAGAGGACAAACACATCCATTTCAGGTTTTTTCTCTTTAAGCAGGAGGGCATTTTTCACAGACTCACTGCAGCAGATACGACTGCAATAATTTCTATCTTCGTTTCTACAACCGACACACTGTATCATAACAATACACTGTGCGTTTGTGATGGCCTCTTCACCGTTTACAATCTTCTCCTCCAGTTCAAGGTGAGTCATTACTCGCTCGTCCTGACCGTAAAGATATTCGGTGGGGGTATAAAGGTCGGCACCGATAGCTATTACAGTAGCACCGTGTTTAATTTCGGTTATCCCTCTGGGAGAGGAGATAGTGGTAACAAAATTTCCAACGTAGCCCGTAGCCTCTGTAATATTGGCGCTTTCATAGACATGTATCAACGGATTTTTGTAAACCTTTTCCATAAGATCTTCAAGGTATACCTGAACATCAAGCCCCTCTAATGTTGTGTGTATCTTGCGGGCTATGCCACCCAGTCGTGGGGCCTTTTCAATAAGATAGACTTCATGTCCCTGCTCGGCTATTGAGAGTGAGCAAGTCATTCCTGCAATACCGCCTCCAACAACGAGCGCCCTTTTATCAACTGAGAGGTCAAACTCCTGAAGCGGCTTAAGATGATATGCGCGGGCTACAGACATGCGGATAATGTCATATGCCTTGTTGGTTGCCTCTTCTTTTTCTTTTGAGTGCACCCATGAATTGTGTTCGCGGATATTTGCCATTTCGTAATAATACTGGTTTATACCTGCTTCACGTAGGGTGTCCCGGAATAGTGGTTCTAAGGTCCTTGGAGAACAAGCCGCCACAACAACCCGGTTTAGACCCTTCTCTTTAATCATGTCCGTAATTTCTTTAGCAGAGTTTGTGGCACATGAGAAAAGTTGTTCCTGAGCATACACTACATTTGGCAGCGACTTGCAATATTCTACGGTATCAGGAACATTGACCACCCTTCCGATATTAGCGCCACAGTGACATACAAATACACCTATTTTAGGTTCTTCTTGGGAAACATCTTTTTCTTCGGGGTAGATCCTTTCTTTTGAAAGGTTACCTCTTCTGTAATTTAGAAGGGTACCAATCTGTGAGCCAGCACCAGATGCACTGAAGACGGATTCGGGGATGTCAATAGGACCCTGTAAACCACCACTTACAAAGATGCCTGGTACGTTAGTAGCAATAGGATTCGTGGGTTCTATCTTGCAAAAATTATGGGACTCAAGCTCAATGCCAAATGTATTGGAGATGGCCTGTACATTCTTTGGCGGGTCCATGCCCACTGAAAGAATGACCATATCAAATTCTTCCTCTTTTATACCCTCATCAGGAGTGGAATATCTAATGGTTACGTTTTTTGTTATCGGATCTTCCCTTACAATTGACGGATAAGCTCTGAAAAAACGAATGCCCGGAAGACTCTCAGTTCTTTGATAGAAACGTTCAAAGTCTTTGCCGTAAGAGCGTATATCATTATGGAATATAGTGCATTCTGCATCGGCATCGTGATCTTTTGTAAGGATAACATGTTTTTGGGTATAGGTGCAGCATACAGATGAGCAGTAGCTGTTACCCCCCTCTATTACCTGACGGGACCCCACACATTGGATCCATGCGAGTTTATGGGGGTGCTTTTTATCGGATGCACGCAGCACTTCTCCCCCGTGCGGACCGGTTGAGCAGAGGAGTCGCTCGTAATCCATACTCGTAACAACGTTGACGAAATCCCTGTAGTGGTATTCAGGTCGTACTGTTGGGTCATAAGGTTCGATACCCTGGGAAAGGATAATGGCGCCTACATTGATGTCCATCTTTTGTGGTTTTTGATTCAGATCTATGGCGTTGTTTTTGCAGACTGCTTCGCAGATCCGGCATTTCTTTTCTTTCAGGTACAGACAGCTTTCGTCTATATATGTAACCAAAGGGATCGCCTGAGCAAAATATACGTGCACCGCCTTGTTGTCCGATATCTCCTGATTATATTGATCAGGGTACATAACAGGACAATATTCCACACAAACAGTACAGCCCGTACACTTATCCTCAAGAATGTAACGGGGCTTTTTGAGTAATGTGACGTTAAAGTTTCCTGCTTCTCCTTCTACACGTTCAACTTCCGTGTAAGTCAGTACTTCAATATTTGGATGCCGGCCGACCTCGACCAGTTTCGGTGCGAGTATTCACATCGAGCAGTCATTGGTCGGAAAGGTTTTGTCGAGTTGAGCCATGTGCCCGCCAATGGAGGGTGCCTTCTCAACTAGGTAGACCTTAAAACCGGCCGTAGCGAGATCCAGGGATGCCTGGATGCCGCTTATGCCACCGCCGACAACCATGACATCGCCGAAGTTGCCTTCGCCAACATTTTTACAGAGTTGTTGAATGTTCTCATTAAGCGATATTACGTTTTCCATTGTTTATCACCTCATAATCGTTACTTTGATTCTCAAAATCACTTTCAAGAGAATCTCGGCGAATCTATTAACCTGCATACCCTTTTACCATTGAATGTTCAACGCTTTCAATTTATTGAACAACCAATCCGTTCAGGACGAGAATATACCGACAGACTATGCTCGCGCACACGTCCAACCAAGGTAATACCAAGTTTGTGGGCAAGAATAGCAGAATTTCCAGTCAGAAAATGCTGACAAATAACAACGGGAATCTGCATCTTATAGATTTTGCGTATCATCTCCGTTGAAATTCGACCCGTACAAAGAAGAAGCTTATCTCTTGTTGATAGATCAGCAAGTATACACTCACCCAGTATTTTATCCAATGTGTTATGCCGCCCTATATCTTCTGCCACAAAAATTAGATCATTTTTGTCGGCCAAAGCAGCGGCATGCACGCCGCCGCCGAAACGTTTTAAATCCACCTTCTCGTGAAACCGTCTCATCAGCGTTAGTACTTGTTCCGGTGCAATTGAAACGTCCGCTTCAATGCTTTGTTCCATCACTGAAGCCAATATGTTGTTAACGTGATCGTATGACGGTCTTTTTGACGGCATGTCCAGTTCTTTCTTATTTAACTTAACATCCACGTCTGATTCGTTGTTGCGCAAACGCATCATTGTAACATCTGCAGCGCAAGTTATAAGTCCCTCAGAATAAAGCAATCCGAAAATTAAATAATTTAATTTTGTCGGTGTACAGCAAATTGTAGCGAATTCCAATTCGTTAACATACACAGTGAACTCTT
>ERZ795058.5088-NODE-5088-length-12222-cov-30.413660_pt1 | contig 12222 bp, 10 predicted proteins | sample MGYA00375142_ERZ795058 | MGnify/ENA primary metagenome ERZ795058 (study PRJEB30187, sample SAMN05720210) | activated sludge metagenome | isolation source: anaerobic digester from wastewater treatment plant | place: Japan | collected 2015-04-20 ...
TAAGACACGCCGCCAGCGTTTGTTCTGAGCCAGGATCAAACTCTCCATTATGTATCCTAACAGACTTTCGCCTGTCAGATTCCTTTGACTTCTTAACCCTCTCAAGCAGATCTACCTTATTACCTAAGATATTATCTACTGGCTCAATCCGTCCTCCGGTAGCATACCTATAAAGTCTCCCCTATACGTACACTACACGAAAAACCTTCCTCTATCCCCTTCCCTATTTACTTATCTCATAGATCCCTCGCAGTTACTCAGCCCCTTTAGCCTCTTTACTGCTATGCACCCCAAAAAGCCTTATACCCTTAGAGCGCTCGATGAAACTACCAAATCTATCCATAGTTGTCAAGTGCTCTAGAAGGCCCAGAAAGCTTTGCATATTTCGCATTTATTTGCTTATTATTGCAAATTCCTGCACAACACGCAGCATTAAGTGATGGGCGCGGATGTGAACATAACCGAACTAGCTCGAGTTGGTCAAGAGGTCTCTTGGCAATTATATAAAATAAATTCTTTGGTTTTTCGTTCTTTTACTTATACAATTTTTTGAATTGAACTAAATAGTCTACAAAAGACAGAACAGTGGCAATAGCTACAACAACATAGGAAATATAAGTCAAAGTTTGCAAAACACTTGCAAGCCCTGCCATCTCGCTAGAATGATTCGAAAAGCTGCCAAAAGCGACACCATTCATGTTAGAAGCATAGAGCTGAACAGTATACAAACCCAATGAAAGCAAGCCCGCCACCATATAGCTACCAGCCTTTAGCTTGCCCCCTGGACGAGCACCCATGGCTGTCCCTTTAAGCGCTAACAAGGCACGTAAAAAAAGAATCCCGAATTCGCGATACATAACTATTAGAAGAACCCACAAGGGCATTATGCCTATGCTTGCAAAGGCGAGAAAATATGTAACGCGGGAGATGACATCGGCAAAAGGATCAAATAGCTTGCCAAAAGAATCAACATGATTGCTGCTTCTGGCTATCTTCCCATCGATGAGATCGCTTATTTCCATCCAGGCGAATAGTATCCATAGCACGATAATAGCTGGCTCTCGCGGAATGAATTCGGCCTTAATAAAAAAGAAAAAAAAAGGCGCTAGAATTATTCTGCTTAGTGTTATCTTATCTGCAAGGTTCATCGAGATAAGCATATGGATTAGGCATCGAGCTTGTCAAGATTATGCTCAAGGCTATAGTATAACAATCAAATTTCGGCCTGCGCCTACCAGGTGAAAAAATGTGGCTATCTTATAGGATATAAATACTCATGGAAGAACGAGATAAAATTTCTGGCCTTCGCCGAAACATCCTGCTCACGATGTCGATATTCTTCGTTGTTCAATGCGCTATCTTTTTGACATTTGCCTTAGTTGTGGGGTTCGAATCGCAATATTGGACGATATTTCTGCCAATAAGCACTGGATTTCATATCCTTATTCTTATATTGTTGCTTCTTTTTCAAAATGACTTCTATATCGAATCCACGGGTCAAAAACTCGATCGAATAAATCTTGCCAATATAATTACGCTGAGCAGAGTAAGCTCCATGCCTACTCTCCTTGTACTCGTAATAGCCGCAAAAGAATACAGTATACGAATACCGGTCTTGATTTTAATTGCTCTTATTTTTCTTACCGACTTTTTCGATGGGCTTATATCTAGAAAGACAAATCAAGTCACAAAAATAGGTAGAATTATGGACTCGGTCAGCGATTATGCGCTGCTTATTGTCCTCAGCATTATTTTTCAGTATTATTTACTTATTCCGGGATGGCTCTTCTGGCTCATTATAGCGCGCTTCGGAATTCAGGGGCTGCTTATGGCAGTGCTTATGATAATCGAAAAACGCATCGAGCCGAAATCCACATTTATGGGAAAGGTGACCATTGCATCCATAATGGTGCTTTATACGCTTGAAATCCTAAGAGTGATTTTGCAAGCTCCTTCCCATTTGGCATTCCGGATAGCGGAGTGGATAGTTGCTATCATAATCGTAATTGGCATTTTCGATAAAATCGCCAGCTTTTTTGACACCCTCAAGAGCAAACCCTCCGCACCCTGATTTATCTTATTCTCAATAATCGAGGAGGAATTGCAATGGCTGTCATAAAAAGTGCCTTAGAGCTCGCACTCGAAAGGACAAAAGATCTACAACTCGACGAAAATGCCCAAAAAATTGCCGATGCGAAGATCGAGGGTCGAAAAGCGGCAAGCCGCTATTTGGAAGATCCAGCTTCGGTCGATTTCAAGGCAATATTGAACACATTAGATCCTGTTCAGCGTCAAGCTTTTTTGAGTTCAGCCTTCGAAGTACTCAGCAACTTTATCCAGCTACCAACCAATTCAGTGGTCGATACCGAAAAAATGGAAGCCATTGGCAAGGCTATAGTCTTACTCTGCGGTCTTTCTGCGCGCTTTCCGTCCGAAAAAGAAGTAAAGCTTGCGCAACAACAGGCTCGCTCGCTTTTTCAACAAATACTTAGGTTCCTAAGCCAATATCAAGAGGAAATGAAGCGGGTCGAACAGGCGATTCGCAATCAGTGGGCACCCAAGCTAAAAGAAAGAGAGAAACAACTAGCCGCAGCACTCGGGCAGAATGTACGAATGGATCCAATGTCCGACCCTGAATTTGCGGAATTCTATCGAAAGAATATCGAATCGATGCGGAATAACTATGGCAAAGCTCTGGAAGATGCCAAGTCGCAGCTTGCGGATATCTGCGGTTTCGAGGCCCAATAATCATAGAAGCGCAATATCGAATAAACTAGCGCTGAGGCTTGTTGAGCGCTATATATAAAAGCGCGATATCGGATTTTCGGACTCCTGGAATTCTCGAAGCCTGACCGAGCGTGAGGGGCTGGCTTGAGCTTAGCTTCTCCAAGGCTTCTTGAGATAGCCCTTTTACTGCTTTGTAATCAAATCCTTGCGGAATGAACAGCTTTTCTGCACGAGCAAGGCGATGTGCAAGGCGATTCTCTTTTTCCTGATAGCCCTTGTAGCGCTCGTTGAGAAGCGCGGTTATAACGCCCGAGGCTTGCATGCCCATACTCTCGGGCAGAATCTTGGCAAGGCGCGCAAGAGCCTCGGTTTCGTCATCATAGAGGCAACCGACTTTTGGATCGCGAAGCGCATCGGAAAGCGCCTGACCAAGGTGACCTTCGAGTTCGGGCATCTGCGCAATATCCTCATGACTGATTTTATGGCTTTGGAGAAGGGTTTCTGCCTCTTCTATTGTTCTTAGCCTGCGCTCAAAGCTTTCGCGACGCTGCAAATCCACAAGGTTCGTTTCAATTGCGTAAGGCGTGAGTCGCAGGTCCGCGGTATCGTGCCTAAGAGAAAGGCGGTATTCAGCCCTGCTCGTAAACATTCGGTAGGGCTCCTTTGGCGAGAGAGTCACTAGATCATCGATTAGGACGCCAATATAGGCCTCGTTTCTTCCAAGGATGAGTGGCGATGTTCTATCGAGTTTCCTGCGCGCATTGATTCCGGCCATAAGCCCCTGAGCAGCGGCTTCTTCGTACCCAGAAGTTCCATTGGTCTGGCCTGCTATAAAAAGTCCTTCTACAAGCTTAGACTCGAGCGAAGCATAGAGCGCAGCGGGATCGATGTAATCGTATTCGACTGCATAAGCAGGCCTAACGATTATCGCATTTTCAAGCCCAACAATGCTGTGATAGAAACGCTCCTGCACATCTTCTGGCAGCGAACTAGAAAGCCCATTTAGATACATCTCGTCCGTGGAAAGCCCTTCAGGCTCTATAAAAGCCTGGTGTCGATCTCTGTCCGGGAACCTCATTACTTTGTCTTCGATAGAGGGGCAATATCTTGGCCCTTTTCCGACAATACGCCCTGAAAAAAGTGGAGAGCGATCTAGCCCTGAGCGGATTGCCTCATGAGTCGCTGCATTTGTGTATACTACATAGCATGGAACATCGGGCCTCTCATAATCATGCTCAAGAAAGGAAAAGAAAATCTTGGCCTTATCTCCGCGCTGCACCTCGAGCTTAGAAAAATCGATGCTTCCTCGCTTTATGCGAGCCGGTGTTCCTGTCTTCATTCGCCCTAGAGGAAAGCCCTTTGCGCGAAGCGCCGTTCCCAACCCAATTGCCGCTGGTTCTCCAAGGCGACCGCCAGGCCCACTCCATGCTCCAATGAAGAGCTTTGCTTCCATAAAAGTGCCTGTGGTCAGAACCACAACCCGAGCCCCGATAGTGTTCCCTCGCTCCGTAACCACTCCTTCGATGCGCGGATGGGTACCTTTAGATAAAATAAAGTCCACAACCGTATCCATAAAAATCGTTAGATTTGGCTGGTTCTCGAGAGCTTGTCGGGCTAGTTTTGCATAGAGGGCCTTGTCGGCTTGCGCCCTTGGCGCCTGGACCGCCGCACCGCGTGAGCGATTGAGCATTCGCATCTGTATGGCTGCTGCATCTGCTAAAATTCCCATCTGCCCACCGAGGGCATCGATTTCGCGCACGAGATTGCCTTTGGAAAGACCACCTATGGCGGGATTGCAGGACATTCTGGCTATGGTGTCGGGGTTCTGAGTAATGAGGACGGTATTGGTTCCAAGCCTTGCAAGGGCGAGGGCAGCCTCGACGCCCGCATGTCCTCCGCCTATGACGATAGCCTCAAAATCTCCCATGTCAATCTCTCCTAATCTTTTGCGCTTTTTCGGATACGCGATTTGGCGCTTTGCGCCGGCGCGCTGTCGTTTTTAGCGTTCTAGCGCTCTGGCACTTTCGGCTTAGCGCGCCGGTGGCAGCTTGGCGCGCTGGCGCCTCTTCACTTGCCGAGACAAAAACAGCTGAATATGCGCTCCAGCACCTCGTCGGAGGCTATGTCGCCCGTTATCTCCCCTATGGATTCTGCCGCTTCTTTAATATGCAGAGAGACAAGATCGAGTGCTACACCAGCCTCATAAGCCTCCATGGCACGATTCAGCGCTTCTTGCGCCTCGGAAAGAAGCTGCTTTTGCCTTTCGCTTGCGATTCTGACCTGTAATTCCTGGTTTTGTGGCTCACCGCTTTCGGACTTTTGGTATTGCGGCTCGCTGCTTTGGGGGATATAACCTTTATCGATCTTGGCGCGGAGTTCATCTACCAGCACCGATTCCAAAAACCCAAAGGAAGCAACATCCTTGGCACTTATAGCCTTCCAGCCCGCAGGGGCCGACAGGCAATCCATCCGATCTACTTTGTTCCAGAGAAAAAGAGCCCCAGGATAAGCGGCCATAAAGTTTTTGTCCTCTTCATAAAGCCCGACCGTTCCATCTACCAGGTAGAAAATGACATCGGCCCTATCCAGCATAGCCTTGGCTCGACGCACGCCTTCAATTTCTATCTCATTCTTTGAGTCACGAAGACCGGCTGTGTCCACAAGTCTCACCGCTAGCCCACCAATCGTTATCCAGGACTCGAGCCAATCTCGGGTCGTGCCTGGCTCTTCGCTCACAATGGCGCGCTCTTCTCTCACGAGCAGGTTAAAGAGACTCGATTTGCCCGCATTTGGCCTTCCGGCTATCACCACCAATAGACCTTCCTGTCGTAATTTTCCGCCTGGATAGCTTTTAAGAAGCTCGGCGAGAGCACCTTGAATCTGGCTGATAATCATAGGCCAACGCTCGATCTCTTCTGGTCCTTCGTCTTCCGAGTAGTCGAGTCGCGCATCGATATCCGCAAGCACATCTAGCATCATGCTGCGGAGCTCTTTGAGTCGCTTAGAAAGCACACCAGAAAGCCGCGAGAGGGCATCGTGCCGAGCGGCTTCACAAAAAGCCAGGCTCAACTCATTTATGGCCTCAGCACGAACCAGGTCTGTCTTGCCTTCAATAAAAGCCCGAAAAGAGAATTCTCCTTGTAAAGCAGGAGAAAATCCTTGCATATAAAGCAAATCCAGAATCCGGCGAACCACTGCGGCCGAGCCATGGCAGAGTATCTCAACCGCATTCTCTCCAGTAAAGGAATGCGGAGCCTTATAGACAAGGGCCATAACCTCATCGATTCGCTCATTTGAGAGAGGGTCGATTATCCATCCATGGACTGCCTGGTAGCCAGCAGCGCCAAGAAGAGCCTCGGGCCGCGAAAAGCAACGAGCTACAATATCTATTGCAGCCTCGCCAGAAGTGCGGATAATCGCCAGGGCGGATCTACCCTCTGGCGTGGCTAGGGCTACTATAGGTGTATCACGGTCAAAATAATTTCTAGACATACAAAACTACGATAGCCTCACAGCGCCCTTTATTACAAGGAGTTCGGGTGCTTATTCAAAGCCGAAGGCCATAAATACTTACAGTAAAGCGACGATTTAGGTACAATAGAGACGAGGTAAAATACATGACTCCACAGGAACTATCCAGACTCGATTATGAAGGCGCTTCTCAGACTATACTCGCCTATACAATCGATGCAAAAAAATACGAAAAGGAAATTGCAGCTCTTAAATCCCAGGCCCAAGAGTGGAGAGTCAAGGCTGCAGAAGCTCAGACCAAGGCCGCTCCCGAGCTTTCCGAGGCCGCCTCTAAAAGAGCGTCGGAGTTGGAATCGAAGGCGCAGCAGCTTTCGGTAGAGCTTGTCGCTATCCGTCGCGACATAGAACAATTGCGCGAAGCTCTCCCCATAATCAAGGCAAAACAGCGCAGGGTCGATCCCGACCAACTCCTTGCGGAGCTCTCGATGATAGTGGGTTTGGATGCTCTCGGAGACAATAAAGAGTCTGGTCCCAAGAGCGATTCGACAACTTCGAACGTTGATAAGGATTCCGGCGCAGTAAAGGATCAGGACAGTTCCGACAATAAAATCCCTGCAAGCCCCATGAACCCCGTGAGTTCAGTTAAGCCTGCAAGCCCCGTAACCCCTACGAGCCCAGCGAACTCCGAGAGCTTCGCGAACCCTGAAAGTACCCAAAATCCCTCAAAAGCTGCGAGCCTAGCCGACCAGGCCCTCGACGATGCCCTAGCTGAGCTTAAGAAAAAAATGGGTCTCCTCTGACTTTGTCTTTTTATTTTTATGTCGTATTTTAATAAACAAATAATATAGAGAACAGCAAGATGAAAATGCGTCATTTGCCCGTATTGCCTGAATTCCCTCGGCCGCTTCTTTTTGCACATCGAGGGCTCAACCGAAAATATCTCGAAAATTCAATGGAATCTTTCGAGGCTGCATTTAATGCCGGAGTGCCCGGCATAGAGCTCGATGTCCATCTGACAGCCGATGATAAACTAGTGATTTTTCACGATGACACAACCAGCCGTATAGAACAAAAAATTCAACCCGAAGCTCCTGCCCGCAACCTTGAGCTCGAGGCTTCCACTTTTGTCGAACTCCGATCTCTCTTTATTGGTGCTCATATTTCTCTTCTCGATGAGCTTTTTGACTGCTTTGGAGAAGCGCTATATTACGATATCGAACTGAAATCTCGCAGCACGGCAGATACTGGACTTGCTTCGAAGGTTGCGAGTGCGATCCGTTCACACAATCTCGAAAGCAATTGCATTATCTCGTCTTTTAATCCATTTGCTCTGCGCTACTTCCGACAGGCGGAATCGGCTGTTCCAGTAGGCATAATCTGGAGCAATTCAGACGAGCTCTATTGGTTTCTGCGGCATGGGGAAGGTGCACTTATTTCGAAATCGGATTTTCTAAAACCTGAGTCGAGCTTGTTTGCAAACATGGCTGGCCGTCCACCGCTTCATTTGCTTCCATGGTTCAGAGGCTCAAAAGAAAAGCCTATAATTCCCTGGACGGTAAACGATCCGGAAAAAGCCTGCTATTTCATTGACCAAGGCTCGACAGGAGTTATATCGGACATCGCGGACGAAATACTTATTCGATTTCGTGCAGAGCACGAGCAAGCGGCAGCCGCCGACCCAAGCCAAAAGCTCTCTTTGAAAGCTTAATTGCAGGTGCGGCTTGCCTGCGCTTGTATTCCGCTTTGCCGGTCATCTCCAGCGTTTTTCGCACGGTGCCGCGATCGAATCCTAAGTTTACGATTTGGTCCATAGAGAGATTTTCTTCTATATATAATTGCAAGATTTTGTCCAGCACTTCGTATTCTGGAAGAGTATCCTGATCCTTCTGATTATAGCGCAGTTCTGCGCTTGGGGCTTTGGCAATAATGGGCTCAGGAATGGGTTCGATATCGCCATTTTCGGCTGCTACTCGATTGATATAGAGAGCGAGCCCATAGACTTCGGTTTTATAAAGGTCGGCGATAGGAGCAAGGGAGCCGTTCATGTCGCCATAAAGGGTACAATAGCCTGTGGCAAGTTCGCTCTTGTTGCCTGCGGTGAGCAGAAGTGCATTGAATTTATTAGACCAGGCCATCAGCAGGGTCCCTCGAATGCGCGCCTGCAGATTCTCTTCGGTGGTATCATAAGGCTTACCAGCAAAAGGCACGGAAAGCGCCTCGAGGTAAGCGGTAAAGGGAACCTCTATCGGTATTCGCTCGAGTCTAAGCTTATTGCGTCTGCAGAGCTCGACAGCATCGTCCAAAGATGCCTCGCTTGAGAATCGGCTTGGCATTGCAATGCAAGTGACATTCTGCCGACCTATAGCTTGTGCGGCCAGCACAGCTACCAGTGCCGAATCGATACCTCCGGAAAGGCCTAAAACCACCTTAGAAAATCCGGATTTTCTCAGATAATCCTTAATTCCAACTACAATCGCGTTCTGAATTTCTTCGTACCTATCTAGGTAAGGAAGTTGATTCTCTTCGATAAACTCTGCCTTCTGAAGCAAAGGATCGAAGAGCATGCGATTCGCTTTGCCGCTGACACTGTCGTAGATAAGCGCTTCTTCAGCCCATCCGCATATTCCGCAAATGGAAGCATCTTCTCCCATAGCAAAAGAGCGCCCATCGAATACCAATGAGTCGTTTGCTCCGACTGCATTACAGTAGAGCACTGGAATGTATCCTGCGCGAACCGCTTTTTCAGCAAGTCTGATCCTTGTCTCGAGTTTTCCAGCAATAAAAGGCGAAGCTGAAGTGACAACTATTATATCGGCCCCTTCGTCCATAAGTTCCTTTACTGGATCGATCGCATATTCTTGCGAGGCATTGGGTTCTTCCCACCAAAAGTCCTCGCAGATAGCAAAACCGACCTTACCCCATGGTTGGACAAAGAGGTTTCGTTCTTTGGCTGGTTCGAAGTACCGAGCTTCATCGAAAACATCATAGGTAGGCAGAAGGGTCTTAGCTTGGGTAAAAACCACCTTCCCATCTTGGATAATCGAATATGCATTTACGAGCGATTTTCCAGTTCCATTACGATTTCTGTCAACGTAACCCACTCCAACTGCCACATCCGAAGGCAACATCTTCTGAAGCATTCGAATAGCCGCTATGGAACCCAGCAAGAAAGATTCCTGATCGAGAAGATCCATCGGCGGGTACCCGCATAGACATAGCTCAGGAAAGACCACAAGGTCGACTCTTTCCAATGCAGGAAACATGGAAAGCATGCGATTCACCATGGCGATCACTCGATCGGCATTGCCTTTGAAGTCTCCTATTTTGGAATTGAGCTGAATTAGAGAGATTTTCATCGCTCTCCCCCGCTTTTGATCTTCTTTCGCAGCTTACGAGCGCTAGAGGCATCATATTTCGTGGATCTGGCATTACCGCTGCCACTTGCTCGACTAGCGCCTCCTCCTTTTCTAGCCTGAGCCGCGTTAACCTCTCCCCCAGCTCTCGATGCATCTATGAATATAGGCTCTCCTGGTTCTATCTTAAAATGCTTTTTTGCATAGAAAAGAAATATTAGAGCCCCGATGATCATGATAAAACTTAGAATCTGGCCCATCGAAAAATTGAAAGGAGAGACAAAGAGCGCCATGGGTGCATCCGGATCTCCGAGAGCTAAAATATAGCCTAATCCCGAATCGGGCTCTCGGAAGTACTCTACAAAGAAGCGTGCTATTCCATATCCCAGAGAATATGCTGCCACACCTTCGCCTCGAAAACTTCGCCGAGGACGCACGAAAAACCATAGTATTAGCCATAACACGATGCCCTCGAGCAGGGCTTCGTAAAGCTGGGAAGGATGACGCGGCAGATTTACCATATCATTCATGGACACAATTCGAATTCCCACTTTGCGCGCTATTTCCTGAACCCATTGCTCCTTAGCAGAAAAACGCTCCGCATTAGGAAAAACCATGGCCCAAGGCGCGGTGCTGACCTTTCCCCATAGTTCGCCATTTATAAAATTGCCAAGCCTGCCAAAAGTATAGCCAAGAGGTGCCGAAACCGCGATCAAGTCCGCCCAATCGAACCAATTCCATTTGTGGACCTTGCACCATATTAGAGTGGCAACGATAAGCCCAACAAAGCCGCCATGGTAGGACATACCCTGAAAACCAACAAATGTCCCTGATTCATCGAAAGGCCAAAAAATGTACCATGGTTTGATCCAATAGTAATTCGTTGGCTCGTATATTAGTGTGCCAGCCAACCTACCACCAAGGAGAATCCCGACGATCCCCCAGATGAAAAAGTTTGCTGCTTCGTCTTCGGTCCACGGAGCACCGAGCCGTTTGGATTCTCGCTTAAAGAGAAGCCATGTAACGCCAAATGCAATGAGATACATTAAGCCGTACCATCTAAAGGGCAGGCCTGGAATTATCTCTGGAGAAAGCCACTTTGGAAATTCAAGCATCGCAACCATCAGGAGACCTCATGCTGATCTTTATGAGTCTTGTCCATAATCTCTGTCTTTTCCATGTTCTCTGGATTTTCTGCCTTTTTTGCCTCTGGCAGTTTAAACTTAAGAGCATCTATCACAAGCAGGCCCAAAATAACAATATCCAGCAAAATCAAGGTAATCATCGAGGTAGCAGCCTTTACCATATCCACAGGAAAGGACCCGCCAATATTGCGAATGTAGGCCAACAAAGCAATCACACTAAGTATCGGAGAAACACAAGCCACGATAAGCGAAGGCTTCCTAAGATATTCTCGCGCTCCTGCCTTGATATACTGAATTAGAACTATGTAGACGAATAAGAGATTATACAACTGAAATATTCGAAGCAACGCCGATGTTACGCCACCATAATCGCTCATTCCAAACAGAATCGCCACAATACCAATTATAAAGATACGGAGAAAAGCCACAATTGCGGCAATTAGCAGAAAAAGCGAACGTTGCATATCGAAAAGGAGTCTATTAGGCCTATCTTCCATAGTCAAGACAGTAGCAAAATTATGGTTAATTGGCTATGATAATGTAACTCATGAGAATACCAGTCTCGGGAAAAAAGGAGTCTAACCCGATGAAGCATATAGATGTGCCGGCAATAAGAAAGCAGATAATTTCTTTTGTTAGCCTTGCCGTTGTGCTGGCCTTATCATTCGTAACAGTTTCGGTTCCGGAGCTCTATGCACAACAGCTAAAAACTCCTGATTCAAAGCAGTATTCATTGCTGCTGCAGAACATCTATCATTTTATCCTTCAGAACTACGTCGAGGAACCAGACCCCACCAAGCTCTATGAGGGAGCCGTAAAGGGTATGCTCGACTCTCTCAACGACCCATACTCCACATATCTAGATGAGGACATGATGTCCGATCTGATGTCCGACACTACTGGTATCTATGGAGGAATAGGTCTTTATATCTCCAAACAAGCAACAGTGGCAAACGAGAACGCTCCACGATATATCGAAGTCGTATCGCCAATAGAGGATACACCTGCTTGGAGAGAAGGAATTCGCCCTGGCGATCTAATTATAAAAATCGATGGCGAAGACACATCTCCTTTGAGCACCGACAAGGCCTCGGCCAAGATCCGAGGAGAAGCAGGCACAACCGTAACTCTCACATTTAGAAGGGGAACCTACGAGTTCGAAATAACATTTACTCGGACCAAGATAGAAATCCCTGCGCTAAAGAGCGCGCTCATCCAGACAGCAAATGGAAATGTCGGTTATATCCGCATAATCGAGTGGAATGCCAATACTGCGCCGCAGATGAAGACAGTGCTCCAAGATATGAAAAAACAATCCATTGACAAATTCATTTTAGACGTGCGCTCGAACCCAGGCGGGCTCTTGTCTTCCGTGGTAGATGTCAGCGATCTCTTTCTATCTACGAATGTAATCGTATCTACAAAAGGGCGCAGCTCTTCCGAAAATTATGAGTACAAGGCAAAGCCAGACCTAGCAATTCCTGCAACTGACCGGATGATCGTCCTCATAGACCAAGGTTCTGCTT
>ERZ795058.5089-NODE-5089-length-12219-cov-3.277787_pt1 | contig 12219 bp, 13 predicted proteins | sample MGYA00375142_ERZ795058 | MGnify/ENA primary metagenome ERZ795058 (study PRJEB30187, sample SAMN05720210) | activated sludge metagenome | isolation source: anaerobic digester from wastewater treatment plant | place: Japan | collected 2015-04-20 ...
TGAACAAATTATCGGCAGCATTGATGATGATGGTTATTTGCGGAGAGAAATTTCAGCCATTGTTGATGACCTGGCATTTTCGCAAAACGTAATGACGGAAGAAACCGAAATTATTGAATTGCTGGATTTAATTCAGGGCTTTGATCCGCCGGGAGTTGGTGCGCGCGATTTACGTGAATGCTTATTATTACAACTGGAAAGAAAAACACAAACCAAACATATTAAACTCGCCATTAATATTATTGAAAATTATTTTGATGAGTTTACGAAAAAACATTACGATAAATTAGCACGTCATTTAAAAGTTGAAGATGATGTTTTAAAACCGGTAATAGCGGAGATCACCAAATTAAATCCGAAACCGGGCGGAAGTGCAAAAGAAGACGGCACGAATTTATATCAATACATTATTCCCGATTTTACAATTGTAAATGTAAACGGCGACCTTGAACTAAAACTCAATTCGCGTAATGCACCTGAACTTCGTGTGAGCCGCGATTTCAGAGATATGATGGTGGATTATAAAAACAGTTCATCAAAAGATAAAAAACAGAAAGAAGCCATCATGTTCATCAAACAAAAAATTGATGCAGCAAAATGGTTTATTGATGCCATAAAACAACGTCAGCAAACGCTGTGGTCTACCATGTATGAAATCATGTTGCATCAATATGATTTTTTCCTCACCGGCGATGAAACTACCATGAAGCCGATGATATTAAAAGATATTGCAGAAAAAACAAATTTGGATATATCTACCGTAAGTCGTGTGGCAAACAGTAAATATGTACAAACCGAATTTGGCACTTATGCATTAAAATATTTTTTCAGCGAATCGTTGTCTACCGATACCGGTGAAGAGGTTTCAACCCGTGAAGTGAAAAAGATTTTATCCGAATTAATTGAAAACGAAGATAAAAAATCACCACTGAGCGATCAGGAACTGATGGAAGACCTTCGTAAACGCGGATATAATATTGCCAGAAGAACAGTTGCAAAATATCGTGAGCAATTAGATATCTCCGTTGCGCGTTTAAGAAGAGAATTATGATAAAAAAAATATTCGGGCATTTTTTTTCGATTTTATTTCTGCCGCTATTGTTGCCGCTTTATGGAACGTTTTATGTAATTTATACCAATCCGTTTTATTTCCCCGACAGCCCTTCATACATGTTAACGGTAATTCGTATAGCCCTGTTAACATTCTTTTTTCCGGCTTTTACCATCGGCTTATTATCGGCTTTAAAATTTATTAAATCGGTAAATATGTTCGACAGGCAGGATAGAATTATTCCTTACATCGCTGCCGGTTTCTTTTATATTTGGGCTTATGTGGTTTTTTTGCGAGAAGGATTTAATCCGCAGATAACATTTATTCTATTAGGTTCAACAATTGCCGTGTTTGTGGATTTTATGATTAATATCTTATTTACGAAAGTAAGTATGCACGCAACCGGTGCCGGGGGGATGATTGCAGTTATTATGATTTTATTACCGTATTCATACGTAAATGTGTTGCCGCTTTTTTTAATCACAATTGTTTGTGCCGGATGTGTCGGTGCTGCACGGCTTGCCTTAAAAGCGCATACTGAACGCGAAGTATATCTTGGTTACATGACCGGCTTTGTAAGCTTTATGATTGCCGCTATTTTTTTCCGTGGGTAAACGGATCTACGGCAGTAATTTCTTCAGATTTAATCCAGCCAATATCGCCATTTGGAATTTTTACTTCCGACCAATTATTGTCGCTGCTTAATAATTTCAATTTCAATCCTTCGTGAAGTAAAAATAAATTCGTGCTGTTTTCAGAAGGTTCACTTTTTAAAATAGCACTTGGTGTCATTACTATAGCGAACTGATAATCCCGGTCATAAGTATTTCTGCCCACTGCGCCAATTAAACAGATTAATCCGAAAAACAAACCGAATACAAAAACGAAAAATCCCGGGCGCTGATAATTTTTAAACCGGTTTATACGATATAATGCAAAACCGAGCAAGGCAATCCAAACAAATGTTATTGCGAGAAAACTCCAGGCATGTGCAGTAAAAATGTGAATAAAATCGGACCACCACACTGCAAAAATGGATTGTGGAATCGGGTCAATTTCATCGCGAATACGGCGGTACGATAATTCCAGATTATAAGCTGCATCTTCATTTCCGGGATTTAAATATAAAGCCCTTTCATAATTTAAAATTGCCTTGCCTATTTCATTTGTTTTATAATAACAATTACCGAGGTTATAATAAATTTCGTCGGAAGGTCCGTTTTGATCAATCAGGTTTTGATACACACGAATGGCAGTTGCATAACTGTTATTTTCATACATTACATTACCATATACAAATGTTGTGGTATCAATAGCTGTGGCAACTGAAATGGTATCGGCAGCTTCTTCAGCGCGTACACTATTTAATGTTATTACAAAAATGATTAACCACAATCCCTTTTTCATTTGATTTCGTTTTCCAGTTTTGTAATTAAATCAACAGCTTGCGTATATACTTGTTGCAAAGAGCCTGAATTAATTGCAGGAGCGTATAATGACATCTCGCAATCGTTTAATAAATGAATTAAGGTAGCAGAAGTTGTTGCCGATACATTTCTTTTACTTAATACCTGTTCAACATTTTCTTTCGATAATTCACTTTTATTAATTACCAGTTTATCGCTTAAATATCCCCACAATGCTTTTATTGTTTCATCAAAAAAATCGCGACTGTTATTTGCAGCAGCATAGGTTTCTGCTTTTGCCAGTCGTTTTTTTGCATTGGCATTTGCGTTATTTATACGCAAACTCACTACATCGCTGTTTTTGCGTTTCTGATTATATGTGTACACAAATAATCCGGCGCCGGAAATAATAGGCAGTAAAAACAAGCAATAAAAACCGATACTACCTGCAAAATCGGGGCGTTCGGAATAGTATGTCGGATTATGTTTATTAATAAAACGAATATCATTTGCCAATGCTTCCAGTTCCTCTTTTTTTGTAGCATAATTTCCGGTTGAAGGATTGTAGCCGGGCCCTGCTTCCACTTTTACATTATACGCTTCTGATGCCAGTGATACATATTTATTAGTTGCCGGTTCAAGGTATGACCAAGTGTACGACGGAATGGTAAAATCACCCGGAGAGCGGGGAATTAATAAATATTCAAAAGTTTTGGTACCGGATGCCGTTGTAATTTTTGGTTCATAAGTTTCCCACCCCGGAGGCAGATTTAATTCAGGAGCGCTGAATAATTCGAGATTGCCTGTGCCGGTAATTGCTATGCGATAAGTTAAAGGTTCATCCGTTTTTGTTTCGGTGGCATTTATTTGCGTTTTCATCGTGAACTTACCGACTGCGCCATTAAAATCGGCGGGCGTATTTGGTGGAAGTTCATTTACTTTAATTTTTACCGTATTCGATTTTATATTTACCAAAACCTGTTTTGCATTTGTTGCAAACGGATTAAAATTGCGTGACTGATTGCGTAATAAAACCGCAAAAATGGCATCAATTGAAAGTGGGTCAACTTCTAATGTGCCTGAACGTTGTGGTGTGAGCATTGTTTTTTTAATAATGGAAACCTGATAGCGCACACCGTTAATTGTTTCCGTTTTTAACTGCTGATCCGGCAGGTCAATTTCTTCCGCATAAAACCCATCGTATTTAGGTGTAATAATATTTTGAAATCCGCGCGGACCGATAATATCACCTTTATCGGCAACATACATTTTAAGTGTAACAGCAATATTTTCGCCTTTATACACTTCCATATCGCTCACTTCAGTTTTTATAAAAACATTTTCTTTTACATAACTTTCAATATCACCATTACTGCTGCTTTGCGGGTCTTGTGATTTTTGGTTGGTTTGTGCAGGGGTATTTCCTGTTGAAGCAGGTTTATCAATTACTTCAATACTTATTGGTTTGGTAGAATAAGTTTGTCCGCTCACTTTTACATAAGCAGCACTTATGGTAAATGTTCCCAGTTTTTTGGGTTGAAGTACATAAGAGTAAGCAATTTGTTGTGATGTTTTCCCATTAATATTCTGATAACTCATACTTTGATTCGGTCCGCCCAAAACAATAAAATCACTTAATGTCGGAGGTCTGAAATCTTTTGCATCAGCACTGTTATTTATGGTAATGGTATATTTAAACCTGTCGCTGAGGCCAACCTTATTGCTGCTTACGGTAGCTTCAACAAAAACACTCTGCGCAACAAGTTGATGCGCAAAAAATATACTGCTTAATACAATTAACCACTTTTTCATGTTACCAGTCCTTTTCTGAATCACTGCTTGCAGGTTGTGCTTTTTGTTTATTTACTTTATTCTGCACATTTTTATCATCGCTGTTGAGTGATTGTAATATTCTTTCCAATTCTTCTTTCGTGTATTCTTTTGGTTGTGCGGGCTGTTGTTCTTTTTTTTGCGGCTGCTGATTTTCTTTATTCTGGTCCTGCTGTTTTTGTTGTTCTTGTTTTTGCTGGTCTTGCTTTTTTTGATCCTGCTTTTGTTGGTCCTGTTGCTGTTGTTGTTTTTGTTGCTGTTGTTTCAACATTTTTTGTGCGTAAGCAAGATTATATTTTGTACCTGCGTCATCCGGCAAATTGCGTAACGATTGTTTATATGCATTGATACTTTCTTCATATTTTTTTTGTTGGAGATAAGCATTCCCCAAATTATGTAAAGCCTGAGCTCTGGTTTCAGGGTCTTTAGCCTGATCTGCCGCACGCTGGTATTGTTCTATGGCTGCATCATATTGTTGCTGCTGATAATAGGTGTTACCCAGATTATACGTTCCGGCATCCGATTCCGGGTCTTCCGTAAGTGCCTGCTCATAACTTTTTTGAGCGCCGGAATAATCCTGCTGATTATATTTTTCGTTGCCTTCTTTAATAATCGTATTTGCCGATTGCCCGAAAGTGGCAGCCGCTGCAAATACAAAAAGCAATACAATAAGTCCCTTTTTCATAATATTATTTATCATCAAATAAATTCACTTTTTCGAGCCACTTCGGTTTTTTGTCTGAAAGGAAAAACTCAAGCGTCAATAAAAATAATCCAATTCCGAGAAATAACTGAAAATGATTTGCATATTCAGTAAACTCATAGGTATCGTCGGTTGTTTTATCCAGCGCGTCAATTTCGTCGTACACATCGTCGATCACCTTTTTACCACTGCTTAAATTCATATACAATCCATTAGCATCAGTTGCCATGTTTTGTAACATCGGTTCATTCAGTTTAGTCAAAATTACATTTCCCTGCCGGTCTTTTTTAAATCCATCCACAACATTACCTTTTCGCAGCGGAATTGGTGCTCCGGTTGAAGTGCCCACACCTAGTGTAATAATTTTAATATCCCTATCTGCCGCTTCCTGCGCCATTTCCACAGCATTATTATCATGACTTTCGCCATCGGTAATTATGATAATTGCCTTCCCTTTTTTATTGTCTTTATCGCCACCATTTTCAAATGCATCAAGAGCAGTTTGTATGGCACTACCAATTGCAGTACCCTGATTGGTAATGGTTCCGGTATTAATATTATTTAAATACATTAAAGCAGCACGTGAGTCAGAAGTAAGTGGCATTTGCACATAACTTTCTCCGGCAAAAACAATTAACCCAATTCTGTTCGATGATAAACGTTCAATTAATTGTGCTGCTGATAATTTTGCCTGTGCCAGTCTGCTTGGTTTTACATCTTCTGCAAGCATACTGTTAGAAACATCAAAACAAATCATAATTTCAGCACTTTCGCCTTTTACTTTTTGTTTTTTTGAACCCATTCTTAAATTCGCAAGGCCGAGGATAATAAATAAACACGCACCCATTAATACCATAAATTTTATCCATTTTCTTTTAACGGAATTGCGGTGCATTAATTGCTCCACCAAAGCGCGGTCGCCCATTCGGGTAATGGCTTTGTTCCGCCAATTGATATAGGCATAAAACAGCATTACCAAAACCGGGATAATGGCTAAAAAGTAAAATGCTATTTTATTTTCGAATTGCATATTAAGTTAATGAGCGGAATATGGTATTGGTTAAAATTATTTCTAAAACAATTAATATTAATCCTGCCAGCGCAAAGTAAAAAAAATGTTCATCGTAACGCTGGGTAATATCTACTTCAAATTTTTGTTTTTCAATCTGGTCAATCTGCTGATAAATTTCAGATAATTTTTCTTTTGAATCCGCTTTAAAATATTGTCCTCCGGTTAAATTGGAAACATCTTTTAACATTGGTTCATCGAATGAAATGCGCGGGTCGAGTTCAAATATGCGACGACCATTTTTATCGATTACAGGAATGGGTGCATTTGCTTCTGTTCCCACACCAATTGTATATACTCTGATATTTAATTGTTTAGCCGCATTAGCTGCATCAACCGGAGAATATTTTCCGCCAATACGCACTCCGTCAGTTAATAAAATAATCACTTTGGTAGACAAATTTACAGTGTCAGCCAATCGGTTTACAGCCATAAATAATCCGTCGCCAATTGCAGTTCCATCTTTTAGGTACCAGTTATCGGCAGTTTCAACCTGAGCTTTCAGCATTTCATGATCGAGTGTGGCGGGGCATTGTGTAAATGCTTCTCCTGCAAACACCACTAATCCGATACGGTCGTTGGGGCGACTGTCGATAAATTCGTTGGCAGCCACTTTTGCTGCTTCCATACGGTTGGGTTTAAAATCGATAGCATACATACTTGGCGAAACGTCAAGTGCCATCATAATATCTATTCCCTGAGATGATATTTTTTTATTACTGAAACCGGTTTGGGGACGAGCGATAGCAATTACAATTAAAACAAATGCACTAATTCTCAAAATTGGCAACAAACGCATCCATTTAATTTTAGCAGGAATTTTACCGCTAAATCCAGCAATAGATGAAATTTGAAATGTTACAAATTTTTGTTTGCTCTTTTTTCTGATATAATAAATATAAACCGGCACCAGCAGGAGCAACAGCAGCAACCAGGGATCTTCGAATCGGATATTATTTAAATATTCTTTCATTTGTTTTGCTCCGTATTTGAAACTACCGGTGTTGTTTGTTCAACAAATTGTTTAACCAGGTCCATTGCTTTTACATTCTCATTTGCCAATGGTCGCGATTTTGCAAATTTGGCCATATCAGCCAATTGTAAAACATAAGTAATATCCGGCTCCAATTGTTTTGCTTCCGGAATATGCTGAATTTGTTCAATTATTTCATCACTGGTGCTTTCCATCGCATTAATGGTAAATCGTTTTTCCAGATAAGTGCGCAAAATATCAGTGAGCTCCGAATAATATAATTTAAGCTGGTCCTGTTGCCATAATTTTTTGGCTTCGAGTTCATTTAATTGACCCATTATAATTTCGCGCAACGATTTTTGCACAACTGGTTTTGCAGGTATAATCGGTTTTTCTTTTTTGCGAATAAAGAAATACCAAATCAATAAACCGATAATTAATAAAACAGCTGCACCGATTATTATTTGCAAAGTGGTAAATCGTGGAACCGAAACATCTTTAATTCCCTTTATGGGTTTAATCACCGCAGTAGTATCCACATCAGGTGTAAGTACATTAAACGGCAACGAATCAGACACTACCGAATAAATTGTAGTATCGCGCAATTTATTATAAGGCAATTGCACTTGCGGAAAATAATAATTTCCTGCCTCATACACACTATAAATAATTTCTTGTCGGTAAGTTAACTTTCCGTTTTCGCGTAAGGTATCAATTGGTTGGGTAGATATAATTTCGTAGCTCGCAATTTCATCTGCCGAAGGCCATAAACATTTTATGGTGCTATCGGCAGAAACGCTTATTTCAACGCGGATATAATCGCCGATGGCATATTCAAATTTATCGGTTGCAACATGTATATCAATTTGTGCGCGCAAACTTTGGCACAAGAGAAAAACAAAAACATATGTTACAATTTTTTTCAGCATGTTATTTTTTCCGTATTCTTTTTCTGAAAAAACTGTGTAATTCCTGTATATAAGGTTTTTGGCTATGAATTGAAATGGTATCAGCGCCGCTTTTTAAAAAGGTTGTTTTAAATGCCTGCACGTTGCGGATAAAATTTTTGCGATATTGTTCACGCACCATTTTATTGGAAGTATCTACCAGAACGGTTGCATTTTTTTCGGGATCATACATTCTGATGATACCCGCATCCGGCAATTCTTCTTCACGCTTATCGTGAATATGCACACCGATTACATCATGTTTTTTTGCTGCAATCATAAGTGGTTTATCATATCCCGAATCCATAAAATCGCTGAAAACAAAGGCAATACTTTTTTTCTTTACCACATTACTGAAATATTGTAATGCCATAGCAATATCGGTGCCTTTGCCTTCCGGAGTTAATTCCAGCAAATCACTGATAATTCTTAAAATATGCGACTTACCTTTTTTGGGTGGAATAAATTTTTCGATGCGGTCTGAAAATAATATCACCCCAACTTTATCATTATTATTTATTGCAGAAAAACTGAGCACCGCAGCTATTTCTGTAATGAGTGCATTTTTCATTTGCAATTGTGTTCCGAAAAAAGCACTTTGACTAATATCGATGAGCAACATTACTGTGAGTTCACGTTCTTCTTCAAACACTTTTATATACGGATGACTCATGCGTGCGGTAACATTCCATTCGATATTGCGGATATCATCACCAAAACTATATTCACGCACTTCGCTAAAACTCATACCTCTTCCTTTAAAAGCAGAATGATATTCACCGGAAAAAATATTCTGTGAAATACCTTTTGTTTTTATTTCAATAAGTCTGACCTTTTTAAGAAGCGTTGCTTTATCCAAAGTATGATCTATTGTTGAAAGAAATATTTCTAATTAATAAGTAGTGTTACTTTAATTGTTCCTTAATTATTTAAGGCACCTCAACCACGTTTAATATTTCGGCAATAATATCTTCCGCAGTAATATTTTCCGCTTCAGCTTCGTAGGTTAAACCGATGCGGTGACGAAGTACATCCTGACAAACAGCACGTACATCTTCAGGAATAACATAACCTCTGCGTTTAATAAATGCATATGCTTTACTTGCCATTGCAAGGTTAATACTTGCACGTGGCGAACCACCGTAAGCAATGAGGTGTTTAATTTTATTTAATTTATAATCTTGCGGTTTACGTGTTGCAAAAACGATATCGAGAATATAATTTTCAATTTTATCGTCCATATACACTTCCCGAACCAGGTCGCGTGCTTTTAAAATTTCTTCCGGTTTAACTACTTGTGCAATTTTTGAAACAGCGCCCATAACATTCTGGCGTATAATTAATTTTTCGTCCTCTTTGTTCGGATAATCAATTACCACTTTCAACATAAAACGGTCAACCTGTGCTTCAGGTAGCGGATAAGTTCCTTCCTGTTCAATCGGGTTTTGTGTGGCAAGCACTAAAAATGGTTCTTCGAGTTTGTAGGTATTTTCTCCAATGGTAACCTGTTTTTCCTGCATGGCTTCCAATAAAGCACTTTGTACTTTTGCCGGGGCACGATTAATTTCATCTGCCAAAATAAAATTGGCGAAAATGGGACCTTTCTTTACACTGAACTGATTGTCTTTCTGATTGTAAATCATGGTTCCAATTAAATCGGCAGGCAATAAGTCGGGCGTAAACTGAATTCTCGAAAATTTTGCATTTATAGCCGACGATAATGTTTTAATTGCCAACGTTTTAGCAAGACCGGGAACACCTTCCAGCAGAATATGTCCCTGCGATAACAAACCGAGTAACAGTCTGTCGATCATATATTTTTGTCCCACAATCGTTTTCGCCGTTTCCAGCCTGAGTAAGTCGATAAACGCACTTTCCTGATGGATGCGTTCGTTTAATTCTTTAATGTCGGTAGATGCCGCAGTATCCATATTATTCAAGTTTGGTCTGAATCAAAAAACAATGCGTAAAATTAACTCCACATTGTTTGATTAAATTTAGTGTGCAAAGTTAATTAAGGTTAACGACAGGATAAACATTGTTAACCGTAGCTTTATAACAGGTAAACCTTGATTATTGTAGCTTTAGGACAGTTTAAAAACGATAACATGCAAAATAAAATTTCCGTTCAGTCAAAATCGGGTGCTGAAGCTTATGCCACAACAATTACAGATGGTAATCATATAATAACTTCAGATGAACCTGAAGCTGATGGTGGTAAAGCAAAAGGTCCGAAGCCGGATACACTGCTGGTAATGGCATTGGCCGCCTGCACCAGTATCACTTTACAAATGTATGCCACCAGAAAAGGATGGGTAACAGGTATTATTGATGTAGATATTACCATGCATCGTCACGAAGATGGTACACAAAGTTTTGAACGTACCATTCGCTTTGAAAAAACGCAGGACACACAAGTAAACGAACGTATGCTTTCTGTTGCAAATAAATGTCCTGTACACAAAATATTATCGCAGTCCAATCAAATAAATACACAAATTATATAATGCAAAAAACAGATATTATTTCTATTAATGAAATAAAAAACGTGATTGATACTTTTTATGAAAAAGTACGTGCTGATGATGTAATCGGATTTATTTTTAATGATATTGCCAAAGTAGACTGGGAACATCATATGCCGGTAATGTATTCGTTTTGGGAATCTACTGTTTTCGGCACCGGAAATTATACGCGTAATGCCATGACACCTCATTTTGTTTTACAGGAAAAAATAAAATTTACTGCCGCTCATTTTGAACGCTGGATTTTATTATTTACTACTACTGTAGATGAATTATACGAAGGTGAAAATGCAGCAACCATGAAAATGCGCGCTAAAAGTATTGCCGGTATAATGGAAATGAAACTGAAGGGTTAAATTGCGGGAAAACATCGCAAAATTATAGCAGGGAAAAATCATCTAAAATTATATAACTAATTGACTATCAATTATTTAACTTTTAATAATTGCCCATTTTATAGCCGAAAATGAGCATTATACCCGTTATTATTTCTACCCCCAAAAACCAGTTACTTTAAACCATAAATTCAAATAAAATACTTTCATTACATTTGTACAAAACAAAGGCATGCAAATTATCTACATTATTTTAATGGTAATAGGAATTATAGTTTCCATCATTTTAGTTGTGGCATTATTTCTTCCAAAAAGATATTCCATTTTAAGAGAAACAACCATCAACCAACCGCAGGAAAAAATATTTACCTATATTAAATATTTAAAAAATCAGGATAGTTTCAGTGTATGGGCAACCATGGATCCGGATATGAAAAAAGAATATCGTGGCGAAGATGGTACGGTAGGATTTGTTTCTGCCTGGGATAGTGAAAATAAAAAAGTTGGAAAAGGTGAGCAAAAAATAATTCGAATAGATGCCGGTAAAGGTGTAGTGAGTGCTTTACGTTTTATAAAACCTTTTCCCGGTGAGGCAGTTGCTCAGTTTATGACTGCACCAATTGATGCGAACACCACAAAAGTTTCGTGGCAACTCGACAGCGGCATGAAATATCCGATGAATTTCATGTTATTGTTAATGAACATGGATAAAATGCTTGGTGGCGATTTGGAAAAAGGTCTGGCTAATCTTAAAGGCAAAATGGAAAATTAATTCCAAGTCTTAGCCCGGATATTCCACAAAATTATTTTCTGTTTCGTACAACTGGATTTTTACATCGAGGTTTGAGTTCAATTTCGCCCTGAATTTGTCGTAAATAACCTTCGCAATATTTTCTGCAGTAGGATTCAACATTTTGAACTCAGGCACATCAAGATTGAGGTTATTATGATCAAAAGGTTCAATTACGAGGTCTTTTATTAACTCATTTACAATTTTGAGGTCCATTACATAGCCGGTATCCGGTTGAATATCGCCGGTAATTTTTACAATCAGGGTATAATTATGTCCATGGTAATTCGGATTGTTGCACAGTCCGAAAACCCTGTCATTAGTAGCATCATCCCAATCGGGGTTGAATAAACGGTGGGCAGCGTTAAACGTTGCGCGGCGACAAACAGTAGTTCTCATAATACCTGAACAATTTATGATGTACAAAGGTTGACAAAATACTTTAAATTTGCCCTATTGTGACGATGGTAGCAGGAGATTCAATTCATGATTTTAATTTCCCTTCAATAGAGGGCGGAGTTATTGACTTTTCAGCATTTAAAGGAAAAAAATTGCTCGTTGTAAACACTGCAAGCGATTGTATGTATACC
>ERZ795058.5107-NODE-5107-length-12196-cov-9.631249_pt1 | contig 12196 bp, 11 predicted proteins | sample MGYA00375142_ERZ795058 | MGnify/ENA primary metagenome ERZ795058 (study PRJEB30187, sample SAMN05720210) | activated sludge metagenome | isolation source: anaerobic digester from wastewater treatment plant | place: Japan | collected 2015-04-20 ...
CTGCCAATTTTTTTAAAAAAGGACATTGTAAATTTTTACTATGTCCTTTTTTTTTTTATATACTTTGAAATGTCATATTATTTTCATAATTTTAACCAAAATCAATTTTTTAGTTTATGAAAAATCTTGTTTTTATTCTAATAGCATTTAGCTTATTCTTTGTCTTATCTTGTAGCAATAAGAGTGCAAATAAAGTTCAAAATGAAGATTTAAAAGTTTATCAAATCGAAGATGTTAAATTAGTATCTTTCCCCTTAGATAGCACCAAAAACGGCAAACCACTAGATGCTGAAATGTTTTTTAATAGAGTTTTTGACTATTGCTATATTGATAATATTGAAACTTTAATAATTCCAATAAATAGAGATAGACTAGCATTTTATGATATAAATTCACAGAAAGAATATCATAGCATCGAGATTTTAAAAGATAGAGATATTTTAAACTTTAGTTTTGTAAATAAAGATAGCATTTTTGTTTTTTACGAAATAAACGAATTTAACAATGATAAAAATGAACCTGTTTGCATTCATTTAGTGAATTATAATGGAGAAGGAAAAGTTTGTGAGTACAATATTGATACTTTAAATTTTGAGGAAAATACTGATTTGAGACTGCCATTTGTAGTTGATACCGATTTGCAACCAACAATTATTAATGGTAATGTTTTCTTTATGACTCAGACTTCTAGGATTGACAATATTGGTTCAAATGAATATTTAAAAAAACACTTCCCTTTATTTGCATATTATAACTCAAACACTAAAAATATTAAATTTTCAAAATCAATTGAATTTCCACATATAAAGGAAAATGTATTTTACAATACTTATTTTAGAAAGATTAGGTATTGTTTATCATCAAACAACCTGCCTTTGCTACGTTTCTTTTATTCTAGCACATTATATGAATGGGATTATATAAATGACAAAGTTTCTAGTCATACTTTAAACTCTAAAGTAATTGATTCAATTAAACCATTACCTAATGAAAACTCTCTACCACAATCGCTTGAAGCTGTTTATGGCTCGATATTGTATGACAAGTATAATGAAATGTATTATTCATTTGTGCATTTAAACGAAGTAGTTTATGGTAATTATTACACATTACTGATTTTGGCTGATAAAGATTTTAATTATTTAGGAGAGATGTTAAATCCAAATTTGGGTGGAAATTTTGAATTTTATGAGGACAATATAATTTCATACTATTATTCAAATGATTCTATTCATGTTAGTTATCAAACTTTGAAAAAAACAGACAAGCCTTTACAACCATATCTTGATTCTATTAAAGGAGTGTTAGACAATCAAATAGAAAAAATAAAAAGTAATATGCCTAGAATAGATAAAAGTGGTAATGAAAATATTTTACACGCTTATATAAAATCCAAGTTTCCCAACATTGAAAAAGATTATGTCTTACTTACCTTGTATACAAATGGCAGCTGTCCTTCATGTTTAATAAATATAAAACAAACGCTTAATCAAAATTATGAAGTTTTAGCAGATTTGCCTTTCTATTTAATATATTCAGGAACAACAAGCGAAATTGAACAAGAAATTTTCAATTATGAGAATTTAGAAAAAATTAAAATAGTTAAGGACTCTCTAGGGATTGTAAAAAATATGTCAATGATTGAAAATAAGTTTAGTTCTTTAGATCCACGTGTTACAGTAATAGAGAACAATGTTGTTATTATTGACACTGTATATAATTGGTTAAATCAATCTAAAATAATTCCTACAATTATGGAAAATTTAGGGCTTAAACAGACTTCTCAAAAATTGATAGAACTTTAAATCTAAATTTAGCAAATATCTCTAGCTCAAATCCGAGCGAGCGAGTCAATATCCAACGCTATTGTTTGTTTACCAAAAAAACGATACCACTTTTATTTGCCAAATCAAATAAAATTTCTGAAATTTGTTCTTATGTAAAGTTCATTTTTTGTTATTTTTTAAGTTTAATTTCAATATAATAAAAATTTACTTTACACACTTTTTTAGGACAGTATCACACACTTTTTTGGACACTACCATGAAAACCACAAAGAAAATATAAGCACTCACAAAAAAACATTTGCTTTTAATGTTATTGTATGTTTTTTTTACTATGTTTGCAATGTGATTGGTAAAATTAGACGAAGTGCATTAAAGTATATATGTATGTATATATAATGCAATATATGGTAAAAAATAGGTGTTTGTATAAAATTAAAGGTTATGGAGAAAAGAAAGTTCATTACATTAAAAACTGGGAGGAATACATTTAGAAAATTTGACTTTGACGACATATTGGTTATCAAAGCTGATGGGGCATATTTTGACGTTTTTTGCAGAAAAGAAAAATTTACAGTATCTGGTAAAACTTTCGAAAAATTGGAGGAAGAATTAAAAGATACAGAATTGGTTCGAATTAATCGTAGTTGCATAGTAAATAGCCAAAAATGTATAGAGTTAAAAGACGGCACTTGTCCTGCACTAAAATTAATAAACAAAGAAATTATAAAGCCTATTACAATGAATTTGCTAAAACTAAAAGAACTTTTTAACATAAAAGACTGATTAATTTCAAATAAAATAACACAATTATAGAATTTAAAACTTGTAAACTTGGGTTTTATGCTTCAAATTATGTGATTCGTAAAACAAACTTAGAAATTTACAAAAGGAATTGTTTTTTTAGTTTTTTGTATTGATTTATTTTGTAAATTGCAAATGTGATTTTTTATAATATTCTATTTTAAAACTGCAAAATGATTAATAATAAATTAATGTTAGAACATATTGATTATTTAATTAGAATAAAATCAACTGGCAGACCTTGCAATTTTGCAAAAAAGATAGGCGTTTCCGAGAGGCAGTTGTATAGAATATTAGATTGTTTAAAAGAATTGGGCTGTCCTATTGTGTATGATAGATATGCACATGCTTATAAATATGAAGTTGAAGGTAATTTTAAAATGTGTTTTCAAAAAAAACATAATAGCCCAAACTCTGATACAATAATGGATAAGAAGAATTTAAACAACACAAAAGGAGGCTTTTGTGAAAATAATTTACACACTGACGGCTGGTGGCAGTATTGCAACCTAAATTTGTTACGTGGTATTTAAAAAATGTTTAATTAAAAAATTTATTAATTATGAAATTTGAAAATTTAAATTTAGAAAAATTCGAGAAAATCGAAAAAAATGAGTTAGGTAAACTTGTAGGTGGTGCTGTTGAAGGCTGGGAAGAAAGTGGTCCAGGTGGCGGAACAACAAATAGTGGCAAAGAATTATCTTGGTCGTGTGATTATTATCAACGTGGTCCTAGAAATGTCGGTTTAACTCGTCACGTAATAAATGGTGGAGATATAGCAGAAGAAGAATTGTTACAAAGATTAGAAGTAGCAGAAAAAAGAGATAAACTAGGTATTTAAAAAGTCTATAATATCACTAGTCTTTATTATTATAAAAATAATTTTGATTAGTGATATTATTAATTGAATCTCTAATTATAAATATATGTATAAATTTTTTGTAATTGTTATACTATTGTTTTTTATAAATGTACTACCTGCGCAAAAAGTTTTTATTAATGAATTTGATAGTATTATAATTAATACCAATCAACAGAAACATGTGCAAAAATATTATAACAACATTTATAAAGCAGAACAATTTATTATTGAAGAAAATTTTGATAAAGCCTCTGAGGCATATTTTGAAGCTTTTAAATATATTGAAAACCCTTTCGAAGTGGATTTGTTGCATGCTTTGGATTGCGAACAACTTCGTAAAAATCCGCAAAAGACTAATGTTAAATTTATTGTAAAAAAACTTTATAGCAAAACAGGTGAAATTCCAATTATGTTCACCGAACAGCCTTATAATGAGGTTGTTGGAGTTGATGAATTAGAAGAATATGTTAAAAATCAACAACATAGTCGAGACACAAATTTTATTAGAAAAATAGAATATTTTCACGAAATAGATCAAGGTATTAGAGAAGAAATTATTGCTGAACACGGGTATCCATATGATGAATTTTATAAAGATACTATACAATATTTAGATTCTATAAATTATTTCAAAATAATAGAACTAATAAATGACTATGGCTATATCTCTGAAGAACTTATAGGCGGTGCTAAAAACCTAAATTCAATACATTTGATTATTGTTCATAATAACAAGCGAAAAGAAATAATACCAGTATTGCATAAGTCAGTAATTAACGGAACTTTAGATGCGAGATTTTTTGCCGGAATTTTAGATGTTTGCAATTATAAAATTGATAATGAATTTTATATTTCACAGTCAGTTTGGTTTATAAACGAAGGCATTTTCTCAAGTCAAAAATATAGTAAAAAACAACTTGCCAAATTAAATAAATATAGAAAAAGTATTTATTTGGACAGTTTTAATACTTTTCAAGACAAAATAAAATGGACAATTAGGAATCCTCAATATTATTTCAACTTTGCGACAATGAATAATCAAATGTATCTTTCTGATGAAGAGTTTTATTCCATAATTTTAGATAACGCAAATAAAAAAAAGAGTGAAAAATTTTTGTATTTTAAGAGTGATGAGCAAGAAAAAAGGATTTTACTTAGGGCAAAAGAATGGGATTTGCAAAAGCATAATGAAAATGAAAACTAATTTATTGTAAATCGTACAGTATGAATATAGGTTTAATATTGAAAACAAAATTCTTGATTATTGCTTGCATAATTGTTTCGAGCCATTGTGGGACTTGTCAAGTGAGTGATAAGCAAGATAAATTTCTTAATGACAAAAATTATAATTTAAAAAAACCTGTAAAAGCAGAAATACTCGCAACCTGCAACACTATTATATGGAAGTGGCAGGGTTCTGATAATGCAAATGGTTATAAGTACAATTTTGAAAACGATTTATCAACTGCCATAGATATTGGTAAAGAAACAAGTTTTCTTGCAGGTGGTCTCGTTTCAGATACAGAATATAAGTTTTTTGTTTGGGCTTACAATGATAGCTGTATATCTGAAGTTTTGGTTTTAGAAAAAAAGACAGAAAAATGGTCTTGTGGCTGTAAGTTTGTTGATCAACGTGATATGCAAATATATAGAACTGTTGAAATTGGAAACCAATGTTGGATGGCGCAAAACCTAAATTTTAAAAGTGAACTTGGAAGCTATTGTTACAATAATAGTGAAGGTTTATGCAATATATATGGCAAATTTTATAGTTATCAGGCTGCGACACAATCATGTCCAAATGGATGGAAACTGCCGAGTTTAGAAGACGTGGAACAACTAATTAACTATGTTGGGGACTCACATAATGAACGATTTGATAAGTTAGTAGAACATGGCTATACCGGATTTGATATGAAGCTTGGTGGTCAATGTGATCAAAGCAATACTAAGCCATATATTTTTCTTGGCACATCAGCAGGAATATGGACATCTACTACTACTGATGTTATCACCACAAACTATATACTTTTTTTTGGAAACAACATAGGATGTAGAGTAATGAGAGGAAGTACCAAATATCTTTGTTATTTTGTAAGATGTATAAAAGAGTGATTGTAAGCCATTTACTCCACCAATATCCAACGCCATTGTTTGTTTGCCCAAAATTCACCAGCATAATCAATTCCAATTCTTGTTGATGTTTTAAGTTTTACTTTTTTTACATCATCTTCAATCCATAAGTTTGGACAAGTTGCAATGTTTTGTTTGTTAAAGTTTTTATCAATTTTAAGAGCTTTTGTTAATTTTCCAGGACCATTATAATCGCCAGCAGCTCTTATTAAAACAGCTTGCGGAACATCTTCTTTGGAAGTAACAAAATTCAACATATAATACATTCCATAAATTAAATAAATGTATATTGTACCAGCCTCTAGGTACATTGTTTCTGTACGAGGAGTTTTTCCTTTTGAAGCATGACAAGCCTTATCTTCTTCTCCTCTGTATGCTTCAGTTTCTTTTATTTTTAGTCTTAATTCACTACCGTCATCGAATTTGCGAACAAGAATTTTGCCTATTAAATCAGGAGCTACTTCTAATACATCACGATTAAAAAATTCTGCTTTAAGAATATTAGCCATTATGATTTTTGTAAAAAACTTTTAATATTCTGTTTTTGTTTGTGAATTTTCCCATTTTCTAAAAGCTTCAAGAGCTTCTTCTCTCATAAAATTTTCGGTTTTTAAGTCTCTTTCGCTTACTTTTTTCTCAAATTCATCATAAATAAACTTATCGCTAAATCCAATTTTGTCGGCATCTACTTTTGTATTGGCAAAATATAATTTATCAATTCTAGCCCAGTATATTGCACCTAAACACATTGGACAGGGTTCGCAAGATGCGTAAATTTCGCAACCGCTTAGGTCGAAATTACCCAAAACCTTTGCAGCTTTTCTTATTGCATTTACTTCTGCATGTGCAGTAGGGTCTAAATCATTTGTTACACTATTTCCTGATGCCGCAATAACTTTATTATCTTTAACGATTACAGCACCAAAAGGTCCGCCACCTTTATCTATATTTTCAATTGATAAATCAATTGCTAATTTCATAAAATCTTTTTTGGTCATATTTTTAGTTTTTTTCTTTAACTTGTTCTATACCCCATAAAAATAAGGAGTAGAAAAATGAAATAAATACTACTGCCGAAGATGTCTCTAACATGTCGTCTGCAAACATAGAAAAGCTCGCAATTAAGAAAAACAATATAAAATACGGAGATCTTGATCTAAAATTGGTAAAAATTGGATAAAACCACGCCAACATACAAAAACTAGCTCCAATAACTCCAAAAGTTATGTAAAAAGTAAGAAATTGGTTATGTGCTCTATGCCTGTTTTGTATGTTTATTTTAGAATCAAATTCTTCATAAATTGCTTTATATTCATCATCTAAATCGCCAGTACCAGTGCCTAATAATAAATTTCGCTTGGCTAAGATTAAACCATACTTTTGAAATTCAAATCTTTGAGTTATGGAATGTCCATCAGGAGGAACGCCTTTTAAATAAACATCAATCTGCCAAATTATATTATAAACTCTTTGACTTATTCCTCTTTTATCAACAAAACGATAATTGGTATGTCCTGCTTCAATATTTACAATGTCTTTATCCGTTAGCTCTTTAAATCCTTCAGCATCTTTGTCCAAACCTTTTGAAGCCATATATCTTACTATAGTATGCAATAATAATTGCCCTTTAGCGTCATAACCATCAAAATTCATTAAGCTTCTATTGTTCCAAGCTACTCTTAATTCCTTTTCGCAAACATTATAGTAAATAAAATTTCCATTTTCTAATAAATAAACTGTGGTGTCAGATACATAAGGATTGCCATAAACAGTATATTCTTTTAATTGAATATCAGGGTTGGAAGGCGTGTAAAAATCTTTAATTTGAACACTTAGATATATGGCTATACTGCCTATTAAAAGAATAAGAACAGAGAAACTTAAAATTTTAATTTTCTTGTTTTTATGAGTAAACATTTTATAAGCTAAAACACATATGCTTGTTACAATTAAAACTCCAAGTCCTGTAAAACCTTGAATAAGAGCAAAAAAGAGCATTAGCCAAAAAATTATTGCGATTGCAATTAGATAATAAATTAATTTTGAGAATTTCCTTTTTATAATAAAATATGCTAATAATAAAATTGCGAGGCTCATCATAACAGATAATGTTATATGGCTTATAAACACCGAATAGTTTCTAACATTATCAGATTTTAGTTCGAAATAAATTCCCAAATATGCTAACAATCCCGCTAATGTACTAGTTAAAACTCCAGCTATAAATAAAAAAACAATAGTTTTAAATTGTTTGTTGTTTAATGCTTTTGAGCTAGCAATTATTATTGGTAAAGCTAAAAGTGGAAGTCTAATTTTAATATCACGGAGAGCAAACTCCATGTTTTGAGAATTGAAAAACCAAATTAGAGGAATAAAAAACAAGAGTAAGAACAAGAGTAGCTCTTTATTTTTTGAGATAGTCTTTATTTTTTGTTTAAAATTTGCTTCAATTAAATAATTAGTTGAAAGCATTATAATGCAAGCATTGGTGAGAAATTCGGAAATAGGCATAAAGAAAGCAATAACGCCTAATCCGAATATATATATATATCTATGAATTTTCTCTCTCACTAGCCCTAAAACTTAGTTTTACATTTCCATAGAAGCGCTAGATCTAATTTTCTTATAGCCAAATGTCATATTACAACCCATTCTAATATTGAAATTTTTAGCTTTTTGAGGGAAAATCATATTGGTAAAACTGTCTGTTACAATATACCAGTTAAAGATAGCAGCTCTTACATTTAGTCCGAATCCAATATTGTTTATAGAATTATTGGCAAAAGACCAAGTTAAATATGCAGCTAACCAGTTGGTTATGTTAGAGCTAGCTCCAATAGTAAGTGATTGTAGATATGATCTTCTGTAAAATTCTCCTCTATAAAGTACATTAAAGTGTAATTTTTCATGAAACTTATATTTACCACCAAAATACAGATTAGAAGGCAACCAAGTCATATAGCTAGTTTCAAGTAAATCAAATTTAAAAGTATTAATTAATGTATCCACAAGGTTTTCGACAGATTCATTAAATTTATTTTCATTTTTATCAAAAAGATTAAATTCTATACCTCTAAAATCGTATTCCCCTTCACTCATAAAGTTGTGTGGATTGTTGCTCCAGTTTATGAAACCAAAATCATTTAATGAACCGTAAACTTCTATTTCTGGATTTATTTTGTAATTTGCTCCTAAGTCAAAGCCTATACCAATATTTTTCATATTTAACAAAAATGCTGAAGCCATCGCACCTGCACCTTGATTTTGTAGTTTATCAAATTCTTCTTCGTCAATACCCAAATGAATTGAGTCAGGTGTCATTATATATTCATAGTTTAAAGGCGATGAAGTTTGGATTTTCATATCTGTTACCCAGGTCATCATATAATTTTCTGGATCAGTATGAATAGATAGTTTTTTAATATCTGTATTAAAATTAGATTGACCAAATAAAATTTTCATGCGTCCTCCCAATCTTAATTCCTCATTTGCCTTCATCGACATTCCTACAGCAAATTCTCTATAATGTGTAAAATTTAAACCAAATCCTTTAAAATCATGTGGTTTACCTTCTTTCATGTATGGAATGTTACCATTAATCGCAAACTCAAATAAATCGTAAGGTAGCGAAAATCCATATTTAAGTTTTTCTGTTAGAGAAATAGTTAAATACATATTTTGTAAACTTATACCTAAGTTTAAAAGTTCAAATTGAGTATCAAATCTAAAATGAGTTGTTTTATTTAACTTTTTCATCATTAGTGGAAGGTCTAAAACCAAACTGTCGGCTTTGCTACCTTCTCCTTTGTGAAAAATATGATTATAATAAATCGAGTTGTTGGCATAATTGAAATACATTGCTGGTGGCATTTCTCCAAATAAAGGAAGTATAAGTCCGCCTATTTGAAATTTATAGTCTATCTCAGCTGCAGGGTTTACAAATTGTGATTGCATAACTCTGTCCATATTATAAAAAGTGAGAGCCTGTTGAGCGTTTACAGAACTAAATAGACTAACAAATGCTAATATGATTAAATGTTTTTTCATTTTCATTCTTTTTTAAATTTAAACTTATTTACCAATAGAGTCTATAGGTCCATCGTATTTAACATCAACCTCAAATCCTATATCAAATTTGATTTGGTAATCGGTATATATTTTTACAACTTTATCGTTTGCAGCATCAGTGGTATAACCATGAACACGAAGTATTATATATTTTCCTCCTCTAACTTTTTCTAATCTATCGAGGTCGTATTCTATTTTTGTTATTTTTTGAGTAAAATCTGTAACTTTTCCATTTGCATCAACTTTGGCAGGACCAATAAGTTGCTCAGGACCTGCTGTGAACACTGAATCTAAAATATTATAATATTTGTCTGTAATATAAATTTGACTTATAGCTTCTACAGGGAATCCATTATTAAATTCTGTTCTTAAAAGAGCTCTTGTTATAGGGTTGTCTTCACTAAACAAGTCTGTTAAATCAATATCTAAAGTGTCTCTGAGGTCAAAATTATAAATATATCCCCAAAGTGGGAATTCCATAACTACTTCAACATCAATTTTTGAATTGTCGGCAACAAAGTTATTATGACTATTTCCTGCAGGATTAGTAGTAGCTTTAGCTTTAAACTGTATCCACTTAGGTCTTTTGTTAACAATATCGTTTATGTTTGAATTGTTGCGGCTTAGTTTTAAAGAATCAATCATAACATCTCCATAATTGGTAGAATAAGAAATATCATAAGGGTTTGATTCTCCAATAGGAAGTCCAACGCCATAGTCGATAATACTATATTCAGTTCCGTCAACAGCCGAAGCCGCCATCATGTGGGTAAAATAAAATTGTGAAGGTACACCATAAGAATTTGTGTAGAAAACTTCTAATTTTGGATCTTCAAATCTATATCTCTCAATTGTCCAATCGTCAGTGTTAAATAACGATATGTTAATGGTATCACTTTCAAAAAATAAAGTATTTAATCCAAAATAACCATGCATAGTTTTATACGTCATGTCTTTCATGTCTATTGAAAAGTCTATGCTTCCTGTGTTTGGAACGCCATTTCCCGAAAAGAATAAGGTTAGTTTAAGTTCTATAGGAATTTCATTAAAATTAGCAGCAGTTTGAGTTAAATCAATTTTATATCCGGCAAAGTCATTTCCTAAGCTATGCACAGATCCACCTCCTGGAACATAAGTAAATGTTCTAGTAAAAGCCTGTCCGTTTTTTGTTATACTTGGGAAAGTAACATATAATTTTGCAGAATGCCCATAAGTAGATGTGGTTCTAATGTCCGCAATACCAGATTTTAATAAAATAGAATCTATTTCTGCTTCTGGATTAAACATAGTAAATGGCACATTTTGACTAATCGTATGACTAATGGTGTCTCCAAATTGGTCAAACCCACTAAAATTAAATATTACACTAGGTATGCTTCCACTAGCTGTTTGGTCGTTTAAGTAAATAATTTCTTGCACAGCAGCTGAGCTAACTCTAGTTTTATACTGCATTGAAACATAACCTTCGTCGTTTTTTATTAATAAGCCCGTTGAGTCAAATCTTTCTAAGGCATCAGTAAAACTTAGGTTACCCCAAACAGCAGGAGCTGCAAATCCTGCCTCATAATTAATTTCTTTATCCCATTTGTCAAAATCAAAATTATCTTTTATACACGAAGAAAAAGATAAAAATAGAATAAAGAATATGAGCAAATAACAAATTCTAGTTTTCATATTTTTAGCGTTTAATTAATTTGTAATTATACAATAAATTTTCCAAACCACCAACAGTTAAAGACATTTTTTCATCATTAGCATTAAAAAAACCTATACTAAAAGGACTTTTTCCTATCAAAGGAAACCCCTCAAAAATGCTGCCATTCTCGTTTATTAAATAAATCTTTTCACTTTCTCTACAAACTATTCCAATTTTTATTTGATTATTAGAAAATTTATAAATACTAGGTTCGAAAGATATTTTATCATTAAAATTTAACTCAAATAAAAGTTTTTTATTGTAATTATATACTTCTAATTTAGTGCTATCTGCAAAAATATAGTCAGAGTTTCCATCATAATCTATGTCTGCTACTACAAAATAGTGGTTTTCACTAAATTCTTTTATAAATAGTGAATCTTGTTGCCCTTGTGGTGAAAAATATCTAACATTGCCTTTAGCATCGGTGCATACGAACTGAGATTTGCCTTTGTTTTTATCCAAATAAACTTTGTTGTTTTTTGAAAATTTAAAATTTGTAAAATATGTATTTCTTGGTTCGCCTCGTCTGTTTAAACTATAGAATTTAAAATCATCATGAAATACTAAGTAATCTTTATTGTCGATAGTATAATGTGATATTTCAGAACTAACAAGGTTTTCGCTGTTATTAAAATTCCAGCCTTTGACAATTTTTCCAGTCTCGTCGTATAAATATATTTTTTTATCCTCACAAGCAATAGCTATTCTATAGTTTCGATTGTTTTCATAATCGAAAACCGAAAGAGGAGAACTGGCTTTTGACCTAAGAGTGATGGGAAAATTCTTAACGTTATTACCAAGTCTATCAAGAAGGTAAATCTTTGATTTTGTAGAAAATAAATATTG
>ERZ795058.5116-NODE-5116-length-12183-cov-6.476666_pt1 | contig 12183 bp, 13 predicted proteins | sample MGYA00375142_ERZ795058 | MGnify/ENA primary metagenome ERZ795058 (study PRJEB30187, sample SAMN05720210) | activated sludge metagenome | isolation source: anaerobic digester from wastewater treatment plant | place: Japan | collected 2015-04-20 ...
ATTTGCCGCCTGATCCACGGGGGACCTCCTTATGCTCTTCTGCCTGGATTAATTATAAACATTGCCGATCATCATGTCAACAATCTTATCGGGGTCGGCGATCACGATATCGTTCGGGACCTCCTGCCCGTTGGTATAATATGATATCGGCTTATTATATTTATCGGCAATATCGATGACATTGCCGATATAAGAAGTCTCATCGACCTTGGTAATGATAATGCTGTCGAAATGGATGGCGTCAAAGGCCCTGAAAACGTCGTTCAGGTCGCATTTTTTGGTGTTCGCGCTCACGCAGAGGATCTTTTCGCAGTCATAATCCACCAGGTCCGCGAAGCTCTTGATCTCTGAGATTTTGAGGTCGTTCCGGTGGCTCCTCCCCGATGTGTCCACCATGATGATGTCCGATTTGTCGGATGTGACGATGTCCTTGAACTCCTTCTGGTTGTTGACCGCGTAGATGGGGATATTCATGATTTCCGCGTACTTTTTCAGCTGCTCCGTAGCGGCGATCCGGTAATTGTCTATGGTGACGAAGGCGACCGAGTGCCCCTCCCGGAGGGAATTGATAGCCCCGAGCTTGGCCATGGTGGTCGTCTTGCCCACTCCCGTGGGGCCGATGAACATGACGATCTTTTTCCGGTTGCCGGTCTTGATGGGGCCGGTGGTGACGATCTTGCTTTTCAGGAGGTCCTTCAGGCTCTTTTCTATTTTGTACTTATCCTTAAGGTCCTCTTTGCTGATGGAATTCTTCATCTCGTTGAGCAGGGCCGAACACTGCTCGTCATCATAGTCGTTGTTCCTCAGGACCTGGCGGAAAGGCCGGATGCTGGCCTCATCGGCAGCATGCGCCTCGCAGGCGTTCATGCGTTCGCTGGTCATCTTGTAGATGGCCCGCTTGATCTCGTCGAGCTCCTTTTCAAAGCGGACGCCGCCGGCCGGGGCCTGATCCGGCTCGGCCTTCCTCGCCTCTTCCGCCGGCCCGGCGGGGGGGGCCGTCCGTATCGGCTCGGGGGACGGGGCCGCCTTCTTGTGCTCGGCTATGCCGGTGTACACTTCATTCAGTTTCTCGTTGAAGGTGAAGCCGGCGGGCCGTTTTTCGAAAGTGTCCGTGCGATCGGGCGCCGGGGCCGCCGCCGCGGTCGCGGGACGGTCCATGGCATCGCTCACCCGGGACCTGCCGAGGTCGGTGACGCCCGCATCCCCGTCATCCACGGTGAAATCGATCTTCTTCTTTTTCTCGCCCAGAAAGCCTGACTTCATCTTCCGCTCCTGCACCGCCGCGGTCAATTCCACGACCTCCTTGGCGAAGAGCTTGGAGTTGAAGAGCCCTCCTTCCTTCACGAATTTATGGCTGATGGGGATTGCATCGTCGCCATGCTCCATCTTGAGCTTCATCATGACCTCGTTGTAATTGTTGCCCCGAATTTTGATGTACCTCATAGTAATCACTCCTATCACGTAGTCTGCATGAGGCGCATCCACATTTCAGTGAGCCGGCGACAGGGAGGTCGCCAGGAGCCGCGGTATACACGGATGCATATCCGCGGCGGGCGAACGAAATGTGGTGCGCCCATCCCGATATTCTTCAATTATATTAAACCATATACCGCGCTGTTATCGAGTGCCGCTACGCGGCACTCGATAACAGCGCGGAAACCACAACTTCTACCTTGACGGCGCTCGAAATCTCGCTGTACGAAAGCACCACCGGCGCCGGCATCTCCCGCTCGAGGAGCGTAAAGGTCACCCGCCGGATCTGCGGCGAGACCAGGTACACCGGCGCGTGTCCCATGCTCTTGGAGCGACGATACGCGTCAAGCAGCGCTGACACGACGGTCTGGTGCGTGGTCGGGTCCATGGCCAGAACCGGCCCCTCGATCGGGTCCTCGTGTATTGAATTCCGTATGATCGTTTCTATTTCCGGGTCGACCGTGATGACCGACAGCGTGTTCGTCTTGTCCACGTAGTCTTTCGTTATCTGCCGCGACAGGGCGATCCGCACGTACTCGGTGAGGAAGCTCGGGTCCTTGGAGTAACTCACGTAGCTCGAAAGCGTTTCCAGGATGGTGACGATGTTCCGTATCGAAACGCGTTCGCGGAGCAGCGCCTGGAGCACCTTCTGTATCTCGCCCAGGGACATCTTGTGGTCCTCCACCAGCTCCCGAACCACCGCCGGGTAATCCTCCTTCACGGTGTCGATGAGCTTCTGTACCTCCTGCCGCCCCAGGATTTCGTCCGCGTGGCGCTTGATGATCTCCGTGAGGTGCGTGGCGATGATGGTCGGGCAGTCGACGACGGTGTAGCCCCTGCTCTCCGCGACGTCGCGGACGTCCGTCTTGATCCATATGGCCTTGAGTCCGAAGACCGGCTCGGTGAACTCCTGTCCCTCGATCTTCTCCGCGACCTCTCCCGAATCCATGGCCATGAGCTTGTCGACCTGCAGGCTGCCGCGGCCGACCTCGACGCCCTTGATCAGGATGGAATAGACCTCGGGCTCAAGCTCCATGTTGTCCCTAATGCGGATGGGCGGCACGATGAGGCCCATGTCAAGGGCGCTCCGCCGCCGTATATTGGTGATCCGTTCGAGAAGCGTGCCGCCCTGCTCCGGGTCAACCAGCGGTATCAGGTTGTAGCCGATCTCAACTTCAAGGGGGTCCACCTGCACGAGCTGGGTGACTTCCTCGGGCCGGTGCTCCTTCAGCGCCGCCTCTTTCTCCTTGCGCTCGACCTTTTCCTTCTCCTCGGTCTGGGACTGCAGAAGGACATACCCCAGGGCGCCGAGGCCGACGGAGAGGATCAGGAGCGCGAGCTTCGGGAAGCCCGGGATCACGATGGCGACGCCCAGGGTGGCCGCGGTGATAAGGAGCGCCCGCGGCTGCGACCCGAGCTGGTCGGCCAAGTCCTGGCCCATGTTCTCGTTGGACACGGCCCGGGTGACGATGATACCGGTTGCCGTGGTGATCAGGAGCGACGGGATCTGGGCCACCAGGCCCTCGCCGATGGTCAGCAGGGTGTACGTCTTCAGCGCGACGTCAAAGGGTTCGTTCCGCATCACCATGCCGATGATGAAGCCGCCGATGATATTGATAAACGTAATGACGATGGCGACCTTGACGTCGCCCTGCACGAACTTCGAGGCACCGTCCATGGCACCGTAGAAATCGGCCTCTTTCCGGATCTCCTCGCGCCGCTTCCGCGCCTCGTCCTCGGTGATAAGGCCGTTGGACAGGTCGGAATCGATGCTCATCTGCTTGCCGGGCATGGCGTCCAGGGTGAACCGGGCGGCGACCTCGGCCGTCCGCGTCGCGCCCTTGGTGATGACGATGAACTGCACCGCGACCAGGATGATGAAGATGATGAAGCCGACGACGTAGTTGCCTCCCACGACGAACTCGCCGAAGGCCCTGATGATTTTGCCGTCGAAGGCCGCCCCCTGGAGCAGGATGAGACGCGTCGACGACACGTTCAGGGCCAGGCGGTATACCGTGGTGATCAGGAGCAGCGACGGAAATATTGAAAAGTCGAAGGTCCGCCCGATGAACATGACGATCATGAGGATCAGCAGCCCCGACATGATACTGATGACCAGGAAAAAGTCGAGAAGGAACGTCGGCAGCGGTATGATGAGCATCGTCACCACGGCGATGATACCGATGCCCATCAGGATGTCGGTCTTCTGCATCCACCGGGTGTTCTCGAGCAATGCCGCGAACCCTCCTCCCCGCGCCCGTGCTTCAGCCATGGTGCCACCTCATTGCTATATTGCCTCCTGCAGCTTCCGGTACCGCTCGGGGTACTTGCGTATGATCTCGCCGTATATCAAGGAAACGGCGTAAAAGAGGTCTTCCGGAATGATGTCCCCCACCTCAAGCCGCTGGTACATTTCCTGGGCCAGGGGCCGGTTCTGGATGAGGGGAATGCCGTGTTCCGCTGCCACTTCCCGGATCTTCAGGGCGATGCTGTCTTCGCCCTTGGCCACGACCGTGGGCGCCGGCATCGTATACCGGTCGTACTGCAGCGCCACCGCGAAGTGCGTCGGGTTGGTGACCACCACGTCGGCCCGGGGCACTTCCTTGCTCATCATGGCGCGGAGCAGGTTCTGCCGCTGCATCTCGCGCAGGCGCGCCCTGATGTACGGGTCGCCGATGGTCTCCTTCAATTCCTCTTTCATCTCTTCCTTGGTCATTTTCAACGATTCGATGAACTCCCGCTTCTGGAAAAAGTAGTCCGGTATGGAAAGGGCCAGGAGAAGGACCGCTGACCAGATGATGATCTTGAAGGCCGTCATCATGATGATCCTGAGGGCCATGGCGACGGAAACGTCCGGCGTTTTCAGAATGTCGTCCATGTCGGCCATGATGATGAGATAGGCCACGAACCCGATGGCCACGACCTTGAATATCGACTTGAACAGGTTCATGGCCACCTGTTTCGAAAAGAATATCCGCTTCATGACGGTGGCGGGGTCGAACTTGATTTTGCTCCAGTCTATCTTGAGCGGGTGCGCCGAAAACTGGAACCCGACCTGGACAACGTTGCCCAGGATGGCGGCCACCATCGAGGCCACGAATATCGGCAGCAATATCTTACCCGATTCATAGATTATGGCGATGAACTCGCGGTACATGCCCCGCTCGGTGATGCTGAGGCGCGAAAACGATGATAGGTAATATTTGGTCACGCGCGCCAGTATATCAAAGATCCACGACCCGAAGATCAGGATCACCATGAAGCCGAAAATGACGACGATGGCCTGGGGCAGCTCGACGGTCTTGGCCACCTGGCCCTTTTCCCTGGCCTCGCGGAGCTTTTTCTCGGTCGGTTCCTCGGTGCGGCCCTCGTCCTCCGCCGCGAAAAGCTGGAGGTCCCAGAAACGGTCAAAAAACAGCCGATCGTCGAAGCGGTTGTACTTGTTGAATGTCTGTATGTACACGGTCATATATTTGTACCATGCCCCGCGAATGCCGCACTGCGGCATTCGCGGGGCATATTATTAATCAATCATCCCGGCCAGTGGGCCAGCATCTTGAATATGAACCCAAAGGCCCGCTCAAGGGACACCCACATGATCCGCACGATGAGGGGCGTCACCACGATCATCACCACGAAGGCGATGACGATCTTGAAGGGGAAGCCCAGCATCATTATATTCATCTGGGGCGCGACCTTCGACAGCACTCCGAGACTTACTTCCATCAAAAAAATGATGCCCACGATGGGGAGCGCTATCTTCAGGGCCACCACGAACATCCCTGAAAAGGTATACAATAAATATTTGAACAGGCCGCCCATAAAGGCCTTGCTGACGCCCATCACCGGGGCCAGTTCGTAGGAGCGGTAGATCCCCTGGAGCATCAGGTGGTGCCCGTTCATCGCCAGGAGCACCAGGAGGCCGATGAGGTTCTTGAACTGCCCCACCAGCGGCACGCTGACCTGCCCGATGGGATCGAGGACCTCGTTGATCCCGAATCCGATCTGTACCGCGAAAAATTCACCGGCCAGCTGGAACGCTGCAAAGATCACCGAGATCAGGAACCCTATGAACAGGCCGATGGCGACCTCGGACAGAACGAGGAGGAAATATCCCCCCATGTCGCCCGGGACCCTGTACCCCTTGGCCGCCACCATGGGAAAGATGACCAGCGTCACGAGAAACGAGATGAGCGCCTTGATCCGGAACGGTATCACGTCGCTCGAGAAAAAGGGGGCTATCATGATCATGGCGTTCAGGCGCATCATGATGAGCAGAAACACCTGGAAATGGTACACAAAGTAGTACATGAGCCTTTGTAGCCCCCTACATCCCCCGGAGGTGGACTTGCAACAATCTTAACACAAATTCTCATCAGCACCGGCAACCCCCTCTGGGAGGGGTGGGGGCGAGCCCCCGTCACAATTTCTCAATCATCGAAAAAATATGGTTCGTGTAATTCACCAGCGACCGTATCATCCACGAGCCGAAGACGATCAACACCATGAAGATGGCGACGATCTTCGGCACGAAGGTCAGCGTCTGCTCCTGGATCGACGTCGTGGTCTGGAAAATTGATATGATCAGGCCCACGAACATCCCTATTCCCAGCATCGGGGCGGAGACGATGAGGATCGTCATCAGCGATTCGCGCATTATGGTTATTACGGTCACATCGGTCATTGCACCACCCCGCTATTTAAAGGACCTCACCAGCTCGTAGGCCAGCAGGTTCCATCCGTCGACAAGGATAAACAGTATGATCTTGAACGGCAGCGAGATCATGATCGGCGGCAGCATGATCATGCCCATGGCCATGAGGGCGCTTGCCACGATCATATCGATGACAATGAAAGGAATGAAGATAAACACCCCGATCTCGAAGGCGCGCTTCAGCTCGCTGATCATGAAGGCCGGGATGAGGCAGTAGGTCGGCACGTCCTTCTGGTTCTTCGGCTTCGGCAGCTTGGCGAGCTTGATGAACAGGGCGATGTCCTTTTCCCGCGTCTGCTTGAACATGAACACGCGCAGCGGCTCCATGCCCTTGTTGAAAAATGCCTCGTTGTCGATCTTTCCCTTCAAGTACGGCTGGAGGGCGTCCTCGTTTATCTTCGTGAAGGTCGGGGCCATGATGAAAAACGTCAGGAACAGGGAAAAACCGATGATGATCTGGTTCGGCGGCATCTGCTGGAGCGAGAGGGCCCGCTTGATGAAATCCATCACGATCACGACCCGGGTGAAGGCCGTCATCATCATGATGATGGCCGGGGCCAGGGTGAGGATGGTCAGCAGGAACAGGACCTGGAGCGAAAGGGCCACGTCGCGCGGCGCCGCCGCCTCCTTGATGTCGAAGGTGATCTTCGGTATCGGCATGCGGACGCCCCCGCCGATGTCCTGGGCGTAGCAGATTCCGGCGCTAAAGAGCGCCAGGAGCGCCGCCATAATGATGACTTTCTTATTCATGATCCGAACCATTCAAATCCTTGAGCCGGTTTCTCTGCTGCCGCAAATAATTTATGTCTTCCGGATTGTCGATAACGGTCGTTTTAGTCTTGCCGCCCCGGCTCCTGAATTCACGGACCTTCTCGATCAGCCTGCCGATATCCTTCATCACGTATTCCTGGAACCCGGCGACCCGGCGGTCCGCCGGCGGCGTCCGGTTCGAAAGTATCCTGATGCGGTCTATCTGGTCCCGGTCGGTGATCTCCGAGATGAGGTTGATGGCGCTGTCCGACACGCCGATGACCAGCACCTTGCCGGCCAGGTCGACCACCTGGAGGAACTTGTTCTGTCCCAGGGGGGCCACGGAGAGCACCTTGATCGCCTCGCCGCCGAAAAGGCCAATGCCGGACTTCTTCGTGATGAAACGGTAGAAATAGTAGAAACCCCCGGCGAAAATACCGAGGACGATAATCATCTTTATGAACATCCATGCGGCCGAAGGCTCGTCCACCTGCGGCTTGAAATCCTCGTCCTTGAAATCCCTGGTGGGGACGCCCACGGTCTCCTCTTTGGCCGCTTCCTTATCCTTTTCATTTGCAACCTCCCCGGCCTTTTCGCTTTCCTGCGCCGGTTCGGATTCATCGGCGGCCGCCTGCTTCTCATCGGCCGGCGCTTTCTGCTCCTGCCGTACCGTCTCCTGCTTCTGGCGCTTCTTCTTTGCGGCGAGGTCAATGGGACATAATACGGCCGCCAGGGCAAAAATAATAATGGCAGCCAGGGAAATCGTGCGCAGGTTTGTTTTGTTCATTGCTACATCCATGTTATGTCTCATTAAAAAACGGTAAAAAATATGGCGATGAACGCCACCGCCATATTATTGTATTCCCGACAGCCTCTCGGCCGGACTCACGATATCCGTCACGCGGACCCCGAAATTTTCGTCGATGACCACGACCTCGCCCTTGGCAATCAGCTTGCCGTTGACGAGCAGGTCCACCGGTTCGCCGGCCAGCTTGTCGAGCTCTATGATCGATCCCTCGCCGAGACCCAGTATGTCCTGCACGAGCTGCGTGGTGCGTCCCAGCTCCACCGTCAGCGTCATGGGGACGTCCAGTATGAGGGATATATTTCCTCCGACGCTGGGAGGGATCCCCTCGTCCAGCGGCGGGAATTTGACCGGGCTGATGCCCACCTGGCCGGCATGGGCCGGGAACTGCTGCGGCTGGCTGACCGTCTGGGCCATGCCGCCCGTCGCGCTCGACAACGCCTGCGCCAGGGGAACATCCATGATATGGAACAGCTTTGAATTCAGCACGCCGTCTATGGCGAAATCATAGGTTACCTTGACGAGGTCCGCGCCCCCCGGCAGATCGAGGTCCTTCCCGCCGGTGGCAAGGGAGAGCGTGGCCGGCGTGGTATTGATCGCCCCGCCAATGGAGCCGCTGAACTGCGTCGCCATCGACGAAAGGAGCTGGTTCGTGAACTCCTGTATCGTGCTCTGGTGCGCCTCGGACAGCTCCGCGGGAGGCACGCCGCGGTCGTCCCCCATCATGAGGGAGGAAATGGAACCCGCGTCCTGGTAATTGAAGACGATGAGGTTCCTTCCGTTCATTGCCCCGGTGTAATCCATGGATACCTGGACATACCGCCCGGAGAAATCGGACCGCACCGCCTCCTGGTGCTTCACTTCGATAAAAGGCCGCGATATCCGGAGGTTCCTGCCGCCCAGATAACCGGAGAGCGACGGGGCCACGGACCCGACTGCCGAATTGAGCGCGTCGCGTATCGCGTTCAGTTCACTCGGCGGGAACATCCCTCCACGGCCCCGGCCTGCGTCAGCAGCCGACGGCCCGCTGGTCGGGGACAACATATCATCAGCGCCCTGCAATAACGCATCTATTTCGTCTTGTGATAATGATCCATCACCCATATGCTCCTCCCACGATTAAAAAATCCCGCCTAGTTTACCACCAGTTCCTTGAAATACACTTCCTTGATTTTTCCCGATATCAGGATCACGTTCACATGGGCCTTGATCTCCTCGGCCAGGGCGACGGAGTCGCTCACCGTGTCAAGGTCCTCGTATTTCTTGCCCTGCAGAATGATGTTTATCACATGCTGTATCTGGTCCCTGCGCTGAACCAGCTCATTGTTGAGCTCGACGTTCGGCTCATAGGCCAGCGAAATCTTCATCTTGATGAAATGAGGTTCCGCATCGGCCGTGGTCTTGGAAAAATCCGGCAGTTCGAAGCTGGCAAGGGGCGGCGGCGGCGGAGCCGCGACAATATCCTGGCGTTTCTGGTAGCTGCTCTCCTGCACATACTTGGCCACCAGGTACGAAATGCCGGTCACCAGGACGATAAGAAGGATGCCGCCCGCGACATACAACAGTATCTTGACGATCTTCGACGCCTCTAAGCGTCGCCCCGCCTCCGGTTTCTTTGGCGCTTCCTCTTCCTCTTCGATTATCTCATCCTTTTCTTCTTCGCCCATGACAGTTCCTTTTTATAATCTGAAGATTATTAATAGTAGGCTCCGCATCTAAATAATATATTCCTTCCCGACAGATATTCAACATTTATCAGCTTGTGTGTGACCGTTTTTAACCTAATTATAAACACCACAAAAATAATAATATAATTAAATTAATGTATAAATATGTGACATAATTATCACATCTGACTATTTATGTCAATTAATTTATTCATTTTTAGAAAAGTGTAATATAAGTTTTTTTACCCCCGATTTTGTTTGAATATTTTCATAATTAATAATGTTTTTCAAAAAAAATCTTAATACATAAAACACCCATATTGTAGTATCGGCATAAAATCACAACGAAGAAACTATTTTTAGTGCATTACAAGCAGGTGCAGAAGTCAAGGAACGGCAACTCAGCGTCGACGTTACAAAGGGGCTCAAGGGGCGAGGCCCCTTGCAGATAAAAACACTACTTCTCCAGGTACTCCATTTCGAACTGGGTCCTGGTCATGATCTTGAAAAAATTATTCAGTTTCGCTGTTTTAAAAACTCCCAGGATGTTTTCATTTAAATCGTAAAAAATCATTTCAGTCTTCTGCTTCATGGCGCTGTTCAGGAATTTCACCAGGATCCCGATCGCCGAGGAATCGATATACTTGATGTTCTTGCAGTTGACCGCCATTACTTTCGGATGCCGGGCAAGCTGTTCGTTCCAGATCTTCTCAGCATTCTCCACGCTGTCTATGTAGAATTCGCCGTCAATATTCACTATGACGACTTTGCCGTGGTCTTCGACCGTGATCAATACCATAGTCCCAACTCCCTCAGGTTATCCTATCGCTCCATTAAAATATGTCAAGAGGTAATTTTCAGGCAGTCATTCGACCCGCTTCAATCCCGTCAGCACTCCCACCTGGTACTCCCTGATCTTTTGTATGATCTCATCGGCGGTTTCCTTCACGATGTACTTTTTTTCATTCATCAGGGTGATAACGCTGTCAGGCGTCGATTCTATCGTCTCTATGTGGTTATTATTAAGGATGAATTCCGCACCATTGAGTTTATGAAGCGTTATCATGGCTTTCTCCTTTTCCTTCCGGTTCTGCCGTCCATGGAAGACATAAAATCCCTTAAAGCCATTTTTGCAACATATTTTTCAGAGCAGCCGGGGTCGCTGCAGTCGTACACGGGGACGCGGCCGTCCTTGAAAAGGTTTTCAAGCCACAGCTTCGCCGCCAGGAACTGCCCGGTGGTGTAGTAGGTCCGGTCACCGCGCTCGATCCGGTATTCCATGGCGCGGCGCCGCCGGGCCATTTCGCGCGATTCCGGAGGAGCCATGCGGTCAGCCCCGTCAACCGAGGCCCTGCATGGAACCGACTCGCGCGCATGGTACCGGTCGGCGAAACCGAGGTCGTTGCCCGCGAGCACCAGGCCGCTGACGCGGCACCCGAGGGCGAAGGCCACAGCCTGCGTCGTCACCAGGCCGCCCGTCGCCACGAAGCCGAGGTCACGGCCGGCCGTTTCCCAGAGCGCGTCATATTCGGGGCGGTTCATCATCCAGTTGTAGAAGCTCATGTCGCCGGCCCACCTCGCGAGGTTCGCGTGGGACATGCAGCTGAAGGCCAGGAGGTGCATGCGGGCCGTGTCGATGCCTCCGAAAAAATCCAGGGGGCTCGTTTCGCACGACACCACAAAACGCGGCGTGATGCCGAACCGCGCCAGGGGCCGGAGCGCCATGTCGGCGGCGATATACACCAGTTCCCGGCGGTACTGGTACTGTTTCAGGACGCTGAAATTATTTTCAAGGGAAGGCCCGGCGGCAATGACCACCGCCGTTTTCCCGTCAAGTTCGGGGACCACCCTTCGAAGACCGCCATGGGCCCTGATGAGTTCGAGGTTTTTCCTGAGATTGCGATGGAAGGACCCCAGCCGCTCCGCCAGGATCCCTTCGTTCAGGTTGCTGTAGAGTTGTTCCCGGTCCACCATGGCCTGTGTCCCGGCGGCGCCATCGGTGAGCACCGCCCCGGCCTACCCCCTGAGCAGGGACGTGACGAACTTGACTATTTCGAGATAATCCATTTCCGACGGATCCGACGGATCGATCGATTCGAGGAGGCCGATGAAGAGCACGATGGTCTGCGTGATCCTCGACAGGTATTTCGACGGCAGGTCCGATTTCCTGCGGCCCTTTCCCTCCTTCGACAGGTCCGATATGATGTTATCGTAAAAGTTGCGGTGCAGGCGGATATACTTGCTCACGATCTTCATGATCTTGTCCTCTTCAAAGGCGTAGAGGATGATATTCATGATGATCTTGATGTTCCGTTTCTCAATGATGAAATTCTCGGCGCCCACCAGCGCTGAAATGGGCGCCACCTCGTCGGAGCCGAGCTCCCACTCAAGAATCGAGCTGTGCGCCTGGACAAATTCGGTGAAAATTTCCTCGATCAGTTCGAGATAGATGTCCTCTTTCGTGGGGAAGTAATGAAGAACGCCGCCCTTGGAGAATCCGGCCTCGTCGGCGATTTCCTGCACGGTGATGCGCGAATACACGTCTTTATCGAGGAGCCTCTTCAGGGCTTCTATAATTATCTTTCTTTTCTTTTTGGCCTTTTCTTCTTTAGGAATGGTCGCCATAGTGTCTCCCCCGTATTTATCTATGAGAGGCATATTTGTTAACTGCACTATAAATAATCAAGGAAAAAACACAAGAAAAATATGGTTTTTATAGGGTAGCAGATTAATTTTAGGGGTAAAAAAGACTATTAATTTATCATGGGATATGG
>ERZ795058.5124-NODE-5124-length-12172-cov-19.217876_pt1 | contig 12172 bp, 8 predicted proteins | sample MGYA00375142_ERZ795058 | MGnify/ENA primary metagenome ERZ795058 (study PRJEB30187, sample SAMN05720210) | activated sludge metagenome | isolation source: anaerobic digester from wastewater treatment plant | place: Japan | collected 2015-04-20 ...
AACGCAGAGACGGGGAGACGCAGAGGGTGGTTTTTGATTTCTCACACAAAGGCACTAAGGGCACGAAGGATTTGGGATTTGAGATTGGGGATTTGTGCTGATGCGAATTTGTGATTTGTTATTTGGGAGCCGCAAGCCGCAGGTCGCGGGTCGAATGTCGCGGGTCAACCTCTCTGTTGCGACCACGCAGTGGCTCGCAACTGTGAGAGTAAAAGCAGGGCGACGGTACCCGGGGCTGCGCTTCGCTTGCCTCGGGCCATGTTGAATCGGCTCGTTAGGCCGGCGTTCCACGAACCACCGCATTTCGGAGCGCGGCAAAATGGGGGCACGGGTTTTCCAACCCGTGTCTGGAAAGTCCGTGCTCCCGTTCCTTGAGCGCAACGCCGGGCATGCGGTGCCTAAGCCCCGAAGGGGCGGCTTCACCCTAGCCCAGGGCAAGCGAAGCGCAGCCCTGGGTCACAATGCCAACGTTAGGTGGCCTGAAGGGTAACACGGTCTGGAAAATCGTCTACAACTGATGGTTGTTGTTGATGATGAAGGGGCTTGATGGAAATCGCTTGCTGCGGGAGGTTGACAAGCGGCGGGGGATTTGGGACGCTAATGCCACAGTCTGGTTTTTGAGACATACACAAGGAGACGATTATGGCAAAGAAGGGTGAGATTCGCGTTGGAATCGTTGGATTCGGATTCATGGGGCGCATGCACTACGGCAACTGGAAAAAGATGAAGGGGGCGCGGGTGGTTGCGCTGTGCGACCAAAATCTGGCTCAATTCACTGCGCCTACCGCCGGCGGCAACATCGCCGGTGCGGATACGACGACTGATTACGGCGATGCGGTGATCTATGACGACTTCGACAAGATGTTGGCCGAGGCCAATCTGGACGCCATCTCGCTGACGTTGCCGACGCCGCTGCATGTGCCGCTGACCATCAAGGCGCTGCAGGCCGGTGTCAGTGTGCTGTGCGAGAAGCCGATGGCCCTGAATGCCGCAGAGTGCGACAAGATGCTCAAGGCCGCGAATCGTGCACCTGAGGGCACAAAGCTGATGGTGGCGCATTGCCTGCGTTTCTGGCCGTCATACGTCTATCTCAAGAAGCTGGTCGATAGCAAGAAGTACGGCAAGGTGATTGCGGCGTCGTTCCGTCGTTTCAGTGCGCCCCCCGGATGGCAGAAGGGCACGAACTGGTTCGCGGACGAGAGCAAGAGCGGCGGCATGGCGCTCGACCTGCACATTCACGACACCGATATGGTGAACTTTCTCTTTGGCATGCCCAAGGCGGTCACCAGTAGCGCGGCCTACGATAAGAACGGTGCGATGCAGTACATCTCCACGCTGTATGACGTGGGCGGTCCTGCGGTAACGGCGGAGGGGAGCTGGTGCATGACGACCACGATGGGGTTCGAGGCCAGTTATATCGTGACCTTCGAGAAGGCGGTGGTGATCCTTGATGGCAAGCGCGAGAAGCCGCTCTGCGTCTATCCCGCCAGGGGTGAGGCGTTTGTGCCGGCGCTGCCGGAAGGCGAGGGCTACGAGTATGAGATCAAGTGGTTCCTCGACTCGCTGAAGGGTAAGAAGGTGCCGCCCGTCATCACGGCGGAAGAGTCGCGCGATTCGGTGAAGATCGTGGATGCTGAGAAACGGTCGGCCAAGAGCGGTAAGACCGTGCGGCTGGCGCCGTAACGTTAGTGTCTTACCGGCCGGTAAGGCCAATAAAAACAAGTTGTTTCTCACACGAAGGGGAATGGGTTGCCATGAAAAAACCTTTGTGTCCTTTGTGCCTTTGTGTGAGATTAGATTAGGTTGCGGGCTTCGCCCGCGTTAGACGAACGAAAGGGAAATGCAATGAAGCTGTGCGGAAACAAGTGGCCGATCGGCGTGTGTAGCTGGTCGTTCCAAAAGGGTATCGACGAGATCGGGACCGCGATGACGGCGATGGGGATCAATCACATCAATCTGGCTATCGCGCCGGCGTTGGGTCCCGATGGCGACGCCTATCTGGAAGCGGTGAAGCGTCAGGGCTGGGTGATTACGGCCGGCATGATGAACTACAGCTACGAGGACTACTCCACGCTGGATACGATCAAGGTCACCGGCGGTATCGCGCCCGATGAGCATTGGCCGGCGAGCGGCGAAGCCTTCGCCAAGGCCGCCAAGATCACCGCCCAACTCGGTTCATCCGCCATTCAGATGCACGTGGGCTTCTTGGATCACTCGGAGGAGGCCTATGCCAAGAAGTTTTATGACCGCGTGCGTTACCTCGGCGATGCCGCAGGCGAAGCCGGTGTGATGCTTCTTATGGAGACAGGTCAGGAGTCGGCTGAGGAACTCCAGCGGTTCGTCGAGACGCTCAACCATCCGAACGTCATGCTGAACTTCGATCCGGCCAATCTCATCCTCTATAACAAGGATGAGCCGCTGTCGGCCTTCCGCCGTCTGGCACCGTGGGTGCGCCACGTCCACATCAAGGACGCGATCCGCACGACGAAGCCTGGGACTTGGGGCAGCGAAGTGGTGTGGGGCTCGGGTCAGGTCAACAGCTTTGCCTTCCTCGACACACTGGCTGAGTGCGGGTTCGAGGGCGCAGTCGCGATCGAGCGTGAGGCCGGCAACCAGCGCGTCAAGGACATCGCGACGGCGGTGCGCCGTCTGATGGCGTACTAGCGTTACGGATTTGGAGTGCGGCGGCAAGCGGTATTCCGCGCGACGCCGCTTTTCGAGCATGAGTGCGGTGACAGGGTGATGCGCAAAAGCGGTGCCGCGAGCCGCACTTAGTCCTTACACTTCGTCGCTTTACACCTAGTCCAAACACTTAGTCGCTGGCGCAATCGACTAGGTGTGGAGACTAAGCGTAATCGAGTAAGTGTGTGGGATTAAGAGTTTCCGCGCGCAGCGCGGAGAGAAAGCGGTGCCGCGACCCGCGCACAGCGCGGCTCTTGTCACCGCACTCCAAATTTTGCGAGCGGACACTTGCCCGGTGCTGCCGCGCCGTGCGCGGCGGGACATCATGTCCCAAACCGCATCTCCGTTGCCGGGACGAGCGCCATGGCACCGGTGGGACAGGCGTCGGCGCAGGCCGCGAGGATGTCCGGCGGTATTTCGTCCCAAGTGCGCCCGAGCGGTGGCGCGATGCGCATGGTAAAACCGCGCCCCTGAAAGGTGGGCGCGATCGACGCTTGCCGCTGCTGTGCCGCGCGCACGCAGATGCCGCACAGCACACAGCGCGCAGCATCGAAGCGAAACGTGCCCGAGCGGTCACGCGCCATCGTGCTGTGCTCTCCGGCAAAGGCGGACTGACGTGCGCCGGTTTCCGTACACAGGTCACGCAGACGGCACGCATCCGGCTTGCGGCAGCCGCATTGCAGGCAGCGCGCCGCTTCGTAGGCCGCGTCATCATGCGTGAGGTCGGTCGTGGCCGCGTCCGAAATGCGCCGGGGGCCAGATTCGGCGCACAGTGCCTGCATCGTCGCCTCGTCGGGACGCGGCATGCGCGAACGGAAACGCGCGGGGGTGGTGGCCGACGGGTGCGGCCGGTCCGTTGTGGCGGCCGGCGGCGCATCGCCGGCCAGCCAGCGGTGCAGGGCGCAGATTGCCACCGCGCCGCCCAACGGTCGACGGCGGCACGCCTTCTCGCAAGGCGCGGCATCGCCGCACGTCACGGGATGCAGACGGGCCAGACGCGATGCTTCGTGCCAGCGCCCTTCGGTGATCGCTTCAAGCATCTGCGGCACGGGTAGGCCGGACGGACACGCCAACTGGCAGGGTGCCTCGCAATCGGCAGGATGGTTGCTGAGCAAGAGTTCCAGTGCGTCGCGACGTGCCTGCAACGCAGCCGGTGAAGCGGTGAGGATCGCCATTGTCTCACAAGGCGGCGTTGAGCAGGCTGGCAGCAGGCACCCGGAGGTTGTGTCCTCAACCGTGCACACGCCGCAGCCGCCAACGGGATGCAGCCCTTCGCGATGACAGAGAACCGGTATCTGGATGCCCGCGCGAGCGGCTGCGTCGTACACGGTAGGCGCGTCAAGGAGGGGGACGGCTATACCGTCGATAGTCATCGCTGCGGGTGACGGTTTCCGTCGGCTTCGGGTTGAAAAAGGATCTTTTCGATCCGTAATCGTCGCTTGCCGGCCGGCACGTTCCACTCGATCGTGTCACCTTCGGCATAGCCCAGCACGGCGGTGCCGACGGGCGAGATCACGGAGACCTTGCCGGTGTCAACATCGGCATACTGCGGGAAGACCACAGTCATCTCAAAGGACTTACGGGCATCCAAATCTATCAGCCGCAGGTGCGTGTTCATGGTCACCACCTTTGCCGGAATCGCATCAGGTTCCACGATCGTGGCCTGCTTCAACTCCTCCGCCAGCACGGAAAGATCTTTACGGTCGCGGTCGTGCACGGCACCACCGCCCTCCAACAGCTCTTGGAGTTGCGTGAGATCGCTTTGCGTGATGTAAAGTTCGCGCTTTCTCATAGAATCCTCCTTACGCCAATCGTGTGAGACGGCGAGAGTGTACCATGCCGGAACAAACGTTTCAAGCCGCGCACAACGGAGAGGGGTAATCGGTTAGCCCGCCGCCCGCGCTTCGCACGGGAATGTAAATGATTATAGGCAAGCGACAGGGGGCATGCGAGTCGAGCGCGTGTTTTGTGTGTGCGCAGTCGGAGCGCGGTCCGTCAAACAGAAAAGGCGCCGTAGGTTTTTTTGAGGCGGGTGAGCAAGGGGATTGTTTTTTAAGGTTTTTAAGGTTCACGTATGCGGCAAATCGTGGTAACCTGTTGCGAAAATTAAGTTGGTATTGGGCCGTTCTAACGAGATTCTTACGCGGGCCAAACAAGATGCTCGCGGCACGGAGGTACTATAGGGGTGTTGGGCCTGATCGGGGCAGGCACGGATGACGGGATATGAGTGAAGAGAGCGTAAGGAGCAGTGGTATGAACAGGTGCTTGAAGGGTGCGGTGTGGTGCGTGGGTGTTCTGGTGGCGGTGGTGTTGGGGTCGGGCCTGCGCGCTGATCCGTTGCCGGTGCCGCTGGTGCATTGGACGTTTGACGGCGGCGTGGCGACGAACTGCGGCAGCGGCGGGGCCACGTATGACGCGATCGTGTCCGGCAATACGGCGTACACAAACGGCATCGCCGGGGACGGGTTCTGCCTGCTCGGCGGCAGCGAGGGATATGCGGCGGCGCCGTGTACCCTCGGCGATCAGGGTACCATTGCGTTTTGGTACAAGCCGTTCCGGTTTTACAACTACAACTCTCTCTTTGACAACACCAAGGATCCCAATCAATGGGAGATGTGGATCGACGAAGGCGCGACCGTGCGGTTCAGGCTGACGGGCGGGCAGGGGGATATCACCTACAGCAGCCTCAACAGCAGGCACAACGGCACAAACGTCTGGTATCACTTCGCCGTGACCTGGGACCAGTATGCGGCGACGAACCACGCCCGCCTGTATATCAACGGTTGCGAGTGCGCACGCGCCAACATTACCTCTTGGCTCGACCCCGGCACACAGGTCTACTTCGGCGGGCACTCTGGCAACAAGCCAGCCGAGGGTATTTTTGACGACGTGCGCATCTACACGACGGCGCTGACAGATGCGCAGGTACAGGCGGTGCACGCCCTGGTCGCCGAACAGGCACCGCCGGTGCAGGTGTCGTTCGATGCCGACGTGACGAATACTGGTACAGGCGGCGAAAAGTTTGACGCGACGCTCGTCGGCGATCCCGTCTGGACAAACGGGCTGAACAACTTCGGCCAGGCGCTGGCGCTGGATGGCGTGGACGATTATGTGTCCATACCGTACCGGCTCTCCGCCTCCGGCTCGGTGTCGTTGTGGTATTATGTTCCCGGGCCGTGGTACAGCTACAACTCTGTCTTCGACAATTCGGTGAGTGATAACCACTACGAGTGCTGGATCGATGGTGGGGGGACTCTCTGTTTTCGTCCTGCGGGGAATACGTGGCCACAAAGAGCCGGGACCGGGTTGGGTAACGGAACCAATCGCTGGTATCATATTGTCGGTACATGGGACACGCTCTCCAGCAACATGGTGCTGTACGTCAACGGCGTCGAGCGCAGCCGTGCCGTCAACACCAACGGCGTGGCATGGCCGCTCGCCGGGACGACTTTTTACATTGGCGGCGGAAACGCCGGGAACACGCCTGCGCGCGGGGCGGCATCGGAGTTGCAGATCTTCGATACGCCGCTCTCAGCCAGTCGCGTGACCGAGATTTTCAACGAGAAGCGCACGCGGCAGGGCGGGTTGATCGCTTATGTGCCGTTCGACGGTGCGGCGGTGGATGTTGCCGGCGGCAACGCGGTGGTGCTGGGCGGTTCGCCGTCCTACGTCAAGACGCAGGGCGGCTTCTACAAGGGGCTGAGTTGCGGGACGCCGGAAACCAACATCAACGACAACGCCTCGATCTCCAACGTGTTGGGATCGACAGTCGGCACGATCGCGCTGTGGTACTACGCGCGCGGTCCTTGGTACAATTATCAGACCATATTCGACAATCTGGTTTTCCAAGAGTTTTGGGAGTGTTGGATCTATCATGATGGCGTATTGACCTCCCGGATCAGCAACAAGAACGATGGCGTTGCCGGCAGCGGCGGTGATGTCAGGTTTGATCTCGACAATCTGCGCGGACCGAACAGTTGGTATCACATCGCGTTCGTCTGGGATCTTGGCATGGGCCAGACATGGCTGTATATCGATGGTGTCTGTCGGGCGACTGGCAGATTGACTGGCCATGGCTGGATTGACCCCGATCCGACGCTGAATCTGGCGGGCGGGCATAAGAGCAACGTCAAAGGCACCGGCATCTGGGATGAGGTGTACGTTTACGACCGCGCCCTGACGGATGACGAGATCGCCGCGCTGACGGTCATCCCGCCCGAACTGCCGCCGGGTGGTACGGTGCTCACACTGCGTTGAACGCGGTGGCTGGTGGCAGCGGGACGTTTGGGGACATAATTGACGTGATTGACATGATTGACATGATGGTTGTGCCCCGCGAAATTTGGAGTGCGGTGACAAGAGCCGCGTTGCGCGCGGGTCGCGGCACCGCTTTCCCTCCACGCAACGCGCGGAGGCACTCTTAGTCCTCACTCTTAGTCGAATACACTTAGTCGCTACACCTCGTCGATTGCGCCAACGACGAAGACTAAGTGTAGGGACGAAGCGTGAAAGACGAAGTGTTTGGACTAAGTGTGAACGACGAAGTGTTTGGACGAAGTGTGAACGACGAAGTGTTTGGACGAAGTGTGAACGACGAAGTGTTGGGACTAAGTGTGAACGACGAAGTGTTGGGACGAAGTGTAAGCGACGAAGTGTTGGGACGAAGTGTAAGCGACGAAGTGTAAGCGACGAAGTGTGTAGCGATTGAGTGTCGCTTGCGGAGCACCGCCAAAAACCGCTCAACGCTCAATAAAAGGACAAGGACAATGAAACGAATTCTGTTGGCAATGACGGTAATGGCCGGATGGACGTGTGCGGCGCAGCCGCCGATGCGCTTCATCTCGCATCGCGGTGAATCGATGGATGCGCCGGAAAATACGATGGCGGCCTTCCGGCTGTCGCAGGAGCGCGGTGTGTTCGGCTTCGAGTGCGACATCTACACGACGTCCGACAACGAGATCATCTGCCTGCACGACGTGACGCTGGATCGCACGACCGACGGCAGCGGCAAGCCGGGTGATTTCACATTGGCCGAGTTGCGCAAGCTTGATGCGGGATTGTGGAAGAACGAGAAGTTCAAGGGCGAGCGCATCCCCACGTTGGCCGAGGCGCTCACGTTGGCACGCGAGGGCAGCGAGATCTATATCGACATCAAGCGCGCCGACATCCCGCGCTTGGTCGAGATCGTCAAGGCGGAGCCCAAGGCGACGGCGGAGCGGATCGTTTTTCTGGGCGGCGGCGGAAATATCCCGCAGTTGCGCGAGCTGTTGCCGGATTACCGTACGTATTGGGTGGTGGGAGTAAGGGAGAAGGAGGATGGCACGCTGACGCCCAGCGCACAGGAGGCGGTAGCCGCCCTAAAAAAGATGGGTGCCCACGGCATCGACTTGCAGGGACACGGCGCGGCGGCGCAAAAGTTGATCACCAAAGCGTATGTCCAGACGATCAAGGATGCGGGATTCAGCTTCCATGTGTGGACGATCAACAGCGCGGTACGCGCGGCCGAACTTGCCGAGTTGGGCGCAGAGACGATCACCACGGATTGTGGCGGTCGCCTGGCCGAACTTCTGACCCAACCGCCGCCGCCGTTGCCGACGCCACTGGTACACTGGACCTTTGACGGCGGGTCGTCCGCCAATAGCGGTACCGGTGGGGCGGCTTACGACGCGAAGCTGAGCGGTGCGCCGGAGCGCGTCGCGGGCGTGCGGGGCGAGGCGCTGCGTCTGGACGGCGTGGATGACGCCGCACGGCTGGACTACCGGTTGCCTGAACAGGGTACGATTGCGCTCTGGTACAAGCCAGAGAGTTTTTACAACTACAACACCGTGCTGGACAACGAAGTGAACGCCGACTGGTGGGAGATGTGGATCTACGAAACCGGGGTTCTGAAGTTCAGGGTAGCGAACGGCACGGGCGATGTCGCGTGCAATCTGAAGCAGTTCGGGGGGCCTGGGCGCTGGTATCATGTGGTCGTGGTGTGGGACTTTGCGTCGGCACGCACGGCGAGGTTGTTTGTGGACGGTGCGGCGTGCGCGTCGGGAGCGATGCCGAACTGGGTGGAACCCGGCGGTCACGTGACCTTCGGGGGCGGCCATCCGGGCAACAAGAAAGGTCGCGGCGATCTGGATGATGTGCGTCTGTACCGGGAGCCGCTCACAGATGCGCAGGTGTGGGCGTTGTTCCGAAGCACGAAGTAGTGCGCCGACACGCGCTGCGGCGCGGCGCGCGGCATTTAGGATTGAGGATTAGGATTATTGCGACCACTCAGTGGTCGCAATGACGAGTGTAAAAACGGGCGGGACGCGGGCGCGTGGTGCGAGTTTTAACCTCATCTTTGTGACCACTTAGTGGTCACAAAAACGCTGACAAATACAGGCAGTGAAACGGATTTTTCTATTGGTGGCCACAGGGACGATGATGACTGGGTGGACATGTGCTACGCAGTCGCCGATCCTTTTTATTTCACACCGCGGCGAGTCTTATACTGCGCCCGAAAATACGATGGCGGCCTTCCGACTGGCGGTGGCCCGCCAGACGGCGGGCTTCGAGTGCGATGTTTATCTGACGGCGGACGATGAGATCGTCTGCATTCACGACGCCACGACGGAGCGGACCATGGACGGCAATCTGACGGTGGCCTCTTCGACGCTGGCGCAACTCAAAGAACTGAAGGTAGGCGTGCAGTGGAAGAACACGCCGTTCGCGAACGAGCGCATCCCCACCTTGTCGGAGGCGCTTTCGTTGGCGCGGGACGGGATGGAGATCTACGTTGAAATCAAGTGTGGCACGCAGATCATGTCGCGCCTGCTCCAGGTCATGGCGGCGGAACCTAAGGCCACACCCGAGCGTGTGGTGTTCATCAGTTTCAACAGTTCGGTCATCAGCGCCGTGCGCCAGCAGTTCCCGGCGTACCGCGCCTACTGGCTGACCAGCATTTCCGACTCCGGGGGAGCGCCCTCTCCGAGCGCGGCTTCTGCCATCGCGACGATGCAGAATAACGGCGCCACCGGACTGGACGCCTTCGCACATGCGCTGCTTGATGCGACGTATGTCCAGACGATCAAGGATGCGGGGTATAGCTTTCATGTCTGGACCATCAACGAGATCACGCGCGCGGCGGAATTGGCCGCGATGGGCGCCGAGACCATTACGACCGACCACGGTGGTTATCTCGCGGCGGCGTTGAACCCGCCGGTGCCTTTATCTGTGCCGGTTCCGGTGGTGCACTGGACGTTCGACGGTGGGTCGACGACCAACTTGGGCAGCGGCGGCAGCCAGTATCAAGCGGTTCTTCACGGGGCACCGGCCTTCACAAACGGTGCCGCTGGGACGGCGCTGGTGCTGGACGGGGTGGACGATTACGTGTCCTGCGAATACCAGTTGCCGGAACACGGCACGATCGCACTGTGGTACCGGCCAGTGTTCTTTTACAATTTCAACTCCGTGTTCGACAATTCCGTCCATCCGAATGACTGGGAGATGTGGATCTACGAGAGCGGGGTTTTGAAGACCCGCGTGAAGCGCGACGGCTCTGGTCAAATCTCTTACGATCTTAACAATTTGAACGGCTCAAACCAGTGGTATCACATCGCGCTGACTTGGGACCGCACGGCGGCGCAGACAGTGCTGTACGTCAATGGCGAGGTTTGCGGCATCGGTGCGATTACCAATTGGGGGACACCCGGCGACACGTTTTATATCGGCGGCGGGAACTCCGGTAACACCAAGGGGCGGGGCTGGGTTGACGATGTGCGCGTGTATGACACCGTGCTGATCGAGGCGCAAGTACGCGGCGTGCATGCGTCGGTCGCGGAGCGGATGCCGGTCGTACACATTTCATTCGATGAGTCGACGGCGAATATCGGAGCTGGCGGCGCACGGTATGACGCGACGCTCGTCGGCGATCCCGTTTGGACGAACGGACTGAACAGCATCGGCAAGGCGTTGGCGCTGGACGGCGTGAATGATTGTGCGTCCATACCGTATCGGCTCGCCGCTTCCGGTTCGGTGTCGTTGTGGTACTACGCTGCAGGGCCGTGGTACGACTACAACTCGATTTTTGACAATTCGGTGAACGCCAACCACTACGAGTGCTGGATTGATAAATCGGGTAATCTCTGCTTCCGTCCCGCAGGAAATACGTGGCCGCAAAGAGCTTGGACCGGATTGGGTAGCGGATCCAACCGCTGGTATCACATCGTCGGCACCTGGGACACATTTTCCGGTAGCATGGTGCTGTATGTCAATGGCGTTGAGCGCGGTCGCGACATGAATATCAACGGCGGTGCGTGGCCACTTGCCGGGCCGCACTTTTACGTCGGCGGCGGAAACGCAGGCAACTCACCTGCGCGCGGGATAGCTTCGGAGTTGCAGATCTTTGAGACGGCGCTCTCGTCCAATCGCGTGGCTGAGATTTTCGCCGAGAAGCGCACGCGGCACGGCGGACTGATTGCGTATGTGCCGTTTGACGGGACGGCGGAAGACATCGTCGGCAGCAACGCGGTGGTGCTGGGAGGCTCGCCGGTCTACGTCAAGACACAGGGCGGCTTTTACAAGGGGCTGAGTTGCGGGACGCCGCAAGGCAACAACGGCGACAATGCATCAATTTCCAACGTGATGGGTTCGACGGTCGGCACGATCGCGTTGTGGTACTACGCGCGCGGCCCTTGGTACAACTATCAGACCGTGTTCGATAATCTCGTGAATTCGGAGTATTGGGAGTGTTGGATCTATTATGATGGCGTATTGACTTCCCGGATCAAAAACGATAAATCCATTGGCGGTGACGTCAGGTATGATCTCGACAATCTGCGTGGCCCGAACAGTTGGTATCACATCGCGTATGTCTGGGATCTTGGACTGGGCCAAGCATGGTTGTATGTCGACGGCGTTGTTCAGGCGACCTCTATGCTGACCACCGGCGGCTGGGTCAATCCGCATCCGACGCTGAACCTGGCGGGTGCGCATAAGAGTAACATGAAAGGTAACGGCATCTGGGACGAGGTGCGTGTCTACAACCGCGCTCTGATGGATGAGGAGGTCGCTGCGCTGGCGGTCGTCCCGCCCGCGCCGCCGCCGCGCGGCACAGTGCTTACGCTGCGCTGAGTATGGCGGGGCGGATGATAGGGGGACGTTGTGGGACATGATTGACGTGATTGACACGATAGTTGTGGTGCGCAAAATTTGGAGTGCGGTGACAAGAGCCGCGTTGCGCGCGGATCGCGGCACCGCTTTCTTTCCGTGCAACGCGCGGAAACAACTCTTAGTCCCCACTCTTAGTCGAATACACTTAGTCTCTACACCTAGTCGATTGCGCAGTGACGAAGTGTTGGGACTAAGTGTGAACGACGAAGTGTTGGGACTAAGTGTGAACGACGAAGTGTTAGGACTAAGTGTGAACGACGAAGTGTAGCGATTAAGTGTAAATGACGAGTTTCAACGTTCAATGAAAGGATAAAAATGAAACGGATAATGTTAGCGATGGCAACTG
>ERZ795058.5126-NODE-5126-length-12171-cov-4.584186_pt1 | contig 12171 bp, 10 predicted proteins | sample MGYA00375142_ERZ795058 | MGnify/ENA primary metagenome ERZ795058 (study PRJEB30187, sample SAMN05720210) | activated sludge metagenome | isolation source: anaerobic digester from wastewater treatment plant | place: Japan | collected 2015-04-20 ...
AGGTCAGGAAGTGCCTCTTCACACAGTCATCGAGCACCAGTTGGTCGAAGGCGGCTCCACCCGCGTCGTTCGCGGTGTCTTCTGAACCACTCTAGCTCAACGGGCCGGGCCGCCTCACGGCGGCCTGCCCGGCCCCCTATGCAACGAATCGTTCTCTCCGCCGTGAGATTCCCTCTGAGTTCGTATAGATAGGATATTGACATATGAGCTAGTATGCTGTATAATACAAGCAGGAGTGTGGTATACCAACCCAAAAAGGAGGGCAGGAGATGAAGGCACGCGTGTCTAGGTGGATCGCGCTCATCGTTGTAGTATCGCTCATCCCCGGCTTGCTGGCCGGTTGCGCCCCAGTCCAGGCCCCCGAGCCAGCCACCAAGGCCCCCAGCCCAGCCCCCGCCCAGGCCACCGAGAAGCCTGCGGAAACCGCCAGTCCTGCGGCCCCGGCCGAGATCACCTTCTGGGGTTCTTGGGGTGGCGACGTTGAAAAGAGCATCAACGTAATCCTGGACAAATACAACGCAACAAGCGCCACAAAGGTCAAGTATGTCGTACAATCGGATATCATGACGACTTTCGCCACGGCAAACGCCACTGGTGATGTGCCGGATATCATGCTGTGGGATGCTTCCGAAGTCAGCAAGTACGCTCAGAAAGGCGTCCTCGCGCCCATCAATGACAAGCTTGCCGGTGCTAGCATCAACAAGGGCGACTACAACTCCGAGTGCATACGCGAACTGACTCTGGACGACAAGTTGTATGGGCTTCCTCTCAACATTGACATTTGGGGTATCTATGTCAATTTGGATATCATAAAGTCCCTAGGCCTGTCGGCGCCGACCACATGGGATGAGCTGAAGGAGGATGCGATACAGGCGACGCAGCGCGACAGCAGCGGGAAACTGATCCGTGCAGGACTGTCGATGCAATGGTTCCCTTACGAATTCACTTCCTTCATGGTTGCGGACGGTGCCAGTGTCCTGTCGGATGATGGGAAAACAACGACTGTCAACAACGATACTGGCCGCAAGGTACTCTCCCTATTCAAGGGTCTGCTTGACGCAGGGGTCTACGATATTGGATTCGAGAGTGGCCTTTCCCAAGGCGAAGATGCCTTCCTGACCGGGCGAAGCGCGATGGTTGTGTGGCCGACGTCCATGCTGCGCACCTATCAGACCTATGGGGACAAGATGGACTTTACGTTCGCACCTATCCCCGCCGGCCCAGACCCTGGCGCACGTATTGGTGGTATTCAGACGAGTTTCTGCTTCGTCATTCCCGCCAAGTCCAAGAACATTGATGCTGCGTTCGACTTCATGAAATTCAGCCTGCATGATGTCAGCAACAGCATCTCCTGGTGCCAGATTGTTGGTGGCCTGTCCCCGCTGATAGCGGCGCAGAATGATCCGTTCTTCGCAAACAACAAATACTATGCGAACGTTTTGTCAGGAATCAACGGTCTGAAGATTCGTCCCAAAGCGCCTGGCTTTATTCAGGTCGAGGGCAGTGTGTTTGCGCCGAACATCCAGGAGCTCTTTGAAGGCACGCTGTCGATTGACGACTGCCTGAAGAACATGCAGACAGACGGCGACACCATGCTCGCCCAATATCGGAACGAGTAGAACGCTTGGTGTGAATCGGCCAATCCGTGACTTGGAAGGTGCCCTGAGGTATGGTTAGCTTGTACACCGAATCCCGAAGGACAGGAGCTAACCTTTGCATGTGACTGAACGAGCCATTGCAGCGACCCAAGTTGCCCTTTGCCGGTCTCATCGGCTGGTGAACACGACCAATTCACGCCAAGCGTCATACTGAAGCGAGTGTCAAACCGGATGCCGCTCAGGCATCCGGTTTGATCTTTCTCAACTACCCGGGGGGAAGCTGAATTGAGGAACAAGGGGCATACAATCAGAGCGCGCAACAATCTCTACGGTTGGCTGTTCATATCGCCGGCGCTCTTGTGCTTCATGTTGTTCATCCTGATCCCCACGATTACGGTTGTGATAACGAGCCTTACCAACTATGACATGTTTTCCGCCGTGCGCTTTGTTGGCCTGCTGAACTTTGCCAGGGTATTCAGAGACAAGGTGTTCCGGCGCTCCCTTGTCAACATCTGCTACTATGTTGTTCTGTATGTGCCTCCGCTGATTGCACTCTCCTTTTTGTTTGCAAACCTCTTGAACAACAAGATTCGCAGCATAAAGGTCTTCCGGACGATGTACTATCTCCCCGGGTTGACCTCCGTCGTCGCCTCCTCTATCGTCTGGTCTTGGCTTCTGAATCCGAATTTCGGCCTTGTCAACCAGGTCTTGGGGCTGTTTGGCATCAAGGGGCCGTTGTGGCTGGCCCACAGCACGTGGGCCATGCCCTCTATCGTTATCATTTGTCTGTGGATGACCCTGGGAGGGAATATTCTGATCTACCTGGCCACCCTCCAGTCGATTCCCCAAAACCTGTATGAGGCGGCCGAGATCGACGGAGCGAACTGGTTCTACAAGATGATGCGCATTACCGCACCTCTGTCACTGCGAACGACCTGTTTCCTGATCACCATTGGGCTCATCGGGGCGTTTCAGCTCTTTGATCAGACCTATGTGCTCACAAGGGGAGGACCCGCCAATGCCACCATGGTACCGGTCTTCCTCATCTATACGAACGCCTTCACAGAGTTGCAGGTTGGGTATGCCTCCGCGCAGTCTGTCGTTCTGTTCTTTCTGATTCTTGTCTTCACGCAAGTCGTGAGGCGTTTCGATAAGGGGAGGTTCTTCTGATGCGCGCGAGAGAGTTCAAGCTCCCCGCCTATTTCGCCAACAGGGTTGCAGTGTATGCGGCGCTGATTCTCTTTGCCCTGATATTCTCACTTCCCTTCTACTGGAGCATTCTGACGTCCTTGCGGCCGAACGATCAGATGTTCACGCAACAGATCAACTTCTTGCCGACGAACGTTACGATTGAGCATTATCGCAAGGTGTTTACCACGATCCCTTTTTGGAGCTACATCAACAACACTGCGATGATTACGGTGCTGCTGATGACCACCAACATTGTCTTCTGTACGCTTGCCGGTTATGCCTTTGCCAAGATTGATTTCGTTGGGAAAGACCTTGTATACAGAATCATGATGCTGTCCATGATGCTGCCCGCCGCAGTACTGGTGGTTCCGCAGTTTCTTGTCATTGCCAAATTCCCATTGCTCGGAGGCAACAACATACTGGGGCAGGGTGGGCGCGGCATGGTTGGGTCTATATGGGGGGTGATCGCACCGACGTCGGTGAGCATTTTCAATGTATTCTTCATCCGGCAGTATTATCTTGCGACCCCCAACGATATCGCAGAGTCCGCGCGCATAGACGGCGCGGGAGAGTTGCAGATCTTCCTCCGACTGTATGTCCCTTTGGCCGCACCAGCGATTGCCACGCTGGCCGTCTTTTGTTTCCAGAGCGGATGGAACTCGTTCCTGTGGCCTGTGATCGTTCTACAGAGCTCAAACATCAAAGTTATCACGCAGGGACTCGCGGCGTTTACCTTCAATAATACGACGGATTACGGCCCCACGATGGCGGCGTCGCTGATCGCAACAGTACCTATCCTGATCATCTATGCCTTTGCGCAGAAGTACTTTGTTCAAGGGATCGCACTGACGGGCATGGAGGAATAGAGGCACAATTCGGAAGAAGGAACTGGAGCGAAACCATGAATTCCAGACAACTCGTTCAGGCAATATTCTCTCACAAGAACTCGGGCGCAAACGCTCTCTGGCTCGGGATGCCCCATCTCGAAACAGAAGAGATCTATCTCTCTGAGACAGGCCTCAGCGATATGGAGCAGTTATCTCAGCATTTGGGCAGTGACTGCCGCTGGTACTCCGCATGCAGTTCGTATCAGCATCCGTCAGGAAGTCCCATGTTTGACACAGCCTATGGGGCACGCCATGCGTTTGCCGAGTATACAGATGATGACATTGGCAAGCTCGACGAGTTCCCATGGCCCGACCCGGGATACAACAACTATGACGCGATTTTGGCCAAGCTCACTGCCCAACCAGACAAAGCGCTATTCTCTGGTTTCTGGTGCCACTACTTCCATATCCTCTGCGACTTGTTTGGCATGGAAGAGTATTTCGTGAAAATGTATACAGACCCAGCACTTGTCGAAGCGGTCACGGAGAGAGTCCTGGCGTATTTTGAGATATCGATGAACGAATTCTTGCCACAAGCTGGGGATTTGTTTGATGTTGTGTTCTTTGGCAACGATTTTGGCACACAGGCTGACTTGCTTGTTTCCCCTGAAGGCTTTGCCCAGTTTATCTTGCCGGGGGTGAAGAGGATTACTGCGATTGCCAAGAAGCATGGCAAGCGAGTTATGCTGCACTCCTGCGGCTCAATCTATAAGGTCATTCCCAAGCTTATCGATGCAGGGATTGACGCGCTGCATCCTCTTCAGGCAAGGGCCAGGAACATGGACGCCGATACACTCGCGCGGGAGTTCAAAAGGGATTTGGTCTTTTGCGGCGGCGTAGATACGCAAGAGCTTTTGGTAACCGGCAGCCCTGCGCAGGTTGCTGATCAAGTTCACCGCTTGCGTTCCGTCTTCGGTGAGAACTACATCGTTAGCCCCAGTCATGAGTCGCTGCTGCCCAATGTCCCGTTCCAAAATGTGTTGGCCATGTGCAGAGCAGCGAAGGATTGAGCATTCCGCCGCATTTCGTCTCTCGAGGGCCCGAAGGCCGGGCGGTGCTGTGCCGCCCGGCCTTCTCTCAACCGCAGGCATTTGGAGGGGTAGACATATGGGAATGGCAATCAGCGACACGCTACACGTGCCATCGGTTCACCACACGATCGAGGAGGTCGCTGGCAAACTCGAGGAAAGCGAACCCAGGTTGGCACGCACCTTTCGCCAGTGCTATCCCAACGCCATTGAGACCACGACCCAGCTTCTTCCCGACGGCACCACTTTCGTCTTTACGGGCGATATCCCGGCGATGTGGCTGCGCGACTCTTCGGCCCAGGTGCGGCCCTACGTGCCATTGACTGCCGTTGACTCCGATTTGGCACGAGTGATCCGCGGGCTGATCCGCCGCCAGGCGCAGTACATTCTGACCGACGCCTACGCCAACGCCTTCAATCGCGAAGCCAACGGACTGCACAACTCGCCCGATCGCACCGAGATGGGCCCCTGGATTTGGGAGCGCAAGTTCGAACTGGACTCCCTCTGTTACCCCGTGCAGCTCCTGCAGGACTATTGGGCTGCGACGGGCGACCGCTTGGCCCTGGATGATGCCGTCTATGGCATGCTGCGGCGCATCGTCGAAGTCATGCGTGTGGAGCAAGAGCACGACCGTCGCTCTCCCTATTGCTTTGAGCGCGACGACGACGAGCGCCCGCTCGACACCCTGCCGTTTGGCGGCCGGGGCACCCGCACCAACTATACCGGCATGGTCTGGTCGGGCTTCCGGCCGAGCGACGATGCCTGCACCTTCGGCTACCACATCCCGAGCAACATGTTTGCCGTCGTCATCCTCGGCCACGTGGCTCATTTCGCCGCCGAGTGCTATGCCGATCCAGACCTGGCCGCACGGGCGCTGCAACTGCGACGCGAGATCGACTTGGGCATCCGCACCTATGGTCGCGTCGATCACCCGCGCTACGGCCGCATCTACGCCTATGAAACGGACGGCTACGGCAACCACGTACTGATGGACGACGCCAATGTGCCCAGCCTCCTTTCCATCCCCTACCTGGGGTATTGCCCGGCCGATGCCCCCGACTACAAGCGCACCCGCGCTTTTGCGCTCAGCCATGATAACCCATACTATGTGGAAGGCACGTTTGCTCGAGGCATCGGCAGCCCGCACACCCCGGCGAGGCATGTCTGGCCGCTGGCCCTGGCCATGCAGGGCCTCACTTCGGCCGATCCACTGGAGCAGCGGCAGCTTCTGGAGGTGCTGGTCGCGACCACCGCCGGCACCGATTTCATGCATGAGAGCTTTGACCCGGACCACCCCGAGCGCTACACACGGGCCTGGTTCGCCTGGGCCAACAGCCTCTTCGGCGATTTCGTGGTGCGTTGGGTGCGATCCGGCGGATTGGAGAGGGGGTGAGCCTGGCAGCAGCGATGGGCCGCCAGGAGACCAAATAGCCCATGTATTCGCGGCGCCAGCTCGTCGGCTGGGGTTGGGCGCAGCCGTGGGCCAGGCGCCCGTCCAGCCGGCTGGAACGGGAGAGGAAACACCGATCATGGATAACCTGGCACGGGCTGAAGCGACCTACGCCATGCTGGCGCAGCGCTTCGCCATCCCCAACAGCAGCCTCTTCTACGAGCATGTCGAGGCCAAGAGTGATGACCGCTACTGCTCGCACCTGTGGCCCTACTCGGGCGTGATCTCGGCGCTCAACGCCCTGGCGGCAACGCATGGGGCCCGCAGCCGCTATCAGGAAGCCTTGCGCAGCGTGCTGCAGGGGCTGGCGGCCTACTACGACGCCCAGGCCACCCCACCCGGCTACGACTGCTATATCAGAGCCGGCGGAGGCGGAGACAAGTTCTACGACGACAACGAATGGCTCGGACTCGAGTTCGTAGAGGCCTACCGCACGCTGCAGGATCCAGGCTACCTGGCCAAGGCCGAGGAAATGCTGAGTTTTGCCCTCAGCGGCTGGTCAGACGCCATGGGCGGCGGTATCTACTGGCGCCAGCACGACGACAGCACCAAGAACACCTGCTCCAACGGCCCTGCCGCGGTGCTGGCCCTGGCGCTCCACCAAGAGACCGGCCGGCAGGAGTACCTCGACTGGGCCGTGCGCATCCTTGAGTGGTTGGCGCCGCTCAAGTCGCCCGACAGCGGCGTATACTGGGACAGCCTCCTCCAACAGGGCACTATCGACAAGCGCACCTTTACCTACAATACCGGCACGCCGCTGCACGCCAATGCATTGCTGTTCGCCATCACTGCTGAGCAGCACTACCTGGAAGAGGCTCGCGCGTTGGCTGCAGCCAGCTATGCCCACTTTGCGCCTGGCGACGCTCCGAGCGGCGAGCGCCTTTTCCCCGATACGCCGTGGTTCAACGCCGTGCTCCTGCGCGGCTACCTGGCCCTCTACGCCGCCGACCCCGACCATGACCGCACCTACGTCGACGCCATGAGGCGCAACCTGGAGTATGCCTGGGTACACGCCCGCGCCGCCGACGGCGCCTTCAGCCCCGACTGGAGCGGCCGCTCGGAAGTCACCAACCCACAGCGCTGGCTGCTCGACCAGGCCGCCATGGTGGAGCTCTATGCGCGGCTGGGCCGGGTCTAGTGCTTGATCCTTACTCGGTCCCCAGACCCTTGGCGGACTCGGGGGATGGCCGTCGCCGGCCACGACGTCGTGCTCGCCCGGGCGCCGTTGCGATGTGGCCGGCACGCGCGCTCGCTGGGGACTCCAAGAGCCTCGGGAGTCCCCAGCGAGCGAGAACCTGCTTGGCAGCGGGCCGCCGTTCCCGTACAATAGGGGCAGCGGCGCGCAGGGGCCGTCCCCGGCGCGCGAGGAGGCAGCGGTGCACGCGATGAACACGGGGTACGGCTTTATCGGCCTGGGGCAGATGGGCATGAGCGCCGTGCGCAGCCTGTTGGCGCAGGGGCAGCGCGTCGTAGTGTACAACCGCACGCACGGCAAGATCGACGAGATGGTGCGCGAGGGCGCGGTGGGCGCCCATTCGGTGGAGGAACTGGCGAGCCTGCTCTCGCGGCCGCGCATCGTCTGGCTGATGGTGGCCGCGGGCGAGCCGGTCGACGAGATGATCTTTGGTCCCGAAGGCCTCGCCCAGCACCTCGCGCCGGGCGACGTGATCATCGACGGCGGCAACTCGTTCTATCGCGATTCCATGCGCCGCGCCGAGCACCTGCAGGAGCGACGCATCCACCTGCTCGACTGCGGCTCGAGCGGCGGCCTGGAGGGCGCGCGCCACGGCATGTGCCTGATGATCGGCGGCGAGCGGGCCGCGTTCGAGCTGGCCGAGCCGCTCTTCCACCTGCTGGCCACCGAGGACGGCTATGCCCACGTCGGCCCCAGCGGCGCCGGGCACTTTGTCAAAATGGTGCACAACGGCATCGAATACGGCATGCTCGAAGCCATCGGCGAGGGTTTCGAGCTGCTCGAGGTGAGCCCCTTTGGGTTGGACCTGCAACAGGTGGCCGAGCTCTGGCAGCACGGCAGCGTGATCCGCTCATGGCTGATGGAGCTGGCGGCGCATGCCTTTGCCCGCGACCCCCGCCTGCAGGCCATCACCGGCAGCGTCGGCGGCGGGGCGACGGGGAGCTGGGCCATCGAGGAAGGCTGGCAGGCGGGGGTGCCCATGCTGGCTATCGCCGCGGCCTACGCCCTGCGCCTGCGCTCGCGCCAGCCCGACACGTTCGCGGGCAAGGTCGTCAGCGCGCTGCGCTACGAGTTCGGCGGCCACGAGACGGTGCCCTCCGGCGCCGCCGAGGAGCCGGCCTGCCCGGCGTGAGGGAGCGGTTCACCGCAAAGGCGCAAAGGAAGCACGAAGGCTTTTGTGGGGTGGCCCGCGGTGAAACCCTGGTTCCACGGGCTGACTCCCATTGCCTTGGCGTCTCCTTCGCGCCTTTGCGGCGAACCGTTCCCGTCTGGCTAGCCGGCGACCTGCTCAAAGACGCGCAGAACGTTGCCGCCGAGGATCTTGCGCACGTTCTCCTCACTGTAGCCGCGGGCGAGAAGGCCGGCAGTGATGTGGGGAAAGTGGGCGCCGCTCTCGAGGCCGGCGATGGGCGTGTCGTCAAAGCCGTCGAAATCGGAGCCCAGGCCCACATGGTCGGCGCCGATGACCGAAACGATGTGATCGATGTGATCGAGCACCTTGCCCAGCGTGCGCTCCTCGGGCTGGCCGGCCACAAAGCTGGGCACGAATACCACGCAGACGACCCCGCCGGTCTTGGCGACGCCCTCGAGCTGCTGGTCGGTGAGGTTACGCCGGTGGTCGCAGAGGGCGCGGGCATTGGCGTGCGAGTCGATCACCGGCAGCTCGCTCATGGCCAGCACATCGCGCACGCCGGCCGGAGCCAGGTGGGCCACGTCGATCATGATGCCCAGGCGGTTGCACTCGCGCACCACCTGCACGCCAAACTCGGTCAGCCCGCCGCCGGTGCGCTCTTCGAAGACGCCGTCGGCGGCCTCGTTGCGCAGGCTCCACGTCAGACCGAGGTTGCGCAGGCCCAAACGGTAGAACAGGCGCAGAATGCCCAGGTCGCCGCGCAGGGCTTCGGCGCCCTCCATGCCGATGATGCCGGCCAGCAGGCCCTCGGCCTTGGCGCGGCGCACGTCGCCGGCTTTGGTGGCCAGGATGAGCTCAGGTGAGGCCGCCATCGCCTGGTAGAAAGCATCGAGCAGGCGCAGCGACTCCCAGGTGGGCACTGCGCCACCCAACGCCGCCGGCCGCGCAAAAAGGGCAAAGACCTGGGCGGTGACGCCGCCCTCCTTCAGGCGCGGCAGGTCGTTATGCCCCTCGTCGGAGCGCTCGAGCAGCGAGCGCTTGTCGCCGAGCACCGAGAGCAGGGTGTCGCAGTGGGTGTCGATGACGATGGAAGCAGCGTGCAGTTCCTGGGGGTCCAAGTTGAACTCCTTCTGTCATTGCGAGCGTAGCGAAGCAATCTCCAGCTCGCAGGAAGGCGTCGCCCACACGGGTGGAGATCGCTTCGCCCCGCTGATCTGAAAATGGGGCGGGGCGCCGTAGCCTAGCCCCCCTTGGCCGCCGCAGGCGGCTTCGTGGGCGTTTCATCACTTGTGGTGCCACTGGGGGCATGTCGCCTGCTCAGAAACTTGGTCCTGTCATTGCGAGCGTAGCGAAGCAATCTCCCATGCCGGACGCGGGGATTGCTTCGCTGCGGCTCGCAATGACAGGTCAAGGTTCAATGCTGGGCACAGGGTTCCGCGAATCCTGGGTTACTCGCAATGGCAATCGCGGCGGCCCGCTACGACAGGGCCGAGCAGTGACCTCACAAGCGCCATTATAGCACCGGGGCTGCCGCGGGCCAAGAACGGCGCCAAGTCATTCCATACGACTGCGCCAGACGTTGACAAACCGAACGACTTGTGTTATTCTTCCGCCAGTTGTCGCCGACAATCCGCGATTGTCGGGCCCCCGTCAAGAGACATCGATAGACTGGCCTCACCATTGGGCCGCCTTCTCTCCCCGGGCTCATCGCCGACGCCCGCGCGGGGCGTCGGAGAGGAGTAATTGTGTTTCGCCGCTTCTTGACCGTTTCCGAGAAAACAGGAGGTACACGATGAAACGCAGCCTCTGGGCCGCGCTGGCCTGCCTGCTGGCGTTGGCCATGGTGCTCGGCGCCTGCACGCCGGCCGCCAAGCCGGCGGAACCCACCACCGCACCCGCCGCCGGCAAGTTCAAGGTCGCTTTCGTCTACATCGGCCCGCCGGGCGACTTGGGCTGGACCTACGAGCACGACCGCGGCCGCAAGATGCTCGAGCAAGAATTCGGCGACAAGATCGAGACCACGACCGTCGAGAACGTGCCCGAAGGCCCTGATGCCGCTCGCATCATCCGCGACCTGGCCCAGAAGGGCAACAACATGATCTTCACCACCTCTTTCGGCTACATGGATCCCACCATCGAGGTGGCGCAAGAGTTCCCGAACGTATACTTTGAGCATTGCTCCGGCTACAAGCAGGCCGACAACGTCTCCACCTACTTTGGCCAGATCGAGATCCCGCGCTACCTCTCGGGCATGGTCGCCGGCCTGATGACCAAGAGCAACATCATCGGCTACGTGGGCGCCATGCAGATCCCCGAGGTCATTCGTGGCTGCAACGCCTTCACCCTGGGCGTCAAGGCCGTGAACCCCCAGGCCGAGGTGCGCATGGTCTGGACCAACACCTGGTACGACCCGGTGAAGGAGCGCGAGGCTGCGCTGGGCCTGCTGGATCAGGGCGCCGATATCATCGCCCAGCACCAAGACACCACCGAGCCGCAGAAGGCCGCCCAGGAGCGTGGCATGCTCTCCATCGGCTACGACTCCGACATGGGCCAGTTCGTGGGCGATACCGTCCTCACCGGCCCGGTGTGGAACTGGGGCACCTACTACATCCAGACCGTCAAGGCAGCCATGGACGGCACCTGGAAGCCGCACGATTTCTGGGGCGGCCTGAAGGAAGACTCTGTGATGTTGGCCCCGCTGAGCGCCAAGGTGCCGGCCGACGTCAAGGCCAAGGTCGAGGCTGAAGAGGCCAAGTTCAAGAGCGGTGAAAAGACCGAGTTCGACATCTTCGCCGGCCCGCTCAAGGACAATGCCAGCGTCGAGAAGTTGGCCGCTGGCCAAAAGATGACCCAGGAAGAGATCGTCAACATGGACTGGTTCGTCGAAGGCGTGAAGGGCTCGACCAAGTAGCCTCAACAAGGGGGATTTTGCAGGCTGGCGTCGCCGGTCGCCCCGCGGGGCGACCGGCGGCGCCAGCCTGCAAAATCCCCCCTGCCAAAGGAGGGCGATGAGCGACAACGAGCATACAGCCCAGGTGCCGATGCTGGAGATGCGCGGCATCGGCAAGCGTTTCCCTGGCGTCGTTGCCAACGACGGGGTGGACCTGGAACTCTACCCCAGCGAGGTACTGGCCCTGTTGGGTGAGAACGGCGCCGGCAAGAGCACGCTGATGAACATCCTGGTGGGACTCTACCGCCCCGACGCAGGCCAGGTGCGCCTGCACGGCAGGCCCGCCGAGATCACTTCGCCCCGCCACGCCGCCGGGCTGGGCATCGGCATGGTGCACCAGAACTTTATGCTCGTCGAGACCATGACCGTGGCAGAGAATATCATCCTGGGGCTCGCCGGGCTGCCCTTTGTGCCCAGGATGGACGAGGTCGCCGCGCGCATCCGCGAGCTCTCGGAGCGCTACAACCTGCAGGTGGACCCGCTCGCCTATATCTGGCAGCTCAGCGTGGGCGAGCAGCAGCGGGTCGAAATCCTCAAGCTCATCTATCGCGGCGCCGAGATTCTCATCCTCGATGAGCCGACTGCCGTGCTCACACCGCAGGAGGCAGAGGAACTGGCCGGCATCCTGAGGCGTATGACCGCCGAGGGCAAGTCGGCCATTTTTATCACCCACAAGATGGAAGAGGTGATGACCTTTTCGCAGCGGGTGCTGGTATTGCGCCAGGGGCGCCTGGTGGCCG
>ERZ795058.5138-NODE-5138-length-12146-cov-5.154412_pt1 | contig 12146 bp, 9 predicted proteins | sample MGYA00375142_ERZ795058 | MGnify/ENA primary metagenome ERZ795058 (study PRJEB30187, sample SAMN05720210) | activated sludge metagenome | isolation source: anaerobic digester from wastewater treatment plant | place: Japan | collected 2015-04-20 ...
GAAACAGTTAGAAAAAATTGTAGGGCTCATGTCAGGTATTAATGCGGATATTCATATGATTGGTCCTTCCTCCGGCCTTGAATATCTGACGGGAATCAATCCTCATCCGGATGAAAGGTTCAAAGCGCTGTTCATCCTAAAAGATAAGAGGCATTTTTACATATCTCCCGAAATATACTATGAAGAAACCCGAGAGCTCTTAGGAGAAAAGGAGGACATATTTGTATGGAGCGATACAGACGGCTTCCTGTCCGCAATCGAGAAAGCCGATAAAAAATATGGCCTTGCAGGAAAAATCATTGCGGTAAATGACGGAATCGTGGCTATAAATATGCTGGACATAGGAAACTTTTCCGACGTAAAATTCATAAATGGAAACAGTATATTGGAAGATGTCAGAATCCGAAAAACTCAAGAAGAAAAGGATTGTATGAGAAAAGCAGCAAAGATTGCTGACAAAGTGGTTGAAGAAACAATAAAGTTTATAAAGCCGGGCTTAACAGAAAGAGATATTGCAAAAAAGCTGGAAGAGCTCTATACAGAAAAAGGTGTAAGCATGTCTTTCCACCCCATCGTGGCATCAGGATCCAATACTTCGAAACCTCATTACAATGGGGATAGTAGGGTCATACAGGAACAGGATATAATAATAATCGATACCGGCTGCAGGTATAAAGGCTACTGCTCCGATATTTCGAGAACGATTTTCGTAGGTGAACCCACGGAAGAACAAAGAAAGATATTCGATATCTGTGTAAAAGCGACGACTACAGGTGAAATGACCGTTAGAGAAGGTATCCCTGCTGAAGAAGTGGATATGGCTGCACGTAATATAATTAAAACAGCAGGCTACGGGGATTACTTCCTCAACAGGACAGGTCATGGTATAGGTATTGCCGTCCATGAAGGTCCGTACATAAGAACCGGCAACAAGCAGATCCTCGAAAATGGAATGTGCTTCAGCGTAGAGCCTGGAATATATATTTCCGGAAAATTCGGCATGAGAGTTGAAAATATAGTTCTGGTAGAAAACGGTAAGGCAGAAATACTCAATAATGTTACCAAGGACATCATTATTGTTTAATTATTTGAGCAAGGCTGCCTTATGGCAGCCCCACTGTCTCCAATGGCGCTGCTGATTGCCTATGCCTTCATAACAATAGAGGAAAACTCTTTAATATCATCAATATGTATTTCAATCACTTTTCTTACTATTTGTATATTTATGTTCTGATAATCATGCACGGCAATATTTCTAAAGCCTACCATAGCTTTAAGTTTGCCGCTCAGTTCAGCAGTAATAAACCCGTTTGTCTGAAGCAAATCAAATGCATCCCTGCTATTCTGGGGAATACCATAAGACCTTTCAGCAACAATGTGCATAGCCATATCAATACAAGCTTCCGCAGCCCTTTGAATATTTAGAATAATAGAATCCTGCTTTGTGGAGTTATTAAGATTATCCGGATTTCCTTCATATTCTTCATTTATGCGCTTAATGCACCTTTCAATTATAGCAGCTTTGTTTAATATTACATCACTCTGCATATATTGTACCCCTTTCCCGTACTTTATCCAGGATTTCTTTTCGTTCCTCGTTAAGCATACAATATTCCTTGAAGGTTCTTATCTGAAACTCATGTTTTTTATTTTCATCGGCTGAATATATAATTTTTCCTGTCCCGAGGATATTTGCCTTAAAAACCGTTGACGCTTTGCTCATATCAATCAGGTCTACATCCCTGCCTAATTCATTGCTTAATTCCTGCGCAATATTGAATACCTCATATTCACTCAGATTTCCATCTGATAAAAAGGCTATGTCAATATCACTGTCATTTCTCATTCTACCGGATGCTGCCGAACCAAAAAGGATGACAATGAAAGCGGATGCTTTATCTATCAGTTTATTTTTAATTATATCCAAATTCATAGCTATCACCTGTGTTCTTAAAGTTTTATTTGAATAAATCATATATAATTATATCATAACTAACTAATTCATTACATATTATCCACCTTTTTCGTTTTGATTACTCATTTTATCAGCATTGCAAAAAGCACTGCATTCGTTTGCTCATTAAATACAGTGCCTGTATGTAAACTCATATAATATTTTTGGTGGAGGCGAGGAGACGCCTTTATCCATTGTTTCCAATGGTGCTGACTATATCTTGAACTTCTGTTGAAGTCCTCCGGCGTGTTATGAAAGTCCTGATATAGTATGTGACTCTCATAATAGATTATAGTACTATTTTGCCTTCCAGATCCTTATCGAAGATCATGTCTTCCTGCAGTGCAAGCTCTTTACCAAAGCCTTGATTTACTGCGTGTTTATACATTGCATATGCAATGGATACATCGACATAAGCTAAACCGACAGCATCAAAATAGATGAATTCATTGTCATTTTCTCTTCCAGGTTTTGTTCCATCTAAAATATCAACGATGTTGCCATAGATATCTTCATCTTTAATAATACCATCCTTATAGCAACGGCTTACGGTCTGTGTACGATGCTTTACAGTATTCCAATCGTCACATATTATCTTATCTGCCATTTGGACCACTTTGTACTCGTCTTCCCAACCTCCAATATGACTGTAAAATGCACCATTTTTGATCCAGTCTGCCTTGAGCAACGGTGCTTGTGCACTGGTTGCTGTAACTATAATATCAGAATCATAAATTGCCTTTTCCATTACAGTATCGCAAGCAACAAATTTCATATCAGGAAGTATCTTCTGCAAGCTAGAAATAAAATTATCTTCCTCTGCGTGATATTTGGAGGCAACCTTACAAATCTTCAAATATGGACGCACAGATTTCATACCAATCAGATGCATCTTTGCTTGCTCACCGGCGCCAATAAATCCAATACTCTCTACATCTTTCCTGGCCAGCTTATCTGCTGCTGCTGCGCCCATAGCTGCAACACGCATATTGGAACACAGCGTACCGTCCATTACACAGATGGGGTAACCATTAACAATGTTTGAAAGTATAAATATTGCAGAAAGATTCTGCGTGCCAAACCTAACAGGGTTGGGAGGGAAGCAGGATACCCACTTAACACCGCAGATTTTTTCATCTAAGAGAGTGGCCGGTAAGCAATTGATTCTTTCCTGTGTTTCTTCGTTGAATATCTGAACTATTTTATCTGGAAATATGATACGATTTTCTTTGAATTTAAGTAATCCTTGCTGCAACGCTTTAATAGCCATTTTCATATTAAATGCACCAGCTTCAACCAATTCCTCTTGTGATAGATAGGTAAATTTTATTGCTTTATCGCTCATTTTATTACTCATTTCCTCTCACGCATAATTGTTTTTATCAGGAAACAGCCTATTAGCTTTTCTCACGGTGTCATAATTCTTATTTCACTCCCAGTGGAAACTCGCAAGCTACAAAATGATTCGGAGTTACTTCCCTCAACTCCGGTATATGGTCGGTGCAAGTGTTGCATGTGTATAGGCATCTTTTAGCAAATCTGCACTCTTCCGGCATGTCGATCGGAGATATAACCTCCCCCTTAAGAATTATACGCTTCTTTCGCTCGCCTAGATCTGGTACAGGTATAGCAGAAAGCAACGCTTGCGTATAAGGATGCATCGGGTGTGCAAATAATTCTTCAGCAGGTGCCTTCTCCACAAGTTTACCCAAATACATAACGGCAATATGATCCGAGAAATGATTAACTACAGATAGATCATGGGTAATAAACATGTATGTGAGATTTAGCTTTTCCTGCAATTCTTTTAGCAAATTAAGTATCTGTGCCTGTATGGAAACATCTAGCGCAGAAACTGGCTCATCACAGACTATAAATTTTGGATTTACTGAAAGTGCGCGTGCAATGCCTATACGTTGCCTACGTCCGCCGTCCAACTCGTGAGGATATGTATTGAAGAGTCTATCTGCAAGACCAACTGTCTTCATCAACTCCAAAACTCGGGATTCTCTGTCCTTATTATTGGGTATGAGATTATGAATTTTTATAGGCTCACTGATAATTTGGCTCACCGTTTTTCGAGGATCCAGCGAAGAGAATGGGTCTTGAAAAATGATCTGCATCTCCTTTCTTGCCTTACGGAGTTCAAGCTCATTATATTTAATTACATCGCGCCCCTTAAAATATACTTCACCGGAGGTCGGCTCAATAAGACGAAGTATCGCTCTTCCTGTAGTAGACTTTCCACATCCGGATTCGCCAACTATGCCAAGTGTTTGACCTTCCTCAATATTAAAACTCACACCATCCACCGCATGGAGTATTCCACGGGATGTATTAAAGCACTTTTTTAAATTTTTTACTTCAACCAAATTTTCAGCCACTATTTTTCCCTCCTCATAATGTGGAACGCAGGATCGTCATAAGCAAAGCATTCCACCATATGCGTATCATTAATCCATCTAGGATTAGGCTTCTTCTCACGACATATATCAGTTGCATAAGTACATCTGGTGGAGAATGAGCATCCAATAGGCAGATTGGTGGGATCAGGCATTAAGCCTGGAATAGGCTTTAATTTGGCTTTACGATCATTAATATTTGGCAAAGAGTTGAATAAACCTTCGGTATAAGGATGCTTAGTCTTGTTAAATACATCCGTGAGGGTACCCTTTTCAACAATCCTGCCGGCATACATGACCGCAACCTCATCACAAATTTCTGCTACAATACCTAAATCATGAGTTATCATTAAAAGAGAAGTTTGGTATTTTTCCTTAAGGTTATTCATAAGCTCAAGCACTTGTGCCTGTATTGTTACGTCTAACGCTGTAGTAGGTTCATCTGCAATCAATAGCTTGGTATGACAAGCAAGAGCTATAGCAATAACTACTCGTTGTTTCATGCCACCCGAAAACTGATGCGGATAATCGTTTGCTCGATGACCTGGTATTCCGGCAAGCTCTAACATTTCCTTTGCTCGCTCATTTGCTTCTGATTTGGATACATCCTCATGAAGCAAAATGCTTTCTGCAATCTGCTCGCCTACTGTGAAAACAGGATTCAGTGCAGTCATAGGATCCTGGAAAATCATTGAGACATCCTTTCCTCGAATCTCTTCCAATTCTTTGGTATTCTTTTTTAGAATACTCTCACCATCAAGCATAATTAATCCACTCTTAATGACCCCCGGAGGGTCAGGAATGAGGCGCAGTATGGCAAGGGCAGTAGTTGTTTTGCCTGCACCTGTTTCACCCACCAATCCAATTGAACGTTTTTTCTCCAGTTTTAAATCGATACCGTTGACCGCTTTTACTGTACCATATTCTGTTTCATAATGTACAACAAGGTTTTCAATATTGAGAACCAAATTTTTATCATTCATAATAAATCCTTCCTATCTCTTCAGTTTTGGATCCATCGCATCACGCAGACCATCGCCAATTAAGTTAATTGACAGCACTGTTATTACAATAGCAATACCCGGAAACATCGTCATATAACTATAATCGCGTATGAAGGCTCTGCTCTCTGAAAGCATGCCGCCCCATTCAGGTGCCGGAGTGGGAACACCGAGACCGAGAAAGCTCAAGGATGAAGCAGTGGTAATTGCAGAACCGACACGCATGGTAACCTGTACTATTATCGGAGCAAGAGAGTTGGGAAGAATATGAGTGAACATTATACGCATTTTAGTTGCACCTGCTGCACGTGCGGCTTCAATATATTCGCTATCGACAACAGTCATTACAGCGGCACGTGCTACACGCGCAAATGCTGGAACACTTACTATTCCAACCGAAAACATCAGCACCAATGTGCTGGCGCCAAAGGCAGTAGAAATACAGATAGCAAGCAATAACGAAGGGATTGAAGAAAATACGTCACACAATCTCATAATGATATTTTCAACGACACCGCCGACATAGCCTGCAATAATTCCCAATACACCTCCAATTGCCAAAGATACCATTACAGATAAGAACCCTATCGCTAATGAATATCTTGCACCGTAAAGAATACGCAAAAAAATATCGCGACCGTACTGATCTGTTCCGAAAAAATGTTTCGTTGATGGACCCTGCAAACGTTCAGATACAACCTGGCGTATTATCTTAGTATCATAATCGATTACAAAATTAGCTATCAAAGACGTGACAATAATTATAGCGAGTACAATTAAGCCGAGGACAGCACCTTTGTTTTTCTTAAAGTTATGCCATATTTCTGAAATTTGACTTCGCTTTTTATATTTTTTAGATGCAGTCAAACCTGAATCGAAGATTACGCTATTTTCTTCCAAGATTATCACCTCGCTTCATATATCTCGCTTTGATTCTAGGATCTACAAATGCATAGGCGAGGTCAATAAGCAGAATTACAACACTGGAAAGCATTGTTGTCAGAATTATTGCGCCTGTAACCATTTGGGTATCACGATTGTTAATTGAGTCAACCATAAGCCGTCCGACACCCGGCCATGCAAAAACTGTTTCTGTCACAACAGCACCACCAAGTGCAGCGCCATATTGAGTGCCAATTACAGTCAAAATCGGAATAAGAGCATTTTTAAATGCATGCTTACGGATTACAGCTTTTTCACTTGCACCTTTTGCTCGAGCTGTACGCAAGTAGTCTTGACGGATTACCTCCAGCATGGAAGAACGTGTAGTGCGCATTATCAGTGCAGCTTGACCTACTCCAACCGTGACTGCAGGCAATACTATGCTTAGAGGTGAATCATTCCCGATTGATGGAAACCACCCTAAATTAAGGGAGAAAACGAGTATCATCATAAGACCAAGCCAAAAAATTGGTATTGATATACCTAGAAGCCCCAAAACCGTGCTGCAACTGTCAATCCATGAATTCTGGTGGACAGCAGCATTTATACCCAACGGAATAGCTATCAATAACGCAACTACAGTACATGCAGTTGCCAATTGCAGCGTTGCGGGTAAGCGCATCATATACACGTCAAAAACATCCTTATTAGTAACATATGATATGCCCAAATCTCCGCGCAGCAATCCTGCCATATATCTTAAGTATCGAAAAGGCAGCGGATCATTAAGACCCATTTCCTCACGCATTATTTGTTTATGTTGTTCAGACATCTCATTCCCTGCAATGATATCGACAACATCACCTGGAGCAAAATCAATTATAAAATACACAATAAAAGATACTGCAAGCATTATGGGGATTAATAATAGCAGCCGTTTTATAACATACCTAGACATACATGACCTCCTTGGTTCTATAAATATGAGGATAAAGTTCAGTTATTAACCAAAATTCAGTTTGCACCGCTGTATCAAATTGACACAGCGGTGCAAACCATTTCACATAGAATGAATATTATTCTTCTATGATATATAGATTACGCCAATGATGGAAAAGTCCATGAGGCACTTCAAATCCCTTTACAGTCGACTTAATGCCAACATTTATCTGCTCAATAGCAAGAGGAATCCAGTAGGAATTACTAACGATGTGTTGTTGTGCTTCTGCATACAGTTCTTTACGCTTTTCATTATCGTTTTCGGAAATAGCATCATCTATCAGTTTGTCAACAGCTTCGTCTTTTATGTTACTTCTATTTACGCTGCCATTGGAATGATGTTCAGTTCGAAGCGCGTTATCAGGGCCAATTGTATGTCCGCCCCAGCCGTCAACTTGTATAGGGAAGGTGCCACCTGGAGCTACGCCTGCATTGAAGGTCGCAATTTCAAGCGATTTAACCTCAGCTTCTATACCAACCTCCCGAAGCTGTGCTTGAACTACGTTAGCAACAGCCTTTTGTACAGCGCTTGGGCCAGAGTAAATTTCTGTCTTAAAGCCATCTGGATAACCGGCTTCAGCCAGTAAAGCCTTGGATTTGGCTTGATCAAATTCATAGTAGTCTACATCTGTATAAAATTCACTGATGGGATGCATGACGTTGTAATGGGGAGTTGCATTACCTTCATAAACCAATGCTAAAATAGCTTCTCTATCAATCGCATGTGCAACAGCCTGGCGGACAAGATGGTTATCAAAGGGTTTAACTTTTAAGTTAAGTGTGATATGACGGATAAGACTGCTGGGAATCTGCCATAACTTAAGATTCTTGTCCTCTGAAACATAATGCAGGTCAATAACAGGAGGATCAACACATACGTCAATTTCCCCAGTCTGTAATGCAATAAGACGTGAAGACGCTTCAGGTATAGATCTGATAATAATTTCCTCAGTCTTTCTAGCACCATCCCAGTAATCGTTGAATCTAGTCAGAGAAAGGTAATCACCCTGGACCCACTCTTTGTACATATATGGGCCGGTACCGACCTGGTTTGCTTTGCTTTCCTCAAGAGTATCAAAAGCATTCTTACAAATTATAACTGTGTTAGGCTCACAAAGTTTGTAAACCAAATCCATATCAGGAGTTTTAAGATTTAGTTGAACTGTATAGTCGTCAATTACAGTTACTTCTTTTATAGTAGAAAACTTTGACTTGCTTGCATTCTTCTGCAATCCACGATCAATTGTAAATTTTACATCCTCGGCCGAAAACTCGCTGCCATCATGAAACTTTACGCCTTGACGGAGTTTAAATTCCCAAGTAGTGTCGGAAATTTGTTTCCAAGATTCTGCAAGACCCGGAATGTATTTGTTATCAGTGGTGTCATATTCAATAAGAGTATTAAACACAAGCATATAAACGCTTTTTGCAGTTCCACCAGAATCATTTTGAACATCCATGCTGGTGAAGTCTAGAGCGGGAGCAATAGTAATTGACTTCTTATAAACAGTATTTGCATCTTCTACTACAACTCCATCCTTATTTTCAGTGGTATCCGGTACAGTGCTACTTGTACCAGCATTTCCCGAACCGGAACAGCCGGTAAAACAGATAACAACCATACAAACACAAAGAATTAGTACCAGAGTTCTATTGATTTTCATTTTCCTACCTCCCCAAATAATTTTACAGAATAATATTTGCAATATTCGTGCCAACTCTTCTATTTGTTGATCCTATTGTTTTTTTGTCTGTATAAAATAGAACCAAAAATAAATAACGGCAATATTTGCACATTATGCGAAAATATTGCCGTTAATACAAAGGATATTTATTTTATATCCGATAATCGATATTCTTTCATCTTGTTCTGCAAGCTACGCACACTTATGCCTAAGTCTTTCGCTGTATAATCACGTCGCCCTCCATTTTTTGCCAATGTCGCTTCTATTGCCATACGCTCTATTTGTCTAATAGACATACCTGACAGCATATCCTGCAAACTTGCCCATGTACATTGTGGCACCATAGGAACCAATTTGTCTTGAACTTCCAATGGAAGATTCTCTATACCTATCTCCTCAGTATTAGAAAGAATCATTGCGTATTCTAATATGTTAGCAAGTTGTCGAACGTTTCCCGGATAGTCGTATGCAAGCAATAATTTCTCTGCCTCGGAAGAAATCCTTTGCACAGACTTATTTTGCTCACGGTTGAACTGCTTAATAAAATGATTACACAGCAGCGGTATGTCTTCCTTACGCTCGCGCAACGCAGGCATATGGATATTCATTACGTTCAAGCGGTAATATAAATCCTCTCGAAACTTTCCTTCCCGTATTAAATCCGAAAGGTTTCTATTGGTAGCAGCAATTATTCTCACGTCTACCTTTCGAACATCCGAGCTGCCCAATGCAGTAAATTCCTTCTCTTGTATTACACGAAGTACTTTGCTTTGCAGTCCTAATGGCATATCACCTATTTCATCAAGGAATACTGTACCATGATCGGCAATCTCAAATTTGCCTTTTTTATCGTTAGTAGCACCTGTAAAAGTGCCACGCTTATGACCAAAAAGTTCCTCTTCCAACAGATTCTCGGGAATAGCAGCACAGTTAATAACCACAAATCGTTCTCCACTGCGCTTGCCGGAAGAATGTATAGCACGCGAGACCAACTCTTTTCCGGTTCCGCTCTCTCCCGTAATAGTAACATTGCTGTCTACGTTCTTCAGCTTTTCTATAAGATCGTATACCTGCTGCATGCAAAGGCTATTACCTATTATTTCCTTATATTGAAAGCGCAGCTTAAGTTCATTAGAGAGAAAACCCACATCATCATTAAGACGGCGCACAGCTAATGCTTGTTTAATATATACCTGTAGTTCTTCTATATCCAAAGGTTTGGTCAGATATGTGAAGGCACCTTTTTTCATAGCATCAACCGAAGTCTTAATGCTGCCAAATGCAGTCATTACAATAACTCCTATGCTTTCATCATATTTCTTGATTTGTTTGAGTACTTCCACACCATCATTATTTCCTATTATTAAATCAAGCAGTACCACATCAAAGCTTTCAGTTTCAATCTTAGCAATACCGTCTTCCGCTGTCGTAGAGTATCTGACATCATAATCATGCTTTAATGCTAATGAGAGTAATGTACATGTGCTCAGCTCGTCGTCAATTATCAGTATCTTGCGTTTCATCTGTATCACACCTTTCAAATTTCAACATTATCTCAGTATAACAACCAACTTTGCTTCGTATTTCCAGTATCCCATCATTTTCTGCCATAAACTGCTGGACCAGTGCAAGACCCAGTCCCGTACCTGCAGTTTTTGTAGTATAAAACGGTTCCGTACACCGTTTTATATCGGATTCACTCATCCCTTCACCCTCATCATGTATACATACCCAAGCAAATTTCGTATCATTATGCACACTAATGGTCATCAACAATAACTTATCTGGTTCATTTTTAATTTTTTTCTCCATTGATTCAATACTGTTTATAATGATATTTATCAAGGATTGCTTTATCCTGTCGCGATTGACATATATTTCTACTGAATCGTCCAAATCAATCTCAAAATGCGTGTTGTCATGTTTTGCTGTAACATTGATCAAATATAGGCATTCCCTTATGACAGTTGCAAGATTAACCTTCTCACTTTCACCTTTAACAGGCCGTGCATAGTTAATCAACCCTTGTACTAATTGATTAATACGATCTACTTCGTTTGGTATGAATCTCACAAAGGCCTCCTGTACCTCGGGATCATTTCCTTGGGTTTTAATCAAAGAAGCAGCAGTACGAATAGCCATAAGTGGATTTCTTATTTCATGTGCTATACCGGCTACCAAATGGGTGAGAGAACGATTTTTTTCCAGGTCAAATAACTCCTGTTTCTCACGCTCTTCACCGGTCACATCTTCAACATTCAATAACACACTATTTATACCGCTTTCATCGCGGGAGCGATAGATATTATATCGATAGCTTTTCTTTTTCTCTCCATCACCCAACTCCATCGTGACTGGATGACTGACTTTTTCAACATAGCTCTTTAGAGAAAATATATCATATTTAATATTTTTTATTATATCACCAAAAACAGCCAGTGTTCGTACATCGCTTCCGACACAACTATCCCTTACTCCACCTAGCTGCAGCGCAGCATAGTTCATTAATGTAATACGATAATCCGTATCAAAGGATACCATTCCGCTTGGTGCATACTCAATCATTCCGTAACGGATGCGGCTGTCACTTTGAATTTGTATCATACGCCTATCCAACTCTACATTCGCATTATACAATTCCCTGGTCTTTTCTGCTACTTTTCTTTTCAGCATACTATTAGTAATAAAGCTAAATAAGATTATTATTGCAATTCCACAAGCTATCCCAATAGCAATAATGGTAATCTTTTGCATTAGCTTAGGATCTATAATCCTTTCGTCTTCTACCAGCCATTGCCTGTATATACTCTCATAGTTGCCACTTGCACGCATTTCGGCCAGACTGGAGTCCAGCATATTAAAAATATCCATGTCAGACTGGCGAACCAGCATAGCATAGCTAACTGGGGAAATAAAGCGGCGCAGTATAGTATACTCATCCTTTAGTCCGGCTTCCCTAAGTAAATAGTTGCTACAATCGTATACCGCTAACGCCATATCGGCTTGTCCACTGATAAGTGATTCAAACACTGAAAGCTGATTTCCTTGGGCTAGATATCTCTGAATACCCATCTTTCCCATGTAAGAATTTGCGGCAGAACCATATTCAATTACAGCACTATATGATCGATAATTTGTTACATCTCTAAGAGTAACTGCAAGCTCATTGGATACAATTAAACATAATGAGGAAGAAGACAGTTCACTCGTGTATTGCAACTTC
>ERZ795058.5146-NODE-5146-length-12132-cov-5.190196_pt1 | contig 12132 bp, 21 predicted proteins | sample MGYA00375142_ERZ795058 | MGnify/ENA primary metagenome ERZ795058 (study PRJEB30187, sample SAMN05720210) | activated sludge metagenome | isolation source: anaerobic digester from wastewater treatment plant | place: Japan | collected 2015-04-20 ...
TTTTTTTATGCGCATCTTCGTGCAAATTATTTTTAAATTCAAAAGAATATCCATAACCTCCGCCTTGCAAAGCGTAGCGCCCTTGTCTAACGATTCTGTAATCGAGTTGATAGTGCGTTACTTTTTGCCGTGCATACCTCCATTTATCATTCACAAACTTTTTATTTGATTTATAATTTATAACATTTTCGGAATCACTTAAATCCATATAAACATCAAGCATCTGTTTATCAATATAGTTATTTACATTTTTTATAACCCACAGAATAATAGCAAAAGCATTATCCGGCGTGAAATCAACATGAGTATTGGCGTAAAGTTTTTTTAAAAGTTCATCCCTACTTTTGGCACAAAGTCTTTTAGTAATTGTATCAAGATTATCAAAAAGCTCTTTCCAGTATAGGTTTTTCAAACCTTCTATTTTCAATTCTAATCCGCTTTTGATACTGTGAATATCAACACCTAATTCGTTAAGAATTGCACCGTCTACTTTTTCCAGAGCTTTGTAACTATTTAAGAGATTCTCCATATCTTTTAAATAAAACTCTTCTAAGACATAAATCAAGTTTTCTTTTTTAATAATATTGTTTTTAAGCTCTTCAGTTTTCTTCAAAGTTTCTTTATTGTAACTACTCGAAAACTCTGTTGTGCTTTCATCAATTTTGAAATTTTCATCAAACCATATAGAAAATGCGCCTTTTGAATTAGAACCGGAAGGCATTGAGAAATGAATTACATCAACTTTTGCTCTTGCCTTTCTATCTTCTGCATTTTCAAAAGTGAAAGATTTAATAACCGAAAAAGCTAAACTTCTTTGTTTTATAATTTCAGAAATGCCCCTGTCTTCTTTCCATCTTTCAGGAATAACAAGATACACATGAGAACAATTTCCTTGCTTTAATATTTTTTCAACCCATACGGCATATTCCGAATATGGGGGATTGCAAAATATAATATCGACTTTTTTGTCAATTAACGTCTGCTGATGAAAATCCGTTCCAACAATAACAACATCGGCAGGAAGATTTTCGCAAAGTATTGCTGATTTTTCAATCGCATATTTATTTGTGATATGGAAATAGGCATATTCGTTATCTTTTTTTCTCTGTTCTGTATATTTATCAAAACAAGAAAAGAGTTTTCCATTACCAGCTCCAATATCAAGAAGACTTTTATTTCGTTCAAAACGGGAATCTTTTAATAAATCATTATATATGGTTTTAAGAATTTCTTCCGTTGTTGGATACCACTCAAAATCCTGATTGTTTTCCTTTAATGTATCAAGTAATTTCATTTCGCCATCCCCTTAAACATTTCCGCTTTAGTCTCTGCAAGTTCAACATCAGGATCATCGACCTTCGTTATAACATAAATGAATCCGACCAGTAAAGCTACTGAAAGAATAATAGCAGCAATAATCATACAGCCCTCCCGAGTTTATTAACTTTTATTTCTAAGCCTGAAAACATTTCCTCACATCCGCATTGCAACCAGTGATTTTCAGAACAAATATGATTCATCGGACAGTCATCGCAAGGGCAAGCATTATCGGATATATTCTCATACGATGGAAATTTGCCGTTTTCTCTTTTGATTGTTACGCCGTTTAACAAAGTGATGCTGTCTTCTAATATCATACTACCTCCGAATAATAAAAGGGCGGCTTACGCCACCCCTTTGCTCCTGAAATTTGCCTGAACAATTTCTCTTTCATTGTTATCCATAATCTTTTTTACTCCTTAATTTATATTTAATACCTATAACACTATAGGTATTATTTTGTCAACTAATTATTTTCTCCATGCACTTCTTTTTTTACGCTGGTCTGCTTTTATTTCTTTCTTAAAATGTTTACTAGCAAACTTATTCATATCCTGATATTTTTTAAATTCTATATCCCATTCTTTTTTTACTTTCTGATACTTTGCTGTTTTTCTTGCTTCATCAGCTACTCCCCCCATAGGACTTTGAGGAAAAGACTTGAATATTTTTGTCAAAACTTCTAATATTCTATTTTGTGCTTCCCTTGCTTGTACATATTCATCATAAGTTTTAAACATATTATTCCTCTTAGTCAACTTCGATGGAGCATCTACCTTCTACACTTAGAATCCATTCACCTGTAATACCATTGTAAAATACTACACGTCTAATGATACGGAAATTGTCTGCATCCTGAGACAGATTGTAAGACGCTACTGAAGCATCTGATTGACAGTTTGTTATACCTATTATAGATATAACCATTAGAAGCATTAACCATAGTCTTTTCATAATTCTTTTATTCTCCTTTTAATTTTTTAATTCAAGCCAGATTTTCCCCATGTTCAACAGCTTTTAAATGCTCTATTTCATCTTCAAGATTATTTAAAACCATGTTGATATATTTACAGCCATCGGGAATGAACCATACTTCTTTCATCCAACTATCCCAATTATCTGAAACAAATTTTATGAATTGCTCATCATTACCTCTATTTTTATATCGTTCAATAAATTCATCTTTTCTTGCACTATTAGGGTAAACTAAGTAAAAGAAAACACATTCATCTAAAAGTGCTTCACGGACATCTTTGTGAGAAGAAACAAATATAAATTCATACTTACCTATATTTTCTTTGATATGTCTAATATAATTTTTTGGAAATTCTGGATTTCTCACTTTGTTTCCATTTTCATCAATAGTCCAACTAAAATTAGATGAATCGCTATCCAAGGTTGTTTCCCTATGTTTTTGATGGTACATACTTTTTCCTGTACCAGGGAATGCTGAAATAATCTTTGTTCTCATTTTGTAACCTTTCTTATTATTAAATAAATTACTCTTCAAAATTATCATCATTATCACAGTACTCTAACAGTTTAGTAGCAATAATATGTATGTTTATTGCTTACCTTACAATATGTCAAGAACATTTTACACCTACTAGAGTTCTATCATCAAGCCAGACATAATTTTCATAAATATATCTACTTGAATTACCACTAAAATATATTATTCCTTCACCTGAATTAGCATCAACTTCATGCAAAGAGAGTATTCTTGTACCATCTTTACTTATAGCTCTTAAGTCTTTTCTGTCTTTTGTCGCTTCGATATATTCCTCAAGTGTATAGATTGGTCTGTATGTAGGTTCTTTGATTATTTCGTAATTATTCCATACACTTGTTATATATACTAAATCGTTTATGTAGTCATCTTCGCAACCTTTATTGACACATATCACTTTTGTGCCACAATTACCACATTTAACAGATTCCCCCTTTTTTGATGTTAAACCTAGAAAACCTGTTCTATCATTTTTACAGTAAGGACATAAATATCTCTTATTTTTTGTTACAGACTCTTCCTTCTTATTTTTTCTTTTTAGAATGTAGATTACGAATGAAGTATTCTCAAACATATTTTTACATGAAAAAAAACCGGAATTGATTAAAGGGGCTATATGCCATTCCTTGGAAGATTTACGGAAAACAAGACAATCATCACCTTTTTCAAATACAGCATCAGGACTTTCAACTTCCACCCAATTGTCAAATCCATCCTTATAATTCCAATACCCATCTTCAACACCTTCAAATATTGCTCCTTCCTTATTAGAACAAGGGGTTTCAAGACACTTGTGTATTTTACGTTCTAAAACAGCTTCCATCGCATTAGCCCATTTATCTGTTTTCTCTCCGGTGTACACATAATAATGACCTTCTTCAAACTTATCAAAATTTCTTAGTGGTTTACTCATAACACTTATTACTCCTTGTATAATATTCACACCTAATTTAACTATCTGACAATAATATTAGTATGCCAACTCTTTAAAACCCAAATCTTTAATTTTTTTTCAAAGTTCTTTTACCCATAAAGTATTCAAATTTGTATAAAATATGTTTAATGCTTTTTGTTTTCTTTTCTAAGCAATCCTGCTTCAAACCAAATATTTATATCTCTCTTACTTTTTACAAGATAATGCCACCATCGCTTATGTTTTCCAAAATATTTATAAACAATAATAGCTTCTTCACCATCTTCTATTATTTCTACTACATGATACAAATAGTTTTTATCTCTGAATTTATCTCCTATTTTTAATTCTATATGTGAGAGATTATTTGTTGTCATTGTTTGTTTTATATTCCTTTATAATTTCATATATTTTTGTTGCCATTTCTTTTCGCTGTTGTACATTCTCTGCAATTAACCACATAAAATAATAACTATTTGGGACACCACATGGCTCTAAAGGTATCAGTATATTTCAACTGATACCTTTTTGTAATGGCTTACTTGTAATCTACACCAAACCATTCTTTGTACTGTGCTTTAATTCTTTCCAGTTTGTCTTTCTGGTCTTTAATAGCACATTCAGCATCATCCATTGTATCAACATCAATTTCATCAAAGTCTTCAATGTTAAGATACAACTCAGCTCTCTGTTTTTCAAGGTCAAAGATAAGCCCCTGAGCATTTAAAATTGCCTTTCGGAATGATGTTTCGGCTTTCCCTTCGTAAATAGGGCGCATTGCATCATCATACTGTTTCTGAGAGTCATCCAAAATCACATCAATTTTACGTTTTACTTCTGACATATACTATATCTCCTTTTTATTTAGTATGCTTTTTTTCTTACCAAATGTCAAGTATTTTTTTTGACGAATATATTTTTTAAATGGATTATCTACTCCCAAAATTTTGTCGTCCTTCTCTTTTGGTTTTCTTTTTAGAATATAATAAAAACAATCAAAAGTATCATACCCATTTTTTCTTTGGTTATTTACTAAAAGACAATCACTTAATTTACGTTCTTTCCATGTTTTACTATTTTTTACATATTGTAGTACTTTATCTCCTATCTCAAATACTGCTTCAGGTGATTCTACTTCCACCCAATTATCAAATCCATCTTTCCAAGCCCAAATACTACCACCTAATCTTTCATTTTCTTTAAAATTAGCATTAGTATGTCCATGAACTTCACAACACTGTAGTATTTTATGTTCTATGGCAAAATTCATGCCCCCAAATGGACACCAGGTTTTTTCTGTTTTACTTCCGGTATATACATAATAATGCCCAACTTCAAATTTTTCAAAATTTCTTAACATTTTAATTCACTCCTTAATCATCAACTTATATAACCGTTAAATACTACTCTTTGAAAAAGTCAACACTTTTTTAATCAATTTTTTCTTCTAATTCCTTTTCTAATTCTTTCATTTTTTCAGATACAAATTTATATCTATTCTGAAAAAATATACAATTCTCTTGACTCTCTTTTAACTGTCGATTAAGTTCTATTGTTTTTTCATCAAGAACACCTATCTTTTTTATGTACTCTGATTCAAGTTTTGCACGTTCTACTTTATCTATTTCACTTTGTACTTTGAACCCTGCACCAAAAGATGAACCTATAATGGTCAAAAATATTCCTATGCCACACCAAATTTGTTTCCAACTCAATTTGACAGGAAAATTCTTTAGCTCTTCCACTTCTTTTTCTAATTCTGTATTTGTTGTCATCCTTCCTCTTAAAATTAAAGTACTTTAACTTTATTTAGCTGTTTATACAAATCCACAAAATTGTAGAAATGCTTTTTCATATCTTCTTTAGTAAATTTAACTAACGGTGTTTCTATTACAAGTATTATTCCATATACAAATAAAAATATAAAAGTAAATAGATAGTAGAGAGAAAGCAAAACAAAAGCAATTAGACTGTGTATCATATTAATCCTCCAAATCCTTATATAAAATTAAATTTAATCTATTTTTTGTATTTTCCTTGATTGATTTATCTCTCATATATTCTCCTGCCATATCATATAGAATAAAAAGAGATTGACTTGTAATAGAAGGTTTAACATAATCTATATCCACCGCCGGTGTAAGCTTCATACCACTTAAAGACATTCCAAATAAACTTTTCTTTGGTCTTTTAAGTTGCATAGCTTTGTTTTGTTTTAACCTACTTGTGGTCAAATCCATTGTAGGTACTCTTGAATTGTAGGTTAAAAGATATATTAAATTAGGTTGATTTATTATTCTCTGAATTACCACTGTAAAATGTTGGGGGATGCCCAATTCATTTTTTATTTGAGCACCTGTTTTATTTAATATAATGCTTTTAATTGTATTTATTATTTCCATGCTATATTAGTATTCCTCTAAAGATAAAACAAAAAGAGGGGGTTAACCAGTTGAAATGATTAACCCCCTTAACAAAATATTTTAAGAGGTATTGATTATTAGCTTATTTCTATAGTTCTTTTTTCAGGAATTGCTTCAGCTTTCAAAGGTATTGTTATTGTCAATAAACCATTTTCAAACTTTGAAGATATTTCTTTCAAATCAAGTATTTCTTCCGAAAGTCTAAAAGACTGTGAAAAATTCTGTGAGGTTATTCCCCTACAGTCACGAAGAAAAGTATAATCATCATTTTCCTTTTCACTTTTACCTTTAACAGTAAGAACTCCTCCTTCAAGATTAATTGAAATTTCATCTTTTGAATACCCTGCAAGAGCCATTTCAATTTTCCATCCTTTTTCCTTATGACTCTTAATATTCATTTTAGGAAAGTTTGGAAGAGTGTGATTAAACCCCCCATCATCTTCAGAATCAAATTGACTGAAGAACCATTCCACTAAAGGCATTGTTGTTGTTTTGTACTGCATCATTTTAACCTCGTTTACCCCCATTTAGGGCAGTATAAATTTAAAATTTATTTTTAAAAAACAAACTCCAAGCGGACATTTGTTTTTAAAAACCATAATATTAGTATATCAAGCAAGAATATCTCTTAAAGTATTAAAATATCTACCATCCGTATGTTCTTTAATCTTTGTAGAAAATTTAGCATCATCTATTGAGAGCATTTTTTCTGTTACACTATCAAGGGCAGTAGTGAACTACCCAAGTCTAAAGACTTGGGCTTCCTGCTTCAGTGAAATCTGCTTTCTAAAATCATAAGATTTTAGAAAGTCTGATAATTTCTCCACAGGCATTGTATTGGTATGTTCCATACCAATTTGTTTTAAACCTTCTAGTCTTATATTGCTTGCACTATGAGTATCTCTATCTTTTTGGTAAAAATTACAGCAGGAAAAACAACACATTTAAAAAAGCTTTCTATGATAATCATACTAAATACTCCAACCCCTTTTCTACTATTTCGTTTCTTATGCCTTTCTCTTTACCATATTCAACAAATGATTTCTTATTATCTGCTGAATCAAATTCAAATACACTTTCACCTTCATATTGAGCTTCATCAATTAAAAGTTCAATACCTTCTTCCCTTATGTAATAATCTTTATACATTGAATGTACTGAAGGAACTGAAGGTGCTTTTATAACATTTAGTATATTATTTTTATTTACAGGAAAATTACCATACTCTATTGTTTCATAGGATAAAAACTCTGAAAAGTCCTTATCAATATATTTATGTTCTTTTGTTTTTTCATCTATAAACAAAATTCTATTAGATACCTCTCCGTTTCGGGTTGGAAGTGTAACCCCCAAAATTATTTTATTTGGATATTCTTTATGTGTATGAGTATGACCAAATATTTGAAGAGCATTTATCTTATCAGTATTAACCCCCTCGTCTAACCATTGATCTTCAATATTGGTTACATGTAAAAAACAAACCGAGCCTTGCCATTCAATATCAGCATACACTTCTTTTGCCTTATGAACATAAGGAAGCATTAAACAATCAAGACCATCAATATCTATTTCAGTCTTCTCAAAAAATACTGTTATATGTTCTAAGTGTGATAAAGGTTCTAATATGTTTTTCTTCAAGACACTTTCATCATGGTTTCCTGATATTATATACCAATGCTTACCAAACTTTTTTGTTCTTTCTATAAAATAAGTAACAACGTTAAAGGGAACACCTGTACTATCAAACACATCCCCAAGCAACATCATATTTTCATTAGGATAATTTACTTCTAAATAATCAAATAGTTTTCCTATTGCTTTCATGTGTGGTTCTGAATTTTTAATGTGCAAGTCACCAACTACTATCATTTCGTTTTCTCCTTATTCTTATAGGTACTGTTCTCAAGATACTCAAAAATAGAAGTATATTTGCCCTTACCACAATTGCATTCCTTTTTGATTATTCGATTATGATATAAATGCTTACAATTAGTACACACTTCTAATTTTTCCAAATCAACTTTCATTTTTATTCTCCTATCTACCTATATCAATTCTTGATTGTATTGTGTCAATAACAAATTCTTGAATTATTTTATAATTTGATTTTAAAGGCAAATTAGAACAAGCATAAGCAATTTCCAATTTATTTGACAGTTGCTCTGATAGTTTCAAGACTTCATCTAAGGTATATTTTCCTTGTTTAATGTCAAGAATTAATTCTTTTTCTTTTAAAGGGAAAGTTAAGCATTCATCAGTTAGTAATTCAATTCCTTCTAAAAGAAGTCTAATTAAGTTAGCCCCAAATTTTGTATCAAATCCAAACTGTTCCCATAGAACTTTTCTACTTCCAGCACTACTAATTCTTGTTTCAATAGAGTTAATTGTATTTTTAATATTTATATTTTTATTAAAATTTAAATCCCCTATTTTTATAAATGAATCTTTAAACTCAATAGGCATTTTCTTTTCATTAATATCCGTAGCAAGTTCAACAAGTAATTGCCGTGATTTAACCTGTTCTTCTTTATTTGACATATTAATAATTGTGTCTGTTCCTATATAATTATATAAATATTCTAAAACAATTTTTAGATTTTCATAATTTTCAGGCTTTAATCTCATTTTATGTCCTTGTGATTTAGCATAGGAAGAATATTTAGTAAATATGCTTTGTTTACCTAAAAAATAATTTTTAAGATTAAGAAGCTCTCTACCTACCTCCGAAATATATACAACATTTTCTTCATTAACAAAGAGGTGTTCTAAAATATTAGGATTACAGTCCAAAGCAAGTTTACAAAATTTTCTAAATTCATAGTATTTAAAATCAATAGCATCTTTTGTATTTTTACCCTCTGAATCTTTAGAAACAACACTGTTGTCTATTTCTTCTATAGTCTCAAATCCAAAAACTTCATATTTGGATGGTAAAAATATTCCCGAAAAATCTTCATCACTTGTTTCTGTATTTGTACCATACAAATGACTACCTGTTCTTATTTGAAGTACACCTTCATAATCTCTATTATTAGCATTAATCTTCATGTTTATACCCTTCCCATGCTATACATTTAATTTGAGAATCCCCACAAAACATAAAAGTAGACTTTCTTATTTTATCACAAATAGAGTGAAAAACTTGTTTTTGTGATTTTTCACATTTTGAATAATCAGGATTGAAGTCTTTCAAATTATTCTCCTTCCTGATTATCTTCAATGTTCGTTTCCCCTGCATCTAAAGCTTTTGTTTCGTTTTCCAAGAAATTAAACGATTTGTGTTTGTAGCATTCAATATCTAAAGAATCAACACGTACTACAATTCCTTCATCCCATACATCATGGTTACAATATACTTCAAAATTATCTTTATCACATTTTATGTCAAGATATTCATCAGTAATCATTTGCAAAAACAAATCAGGTTTAAATGTAGAAAAGTCTATACCATCAAGAGACTCACAATAATTATTGTGTAGGGATATATATAAGTTTTTAACACTTCCAGAATAAAGTAAAGGTACAGCATTCAATCCTTTAAGTTTACACCACATCTGTATTTGATTCATTGACCATTCAAACACTACACCATCGGGGTTTGTTGATGTTATTCGATATATATAATTTTTATGTTCTCCTTTTTTACAACCATAATCATAATTCTTTTGAATCATTCTGTTTGAATCCGGCAAATATCCAACTACTTCTCCATATATGGTCATACCTTTTTCAAGGAAAGGTTTTAATTCTTCATTGATAACACCCCATAAATCCACACCATAATATCCTTCAGATACTTTTTCATTTATATATTTATTTTTTATTACACATCTTGAAGCATACACATTATCATAATCTTTTGTTATAACATTTACACCAAGCTTCTGTGCAATTTTGTCCTTCCATGTAATCTTCTTATTGCAAAGAATATTTGATACAATAAATGAACTACCATGAAGCTTTTGAGTTATAGTTATATTAGAATCAAAATTCAAACAATGCATATTATTTTTCAAATGTGTTGTGTTAATATGAAAGTGAAACTGTTCATCTATTATTCTATTAAAATTTTTATTTGCTTGTTTCTCTTTATTTTTTGATGAATTTTTTTCATTTTTAACTATAACATATTTTTTACACAAAGTTATACCGTCAATAGTATCAAATACAGTACCAACTTCAAAAGAGTCAATATCTTCTTTACTTAAATTACAGAATGTTGAAAGTGGAATCCAAAAACCCTCCGATTTATTCCCTCTAAGACGCATACATCTAACACGTCCTTTATGATTGAAAAATCCTTTCTTGGTATTATCAGAATTTAAAGACTTATCTTCATATAAATTATTATCTCTCAAAAAGAAATCTGATATTTGAGTTTCAACTGGAAAAAATATTCCAACATCCCCCTCTTTTACATCCTTTCCTATAATAACATGACTACCCTGAATGATTGTACCACAAATGTTATCACAACCATCAAGAGGTATTTTACTCTCAATTTTTGCTATAATAGCTGAATAATTTTCTGAACCTTTAATTTCTAATTTCATTTTATTTCTCCTATAAATTGTTTTTAATACAAAGTCCTTTTAAAACATTTTCAATTATATGAAGTCTTACTCTATGCAATCTAAAATAGTTTATTTCATATTCATTCAATGCTTTATTGATAGTACCAACACTATAATCTTTATTTAATTTTTCAAGTATTTTTAATTTTTTAGAATAAGGAATTTCATCTATAAGACTGAAAAAATCCCTTATTCCGGTTCTATCTAAAAAAGTGTAATACTCTTTTCTCAATCCCTTACTCTTCTTATTTCTTCTTCAAAATGGTCAAGCTCTCTTACACCATATACAAAGTATTTTCCTTTAGGAACAGAAAGTGTTTTATGCTCTTCATGTAGTACCTTACTTTTTTCTAAAACATCAAGAAAAAACTCACCCTCTTTATCTGTTGAATAAAGAACCGCTTTCCCGACAATTTTGTGAGAATGTCCTGAAACATCAGATTTCTGAAGAATAAGGTGATTAATCTTTTTGCCCCATTGTTTTTTAGGAAGAACAGTTGTCTTTATGATTATATCTCCTTGCTGAATTTTAATTATTTTATCATTTTTCATTTTATTTCTCCTTATTATTTTTAGCTTAAACTAATTGGTTTAATATAATCAAATTCTGAATCTCTCCAAGCCAACGCTTTTTCTACAGTATCACATTCATTATTAACACCTTCAAAATGATAAGTATTGTCTAATGAAGGATTTTTCATTTTTAAATAATTCCCAAATTTATCTTTTCCAAGCTTCACTTTATATAAAGTGTAGTCTTCAAAAGTATCAAGAACTTTAGCCTTGCTTTTAACAATAAAGTTTTCAATCCCAACTTTTCTTAAAAGTTCTCTCCTAACTTCCACATTTTCTTCTTTAAGAATTGTGTTTACAGATATTTTTTCTGCTGATGTTTTAATATATTTTTCAGGCATTTTAACATTATGACTTAAATAAAATCCTTTTCCATTAGAATATTCAACTGCCATTTTATCAAATGAGTGCAATTGGTTTCCTTCCATTTCAATTCTAACCGGTTTTTCAATAACAACCACCAAATCTTTAAAAAAGAAAAGAATATGAGAGTTCTTAGAAATAGAAATTAAAATATTTAATAATTTTTCATTTTTTGCTTTAAACCCTATTACATTATTGTAATATTCATAATATTTAAACAAATCAATAGTATATTGCCCCCAATAAATTGACGAATAAATTGACGAACGAATTGACGAATAAATTGACGAATCAATTGACGAACGAATTGACGAATAAATTGACGAATAAATTGACGAATAAATTGACGAATAAATTGACGAATCAATTGACGAATAAATTGACGAATAAATTGACGAATCAATTGACGAATAAATTGACGAATAAATTGACGAATAAATTGACGAATCAATTGAC
>ERZ795058.5151-NODE-5151-length-12120-cov-4.153833_pt1 | contig 12120 bp, 14 predicted proteins | sample MGYA00375142_ERZ795058 | MGnify/ENA primary metagenome ERZ795058 (study PRJEB30187, sample SAMN05720210) | activated sludge metagenome | isolation source: anaerobic digester from wastewater treatment plant | place: Japan | collected 2015-04-20 ...
ATTACTAGCCCTTTTTACACAGCTCCGCTCTCTGGCTTACATGGGCATGCAGCCACAAAAATGAAAATTGCGTAATTCCTGGTAATTAAAATATATAAACCGCTCTATAAAATATTTTCCCGATCATCGGTAGAAAGATCAGAAAAACCAACTTCTTTTTTTAACTCTTTTATTTCTGTTTCCAGCTTTTCATATTCCGCTATTTTTCTTTTCAGGAAGCGATAAGTGGTTTTCGTCTTAGCTTCGATGCCTGTGGGCGTCAGCAAATATAAGTAAGCGCTTTTATTTGGGGAATTTTTGAAGTTCTCCGCCTTCACTAAGCCCCGTTCAATCATTGATTTAAGCAAAAAATTAATTTTACCTAAGCTTAGGCCAAGACGGAAGGACAATTCCCTTTGGGTTAAACGTGGGTTTGTGTCGATTTCCCGAAGAACTTTTAGTGATTCTTCGTTTTCCAATTCCATTTGTTGGTTTATCATAGATATTTCAAGCTGATTCATCATGATTCATAATGAAAATAGCTGTATTTTTTCATACAGCAACACGCGCATGGTGCTTTCTTGCCGAAACCTTAAATTGAACACTTAAATTTTATGTTCATGACGTGAACATTTCGGAATCTAAAGAAATTATTGTTTAAAGTCAAGATAAAATATTAAATTTTTATTAATGCAAAAAAAGCCCTTGCATTGTTTTTTAAATATCTTTTATCTCGTACCATAAAGCACCGATGAACTCTCTTAAGGACGTTGCCGTCGAATTCAATGCTGCTGTCTGGGGAATGTATTTAAGTACATCTTTTTCATCAGGCGAAGAATAGGAATAAGATGCCGGCAACACGATAATATTTTTGAAATATTTTTTGAATTCTTTTTCACTTCTCTTCATATGGTATCCCGAGGTAACAATTCCCACGTAAATGCTTTTGTCTTTAAACATTTTGTTCAGTTCAACGGCATGTTCAAACGTATTGTTTGACTTATCATCGATTTTGATTTTGTCTTGCGGTACGCCCAATGCGGCTGCCGTTTGCGCCATTACAGCGCCTTCCGCCAATTTGGCTGTCCCTTTGCCGGCACAAACAAAATACTTCGCCCCGTACTTATTGAAGACTTTTACAGCATGGAGCAGCCGGGCCGCAGATGACTCCGAGGCAAAAGTACCGTCAACAGCGGTAATATCATGCGCGCCGCCGCCCAGGACGACTATGACATCAATATTTTTTCCTGCCGGAGCCGGTATCCGGAAATAATCCTTTTCCAGATGATAGGCGAGATAATGCGCAACGGGAGCAATACTGAGTGCGTACATTAAAATGATCGCCAACCCCAAAACTATAATGCCGGTTTTATTTTTGTTGCCGATATAACAAAGAACTAAAGCAACCAGCAGCAAGATAAAAATTATTAAAACAGGATCGATAAAAGATTTGCATAGCTGATATAAAATTTCCATTGCCCACCTCATTCAATAAGAATTGCCGCGGAATCTTTATTGGTCATTCGTCATAATCATTTGCTCCCGGGTAAATGCCAAAAAATCACCCGGGAATAAACAAGAAATTTCTGCCTTAGTTTTCTTGACAAGCCCAAAGTGATGGCCGTCACCAAACCATTGACCACCCAATTAACCAGCAGCCGCAAAAAAATTATTGCTCCCGCGCAAAAAAAATAAAGGCGGCCATGCCACTTGCGCAGAAACTGATAGCGTGAGCGGTAAAATTCAATTCTCGATTGCAGATTGTTGCCGATGCTCTGCCCCTGCAGATGATAAATACAAGCATCGGGTACATGATACGTTTTCCACCCGGCGCGGTGCAGAGTATAAGCCAGATCGGTTTCTTCGAAAAAGAAAAAATAGCGCTCATCAAAATATCCTGCTTCATCCAATGCTTTTTTCCGCAGCAGCATACAGGCCCCGATAGCCGAATCAACTTCGATCGGATGCTTGTGGTCATATCGTTTGCTGGGAAATTTTGGGGGGAATAAATATTCCAGGGCAGATATATTGATCGCCAGCGTCAACAACCCGGGAAACGACGCAATGGAATTTTGCTTGCTTCCGTCTGCGTTCAAGAGCTGCCCGCAGACGATCGCGGCAGCAGGATGGGCTTCGGCAAAATCATAAAGCCGGGCGACAGCGCCGGCGGTCAGCACCGCATCCGTATTCAGCAGCAGAGCGTATTTGCCCTTCATCAAGGCAAAGGCCTGATTGTTGGCCGCGCCGAAACCTTTATTTTCAGCATTGCAGATGCTGATCGTCTGCGGAAATTCTTGCTCCAGCATCGCCGCGGAATTATCAGTTGATGCATTGTCAACAACGATAATTTCAAAGGATACGCTGTTAATAGTTTGATAAACGGACAGCAGACAATTTCGCAAAAGATCTTTCGTGTTCCAGTTGACAATAATTACGGAAACATCTGTCGTGAACTGTTCGTCTTCAGCAGTTTTTTCCATTGTTTTATCTACCGCCGCGGTTTGTTCTGGATAGTTCACTCAATTTTGCGTATTTGAAAAACTTGTTCACAGCGTCGGTAACCGCCAGGGTAAGCCCGGGCATGCCATCCAGGGCGCCGCCGCGCAAGACGTAATCCTGCAAGAAGGTAAAAAACGCCCGCAACAAGGCGGCAGATACGGAAGACCGCCTTCCTTCCCGGAAGGCTTCCTCTGCCCCCAGCGTGGAATAGCGGTCAATCTTTTGCAGAACTTTGCTTAAATTGCTTTCCGTAAAATGTTCCAGCGGCACATTCAGCGCACAGATTGTCCCTGCAACTTCCACTGCTTCATGGACAGACGCCGCCGTCATTCTTCCGGCTCCCTTCCGAAACAGCCGAGTAATCCGATCCGGCCACCACCCGGCATGCCTGATCCACCGTCCCTGGAAGTAGTTTTTCCGGGGGAAACTGAATCCCGCCTCTGGTATGCCGTCACTGGTTGCAATACGCTTAATCGCCGCTGCCGTCTCCCGGGGAATCCGCTCATCGGCATCCAAAACCAAAATCCATGGTTCCCGGCACTTATCTATCGCCAGTTGCTTTTGCGGGCCGAAACCGGACCAGGCTTCCTTATAAATTTCACAGCCGAACTCCGCGGCAATCGGCAATGTTGCATCCAGGCTGCCGGAATCAACGACAACTATTTGCCGGGCAAAAGCTATGCTCTGTAAGCAGTCCCGCAGATTATTTTCTTCATTTTGCGTAATAATGGCAACGGAAAGAGGAACCTTTTCCAAAATAATCACCTTAAATGCCCGACGGATGGATTCTGATCACATCGTCTTTCACCTGCATTAACCAGTCAGGCCGCCGGGCAGCTATCAGCTTTTTTACTTCCTCTAGAGTTGGGTAATTGTTGCTTCCGGTAAATTCCCGGGCATCGTCAATAAGTATAATATGATTCCAAGGAGAATTATTTAAAAGTATATTCAACTCCTGCATTATCGGTGTTTCCAGATCGCTTTTTCCCGTCCCGCCGCCGGAGTAATGAGCATCCAGCCAAAATAAACATGGTTCTTTATTACCGGTGACAATGGCGGGCAGCGCTGCACTGCTGCACTGCTGTCTTCCCTGATGATACTAACCTGCGGATATGCGGAAAATTTTTTTTGCGCCCGCGCAGCCAAAACAGGATCTATTTCCACAGAAATTATTTTAGGAAATACAGGCAACATTGCGTCGATCATTTCGCCCATGAATGTCCCGGTTTCGACGAAAGTATTCAGTTTGTACTTTTCTGCATATCCTCTGATAATCCTTTGTTTTACAACATGAGGAGGTGGAATTGGCCGTCCCGCCAGTATCCATAAAACAATTTTTTTTCGCGCGCTGATGGCTTCTTTAATCTTTTTGTGGTGCTGATAAAGTTTACTCTTTTTATTCATGTATTATAATTCCCCGGGTTTTCTATCCGCATCCGATCTTTTGTCGCCTTACGCAGCCGCAAAAGATGCTCCATAAAATCCTTGTCCATAATCTTCCGTCAACGACCGAAAAACTTTAGCATTTGACGCAAAACTTGCTTATGGACTTCTCCTTAAGCGCGTAATTAAACACAAATTTGTCAATGGTGCAAATCATATAATGATTTTTTTGGATCAAGCTGATATGTTAATATTATATAAATTTTCGGGATGGTAATTATTTTAAAAAATGTTTAATTTTGGTCAACTTACATTAGCAGGCAGCGGCAAGGAAAAGGTTTTTTCTTTTTTGAACGGGGTAATACCACTTCTCACCGGCATTTATATATTTTTCAATCCGTTTCCCCATACTACGGCGATCAAGGAGCTTTGTTTTTATATTTCCGTATTGGCCTTGATCGCGTTAATTATTTTTAAAAAAACCGGCTTTTCATTCCGTTCTCCGCTATCTCCTTCTTTTCTATTGTTTTTTCTTTGGGGAGTGTTTGGCCTATTTTTTACATTGGATATTGCCAACAGTTTTCACGATTTATGGGCACATTTTTTGAAGTATGTAATGGTTTATTTTTTGCTCGTTAATTATTTCCATTTACAAAAAAGATTAGAGATTTTTTCCTGGGTAGTCGTTGTTTCGGCAACAATATTCTCTTTATGGGCAATTATAATTTATTATATTGTTGATGGAAATCCTTTATCGGCGAGATTAGGAGTAACTTTCCTGGAAATTCATACCGACTATATAGGATTCATCCTGATTTTTGCTCTTATTCTGACATTAAATAAATTACTTCATCATCAGTCAACGCTCGCCTCGTCTTCGTTACTGATAAGCAGCATTATTCTTTGTGCAACAACTCTATTGACGCAATCGCGAGGAGCTTTAATTGCTCTTGTGGCGGCAATAATTATTTTATCCTTTCTCAATAAAAAAATTTTAGTTCTCTTAGCCATAATAATTTTACTTGTAATGACAATTCCCGGTTTTAAAGAAAGAATGAATATCAAGGAATTATTGCATAATGAAAGAAGGCAAATCAATGCTCTGACCATGGAAATAATCAAATCTTATCCGCTCACCGGATTGGGCTTCGGTATGCAAATTTACGGCAATACAAAACTGACCGATTTAAAGAAATTTGACAGCAAACTGCCTAAACAATATCAAGGCGGCGTGGGTGGAATGTTCATCGGTTCTCCCCATAATACTTTACTTGATGTTGCTGTCCGTACAGGCATTATCGGCTTTATCCTATTCTCCAGTATTATCGTCACGGCCTTGTTCATGTTATGGAGGGCATGGCAAGTGGCAAAAGATGAATATTTTAAATCCTGGATAGTTTGTGTTTTCGCTGCTTTTTTATCATTCATGATTGCCGCACTTTTTGCCGATACCGCTTTCGGCCCGCAGGCGGTTGTTTTTTATACTATTTTAGCCATGATAACCATATTATGGAACATAAATAAATCAGCAACTAACGCCCGGGAATCGCAAGAACATTCTTAATGTTTATAGCGCACTATGCACAAAATCGCCGTGGTCATACCTAAATATGGATTGGTGGGAGGAGCCGAACAATTCGCCGCCGAATTAACGGACAGGCTTGCTGCGCAAGCGCAATACGATTTTCAGATATATGCAAATAAATGGGATAAATCCGCCGGCGCCGCGAAATTTAACAAGATTCCCATCATTTCTTTTCCGAAATTTCTGACCACGCCGAGCTTCGCCTATTTCGTCCAGCAAAGCATCAGCCGCCATAACGTTGCGCTTATCCACAGCCACGAAAGAATCTTTGCGGCTGATATCTACACGCTGCACGGCATTCCGCACCGTTACTGGGTATGCAACATCCGCCGCAAGCACATGAGTTTGTACGACCTGGCCACGGCCGCGGTGGAAAAAAAAATGGTTCATGATGGCGGCTGCAAAAAATTCGTCGCCGTTTCCAGCCTGACCAGAGACATCTTTTTGCAGGAATACCCGGTCAGTGCAGACAAAGTTGCCGTCATCCACCCCGGCGTTGATTTAACTGATTATCCCCAGAACGATAAGGATTCAGTTCGCAGCGGCATCCGCCGCGAGCTGAACATTGACGGGGACATACCAGTTATTTTATTTGTTTCCATGAATTTTGAGATTAAAGGGCTGGAAGAAATCTTACTTGCTCTGGCCAAATTGAACGCGCAAAATCATAAATTCAAGTTTATTGTTATCGGCAAGGGCAACATAAAGAAATATGCGCAGCTGGCCGCAAACGCGCAGATCGGCGCCGATGTTATTTTCACGGGGCCGCTCAGCAAAAATAAACTCATCGGCATGTATTTAGCGGGCGATTTTTATATCATGCTTTCCAAATTCGACACTTTCGGCATGGTTGTTCTGGAAGCGATGGCGGCAGGCCTGCCGGTAATTATCAGCCGCAATGTCGGCGCCAGGGACATCGTGCAGGAAGGAAAAAACGGCTTTATTATCGCCGATACTACGGATACGGACTGCATCGCTGCGCAGATCGCCCTCCTGTTCGATAAAAATATCCGTGCGCCGATGGCTGAAGCCGCCGGCCGGACAGCGGCGCAAAATACCTGGGATAATGTGACGAAAAAATATGCAGCCGTCTATGAAGAAATTCTGGCGAGAACTGAAACTCGCGTTCGCCCGGATAAAGGAAAAATAAAATAAAAATGGATGTTTCCATCATAATTGTTTCTTACAATACCGCGCTGCTGCTGCGGGAATGCCTCAATTCCCTGCGGGCGGCAAATAATATGGAAAAAGAAATTTTCGTTGTCGACAACTTTTCAACGGACAACAGCGCCGCAATGGTGGCGGAAAATTTTCCGGAAGTAAAACTGATCATCAACAAAGAAAACCGCGGTTTCGGCGCCGCCAATAATCAGGCGTTGGCACAATGCCGCGGACGCTATGTCGTCTTTTTAAATCCGGATACAACTGTTAATCCGGCCACGCTGCAAAATGCCGTTGCTTTTATGGATGCCAATCAGCACATTGGATTGGCAGGAGCAAAAATTCTCAATCCGGACGGCACAACGCAGGAGTCGGTTTCCTACCGCTATCCCGGGGAAAAATTCACCGCCGGGGAGGCGGCCGCCCTACCGGGCGAAATTGCCTGCGTGCTCGGCGCTTTCATGATTGCCCCGAAACGGCTCATTGATGAACTTCGGGGATTCGATGAAGATTTTTTTCTTTACGGAGAAGATCAGGATCTGGCCTGGCGCATCCGGGAAAGCGGTTTTGCCATCGGCTATATCGCTAACGCGGAAGTATTGCACTGGGGCGGGCAAAGCGAAGTCGGCACGCCGCCGGTGGCTCGCTTTGAAAAAAAATTGAAAGCCGAATATCTCTTTTACGCCAAGCACTACAAACCGGAAACCATCGCCCGGATTAAAAGAACGCAAAGACGGAAAGCCGTTTTCCGTTTGGCGACTTTAAAAATTTTTCTTCCTTTTTCCCGCCGGAAGAAGGTAATGCAAAATAAATTTGACTGCTATCGGCTGGTTTACAAGATGGCTTGCAGTTGAAATAAAGGAAAGAGAAGAGCAAAAAATTATGAAAAATGCGGCAAGTAATTGCATTCTTTGCGGCAGCACTGCCCGCAATCTTCTTTACAGCCAAAACCAATGGACCGTTTATCAGTGCACCCGGTGTAAACTGGGAGTGCTTGATCCGCGGCCCGATGATGCGGAACTGGCCGATTTATACTGCGGGGAATATTTTCAAAGCCAGTATGAAAACGAACTGCGCATTGATTCAGCAGCGATGAAAAAGCGGCTGGCCCAGGAAAAGCATCGCCTGCGTTTTTTCCGGCCGCTGAAAAAAGAAGGCCGGCTGCTGGACATCGGTTGCGGACGGGGTTATTTTCTGCTGGCGGGCCGGGAAAAAGGATACGACGTCACGGGAATCGATGTTTCCGCCGACGTCGCCGCCTATGTTACCCGGGAATTAAAAATCCCCGTCAATATCGGAGAGATAAGTACAATAAAACTCCCCGATAAATCGTTTGATGTGATCACGATGTGGCACTCGCTGGAACATACGGAAGATCCGAACATCTGCCTCCGTAAAGCACGGCGCTGGATGAAGGAAGACGGTATCCTGGTCGTCGATGTCCCCAATTACGCCGGATACGACGCCCGTAAAACCTGGGATCAATGGCTGGGCTGGCAGCTGCCGTATCATTTTTATCATTTCACGAAAGATTCTCTTTTTGCTCTTCTGGCCCAAAACGGCTTCACCGTCATCCGCGGGAAGCATTATCTTTCTGAATATATGAAACAAAAATTGGAAAAATTTATGCCGTCTTTTGTGGCTCGCATCATTGCGCGTTTTTATTCAGGACACAGTTTTGCCGTCGTCGCCAAAAAAACCACGGACGGGTGAACACATATGAAAGAAGAGCGTTATCTGGAACATTTAATCGCCGCAAAGCAGTTTCACTTTAAACACCTGGACATTGCCGGCATCGATAACGAGCCGGCCGTTAAAATATTTTCCCGGTCCGTGCTGGAGCAGGAAATCTGCCTGTTTGCCAATAATGTAGCCAGCGGAGATGATTACTGCCTGCTGCTTCACGAAAAAATCATGCATGCCATGCGGCAGCGCAAACCTTTGCCGGTCGTGCGTTTCGCCGATGGAGAATACGCATTCTACCGCTGCACGCTTGATTGCAACGGGCTTTACCGGCAGGCCGAATCTGTCCACGCCATCAGGGATGCAATGCCGCAGCATTTGTCCGCCCTCCGATATGTCGCAGCAAACGGTTTTCTCGCACCGCTTGTTTTTCCGAATAATTCTCATGCCGCGGCAGAAGAAATTTTTTCTTTTCTGAAAAAAAAGCCGGATTCATCCGGTGCCGGCTTTCTCGATTTTCTGCGGGCCGGCGGCATTGCGCTGACTCCGGCAAATTACGTTCCCTTTTACACAGTTTATGCCTATTTGACTTCCCCGCATTTTTTGGGGGCAATGGACGGAAAAAATATTTGCATTTTAAATTCGGAATCCAATGAAGAAAGCTGCCGCGACTGGTTCGCCCAATCCGGCAGCCGTCCCGTTCTGACGTTCGTCGATATACCGGCGGAATATGTCGCCACACGCTGGGAAAAAAGCAAGCTGGACATTTTAAATAAGATACCGCAGGCAACGGATTTATGCCTGACCGGCGCCGGCGTAGGAGCATTGCTCATCTGTGCCGACGTTGCGGAAAAATTTTCCATTCCGTCTATTGATGCCGGACACGTTCTGAATATGATGAACGGCCGGGTGGATAAATCCAACGGCGCGAGATTGTATACGATCCGGAAAAAATGAACGATCCTTTGAAAAAATATCGCCGGCAATTCCGCAGCTGGCGGAACACCCGCCGGCTGCGGCGGGAGCAGGAATACTATGCGCAAAAATTCGCGCAGGCGGGTTTGAGCATTCCCGATGAACAAAATATAGAGCGGGAGCTGAAAAATAAATTCCCGCACCTGCCGGCAAAAGAAAAAGGCCGCCTGAGCATTATCACGCTTTATCATCATTACAACTGGGAAAATGAAGCGCTGAAGCCGTCGCTGGAGAAATTCGGCCGCGTTCGTCACTACGACTGGTTTGATAAATTCAATCATCAGGATAAAGCATGGCCGCAAACCGGGAAAGCGCAAATGAACGCCGATTTAATCAGCCAGGTGGACAGGTGGATCGATGAAGAAAAAGCCGATGTAATATTTGCTTATCTTTCCGGCGAACTTGTGGAACCGGCGGCGTTAAAGCAACTCCGCCGCCACGGCATTCCCATGATCAATCTGACGCTCAACGATAAGGAACATTTTGTGGGCAAAGTAAGAAATGGCCGGGCTTACGGCGCCCGCGATATCTGCCGTTTTTTCGATCTCTGCTGGACCAGCACGGAAGACGCTTTAATCAAATACTGCGCCGAAGGGGCGCTACCCGTTTATCTGCCGGAAGGCGCAAATCCCCAGGTGCACCGGTCTTATGAGCTGGAAAAAACCATTGATGTATCTTTCGTCGGACAGTGCTACGGGAACAGACAGGCGGTAATTGATGAATTAAAAAAAAGAGGCATTTATGTGGAGGCTTACGGAAGCGGCTGGCCGCACGGCCCCCTTGCCACGGAAGAGATGGTCAAAATGTATTCGCGCAGTAAAATTAATCTCGGCTTCGGCGGCGTTTCCGGCCACAAGGATACTTTCTGCCTCAAAGGCCGCGATTTCGAAATTCCGATGAGCGGCGGACTTTATCTGACCGAAGACCATCCGGAACTGCATCATGTTTTCCAACCGGGGGAAGAGATATTGACATATTCCGGAATAGCTGATCTTGCCGCGAAAATTAATTATTATCTGACTCATCCGGCCGAGGCTGAAGCAATCAGAAAAAAAGGTTATGAACGCTCCCGGCGGGAACACACCTGGGAAATGAGATTCGAAAAAATATTCCGCCTGTTCGGAATATTAAAGTAAGGTATTTCTACTATTGCGCGGCGGTCAATGCCGCATTCAACGTATTTTTCATCAGCATCGCCCTGGTCATCGGACCAACCCCGCCGGGCACAGTGGTAATATAGGAAGCCTTCGGCGCTACTTCGGCAAAAGCAACATCTCCGGCCAGCTTGCCGTTTTCCAGCCTGTTGGTTCCGACATCAACAACGATGGCTCCGTCTTTAACCATATCGCCTTTGATCACCTGCGCCCGACCGGCGGCCGCAATGAGAATATCCGCCCGGCGCGTCGCCGCGGCCAGATTTTTTGTTTTCGTATGGCAAATCGTCACGGTGGCGTTACGCGCCAGAAGCATCAGCGCCATCGGTTTGCCGACGATGTTGCTGCGGCCGACCACCACCGCCTCCTTGCCGGAGATCTCGATGCCGCTGCGGTCCAGCAATTCCAGAATCCCGGCGGGCGTGCAGGATGCATGGCAAGGATTGCCGGCGGCGAGCCTTCCGACATTATACGGATGAAAGCCGTCGACATCTTTGCGGGGATCGATGGTTTCGATTATTTTATCCTGCTGGATATGGGCGGGAACGGGCAGCTGCACCAGTATTCCATGAATCAGCCGGTCGGCGTTTAACTCCCGGATCAAATTCAGCACGTCCTCTTCGCCCGTGGCGGCGGGAAGCTTATACTCGCGCGACAAAAAACCCACTTCGGCGCAGTCCTGCGCTTTCTTGCCCACATATATTTTAGACGCGGGATCGTCGCCGACCAGAATAACGGCCAGGCCCGGCGTAATACCCTGCTCGCTTTTGAGCATTAATGCGCGGCGGCGGACTTCCGCACGGATATCCTGCGCTATCTTGTTTCCATCAATAATTATTGCCATCCCGCAAAACTCCCCCGCAAAAAAATCTCCCCGTCCGCCGATAAAAACCGGATAACGGGGAGAACAAAACGCATTATTTCAAATCACTTAACCTGATATTCCTTGATGATATTAATCGCCTTGGTTACTTCTTCCGGCGGCAGTTTGCCGTTGTAAACATACCGGCAAATTCTGTCCTTATCTAAAATAACCAGATCGGAGGAATCATTTTTCAGCCCCCAGAGATTCATTATGGTATAATCGTAATCCAGCAGGATGATTGCGCCTGTTTTTTCCTGCTTGCTTTTAATAACGCTTTTAATAATGAAATTGGGCAGCTTCGAGGCTTTCAGATTAGTGATGCCGAAGCCCTTGTAAGAGGTTTTCCGATCCAGTTCCTGATCTTTCAAAAGGGCGTCTTCTACGTGATTATTTAAATCTTTTTCGTCCGGATCGACATAAAAAATCGAAACAACCCGTCCTTTAAATTCGTCGGCATCAAGCGTATAAACTTTACCCTGGGAGTCTTTCAAGGAAAAATCGGCAGCTTTCTCTCCCACTTTCAGCTCAGAGGCCCAGGCGGGAAGGGCACACCATAACAAAACAAAAAAAACTGCTGCTGCGGAAACGGTCTTTTTCATCTTTTCCTCCTTTTTATCCGCTGATAGTAACCTTGGCAACGGTTCGCCTCGCGGCACCAGAAAATGGTGATTTTATAGTCGTTTTTTATTATAAGTTAAAACACACTTACAGGCAAGCAAAAAAGCCGCCGGGAACAACGTCAGCCATCCCGGTTTTTTATACTGTTGAAAAAATAAGCTTTCTTATGTTAAAGGAACCACTAATAATTCCCGGAGGTAAAAAATCAATGAATTTAG
>ERZ795058.5159-NODE-5159-length-12107-cov-5.014189_pt1 | contig 12107 bp, 11 predicted proteins | sample MGYA00375142_ERZ795058 | MGnify/ENA primary metagenome ERZ795058 (study PRJEB30187, sample SAMN05720210) | activated sludge metagenome | isolation source: anaerobic digester from wastewater treatment plant | place: Japan | collected 2015-04-20 ...
GGAATAAAGATCCAAAAAATATCCCTCCAGAAATAATGATGCGTCAGGTTATAAGAATGGATTATAATGACAGCTATTATTATGATTTATTTCAAGGAATACCTAATTATGAAATCCTATTTACTTCTCTTTTAAAAAACATATCAATAGATTTAAAAACAGACTATCTTAATGATCGGGAATATTTTAATTCTCAATACGATAAAATTATTTATACCGGACCTATTGATGAATTTTACAATTATGAATTCGGTCCTCTTGAATATCGATCCCTAATATTTGAAGAAGAGAGATTAGAGATAAAAGATTATCAGGGGGTTTTTATGGTATCATATCCCGAAAATAAATACCCATTTACCAGAATTATTGAGCACAAGCATTTTGAATTTGGGCAGCAAGATTTTACAATAATAACAAGAGAATATTCTCAAAACTGGAAAATAGGGGAAGAAGCTTATTATCCTGTAAATGATTTCAAAAATCAGGTAATTTACGAAAAATATGAAGAAAAGAGCTTCTCTAAAAATTATTATTTTGGAGGAAGACTAGGATCATATAAATATCTTAATATGGATCAAACAATTGAAAAAGCTCTAAAACTATCCAAAACAATAAATGAAAAATAAAGTACTTATTACAGGATGCGGGGGGATGTTAGGAAAAGCGGCCTATGAAATTCTATCGCATAATTATGATACCGTTGCAACGGATATTGATTTAAACGAAACTTGGATTTCATATTTAGATGTTCGTAATATAGATGATTTTGAAACATATTTTAGAAAAGACCACTTTGATATAATTTTTCATTTAGCTGCTTTAACGGATTTAGAATATTGTGAAATTGAAAGTGAAAATGCGTGGAAAACCAATGCTTTAGGGGCTGAAAATGCAGCTTTAATAGCTAGAAAATATGATGCAGAAATTGTTTATATTAGTACAGCTGGAATATTTGATACTGAGGATCAAGAAATTTTTAATGATTTTGATTTACCTACCCCAAAAAGCATTTATGGGAAAAGCAAGTATTATGGAGAAAAAATTGTTCAACAATTAGCTCCAAAACATTTTGTTTTCAGAGCAGGATGGATGATGGGAGGAGAAGAGAAGGATAAAAAATTCATCAAAAAAATTCTGACCCAAATTAAAAGCGGGGTTAAAGAATTGAATATTGTTGGAGATAAATTAGGAACCCCTACGTATACACATGATTTCATCAATAATATGATTCCTGTTATCGAAAAAAAATATTATGGATTATATAATCAGGTATGTAAAGGAGATTGCTCTCGATATGATGTAGCATTGAAAATGGTTCAATTATTAGATTTAAATATTCCAGTTAATCTGGTAAATTCGGATTTCTTTAAAAAAGAATATTGGGCTCCGAGGCCCTATTCTGAAAAACTTATAAATTTAAAATTGGAAGCTCGGGGTTTAAATACCATGAGATCCTGGGAAGAGTGTTTGGAAGAATATATGAATAATTATGGAAAAAGATTTATAAAATGAAATTGCTTTGTATAGTTTTAGGATTTAAACATTTTACTTGTGAGAATTATCTTAAAAGTGTAAATAATACATGGGGGAAATTACAGAATGAAAATATCAAGGTTGTATTTTCTTATGGTGGATATCCAGAGAATAAATTCGAGAATGATACCATATATGTTTCTAGCAATGATTTTGGAGAAGAAAATACTTACGAAAAACTTTTAGATGTTTTTGATGTAGCATATAATAATTTAGAATTTGACGTTGTCCTAAAAACTAGTTTAAGTACATATTTTCGAATTGATAATTTGTATAAGGTTCTTTCCGATTATGAAATGAAGGATTTTTTTGGTTCCTCTTTTGATCATCCTGCAGATAGTGGATGCTTGTCTGGATGTACAATGTTATTATCTAGGGATGTTATAAAAAAAATATTGGATAACAGAGGCTTACAAAATCCCAGGACCGGATGGGATGATACGGGAATAGAATACTTATTAAAACAAATTTATCCTAATTATACTTCCTTATATAAGAATTTCAAAAGATTAGATTTACTAGAGAATTCTCTGGTAAGATTAATGGATCCCGGATTTAATATTATTCATGCAGATAAATGGGCTTTTAGATGCAAAACAAAGGGCAATAGGGACTTAGATGCAAAAAAAATGGAAATGTTACATAAAATATTTTATGAATGAATATAATTGTAATAAGCCTCGAAAGAGCAAAAGAACGTAGGGAAAGAATAAAAACACAATTCCAAAAATTAAATTTGGAAGCTATTATTATGGATGCTGTGGATGGACAAAATCTTTCAGAGATCCAATTAAATAAATCTATTTATAATCCTAATGGATGGCGAGATGGGGAAAAATTTAAACCAGGGGAAATTGGATGTATAATGTCAACTATTAATGCCATTAAACTCGCCAAAGAGAATAATTGGGAAGAGGTTATTATAATGGATGACGATGTGGTTATATCAGAGGACTTTCAAAAAGGGATAAAATTTCTTTCTAGAATTGTTCCCGGAGATTGGCAGCATATTTTTCTTGGAGGTCATATTTATATGAATCCTGCTCCTGTTTTTCAGCCCGCAGCGATTCCATCATATTTTAAAGTATCTGGATCTTATTGCTATATCTTAAGAGAAACTGCTTACGATATTTTATTAGAAGAATTATCTTTATTTGAATTGCCAGTGGATGATGCTATTGAAAAAATTTATCTAAGGGAGCAAAGAATAAAGTCGTATATTTTCTTTCCTTTCCTGGCATATCCAAATATTGATACATCTTATATTTGGAACACTGAATCTGAAAATAAAGTTCACGCAAGTTTTAAATATTTTAAAAATAAGTTATGAAGATTCAATATGCCGTAATGTCTTCTAATTCGAATCCTATGTATCTGGATTTTTGGCCGGTTGTTTCAAAAGTGTGGAAATTAAAATTCAATATTGAACCAGTTTTAATTTATGTCGATGAAATAGATTCAAATATAGATGAAACTTATGGACAAGTAATTAAATTGGAACCTGTTCCTGGTGTTTCTCTTGTTCCGCAATCTCAATTTGCTCGTCTTTGGTATCTTCAATTTTTTCCAGAGGATGTTTGTATTACTTCAGATATAGACATGATCCCTCTATCTTTAGGTTTCTTCAAAACTTCTATAAAAAATATAGATTCGGATAAGTATGTTGTAATGAGTTTAACTCCAAATGAAATAAGTATTTGCTATAATATTGCTAAAGGAAAAACTTTCAAAGAAAAATTAGAACTTAAAGACGATTGGAGGGAACAAATTTCTATTTTACAAAACCCCGAATATCAAAAAAATGGACAAATAGATTGGGGTAGTGACGAAACTTATTTAGCATTAAAACTAAAAAATAAAGGATATGTTCGATTTGTAAGACAACCCGGATATTGTCGAATCGATCGAGCTCATTATCAAAATGGCTTCTGGCCTTATGACGTAGCTCAATTAAAATTAGGAATGTATTATGATTGTCATTCAATCAGACCCTATAAACAATATAAAAAAGAAATTGATAATTTAATAAATTATATTTTATGAATCTTTTAATTCTAATAATGGGTTCTCGGGCAGGTCAATACCCTATAATAGCAAACGATGGCGTTTTTAAAACTTATGGTTCTCTCTCCTATCCCGGGACAGATCTTTATGTATATTATGGGGAATATGAAAAACAAGAAATAATTAATAAAGATATTCATTTATTAAGGGAGGACACTGATTGTACGGGAAAAACGATAGAAGCATTCGAATTTTCTCTATCAAATTTTAAATTTGATTATTTATTAAGAACAACGGTTTCAACATTTGTTAGAATAGATTCCCTTTATAATAAATTATTAACCAGAAACAGAACAAATTATTTTAGTGGTTTTATTGTTGGAAATAATCCCGAAACTCAATTTATCTCTGGAAATAATATGATTTTCTCAAGGGATTTAGTTGAAAAAGTAGTGGAAGATAAAATGGATCTTTTTAATCAAAACAAAATTACGGATGATTGTGTAATTAGCCACCATTTAATATGGAATAAGAAAATAAAGCCTGCAGAACATTTTAATAGAATGTCAGCTGAGGGGAGTTTAGAGAGTCTACAATCCCTCCCTAAATCCATTCTAGAGGATTATTTATTTTTTAGATGTAAATCTTCTAGAGGAAGCAGGATGCAAGACATCCCCAAATTATTATATCTTTACGAAACTTTTTATAAATGAAATCTCTTATCTCTGGAATAACAGGACAAGATGGTTCATATCTTGCTGAGTTTTTGTTAAAGAAAGGATATGAAGTTCATGGAATAATTCGAAGATCCTCTTCCTTTAATACGGCTCGTTTAGATCATATTTATAAGGATCCCCATGTTCCTGATAACCACTTGCATCTTCACTATGGAGATGTTACAGATGCTTTGTCGATTGATCAAATTATGCAGGAGGTAAAACCAGATGAAATTTATCATTTAGGAGCTCAGAGCCACGTTCGAGTTTCTTTTGATGTACCAGGATACACAGCACAAACAGACGCAGTAGGCACTCTCAATATGCTCGAGGCAATGAGAAAGCATGCCCCTAAAGCAAAATTCTATAATGCAGCTACTTCCGAACTTTTTGGTAAAGTATTAGAAATTCCCCAAAAGGAAACAACTCCATTTAACCCTAGATCTCCTTACGGCGTAGCTAAATTATACGCTTTTCATATTGTAAAAAATTATAGAGAATCTTATGGTTTATTTGCTGTTAATGGAATTCTTTTTAATCATGAAAGCGAAAGAAGAGGAAGCACATTCGTTACAAAAAAGATAACTGAAGGTTTAATAAAATATCTTAAAGATGGAACGCCTTTTTATCTAGGAAATGTGTATGCCAAAAGGGATTGGGGATATGCCCCCGATTTTATAGAAGGAATGTGGTTAATGTTACAACAAAATGAGGCTGAAGATTTTGTTCTTGCTACTGGGGAAACTCATACTATAAAAGAATTTGTAGATGAGTGTATTAAACAAATTCCAGGGAAATCGATGTATGCAGAGTGGTGTAAAGATCATATTGGGAGAGAATGTTTATGGGATATTAAAGATATAAATAATCCAAAATTAATAATAGGCATTGATGAAATTTATTATAGGCCGGCAGAGGTGGATTTACTTTTAGGAGATGCTACAAAGGCTAAAGAAAAATTGGGTTGGGAACCTAAAATAAAATTCAAAGAGCTTGTTAAAAAAATGATCATAAATGAATTTCCCGGGGAATATTTTAAAAAATAAGTAATATGAAAGAACAAATTGCTATACTCTTACCCACATTAAAACGATTAAATGATTTTATATATTTTGCAGAATCCTGGAAAAAAACAACAAGGGGATTAAGCAAAGTTATAGTATTAATTAATCAGGATGATTCAACCTATGATCAAATAATTTCAAATTTTTCTTATCCCGAATTCATATATGAAAAAATAGCTCCGCAGCCTTTTTTAAAAATTCTTAATAATGCCGCTATAAAATATGCTTGTGAATATGAATATTTGGGATTTCTCGAAGATGATTGCGCTTTTATTTCTAATAACTGGGAGGAAGAAATCATCAAAACCATAAAAAATAATGGGCCCTCTAGTATTGTCTGGGGGGACGATCTATTAAATCATGATAAAGTCGTAGGAGTTCCCTTCTTTAGTCATCAATTTATAAAAAAATTGGGATATATGTCTCCCCCCGCTTTTAATACTCAATTTGTGGATGTTTATTGGCTTCAGTTAGGACAAAAATTAAATACTTTACATTATCTCCCCCATGTTATTATTGAGCATAGGCATTTTATTTCAGGAAAAAGAAAAAAAGATGAAACTAGCTTAAAAGTTTCTAGGGAGTGTATCGGAGAATTAGAATATTATCGAAGCCCCGAATATCAAATCCTTCTCGAAACAGATTCAAATAAATTAAGACTATGAATATTTTAATACTGGGCTCTTCGGGGCAGATAGGTTCCCATTTATCAAAGTATTTAAGAAATGAGGGATTTAATATCATTGAATTTGATATTGAAAAGAGAAAAGAACAGGATTTAAGAATTCCCGGGGTTTTAAATGATATTTTGCCAAATATTGATTTCGTTTTCTTTTTAGCATTTGATGTAGGGGGGTCCATTTATTTAAATGCTTATCAAAATAACTATAATTTTATTTCTAATAATATAAAAATTATGGTTAATACTTTTGATTCCCTGAAAAAATATAATACCAAATTTGTCTTTGCTTCCAGTCAAATGTCCGATTTAATAAATTCTTCTTATGGGGTATTAAAGAATATCGGAGAAAAATATACATTATCTTTAGATCAAGGAAAAATTATAAAGCTTTGGAATGTTTATGGGATAGAATCAGATCCTAAAAAATTTCACGTTATTTCTGATTTCATTTTTATGGCTAAAAGGGGATTAATAAAAATGAAAACTTGTGGAGAAGAAAATAGACAATTTTTATATGCCGGGGATTGTTCTGAATGCTTAACTATAATTATGAAATCATTTGATTCTATTTCAGAAAAAATATTAGATATTTCAAATTTTGAATGGAATTCTATATATGAAGTTGCGGAAATTATTTCTGCAAATTTTAATAATTGTCCTTTTATCCCAGGGATTATCAAGGATGATCTTCAAAGATCCTATCTAAGGGATCCAGATAAAGCAATTTTAAAATATTGGAAACCTAAAACTTCCTTAAAAAAAGGAATAGAAATAATAATAAAAGAATATGAAAAAAATAATTAGTTTTTCCGTATGGGGATCCAATCCCAAATATGCGGATTCTGCTATATTAAATTTAAAATTACAACCAGAAATTTATCCTGGGTGGACGTGTAGATTTTATGTTGATGAAACAGTTCCCCTGAGCGTTATCAATAAACTTAAAGGAACCCCGGAAATACCAACGGAAATAGTTTTGATGCCCCCCTCCGATGGTAATTATGGTCTATTTTGGAGATTTGAGCCTCTTAAGGATACTACAATTGAAAGATTTATTGTTAGAGATTCAGATTCTCGTTTAAATATTCGAGAAGCTGCTGCAGTAAAAGAATGGGAAGAAAGTGGCAAGGAATTTCATATTATGAGGGATCATCCCCAACACGGAGCTTATATCTGCGGTGGAATGTGGGGAGCAACCTCTGAATTTATTAATAAGATAGCTCCAATATATGATGACCTTCTTAAATCCTTTTTGTCCTCCTTATCCTCTAATGATATTTTTAAACAGCGAGGAAAATATTTTAATACAGATCAACCATTTCTTTGGAAGCATATTTGGCCTAGAATAATGAATTCTCATATTGCTCATATTAAGGATCTTCCTAATTTAAGATTTATGGGAAACGAGCGTTTATTCCCTATTGAAAATCCGGACGGCATGTTTGTTGGGGAACCAATAGAGTAATATAAAACTTTATTTTTATTTTCTCTATAATGTCATATATTGAGACGTTATGGGAATAATTTATTGTGCTGAAAATTTAGCAAATGGCAAAAAATACATTGGAAAAACTTTAGAGTCCTTAGAAAAAAGAAAAGGCCGTCATTTTCAAAATGCTTTTAGATATAATCGTCAAGGAAGATTTTATGATGCTTTGAGGAAATATGGATGGGATTCTTTTTTCTGGATAATAATTGAAGAGAATATCATAGACGAAAATTTAGATTCCAGGGAAATATTTTTCATTCATAAATTTGGAACCTTCGGAAAGGGATATAATATGACCGAAGGAGGAAGTGTTCTCCAGGGATATAAGCATAGTCAGAAAACGAAGGATAAAATAAGTTGTTCCAATCGCGGGATTTCCAATAAGGAAAGATTTATTAAAATATTGGGTGCAAAGGAAGGATCCGAAAAGTATAATAATTATATTGAATCTATAAAAAATAAAAACGGAAAAGGAAAAGCCCGATTACAACTTTTCATCGAAAGAAATGGGGAACAATTAGGGAGAGAGCTCTATGAGAAATTTATTTTATCAATAAAAGAAGCTCGAAAAAGAAAAGGATCAACTAATACTATAAAAGATTATATTGAAAGATATGGGGAAGAAGAGGGAAATATAAAATATTTAGAATTCTGCAATAAATTAAGAAACAAAAAAAGGAGGAAATAAATTCCTCCTTTTTCTTTATAACCGATTAGTTATTAAATAACCTGACCTGCATTAGTTTTGAATACAAGCGTTAAATATTGTGTCTCGGGGTGCCATCCAGCATCTACAAGAGCGTATCTTGTTTTGATGATTACCTTAGGAGCACCAGTTCCTTCGGTGATGAGCTTAACGGATTCAGCCATGAGATATGGGCAGAATACTACGCCTGGTTCATCAGAAGCACCTTTACGTCCTACAAGTACTCTGGTGTCATCATAGATCATGTTAGGATCTACGTAGAGAGTCATACCAGCGATTGTACCGAGTGGGTAAAGTGAACCGTTGTTCTGGTTGAAGGTGTTAGCGATTGGGCTGAAGCTGTACTGAGCGTTTGTCTGTAGAGCGGTAGCCATTTTGAGGTTAGTAACGATGAAGTTAGCAGGACCCCTTCTACCTCTCTGCATGATAACATTACCAGCAGCGAGAATGTTAGCCATTACTCTCTTGATCATGGTATCCTGGTTTTCGAAAGTAGCTCCAACGACTGAAGCGTAAGATGCGAAACCTGGGATAGTCATAGATTCATTAGTGACACTTGTGTCACCATTTGGATAAGCATAAGCAGCTGATGCAAGAGAACCTGTAGAAGTACAGTTCAAGTTAAGGTTGATACCTTCTACTGCAGCAGCTCTGATGTGGTTTTTCCATCCGAGACCGAAGAGTCTTGAAAGGATGTGCTTGTTAATGCTCTGGCTGATTTCGTTGATACCAGCGTTTTCTACCATTGCTATAACATCGATACCCCACTGTTTGTTAAGGTCCTGGATCTGTTCCTGAGTTACAGAAACTGATACCTGATATGTTCCAACCTGAACGAATTTAGTGAAGAGCTGTAGACCAAGTGCTCTTGGGTACTGCATTTCACCAACGCCTCTTTCCATTGGTTCATAAAGGGTAGTTCCGCTTACGAAAGTAGCTTCCCAATTGTCATTGTCAGTCTGACCAGCACCGGTGTAACCCTGGATATGATCTTCGAGAGTTGAAACAAGTGAAGGATAAGTCTTAACAACACCAGCTATTGAGGGGTCGTCGGAAATAATAGCTGTTGAGCCATCAAATATGCCTGCAAGGTTAGTAGCTCCGGTGAAAGTTCCGGTTTTGAAAATTGCGAAACCATCAATTCTGGATTTTCCAACATAAGTAGCAGTAAGCTGAGTTCCTGAATCTTCATTCTGGAAAGTAACAACGTCACCAACTGCGGTTTCTGCAATAACTGCAGAAGCGTCAGTAGAGGTTAGCTGAAGTTTGAATGAATTAGGAGCTTCATACTTAGTGTAAGCAGCGGATCCCTGGAAAAGAGCTGGGTTAGCAGTTCCCTGATTGTAAGCAGGAGGAGCGCCATAAGGCTGTTTTCCACCAGCATAAACATAGTCAAGATAAGAAACCACGCCGGTTGGACCTGGCATAGGAACTACGTTAACGATGTCGAAACCAACGGTTCTTGCAGCAACCTGAAGTGCCATTGGAAGAAGAGCAGGCCATTTGTCGCCTGAACCTTTAGTACCTGCCTGATAGAACTGGTTACCAGTTGTTGCAGCTTGCTGAGCTGGAACTGCTGTACCTACTCCAGGAACGTTATAAAGGGTAGCATAAGGAGCAGAAACTCCTCCCATTTCAGCCTCGTTTAGGGCGTGAAAATGAGCGTATTTAGAAATCCAATTCAATCTTGACTCGTCTTTGAGACCAGTAGTCTTCTGAATCATCGGACTCCATTTTTCTACGATTTGTTGTTCATTAAGTTGTTTCATTTTGAAAACTTATTTTTAAATTTATTTGATTTATTTATTTTTTAACGTTTTTCTGAAAACCCAACATAGCGTCAAGATTTTATCAAAAATTATCTGCTATATCTCTTCATCATTTCCCCTACCGAAGCAATAAATGGATCAATATCGGGTTCTTTTTCATCCTTAGCACCAGTAGGTGTAAAGATTTCATTTAGAGATACGACTGGTTTCTGAGCTATCTTTGAGGTTTCCCAGAAGTTGTTGATCTGGTACTGAGTTTCAAGTGCATAGAACTCGGAACGTGCTTTAATGCTTTCTTTAACTACTTCAGGAGCTTTATCATAAGCTTCTTTGTACTGTTTTGGAGCAAGTTTGAGCCATAGTGGTTCCCCAACTACAGCTGGCTTTAGTGCACTTTCCCAAAGTCCTTTAATTACTTTAGAATCAGTGGTCGGATGTTTTGCTACTTCTGCGGCTACCTTGTTTTTGTCGGATTCTGATAATGCAGCAAATTCCTTTCTATCACTTTCACTCAAAAGAGAGATGAAAGGGTGTTGAGCTCTTGTATCTTCAACTAATTTCTTTTCTTTTTCGATATTAGTGATGATAGTGCTGAGTTTCTCATCAAGTTTGGAAGCTCTTGTTTTGATTTCAGGTTTTGGAAGAGGTTTTTCTTCTGATTCCTTGAGCTTACCTTCTGGTTTGGTATCAAGTTTCATTTTCTGATCCTTTGATTTAGGACCATCACCAGTAATTTTTACAGCTGGTTTAGCTTGTCCTTTAACTACGTCAAGAACGAGGATACCTTTAACTTTAGTTCCGGTTGAAACTTTTCCTGGTTCATCTTTGCTATCTTCGATAGTTTTGAGTCCTTTAGGTTTAGCTTCTTTATTAACTTTTGCAGTTTTTAATTTAGCTACGATGGTTTTTCCATCAAAGTGAACTGCAGTGTCTTTACCGGCTTCAGTATCAACTTTTTCATTACCTGTTTTGTTAACGTCGGTAATAACTCCTAGGCCTTTAACGCCCTTAATTCCTGTAATCATAGTTTCTGATAAAGGTTTAGCTGTGATCCCATGAGTTGAAAGGGTCTCATCGAGTTTTTTCTTCAATTCTGGATCTTGTTTTGATTCAGAAACTAATTCTATGTATTGAATAAGTTTCTTTGCGTCTTCTTTACTCATTGCTCTTCCGAACATATCTTCAGACCAATTAGCCATTTCATTGACGTTCTTAGCAATAGAGGAGGTCCAATCATGGATTCCATTAATTGCTTTGGCTTTTTCACCACCCCATTCATGGAGTGCATTAACGGCTCTTGAAATTTGGCCGTTCCATTCGTTGATACCATTAAGCATTTCAGCATTATGGTCAACTGTTTCAGCAATTGCATTAGTAACTTTTGCATTGTTGCCAACCCAATCCTGGGTAGCGTTAAGAGTTTTAGCATTGTGATCCACTGTTTCAACGATACGTTTGGTTAGTGAATAATGCTGGTTATTCTTTTCTGCTAGACTGTCGGCATAAGAGGCAACTTTATTAAGGGCCTTCGCAATATCACCTTGCCAATCAAGGGATTTTTCCTGAATAGCCTTAAGGTTCTTAACATATCTCTTAAGTACCTCTATTTCTTCATTAATCGCCCCTTGTTTTTCTATGGCATCTAATCTTTCGGTAATCTTGCTTAGCTCTTTCTTGAAAAATACTGTCCACTGCTGAATAGCTTCTTCGTTTACATTTTGATTTTCCATTTTATTAGATTCGCTTTTATTTTTTGCATTTGGATTTTGAAGAGCTAGCGCTTCTTCACGTAGTTTAACTGATGGAAATTTGTCAGTCAAATCTACAATAGTAATGTTCTCATTGACAATACCAAATTCGTTAGAGATGTTGTCAGTTGTAGCTCTACTATAAGATTCATTTAGCATGCTAATCTGAGCCTTAATTCTAGCTCTGGCTCCTTCATTCACCGTTGTTAACTGAGCAGCTTCAAACCCTGGCTTAGCAACTAAGTCATAAGTATAAATCTGTTGAATTGAAACGGTTTTGTCTTCATTAACTGTACCAGCGGCACGTGAAGAAATTGAAAGGGGAACGCCAGCTTCGAGGAGGGATTTTGCAATCTGGCCTTTTGGGGTATTAAGAATTTCTATTCTTCCTTTTAC